>Ga0065720_1019022_pt1 | contig 44498 bp, 46 predicted proteins | sample Thericmetagenome_FD_59107 | JGI IMG/M metagenome (GOLD analysis project Ga0065720, IMG submission 59107) | Thermophilic microbial communities from the Joint Bioenergy Institute, California, USA of rice/straw/compost enrichment - eDNA_2 v2... | ecosystem: Engineered > Solid waste > Grass >... | reverse complement strand
AAGAAAATATAAACTTTTTTACTTTTCTAAAATACAAAGGAAGCTCATCATCAATCTCTCTCGGGGTGGCGATAGCCTCAAGAACCTATATTAGTGATAAAGATTATAGCAATAGAATCTTACACAATGAGGAGCTTTGTCTGATTCAATGTGAGTTTCAATAAAAACCACTCCATGGTCAAGCTTGTCATGCATAGAGACTAAGCATTTCATGTAATTACGAATCTCTTCATATTCCTAAGCATAAGAAAAATAATATGATTCTTACTTCATCTTCAAGTTCTATAAGAGAACCGACATGCTCCACTGGCACAATATTGAAATGTCCATAAGGATATATCTTTTGCTCAGGGAGTATCATAATTGTTGACTTAGCAAAGGAGAGAATCTGTTCTTCAAAGATGTGATTATTTCCGAGACATAAACGGCAATTTGAAAGCACTCGCTGCATCTTCCTTTTATCTATAATTTCCTTTCTCTTTAACTTTTCCTCGAGTTTTCTTTCTCTCTTGCTCTTCTTCTTCTCATCATCTTCCTTAGCGTCTTTGTCATATTCAATATCATATAAATTCTCTGCGTCATATTTCAAAGCCTTCCTCTTATATGTGTCATAAATCACTCGATCTGTTGTATCCTTTTTCTAACAGGTATTACAAATGATAACCTCCCAGTACCTTCACTTCATCTTGCATAATGTCCGAAACTAAATATGCACTTTTCCTTGGATCGAAATTTTTTAGAGCATTTTCTAACAGGGTGATTCCTCAAACGATTAGTATACTTTCAACAGACTCCATAAATTCTCTTTCTTCTTCGTCTTGAATCAACTTGGCTGAAGGCACTAATTCTCTTTTCGTTTTCTCAACCAATTCTTTTTCTTGTCTTTTGAGCTCTTTTAACATCTTTTGTGTTGATATCGTGTTTCCTGCGATTTTATTTTCATCCTAAGATTAATATACCGCCTATGTACTCTTTCCAAATGTTTTGACAGAGTGCTATCAGATTATCTTCAGTTACTTCTTCCTCAATGACTTCTGCTCTTTTTTCTTCATTCTGGCTTGATTTCATCCATTTTTCTTTTCATTATTCTTTGTAATTAGTTATTTTACTCTTTTCAGGAGCGTAATTAGAGGAGGATAATCTTTCCTCTTCCATAGTGGTTTTTTTACCATCCTTTTGGTCTTCAGGCAATTTTGTTCTTAACTTAAGGCCTTTCAACATTTTCAATAAAATTTAGATCTTAAGATTTTTGAATCAATAAAGAAAATATTATGTAAGAAATAAAGGGAATTAGCAATGAATAATTAATAAGAAGCTTCATAGAGTTTGTTTCCCTGTTTGTAGTAGTTTGATGGACTAATTATAGGGTCTTCGTCAAAAATATGGGTCTTGGCAATGGAAAAATGAATTCCCGCTTTTGCATATACCTGATTGAAATCGAACTTCCCATTCAAGAAGTCTTCATATTCTTCAGGGGAAAGGGATTCTTTTATGAAAGCAAGCTTCTCTTCAAGATTAGAAATGATCTAACTCATTAACCTCCAACAATAATCTCTTACTTCTTCATGAGGTAACACCTGTAATTCCACTCTTTCGGTTTCAATGCCAACTTTTGCTTTCTTACAAATATTATTAATGCTCATCTAGAAATACATAAATTATTTGACTTAGCTTTTTACTCTAGCTTGAAGCATTAACTTCATAAGACGATCATTGGTTCTTTTTACAGCTTCTTTTCTCTCAATTTTTTCTTTTAAGATATCAAGCAAGGCTTGTTTCTCTAGGATGTGTCCGTATGGTGTATCTGCCTTTGTCTCCTGAGCGGGAAGATTCTTTTTGGCTTTTCTCAAAGTCTAATTGTAAGCATTATATTTCAGAAATCTACCTCAAGAAAGCTTTGCTTTTGTTCTAATTCATGTTTAAGCGCTTCGATTTCATAATTCCTATTATGAATATCTTTCTAGACAAATCAGGGATTAACACCAAGATACTACCTCTAATTCATCGCCTTTTGCCATGCCATAGAGGAAATCATTGAATTCATTTGATTCAAAATCAAGTCCCATTGTGTTTTTAATGGATCTCACTTCCTCTTCTAACTCCTCAGCTCTCTCATAAATATTCTTATTATTCTTTTCAATTTGGTCAAGTTTCTAAAGTGTTTAAAATGCATTTATTAAATCATACATGTTTGAGAATCATTGCTTGATTAGTACTCTTCTGAAGTTCCTGCAATTTCTCTGCTGTTATGAAAGCTGACATTTCCATTGTGTTGTAGGCTAATTATTTATTCTCTCTAAGGCCAGCTTAAATTTACCTGTGTCCACTTTTTTCTCAACTTTTTGGACTTGAGCTTTTTGTTGCCTGATATGCTTGATCATCTTTTGATGGGTTTTGATTTTTTCTTCCAATGCTTTTAAGAAATTCGTTGAAATTTTTGTGAGCTCTTCTATTTTTCTTTTATTGGCCATAGTTACTTCTTCTTCTTCAGTTATCATTTTATTGATATTCTGCACCAGATAGTTTAATTTCTTTACATTAGTTAGTTCAATAATAACCAAATTACCTTGATCCATAGCTGGTTATGCTTTCTATTTTTCAAGCATATGCTTATAACCTTTGTCAATCTATCCTTTTGGCTAATTGCATCCTGTAAGTTTCTATAAGCTTCTTTAGTTTGCTCCTCAATTTCAAGAATCTGTATTTGTCAAATAAGAAACTGTATACATTACTTTTTGATTGGCTTTCTCCACATTTGATTCAGCACTTGCAATATCCAGGGACTTTTCTAAAGTTTTCAACTCAGCTAACTTTTTCTCGAGCATTTTGCTAACGAAAATAAACAAATTATCCATGATTATTACTTAGTATATGTTAATTCATCGAAATGTTTGTGAAGATTCTTCACTTGAGTTTCGAGCTCTTGAACATGTTTTGAGCTATAATTCTTGACTGAGTCTTGGAATACGGGCAGAAGCAACGTTGCTGTTGCTTCAGAAGCTGTTCTTAGCATATTTTGAAGTTTGATATCTGATGCCAATACTCTCTCTTTAGGACTCTTTGATCTATTCAATAAGCTAACGCTCTGGAAGGTTGTATCTTGGCTACTCTACTAAGAAAAATGGGTGAATATATTTACGGATAATTGTCAATTTTGCTAAGAGAAATCGAATCGTTTATTGCACTAGTAATGAAAAATCCAACATCTTGAGCATTAGAGATCTTTGGAGACAGTAATTTAGAGCTGTTTCTGTTCGAAGGACTGACGATATCATGTCGAGCGATTGTACTCTTGGGACTTAAGAAGTTGGTTTTCTTCGCAGGAGTCTTCTCAAGGAATGTAGCATCAGTAACCTGAATACTTTTGATAGTAGTAGTTGAATTGTTTCTTCTATGACCTTTTTCTTTTTCTTCCTTCTTTTCAGTTTTCTTAGTTCTTGCAAGTGATGCATTGGCTATATCCTTAGCCAGAATAGCTTGCTTTTTGATTTTGGCTTCGATCGCAATTTTTAATGCCTCTATTGAATTAAGATCAAAAAGCTAGGTTCTACGCATAGTTTTTGCTCTCTCTTCTGGTACTGACATATACTTGGTAGCAGATGAAAAACATTCTGAGATAATTTTGGAATAATTATGCTTTGAACTCAAACAAACCCATGGAAACATCATCCATAGCCATCTTTTATAGTAATAAAAGGTTGGCTCAACTTCTTGTTTTACCTTTCCTTTGGACTTTTTCCCTTTTGCATTCGCTTGAAGTTCGTTATTCCTAACTATGAGTGATTATCAGATATTATTTACAATTCATTCTTCAAGGATGTCATGAGATTCATCTGACTTTGATCTTCATTTTCTGCTTCATCATTCTCTGTTGTTTCCTCATCATCAAGATATCGCTGATGCTCTTTTTGAGTGTCTGTATCCTTTTGCTTAATACTCTTATTAATCCCACCAAAATGAGCTCTAAATTTTTCCCTATTTTCAGGAATATCGATATTCAATGCCTCTATCTCGCTCAATATTTGAGGTTCTTTCTTTTTCTTCACCTGACGGTCCAGAAACTGTTGTAATGGTAAGCTAACTGTCCTATTATGAGAAATAAACAATGGCTTCTTGGGGGCATCTTCTTTGGGAGGTGGCATATGATTGAGTAGCCTCTTCAATTTTTGATTTTTAGCTGAATGATAAATCTCTTTGGCAAGGTCTCTTGGATCATATTTCTTTTGATAAGTTGGAGTTCTTCCTAACTTGATATCAAGCTGATCGATTTCATCAAACTGTTTTCCTAATTCATGCTCTAATTCTTCGATTTCATCAACATCTTCCTCCTCTTCCCATTCCTCAATAGCATACATCTTCATCTTTTTGAACTCCAGTCTAAATCCTATCTCTTTCAATTCAATTCCACCCCTAGGATATTACTTCTTGAGAGATAACTTTACTTTATTGGAGGATGCCTGAATTCAGGAGTGTATTCTGTTTCAAAATCACTAAATTCTTTCAAGAATCTTGAAATCTGAAGAATAATTGTAAATGTATCTTCTGCGTCAGGACGGTAGTGAAGTTCAAATCCCTCAAAGGATTTATTATACTCTGTTGCAGGGTCAAAACCTTTGGTTTCAAGCACCTGCCAGTATCTGCAGAGGTCATACTTGTTATTAGGATTGAATAATAACAAGAAGTTCTCAATATTTGCAATCGACTCCTTCAACTTAAAATATGACTTTGACATAAAAAGATGATAGGTTTGCTCTTCTAGCTTCCTGATTGAGTTTGGAGTCTTTTGCAGTACGTCTGCGACCTCAGCGTGTAACTTCAAACAATATTGATTGTCTTGAAGATATTTTGTTGTGATTGTTTTCTTGAATGGCTCATTATTGATTTTCCAGAGCCCTTTGTATTTCATCATATAGGTTTTGAATATAGCAACGAGATGGTTCCATTCTGTAATATTCAAGCCAGTTAATTGGAATATTTCAGCGATCGACAGTCCTTTTTCAGTGATCGTCAATACCGAAAGAGTCCTCTTAAATTTTTCAGAATCGGTGATATTTGTTGAGAAATACTCCAAGAGGTAATCATTTAGATCACTAATGCTGTTTATTTCTAGAGAATAACGAAAATAGCGAATTATTACCCTGGATCTTAGCATAGTCAATATTAGCGAACACTTTCTGAAATTCTTCTTTATTAATATCTTGCTCATTCACTATCTTCTCCGAGGGATAAGGCAGTAGCGTTGACAGATAGGTTTTCACAAACAGTGATGATTTTACCACCTCATTAGGCTTACTCTTCAGAATAGATATAATTTTTTCTCGATGATTGTCATCAGACTATTTGGGTTATTAATCCTCAAATCCTGTCTTACGATGAAAGAATATCTCGTTATATGGTAATCAATCATTGAGTTTAGCACGACAGGTTCACTTTGAATGCGAATGATCTTTGCCCCAATATTCTCAAAGTGAGTTACTGCATTTGTCCCTTTTTCACAAGTGACTATAACTTTGATTCGGTCTGGAAACACCCTATGAACTCAATTAAGGCACAGAATCCTACAAACCTAGGCAGCCAAAGTGCTACATTGGCCTCCTCTCCGGTTTCAAATTCAGTAAACATACTTATTCCTTCAAATATCAGGATGATTGTAGCATCATTTGTAATTTCGCTCCTGAGATAATGAGTTAGAGTAAGGGTAGGTCATACTTTAGGGCATCATTAGCGGCGTTAAGCCAGTAATTGAAGTATCTTCTTAACTTATCCTCGAGTAATTCGACTCTTTGTGAGATATTGAAGGCTTCCTATTTATTTGTTCGCAATCAGAATTTTCTAGATATACTCTTAGTCTAGTCAAGATCTTGTAGATGGCATAATAATAATTGTAACTTTTCCCTCCTGTTCCAGCAAAATGAGTGATTATGATGTCCTTGTGAGCCTAGATATGAGAAATTATTTTAATATGCTCTACTTTTTTTGATCTTTGCTGGTGGTATTCCATCCATTGTACCAAAAGAGTTTTTTTACCAACTCCTTCATCGGCTTCTATGACTAATGGGAAATTTTCATCATTCTTGAAAAATTAGTTGCAAACTATAAGAAATACTTTTGGTTTTTGCTCCAACCAGTTGTCAATCATTAGGAAATACTTCTCGAGACCAGATGTTTTTCTAAAGAGATAACGTCAGTTTAGATATCACTGTTACTGATTTTTGTAGTACTCAATTATCATTTCGGAGTTGCTATAGAAATTATCAGAATAAAACAAGCTAATGTCTACTCGATATAGGCTGTGTGCTGTTCTATTATCGCCTTATTGATCATATTTTCCTGTCTTGAGTGGATTCTGTTTTATTTTTTGTAAGTTAATCTATTTAAAGCTGCTGTAATAAACAAACAAAAGTTAATTTTGCCTTAGGAAGTAGCCAGGATACACTAAGCAGGAGCAAAATTATTCAGATAGATGCTTTGGATTACATCATCAGGCCTATTTAGGCATTTGATGTCTCATGATATGCAAATTGTATCTTAAATTTTCCTCATGTCAAGATAGTATTTCTTATAGTTTCAAATACATAACTGCTTGAGAGATCATAAGGTATTGCAAAGAAAGATATTTTCTAGGTGAAAGACCTCTTATGCAAGCTTCTGACAGTGTTCCCACAATATATTCGATAACAATTATAAAATAAAAATTATTTATGTGAGTGAATGCAGTCAACTTCCTCATTCGTGCTCTTTAAAATCACTCTGAACATGCCTGCAATAGCTTTAGTTGGCTCCCTTCACAATGATTTAAATCTTCACAGAAAGTCTACAATTCAAAAAGATCCAATCACCAAAAGTACAGTCCAAGAAATGTTAGAAGGCTTATTTCGGTTTGGATTCCTTTAATTATAGTAATTCTGTAGAGTCCTTCAATGGAAGATCAAAGGAGAAATTACTGATGACGAATTCTCAGGTCTCCTTAATGAATGGTAATTTTGAGGTATATTTTTTGATTTCATAGGAATAAGTCCAACAACTCTTTAGTTTCGAGCTCCAAGTTTTTTGACTTTGCGCAAACAAACAAGTTTACTATAGAGGATATTATTTTCAGTCTGAAAAAGTTATATTTATCACCAAATGAATATGATCAATTTGTACCTGCCATTTTAAATCATAACGAGTTTAGCTCACGCAAGCTAATCGGTTACTTAACCAAGAATGCAATTACTTTTTGTTAAATACTCCAAGCATTGGAACTAGCTATAAGGGAAATAGAGTCCAAAACATCAATAAAGAAATCGTAAGAAGAGATTTCTATTTTTGACAAATTAGATTACCCTTATGGAGGAAATATACAGCATATTTGATACAGAGAGTAATAATTAACTGGATTCTTTCTTATATTAGGGTTGGGATGCCTTTATTTAGACCAACTTTTCTTTGTTTTTCTTGCCTTACTGGAAGCGTTAAAGAAATCACAATCAATGAACAAAACTTTGAATGATATTGAGGGTAAATTCCATAAATTCTTGCTCGAGATTGAATGCTTTCATGGAAAAGTATAACATTAACCTTATCAAACTAATCTCTTAGCTTTCATTACGCCAATTCAAAAAATATATTCTCTATTATGAGATCTATGATCATGAATTTCTCGCCAAATTCAAAGAAAAGGCAAGATCTATGCTGATATTTGGAGGCAAGTTTAATAAGCAGTGTTTAAACGGAAATGATGCCCTGTTTCCAAATCTTCTTAAAGGAGCAATTCACCAAATATTTCCTGAATCAAATCTATTCGACTTCAAGAAGAATTCCCCAGGTATAGATCCTTTATCTCCTCCTCAATAGTAGACATTCAAATAATGGCCCACTTTTTCCTAACTAACTTTTATGATTTTGGATATGCACAGGGATACTTAAAAGGACTAACTATTCAAAATATAAACTCTTTCAAAGAAGCATTATACCAAGAGTTCTCTGTGCTGTTCCCAGAGGAAGTTTGCCGTAACATTAGATGGGATATCCACCCGAAGAAAATAATCTCATCTATTACTACTGCCTACGGGGATCTTGCGGAAAAACTAATCGATTTTTATGTCAAAACTCCTCATAAAGACTTCACCATCAGTTTGAAAAATTATAATCCATTTACGAGAAACGATAATCGTCCATCTTCTCCAATTATGGTACCCTCAAAGCTTCCAACATTTGGAAGTCTTTCACCTAATGATGCTCAATCCTCAACTCCCAAAAGTAAGAGATTGAATTCAAGTCATCAGGGACAACAATATCGCTCACAACTAGATAGATCAACTTCTCAAGAGAGAAAGAAATATCTAACACGGACTTCCCCAAGCCCAACAAGGGCAAATACGGCCAAAAAATATGAATCTTTCGAAGTTCAGAAAAACAATTCTCTTGTAGTCTCTCCAATAGAGAAAAAGAGATCCGTTTCAAGGAGGAGAACAGAAGCTAGCATTGAAAATAAGCCTTCAAGGACAGAGAGCTCCCCTATCAAAAATGTAATATCATTGAAGGAGTTCAAAATGTAATGAAGATTGTTGCAATTACTTAACAATTTAGAAATAAAAACTTTTATTCAGAAGATAAGTCTAGAGAAAGACTCGAGTCCTCAGCAAAAGTGTCCCAGTTTAATGAATCCATATCGAAGTCGCCTGTTTCTAATAAAGGGCAAAGATCTCCTTCCCCTTCGAAACAAATTCAAAATGTAAATCAATTTGTAGGTTTCTTAATGTGTAGTCCGAAGTTTCTCGATCTGCTGTGAGAATTAGGGAAAATCCCTTTATTCCATTGAAATATGGGCCAAAAATAGAGTCTTTTGAGAGTGTTATGAAAAAGTTACAATCTTCAAAATTGGTCTCTCCCACAAAGAGAAAACAAGGTAAAATATCTTATATGTAAATACCACTTTGTGTACCATTTTTCCCAATAAGTATCGGTACTCCATCAGAAATTGTATTCTTCCTACCTCCCAAGACTAACTCTACTTGATTAGCTTGAAGATTAGCGCTAATTCTGTTCAGATTTTCTGATAAATCCATTAAGAGGGATTATTTAATAATTGAGATTTGTGAGAGTTTATTTAAATGTCAAATTCCTTCGATCCATGGATTAATGAGAACTTGCACAAGTTACTTGGAATGTCTAACAAGACAACCGTCGAGTATATCAAAGCATTAGCCAAGACGGCAAAATCCCCTGAGGCTTTAAAGAAACAGCTTGAAGATTTTGATTTTCCATCTGGAGAAAGTACCAACAGGTTTGTTAATGAACTTTTTGACAAATTCAATGAGAAACCAGCAGCTCCCAAAGTAAATCAGTATGAGGTGATGGAAAAACGAAAAATAGAGCAAGTCATGAAACATTCCAACCTTGGATTAGTCGAAGCTGAGTCTGATGAAGATAATTACTCATCCAAACCGACTAAAAAGCAGGTTATTGAAAAAAACAATGAAAAGACAGGGACTAGTACAAATTCTGGTAAGAATGTTAATGACGAAAAATTAAAGAAGGAGCTTGAGGAGGAGGAAGACAGGAGAAAAAGAGATGAACTTGATAAGAGAATAAGAGAAAAGGATAAAGAGAAAACCAAGAAGTTCAATAAGTTCATTGAAAATCCACATGGAAGTGCTATAAGCCTGACCCCTGAGGAAAGGAAAGTAGTAGTAGAGAGAATAAAGAAATTATCTCGACAAAAATATTTAGACATGAGAGAAGAGCAGCAATTAGATCTCTTCAAAAGAATATTAGATGCAGAGAAAAAGCTATTTCAAGGGGAAAAACTAACGGAAGCAGAAATAAAGGTCATGGAGCTTCAAGAGCAAATTTATAACCTTGCCCTACAACAAAAAAATAAGACCAGAGACACAACGACTTACCGTCTCCCTGATGAATACGAGGACGAAGAAGGAAGAATTAATAAGGACAAGAAATTCAAAATCCTCACAAGCAGATACGAAGAGATTAAACCAGAAGAAAATGAGCAACAAAAATGGGATAAGAACCAAATCCATAGAGCTACCATGAAGTTCGGCGCAGAAGACGAGAAGAAAAAGAAAGAAGAATATGACTTACTAGTCGAGGACCAAATCGACTTTATCAAGGTTGACATCATGGAAGAAATAAAGCACAAGGAGCATAAAACTGAAGTTAAAGCTTCTGAGCCTAAAGAAGAGTATAAGAGTGAAATTCAGCGAGCAAGAGAATCTCTTCCTGTGTATGCACTCAGAGAAGAATTCCTGGCTGCTGTTCGTGATAATCAAATTCTCATTCTGGTTGGAGAAACCGGTTCAGGAAAAACAACCCAACTTCCACAATATTTGCATGAAGTCGGCTATACAAAGTTAGGCAAGATTGGATGTACTCAACCAAGAAGAGTTGCAGCTATGAGTGTTGCTGCAAGAGTGGCCCAGGAAATGGGGGTGAAGCTTGGTCATGAAGTCGGATATTCTATTAGATTTGAAGATTGTACCTCAGAAAAGACCATCATTAAGTACATGACTGATGGTATGCTCTTGAGAGAATTTTTGAATGAGCCAGATCTGAGGAGTTACTCGGTCATGATCATCGATGAGGCACATGAAAGAACCCTTCACACAGATATTCTATTCGGCTTAGTGAAAGATCTTGCCAGAGCTAGACCTGACTTGAAGTTGATTATCTCATCAGCTACATTGGATGCCGAGAAGTTCTCTCAGTACTTTGACAACGCGAAGATTTTCAGGGTTCCAGGAAGAAGATATCCCGTCGATATCTATTACACTAAGGCTCCTGAAGCTGATTACGTGGAAGCAAGCGTTGTCACAGCTCTCCAGATTCATGTTACACAACCTCGTGGAGATATCTTGATTTTCCTGACCGGACAGGAAGAAATTGAAGCAGCTGAAGAAATGCTCAAGCAAAGAACCAAAGGTCTAGGCAATAAGATTGGGGAACTTATAATTACCCCAATTTATTCCACTTTGCCTTCCGATATGCAAGCCAAAATCTTCGAGCCAACCCCTCCAGGAGCTAGAAAAATAGTTCTGGCTACCAATATTGCTGAGACATCCATTACTATTGACAATATTATTTATGTCATTGATTGTGGTTTTGCAAAGCAAACTAGTTTCAATCCTAGAACAGGAATGGAAAGTTTGGTTGTAACTCCAATCTCGAAGGCTTCAGCTAATCAAAGAGCAGGAAGAGCTGGTCGTGTTGCTCCAGGAAAATGCTTTAGGCTCTATACCTTATGGTCTTATCAAAATGAATTGGATGATAATACCATTCCAGAAATTCAGAGAACGAACATTAGCAATGTTGTTTTGATGCTCAAGAGTATGGGAATAAATGATCTTGTAAACTTTGATTTCTTGGATCCTCCTCCACATGAAATGCTCATTAGATCGTTGGAACAACTTTATGCTCTTGGAGCGCTAAATGATAAGGGAGAACTTACTCGTTTAGGAAGAAGGATGGCTGAGTTTCCTCTGGATCCTCTGCTTGCGAAGACATTGATTGCATCCGAGCAATACAAATGCGTTGATCAGATAGTCACAATTTGTGGAATGCTTACTGTGGGAAATTCGATTTTCTACAGGCCTAAGGATAAAGCTTTACATGCTGACAACGCAAGACTCAACTTCTACAGACCTGGAGGTGACCATCTTGCCTTATTGAACGTTTATAATCAGTGGAAAGATACAAATTACTCAGCTCAATGGTGCTATGAAAACTTTATTCAAATCAAATCCATGAGAAAGGCTAGAGATATCAAAGAGCAGCTCTTAAGCATCTGTGAAAGAGTTGAAATAGATGCCAAAGACGAATCCCTCAGTATTTACGAGGATGAATTTAATACAAATATAAGAAAGTGCATCACTGCAGGCTTCTTCTTCAACGTTGCTAAACTTGGTAAGAATGGACTTTACCAGACGGTTAAGTCTCGCCATTCAGTGATGATTCATCCAAGTTCTCTTCTTTTTAAAGAGCAACCTGAATGGGTTATTTACCATGAATTGGTTCTGACTTCAAAAGAATTTATGAGAAATGTTCTTGAAATAAAACCAGAATGGCTACTCGAAATTGCTCCACATTTCTATAAAGAATCTGATATAAAGGAACCTACTAATAAGAAGAAGATGCCTAAGAATCAAGGGGCGTCTGAAATGCGTCTCTAATTGTATTATCTCTATCTTATGATCTGTATTTGTGTATCATTTGAAAGAACATATGTTTAACCTCAAATATGAACCTAATCTTAATTTCTTATCAACAGACCTAGGATAGTTTTCTACCAGAGATATAGCCAAGTGATTATTCTTCTTTCATAAGAGCAATAGACAAAATAGTATTTAAGACATCACTCTTAGAAAGAATCCTGAGTATCATAGTAAATAGCAATGACTATGGAATGTTTGCAAAGAAGCTATTCTGGTAGTATTTTGATCGTATCAGATCAGGATCAGTACTTCTTACAAATATACCAGCCTAAACAAGTCCTAGATCAGAAATGAATTTTACCTTTGAATTCTGATTGGTTTTTTGTACTATATATATCTGGAAAAATTTTTATAAATCAGAAATAGAAATGAGTTATTACAGAGGCAATCATTATTCGAAGGGATATACGCAGGTTCAGTACGTCGCGAAAACTTCGAATAATCAAGAACAAAATAACACCGAAGAGAGACCTCAGAAGTCTCGCCTCTCTGCCCAAAGCCAAGAGTTTAATGTTCCAACCAATAACAATGAGAAATTTCAACACAAAAGAGGACACAAGAAGCACCACAAAGCAGATCAGAGGCAAGAAGATAATGATCACCAGAATAGAAGACAGAACAATGGATATAGAGGAAAAAAACCTCAAAGAGAAAAAGGTGATTCTCAAGAGACCCTTCCACACGGTTCCAGGAAAGGGTTAAGAGAAAAAAGAGAAAAGGAAGAAGTCGAAGAGTCTAAGAATCAAAGGGAGAACTCAGATGAAAGACAGAACAATAGTGATGAAAATGTATCTGATGGAGAAATAAAAGAACTCGAAGACTTCACTAAAATTCCTAAGAGCGAATTGGCAGAAATTCTCAAAGATCGTTTTATGAAAAACCAGATTGAATGTCCAATTTGCTACAATAAAATCAAAAAAGATGCGAAAATTTGGTCCTGCCAACAATGTTACGGACCTTTCCATCTTAGCTGCATCGGTAAATGGATTCAGAAAAATCCTGCAAACAGTGATAATGGAAAACCAATTCCCAACCTCAAGTACTATACATGGAGCTGCCCTAAATGCAATTATAACTATAGTGAAGAGTACCCTGAATACAAATGCTTCTGCCACAAGGTTGTTAATCCAGATTATGATCCTTACAGCATTCCCCATTCTTGTGGAGATACTTGTGGTAAAAAGAGAGGAAAATTCTGTATCCATTCCTGTAACTTACCCTGCCACCCAGGTCCTTGCCCTCCTTGCAACCTCTTAGGCAAGGAGCAATCATGCTTTTGTGGATCTGTTAAGGTTAAAGTTAGATGCAGTGACGAATCTACTGGCTTTTCTTGCGGGAAGATTTGTGGCAAGACTCTGAGCTGTGGCAAGCACACTTGCTCTAGTAAATGTCATGAAGGCCCCTGTAGTAAATGTGATATCCAAGTCACAAGTTCTTGTTACTGCGGCAAGCAAACTGAAGAAAGATCTTGTGGTCAGGAAGCCTTCTCCTGCCACCAAGTCTGTGGAAAATCACTTGACTGTGGAAATCACAAATGTAACTTAGTCTGTCATGATGGGCCTTGTCCTTCATGCAAGTATACTCCAGAAAGGATGACAACCTGCTGTTGTGGAAGAATGAGCGTTAGCTCATTAGGATTCAGCAACAGAAAATCCTGTTTGGATCCAATTCCAATTTGTGGCCTTCCTTGTGGTAAATTATTACCTTGTGGTCATCAATGCAAAAAATCATGCCATCCATATGACTGTGACAACTGTAAGGAATTAGTTGTTCAGAAATGTCGCTGTGGAAAATCAGAAAGAAAAATTGAATGCTGGAAAACTCAAAAAGGTGACGAAACTGAGAGAACCTATCTCTGTGATAGGATCTGCAGGAAACTTAAATCATGCAAAACCCACAAATGCCAAAGAGTCTGCTGTGATGCCACTAAAGGAAATGATCCTGATGGGCATCATCTCTGTCTCAAGGTCTGTGGAAAACTCTTGAACTGTGGAAAACATACATGCGAAGATTTTTGCCATCTTGGAGATTGCAAGCAATGCCCTATCATCATAAACTATCCTCTGTCTTGCACCTGTGGTAAGACAGTTAAATATCCTCCTCTTCAATGTGGAACCAAACTTCCTGAATGTAATGAACCCTGCTCAAGGAAGAAGGAATGTGGACATCCTTGTCATCTTAAGTGTCACTATGACGAATGCCCTCCTTGTGAAGAATTAATAGAAAAGATGTGCGATTGTGGAAGGAAGCTTATGAAAAATATTAAATGCTCAAAGAATGCTAATTGCCTAGTGCCATGTGATACTATGTTAGCATGCGGGCATAAATGTGGTATTGTTTGCCATGCAGGACCTTGTGATATGGAAAGAGGAATTAAGGGATGCGGAGCTAAATGCGGAAAACCCAGAACTTGTGGACATAAATGTGAGGCCCTTTGCCATCCCGGCCAAGAATGTCCTAATGATCCATGCAAAGTTCTCGTTAAGATCAAATGTGAATGTGGAAACAGAGAGACTTTCATCAAATGCAGTGAAAAGGAAACATCAATTCTCAATTGTGATAAGTCCTGCGCTAACATGAAGAGATTTGGCGCTTTCCTTAAGAGAGACGAGAACAAAAAATCATACTATCCTCCTACCCTTGTTAGATTTGCCAAGAACCATCTTAGCTACCTTTTAAGAGTTGAAGACAAACTAGAAAAGATGTTCAAAGAAGGCAAGGAGTCTGTCGATATCCCCCTCTACGACAAGAATATGGGAAAGAAAAGTGCTCTCCAGACCTTGATCTCGAGACACTACAATATGGATTTGGAGTTTTATCTTCATGTTAAAGACCCAAAGATCATTGTTAAGACAAATCAAAACTCCAGGCTCCCATCTATGACTCTCAGTGAATATCTAAGACAGATCGAAACCGGAAAGATCAAGCCTGAAATTCTCCCATTTGAAGCCACGATTAAGTTCTTTAACGTCCAACAAACAGACAGCATTGACGAGCTAGAATTCCTGATCAAAGAGTTTGAGGGTGAATATTACCTTGAAAGAAATGAGCTTAGACAAATTATGTTACACTTCTGGAGTAAGCCAATCGCTGAAGAGGCTCTAACAAGGCTAAAGAAGAGCTACTCTAACTTCTCTCAGGCAGCACTTGAAGAAAATACCTTACTCAAAGCTGAAGAGGAGAAAATTAAGGCCACAGAAGAAGACGTCATCAAGACCACAGAGAACGAACAAAAGAAGGAAGATGAAGCCAAGTCAGCCTTTCTTTTCTTATCTCTTAATAATCAATCTAAGTAAGTATTCTTGCTTTCATGGATTACAAATTTCCTTGTATATTCTATGAATATATGTAGATAAGTGTAGTAATTATAAGCAAATCAAATACCAAAGTGAATTCCCTCAGGTTTTAGTTTTCCAGGATAAATATTTAAAAAATGATATCCTGATTTTCGGGGTATTGATCCTCCAACACATAAGTAGATAGAATCTTCAGAGTTTTCTTTCCTCATCAGAGAGATACAGTGATAAAAGTCTAGACTTAGTCCAGTTGAAACAATAGTTGATTTCAATGAATCTAATGGAGTGATAGCAATCCTTCCACAAGACTCATAACTTAGAAGAATATTTTCCAGTAGCTCCAAGGAGATGATTTCTCCTTTGTGAGGCTGTAGGATTCGAACACAAACTCCTTTCATAATGTTAAAGAATCTGATAGTAAAATCGTCTCCAGCAGAAATAATAATTCCAACTTTTCTTGATTGATTTTGTTCATTTTTTACGCTATAGCTTTTACACAAAATGGTTCTAACCCAGTTCGTATGGTCATTGAACTTTTTGACTTTTCTTCTTGTAGTAGGACTCCACAGATTAAGAGTATTTTCTATTGAATGAACAATCAGTCTCAAAGATTGTTTCGAAGGCTCAGGTTCAGAGTGCCACAAATTCAAGCCTTGAATCGGCTGGATACCTATTTTTATTCTATGTACAGTTACTCCTTTATTCCAATCCCAAAATCTGACCTCTCCAGAGCTATGAGAAGAAATAATCACACTTCCTTTATACTCTTTTGTGTTACTTGGATAGAAAACTTTCAACTTAAGTATATTTCTTGAGGAACCTGACAAACGCTTCACAATCTTGTTCTGATTGTAGTCATAAATGACTAATTTTCCGGTTTCTCCTCCGATAACAAGATATTGAGTCAATTTATCATTTTTCAAGGTTAAGAGTTGTTCTATGCAGTTCATGCTAAAGCCAATGCTTGTTTTGAAAAGACAGAAGCCATCTTCTACATTCCAAAACTTTATTTGCTCATCATCCCCGACAGTAATGATCACTTTCTGATATGATTTATCATTGATTAAATGAATTGGATTCAACTGAAAGACATGTCGAATCCACTGGTTATGCGCACAAACCTTCTTGCATATTTGATCTAATTTATCATCTACATCCCCAGAAGAGTCTAGGAAAGAGTAGTGAGCAAAACAATCTCCAATAACTTTCATTTGAATAAATTTATTTAGAGGAATATTCGAAATTATCTATAATAGAGCATGCAATTCTACAAAAAAATAGCGTTTGTATTGATTCTCAACTTAGTTGTTTGCCTATAATTTCACATGCAAAAAGGTTTTGAAATAAAAAAGATAAGATAAAAACACTAAATCATTCACCATAGCATCCTTAATACAAGTATCTCAATAAAACTTAAATAATGTTCGCTTACGCTGATAAATGTCTGAAATATTGCTGTTTGCAATAATTTGTCAATATTAGAATGCAAAGCATCAGAAAAAAATCGGGTATATTTGAAAAATCAAAAATCAAATTTAAATTTAGCTCAAATTTAAATAAGGCGTTAGGCCGACATCAGGATAACGATGTAGGATAGGATTTAAGTGCTTTTTCTTCAGTCTTTCTTCGAATGTAGCTCGTTTTGAAGGAAATAAACTTGAACATAAAATAGATCTACGATGCTGACTTCATATGATCAGAATAGTCAAGTGATTTTGCATAATAAATCAAAATTTGAGTTATTTGTAAAATCTCCCGCATCTTCCCTTATCTATGGATGAAGACAGCTCCAAACATACTAACTATGGATTCGGCTCTTTCTTTGCCTGCCGCAACTCTAATCTGATGAATAAGATCAAGAAAAAGGCAAATGAAGTCCCTCGTTTGAAAAATTTAAGATTATCACAAGAATCGTCCTCTTCAAATGGCAGAAGGAGCAACAGAAGTTCTCAAAATTATGATTTTGATTCAATTGTTGAAGAAAGCCCAGCTAAAACTCCTTCAAAATATAAAAGGACAATGACCAAACTGACCAGTACATCCATTAAGAAAGAAAGAAGATTCAATGATATCAGCGATATAGAATGTGATACAACTGAGAAGAAAAAACCAAAAATGTTTACTTTTGAGGACGACAGCTCAGATTTTTCCTTTAGCTCAGAGAAGAAAAAAAAGAAGACCAGATTTTCAAATGATTTTGATGTTGTTGAAGTATTGAATATTCCTTGTGCCCATTAATATTTTAGGTAATTGGCAAAGGAAGCTTTGGAATCGTCTACAAATGCATCAAGAAGGTAGACGGACTTGAATACGCAGTCAAGGAGACTTTTCGAAAGTTTGTCGGAAAAAATAAATCTCATGCTTTAAACGAAGCCCAAGCTCTTGCTTCTCTTACTGCCATTGATGATAATCCCAACATAATCCGATATTATTCCTCTTGGGTGGAACATGAAAAACTATTTTTAGTTGTAAAAAACTCTTTAATTATCTCTCACTTTTTTAGATGGAATATTGTCCTCTTTCCCTTAAACAGGAGAAGAAATTAAAAGGAGGATACACTGAAGCTGAGTTAAAAAGAATTTTACGAGATATCTGTATCGGTCTTAAGTACATTCACAGTCAACAAGTGGTTCATCTTGATATAAAGCCAGGTAAGTCATCTATTTAACTATCCTCAAAATTAGAAAACATCCTTATTTCAAAATCCAAGAGGTATAAGCTCGGTGATCTAGGACAGTCTAGATTAGCCTTTAAGACATCTGAAGATATTGAGGAAGGAGATTCTCGATATCTTGCCCCAGAACTCCTTAACTATGATCTCTGTAGTCAGAATCAAACAGACTTGAAGAAGGCTGATATATTTTGTTTGGGAATGACACTTTATGAGCTGGCAACTAGTAATAAAACTCTTAACATTTTTTGAGCTTTTTAGATGCTCATATCCCTTCTAATGGTGAAGAATGGCATGATTTAAGAGAAGGAAGATTACCAAAGCTAGATGAAGTTCAGGGAATATCAGAAAGTATGAAAACCATGATTAAGAGAATGCTTGACCAAGATCCAGACAAAAGGCCAACTGCTGCTGAGCTTTTGGATCATTTTGTTCCTGGCAAAAAAGAAATAGAACTAAGGTGGCATAAAATTGAGCATAAATTACTTCTTGAGAGACAGAAAGCTTTGGAAAATATGATCCAAAAGACTCGCACCAGAAGATATTCACTTTAAATTTGCTTGTTACGCAAAGCGAATTTTGTTTTAATTGTCTCGAGCTTATAAGAGACGAGTTTCAATACTTTATTCTCAAATCTTATCAACAGAATATACATGATGTCACTGATGTAGTGTAAAAGTCGTTGTGTTTGTGTGTGTTGTTTATATTAAACATCCTTTTCGTTCATTTTATTCAACATTCTCTTCATTTCTCTCAACTTAATATTTCTCTTTCCAGTCTTCAATTCCTCTTCAAAGAACCTATCAGAGATTACTTTTTTATTATTTCTCATATACTTTTTCTTTAGATATTGATGGAATAGATAGTCTGTCTTAACCTTTCTTATTCTGGGCAAAACAAATGGCACATATATCATTAAAGGAATGCTCATCTATTGGATGAAATCCAAGAACAGGCTTCTTACCAAAGCATAGATTAGATAGGCATACACATCGAGTACTTGCATTCTCTTTCTAAACCCTTATACTTCTTAAATTGAGAGTTTACTTGAATTTTCTAAATTGCTCTTCTGTGTATGTATCTGGATTAAGAAAAGTCAGGAAGAATGTTTTAGTTTTATCAAGTGAGACTGAAAAAATTGTACTTCCATTCCTACTTTATTAAAGCAAAAGATATTCACATTCAATACTTCCAATAAGAAGATAATCTTCTGCCTTCTATATCCTTAAGGTTGTACTGATCTCTTTTTGTATGTTGGTTTGAGTAGAGATCTTCTAAGAATTCTGATCTTACAACCTTTTTATACAAGAGCTTTTCTAGCTCCTCTAGACTCTCTGTCATTTTTTAACAAAAATATTCGGATCTTAAAAGTCTTGGGAAACATATAAAAATTACTCAGTCTCATTGGATTCCAATGTGTTATTCGGTTCAAAGACAAGAAAATGTGATTCCTAACGATTCAGCATTTTATTGCCAATCTTCCTTTTTATTGGCCAGTACTGATATAAATAGTTCTGATCAAAGGAAATCAGATGATAATGTTTATACAAACTAGTTAAAATTTTTTTGTCCATACTTCCAGCTCCTATCAAATGATTTCAGAACTACAGTCAGATGTTCAAAAGGAAGTCAAGCAACTTGAATTGGTACGCCTATTAGAGATGAGTCTAATTGATAGGAATTTCACTCTTATTCAAAGGCAGATTCGAAATCAGTCTTAGACTATTGCGGGTATAAGCTTAGCAAGGCTCAAGAATTCCTAAGAACTACTTCCAAATCCATGGTCAAAGGAATTCTAAGAAAATATAACCGTGGAGAAGTCTCAGGAATGAAAATTGAAGAAGAAGAAAGCAAAGAAGAGACTAAGCAAGTCATTCAAGAAACTAAAGAGGCTGAATTTGTCCCAACAGGACCAAACTATTTCGACATTAAGCTCCGCAAGGATACTATTTGTTACCTGTTTGACTTCCTTGATCCTGCTAGTTTGATGAGAGCTGGAAGAGTGTGCAAGACTTTTTATCAAGTTACTCAAATTCCACTTTTATATAAAAAGTTCTGTAAAGCCAATTACAAATCCTCACCACCACTTCCCTCACTCACCCCTTTCTCCACAATCGTGAAGAGAATCAATAATTCAACTTTTGGAGAATTCTCAAACGCAGTCAAGAATCAGGCCAATCAGGACATCCGATCCTTGATATGGCTGCCTAGCCTCAAAGACTACGCAACCCCACCTCAGTTCTACAATCAATTTAAGGACTACAAAGAATTATACCTCAAAGCCCCTAGAATTAGATATGGAGGGGTTTATATGATGAAGGAGAAGTATGTTAGACAGGGAACAAGAGCCATTAACCAAATGTACGACCCATACCATGAAGTTGAGTTCTACAGATACTTTAGATTTTTCCCAGAGGGGCTAATAATGTCATGCTTGTGTGTGAACAAATTGAACAAAGAGAAAATCAAAAGGCTGCTTAGTATCAAGCAAGTTCAATCAATGAACGATGATGATAGTATTTGGTATGGAAATGGAGTGATCAAGAGCTTAATTTTTGGAGAGTATATAGTTCAAAAATCAAAACTATTCATTAAGCTCTCATCAAAGACAACAATCTACGAATTTGAGCTTGATATTGAAAGCTCACAGCCAGGGATGTTTGATGGACTGAAAATGAAGAATCAGAGCATGAGAATAGTCGGAAATCCAGAGCCAACCCCAATCGAGCACGACTACCAGGGAGACAAGACATTCAAGTTTATAAGAGTCAGTTCATTACTTAGCGAATTAGAAGGAAATTGGCCAAATATAGCCATCTAATTGAGAGAATATTTTTGTACTTTTCAAACACAAAGTTACCAATATGAGTACATAAGATATATGCATGATTTTACTCATATGCATTTAGAGAAACTGTTGCAGTTAAATCGTAGTTACAACCTTTGTTATTTAATTATATTCATTATTTATCATCATTTCTAGTGATGAAGCTTGAGAGTGCAGCATAAGAAGGAGATCATTCTGAGTACATATTTCATTCACAACTCTTACAGTATCTTCCTCATCATCTAATAATCATTTTTAGAATCAAAACTCATACCATATGTTACAAATGTCTTTGATTTATGGAGTTCCCTTCTTGTTCCTCGACTTGATCTTGGCATTTCACTGGCATTTTTCATATTTAGGGATTGGCGCTTGGTCTCTTCCAATGTTGTTGCTAGTTTCAATTGTGATTTAAGTGACTGTATCTCATAGTTCTGTGTCTGAAGCTTGTTCTTCAAGTTCTCATTTTCTTCCTTTAATCTATGTAGCTCACCTTCATTAACTTTTGGACTTAAAAGTTCCACTATAAGAATTATGTCAAAAGATTGTCAAGTACTGTCGGCGTATAAGTTTTGAAGAGCTCCTTCTTCTTGGGAGAGATTCTAACCAAATTAGTTATTATGAAGAAAAACTATACCTTTAATTCCAGTTTGTCAGCTTCTAGTTCTACGTTTGCTTCTTTAACTTTCTGTGAGATGGCATTTTTCTTTTGTTCAAGTTCTTCTTTGAGCATTATCAATGTAGCTGGGATTTGGTTGTTATAGCTTCTTGACATAACCTCAATTGCCTGAAGAATAATTCCGCAAAGCCATTTTATATCATCCAGCTTTCCTATATGGCGAACAATCTAAGAGCTCAACACTTGCTGATCAATATTACCTTTTCTTGATACTTATTTTTGTAAGCTTCGTATGTCTTGAGTTTTGCTTGAAGAGGTTCTAAAACATGGATGAAGTTGTCACCAAGGAAAGCCTGAATCTTATTTCTTGTCTCTTCATCCAGCTTCTTATTATTCTTAGAGAGAATTATCATGGCCATTTGCTCTAAAACATAAGAAGTTGCTTTGTTGCCGGTGATATTTTCGGGATTCTTGAAGCGATATTCATATTGCTTATTTTCTTCCTCAAGTCTGAGAATTTGATCATGAGCGTCTCTCAGGATATCTTTCGTTTCTTGTAATTCACTCTATTGGATTATAGAAGAATTGTTTTAAGAAATACCTGCAATTTGGATAATTCTTGAACCTCTTGAGAAAGTCTTGCCTCTTTTTCTTTTAAGGCTGTAAGTTCGCTTTGCAACTCAGTTTTTTCTCTTGTCACCTTCTCAAGCTCTGTACTTCTTTGTTGAAGGAGTTTCTCAAGAGCTTCTAAATTGCTCAATGCAAGGTCTCTCTCAGCTGTTATCTCCATTATCTTTGTGTCGATTACGTTTGTCTTGTTGAACATGTCTTTCTTTTCAACGTTTAGTTGAAGTAGTTCCCTCTCTGCGGCAGACTTTTGCTCAAGCAAACTGACAATCTTTTCTCTGGCATTATTTAATTCTAACTCCATTTTGTGCATTTCAATCTTGAAATTATTTTCCTTATTTCGTAGATCGTCAAGAGCTTGTTGTAGTTTTTTCTTTAATTCTTCGTTTTCTTGCATATAGCTCTGGGATTTCGCATCTCTTTCTGTTGTATTTTTCAAAATCTGGCTAGAGATATTTGCAAATTCTTCTCTGGATTCATGATAGGCTTGTCTAAGTCTTTTACATTCCTCTTCCAATTTCTCTTTATCACCCATAACTCTCCTTAATTCTGAAAGCAATAATTGAGAATTATTCCTAGGCTCTTCATTGATTTTATTGAGCTCTTCTAATTCCTCCTTTAATCTTTTATTTTCATTCTCTAGATTAGAGATTATTTGGCGATACTCTTTGTCTTTTTTCACTTGATTAGAAACTTCAACCAGATTTGGATGAATATTTTCTGTTGATTTTTTCAAAATATTATGCTGCATCATAAGAAGGCTATTTCTATCCTCCATTTTGAACAATCTTGGCATGTCTTGATGAACTGAAGCCTCAGGATTTTGAGAATCTGATTCTAGTTTAGAAATTTGTGATAAAGTCGATGTGATCAAGTGTTTATAACTTATCTTCTGGTCTTCTGTTATGATTCTCGCATTAATGATTTCATCCATAATATTCTGAAGCAAGACTCTAAGTTCCACAAAAAATAAAGAAAACTTTGAGGATGTCTCACGGTCACCCAAACGATTTCTCAGGGATTCTATTTCCAGATTCTTTTCAATAATTTCCTCAGTAAATTTATCACAAAGCAGGGTCTTCTCCTCAAGTTTTTTCTCAATATTTTCAACATAGGCATTATGAGCCACATCATTATGTTCTGTCAAGGTTACCAGGCTTTCTATTTCTTCATAGAGTATTTGGATTAGCACTTTGAGGGTGAGCGTATTATTCTCTTTCATGAAATTGTAGTAATATGGCTTATTAGCTTCAATCTTTTGTAGAAAGTAGTTCAAAATTTTTTGAGTATTGGGAGAATTAACTTTGTACATGTCCATCTTGACTAGAATATCTTTTAATATTTTTGTTCTTTCGTTAGTTGGGTTAATTTGGGATAAGTTCAAAGTTGCTGAATCATCAAGGATATTATGTTTTGTAAATGAGAGCATTGTGGAGTTTTCAGTATTTTCTAAATCGCCCATCATGGGTTTATAAGTAGAAAAGTTCACGGATTGATTGGAGATATCTTTTGTAAATTTTACTGGAGATTCTAACGTGTCAATCAGTGAGTAGAGCTTCTTGGTGCTTTTTTCCACATGTTCAATCTGATGTAATTTCTTATGTACAGTTGTCACTCTTTGTCTGAGTTTATTAATTCTTTCAGATTCCTAATAACTTTTTAATCAAAGTCATCGATGCTATACCAATATGCTGCTGTCAGGTCCTCGATTGGTCTTATACGAAGTGTCCATCATCTTATTTTTTAAATTCTTTGAATGTTTGTAATTTTAAATTTTATTGTGCTAAGCTCATGTAACTATTTTGATTCATTTTTTACAAGCCTCTCTCTTCATGAAAATTCCACTAGCATGATAATAAGTATTCTACCTATCTAAAAAAATACCTGATAAGATATTGATTTCAATACTATTTATAGCGTTACTTCGAAAATTTTACATATGTAATTTTATTAATGTCGAGCTTAATTCTGAGCAAACATGATTATGAGAAGATACCGAATGGTACCAACGAATTGAAGCAGAGAGACACTTGCTTTATACCAATAAATGACTCTAAGAACCCATTTGAGCAAAGAAAAAGCTGGGATGAATTCAAGAAAGAGTATTATCAATTAGAGAAAAAGATAAAGAAGTCGTTGGAAAATCTGCATCTAATCCAAATCGAATTTACGAAGCATATTTCCCTGATGGAGTAATATACGATATAATTTGTTAATTCTTGGAAGATCCAAAGGCGCATCCTCAATAAATAAAACTACACTCTATGAAAACTTCCAAGCTATATCTTCTCAGACCAAAACCGATTTGGCCAATGTAAAATTAGGATTCAAGGATAACCATAATAGATGACAGAGCTGTTTCAAAGTTTAAGGTTGAATAAAGGGGATGGGGATGAATTGATCAAGCAAAACATGTTTAAGCGATTTAGAGAGATTCATCTAGAACACGAAAAGGAATTCTCCAGACTAAATGTATAGTAGACATTCTTTCATTTATCTCTAGAGCTCAATCGAATTAAATAAGAAGAAACTTGAGCTATTTAATGAGACTCTCAAGCTAGGAGAACTCAGTCTAGACAAAGGCAAACTAAGCAGTAAAACTTCAATGATGATAGAACAGAATAGAGCTCTTCATCATTCAGTCTCAGTTACAAGTCAAATTATTGAGTAAAATTAAACCCTCAAAGTTTAATAGAATAGCCAAGCTAGATTAGTTACGCAATCGTTGGGAAATCAGGAACTCAGACTGAACAAAATAAACCAACACCTCAAGAAAATATCAGGTACATACTATTAGCATAAATTCTAATATTAATTAGAGGAATTTGGGGATGTTTCAGAAATTTTGCGAAAAATAAAATACGTCAAACTTAGGAAACAAGCAATCTTGATTGGGCTAGTTGCAATATTTGGAATCTTCGTAATCCTTAGAATTATTTTTAAATGATCTTCCAAAAAAGAGTTCTCAGAATTGGTTTCTTGTAAGTGATATAATAAAGTGCCTTTTAATGTTTATTGTACCCTATTTATCATTTCTTTGTCTTATTAGTGTTGAGTTAATACGCAACCAGATGGAAGTTGTATTTTGCCTTTATTAAATAAATTTTACACAAAAGCTTTATTTTGGATAAAATTATGTCAGATAACGAATCTTTTAGGCAGTACCTATTTGAAGAATTTCAAGAAGAAGAGAGTATGTTTTCTTTGTCTGAAGTAATCTTCATAGAGAGAAGGGAGTTTAATCGCGCAAAAGCTCTGAAAGCCTATAATGAGGAACATCAAACTGTTTTATCAGAAATAAAAGGGGATTCAAGAATAGAAAAATACAAGATGACTAAGCTTAAAGAATTTTGGGAGGAGACCTACAAAGTGTATGGCAAGGATATTCTCCAAAGAAAAGGTATTTTATGTCAAATTTCAATGAAATTGTAGCCGCCAGTATTAATCAAGACAAAATAGCAAGATTGACCCAAGACCTTGAAAAACGCTCAGAAGAGGGCATACAAGAAAACTTCTTGCTTACAGTTCAACTCTTTCATTATTTTCGAGAGCACCCTGAAGAATTCTATCAGAATCTAAATCATTCCAGACACACACAATTCTCCCCTAACAGGAGCACTTTTGATCCAAGGGCAGATGATAATTACGATTATGTTACAACTAAAACTTCTGTCATAGAAAAAATTAATGACATAAATCATGCCAAAGCAATCGCTCATAAAAAGAGTCCACCACGTCTCACTACATCAGATTTCCAAACTCAAGAGCCTTTCTATCCGAGATATATTAGCAGAAAAGAAAGGATGAATCTACTTATTAGGAGCCCACGTATTGCCCACACCCATGATGAAGTCCAATCGCCAGTATCTGAGAAGACAATTCCAAAAGCATACCCAGCTGAGCAATTCAGACCTGTTTCTGCTTTCATAGTGGAACCCAAATCTGTTATTCCAGAAGAAAGAGAGTTTAGAGTTATAGAGGAACAAAGATTTGTTGAGGAACATGAAAAGGAAGAGTACCCTCAAAAGCTTGGAGTCAGGATGGAGTCACACATTCAGCCTGGTACATATGACCCCAGCATGCCATTGCCAGTCCCAATGTATGAAGATAATAGTCCTAAATTAAGAAGGTTTAACACAGTCGATAAAAACTTTAATGAAAAAGTGGATATCAAAAAGAATTTTGACAACTATGATGCCTATAGACCTGAAGATCCTCACGTCTTCAGCAAAAATATCTTTGAGGAGTTGAAAAGCGATCTCGAAGGAGAAAATCTGCATTTGGTTGAAAAACTTAAAGAAAGATACGAAAAGATCTATCGTGAAAATTACCTGATTGACAGAGCTGACAATAGAAGATATCACTCTGTTGAAGGCAGACAAAGAAAGAAAAATGTTCAATCTGATAAGCTCCCTTATGTACCTGATGAAAGTTTGAAAGAGAGCCAGCTCTTACATTCATTGATCAGCCCAGTAAAGAAGGGAGTGAGACCTTTAGAAAGATCCCTTTCTGATGATTCATTTAAGGAGTTCAAAAACTTAGAATTATCTGCCCATAAGTCTCCAAAGTTCTACTATCAAGACGAAGAAGGAAAGAGAATAGTGTCTCGTGCGAGAGAAAAGAAAGTTCAAGAGAAAAGGGTACACCCTCTGTTCCAGGAATTTGAGAAGGAGATCTACTTGAAGAATCTAATTCCAGAAAACACCATCCAGGAAGAAAATTATTCAGATAAAAAATCCAATATTACCTCATCAGGTATAAATTACACAAAGAAGAAGAAGAATCTCGCTCAAGAGTATCTATTGAATTCTTATTTGCTAATTTCTAGGGATATCTATAAAATCGAAGATTTTCTTCTTGAAGTACAAAGAATTATATCATCTAGTAGAGGTGTCCTACCTTCAAATTTGAATCCCAAGATTCAAAGCCTACTTAACAGCAAGCCTATTGTAAACAAGGTCCCAGAAAGAAGAACTGAGAAAGGGTTCTCAGGTCTCCCAGATTATAATGAAGAGCCCAAATCTTCAACAAAATCTGAATCTGCCATGGTTAGGCGTGAACTGGAATTACTTTCTCATGAGTTCATTCCAAAGAATATTGAAGTAATTAGTTTCTTTTATAATGACTCATAAATAGGCACTCAAGCCTGCAAAGGATGATAGAGTCCGTATCTTCGCTTGGTCATCAATCATGGCCTTGATCGGAAACTTTGATAAAGATATTGTTTTGACTAATCAGCATCTTAAAGTAAGGATCAAAGTAAGAGAAAGTGATTATTATAGGTGAGCTATGAAGCAGTAGTCCAATTTTTAAATCAGCCAGGAAAAGTCACAACAAACCTGAGAACTCTCCCAGCAAATATTGAAAAAGGAATCCCAAAGAGTAATTATTTGTTGATTTGCCTTTATTTATTAGCTCTTCATGATGATTATTACAAATATTTCGATGAATTACAGAACGAGTTATTTAGAACTCAAATCGAAAGGGCTGAGGAAAAGCCTCTATTTAAATACATCTTTCTTTTGGGAGAACTATTTAAGGTACCTTTTATTCTTTGGCTCTAACAACTAATAGGCTCTGAGAAAAGAAGGAAAATTGAATATTATCGATAATGAGAAGAGAATTCAAATAAATTACAAAGCAAATCAGCAATACCTCGAGAACGCCAGGAGAAAGTAACTAATTAAGAAGCAGAAGTTTATAGATTAGGAGAGAGGAAAGAGGTGAAAGACCTGAAGAAAAAGAGGATAACTTAGATCAAAACTTTGGCATAGATTTTAAACAATGGGAAGAGAACCTAAAGGCTCTTGAACTTGAAAATAAAATGTTACTCAAATATGAGAAAGAAAAACTAAGAAAGGAAGAAATCGATCAGAAGGGAGATCTTAAAAAGAAGATGAGAGAGGAACAGAGACAGGAGTTCCAAGAATATATTGAAAATGTATTCAAAGTATGTTGAAGATTTTGACTTGTTAGGCTCAAAAGGAAAGAAAAATCAGAGCAGAAAAAGAAAGGGAGGAACAAGAATACCAAAAAGAAAGATATCATGAAAAAATTAACTTTTTGAAAACAGTTAAGCAGATTGAAAGGAATAAAATGAAAGAGTATAAAGAAGAGCTTCTGAAGCAATCAGTAATATCTAGGATTTCTAAATAAGATTACTTAGCGTGATATTGCTTACTTCAATGAGCAAAAGAGAAAGAAATATAGAGAAGAGCAAAAAGAAAAGATTCAAGAGCATGAAAAAAATATTGCAGAAGAGAAAGCCAAAAAAGCAATCCAAAAACATATCGCTGAACAAATTGAGGTTTGTACAGCCATTCCCAGTTAATTAATTCTATAGAGAGAAGAAAAAGTATGGAAGAGAGCTCAAGAGCTTCTTGAGAAACAAAGAAAGCTTTTGGCAGAGAGGGACAGACTTACTCGAGACATAAATCTATTGAGAAAATAAACGTTTTTCTGGCTAGCCAGCACCATATCAATTCTCCACTCTTTAACTAGAATAACATATTTTGTAATTATACTCATGACCATTTTATGAATATACAATTATTCACCATGATAATAATATATTTTTCTGAATTTTGTTTACTTTCTTCTTCTAGGCTTTTCTCGTTGAATACTTCCACTACGACTTCTACTGCGGCTTCTAGGTATTCTATTGCGGCCTGCTTTTTCAGGTGATGATTCTGACTCTTCACTCTCAGAACTGTCTGAGCCTGCTTCAGAACTACTCTCACTTTCATCATCTCCCTCTTCTTCTGAATCCTCATCTTCTTCATCTTCTTCATCTTCCCCCTGTTCTGCCTGTCTAGCTATTTTTTCTTTATATTCTTCTTCTCTTTTAAATTCAATCTTTAACCATTATGAATTACTTATAGTATTTTTTGGTTCTTTCATCATAAATGAAAGGGGTTTCTTTGACAGCTGCCGCGTGTGTTATAACAGCTAATGATGAGGTACAAGAACAATGGTTTACCTGAATTTAGTCCTAAAGTAATTTGTAATTCTTTATCATTAATTATTTCATGTGCAGCTGCTGCCTGCCAAGTTATTATAAGCAAATAACATTTATGCTGTTCGAGCCTCCTCTGGTGTTGAGAACTCAATAAAGGCTCTTCCTTTATTATATATTGATCCTTCATTTCTGGGAACATCCATATTTCTTTGTGAAATTAGTTGAAAATGGCATTTTCTTACATGATTTTTCCATATTTCTGGAATATCCTTTTGATTTCGTCATCTGATAATTTCAAAGGCAGATTCGAAACAAAAATTGTTTGTTGATCATGCTATTCTCTTAATTTTCACTAAGTTAAAAATACATCAATCTCTTCACTAGGTTCTTTTTGTTCTTCTTCTTGAGGCTCATCTTCCTTAGCTTTTTCATTCTCCACTTTTGCTTGTTCCTCTTGGACTTTTTCTAATTCTATTGTTTAAGCAAAAATTTGTTTGTCTCGTACCTTGCTCATCCTCGCTATCTAGCCATTCATACTCTTTGACTTTGGTTGGATTATCCTCATATTTTTCCTCGAGGTTATTGCCATTGTTAACATCAATTATCTAAGAATAAGAATGATATTTTTCAAATCAACCTTATTTTCTTCCTCTTCTTCTGAAGGATCTTTAGGAATTTCTATATTAGAGAATTCTATCTCTCCATCTCCATTCTCTTCCATTTCAAGCTCCCATTTTTTCTTCTCCTTTTCATGTGTTTTAGCTCCCTTTTTTCGATTTGCAAACATTTTATTTCATAAAATAATTTTATTCGAATATTGCTTGAAGTAAAGTCTTCTTACTTATATTTGGTAATAAAATCATTGTTTTGAGAGCTTTTATCCTTAATACAATTTTTGCCTTTCTATTTATTGCTGATCTATTTAATTTTATTTTAACAAAACAATTGTGCAATATCAATAAATGTCAGACACGCAGGACTTGAGCAAAGTATGATTAGCAATTCCCCCTATACACTGCTTAGTTTAAATCCCTTGAAGGCTATCTTCTCAAAAAGAGCCCCAAGTTTCTTGTTGGATACCAAAAGAGGTAATAATCTAAAATGTATTTGAGATTTTAAGGTACTTTTGCTTTTTAGACAATGGAACAAAATTATGTTACTTTAAAGACAAGCCTGTAAGGGGAAGAATTTTTAATTAATTTCATTTTCAGAAACTAACAGACAAGCCGAAAGGTGTTGTAGATTTAAAGGATGTTCAAAAGGTTACTTCGGTCAATAAGAAGGAGTTCTATTTCGAGATTGTTAATAAAAAGTTCGAGCTCAAAGCTGATACTGAAGAGCAAAAGCAACTTTGGATTAATGCCCTTACTCTCTTATCTGAAGAGGCTAGAAAAGATTTATCCACTGAGGAAATAGAAGCTAGAAGAAGTAAATCTTGTCTTTATCTTTTCTGACAAACAGAGAGTACAGTAGCAAAGGGATGGAAATCTGAAAAGCTATCCTCAGAGGTCTTAGATAAAATTTTACTCGAAAATGAAAGTAAATAGCGTTAACTATATTGTAAGAGAAATAGAAAAACAAGGTGCGGAAAATGTTAATGTGTACAACGATATCAGCAACGAGGATATTCTGAAGGCTAAAGATATATGGGACTATTTTGCAAATATTGACCAAAATCTTCTTAATAAAAGAGTTGTAATGGGTGAGTATATAAAAATTAGGCTTGATTTAACAGGATGGTTGAATAAGAGAAGCAAAGGAGCTGTCAAATACTATCAGCTCAGATGGTTCATTTTGGTCTCTGCAAAACCAATAGTAAGGAAACATGAGAAATGAATTTTATTCCTTAGAAAAAAGATGTCGAGCCTGATGAAGAAATTTTGAGCGAAAATTGGCTTCCTCCTTGGATGGAACTAGAGACCATTTACTATTTTGATGATAAAGAGATCCTGACTGATAGCACTTTCTTAGGAAGTATTCCGCTAATGTAAGTCGCTTGTTCAAAAATTAATTGGAAGTGATTGTATTGGAACTACAATCAAAGATATGAAGAAAAGCAAAGATTCTGGATTCACTTTCAAAGTAGCATGATAAATACTTTACTGATTTATTAGATTGATATGGGTGATAGAATATATTCTTTGAATGCAACTCTTGTTTCAGAGCGTGAAATGTGGGTCAATGCTATAGAAATGTCTCGACAGACTGCAAATCAGCAAAAGAAGAGCAAAGCAGGACTATCCAAAAATATAACTCTTATTCTCAATATTTTTGATAAAGAAGTATTGCTCATATGTTTAAACGTAATTTCTAGGGTCCTGAAAAGCTGAAAGAAAAAATAGGGAATGACTATCAGGCAATTCAAGCCAAATATGCTATTCTGAAGTAAATAATTAATGAATTATTATTATTTGTAGTCAACAAGATTTGGAAGAGCTTCTTAGACAAAATGATGCACTAGCAAAAGATTTGATAGGAGTAATCAAAGTTCCACAATTATTCAAAGATTATAGACCTTGGATGCATGTCTTGCTAATGACCCTCCTAGAAAGGATATCATTCAAGAATATATTACAATTTATCATGAACGAATCTGCAAGTCCTTAGCTGATTTTTACACACAGCATTTTCAAAGTATCCAAGTAAGATTGCCTTGATTTCTTTTTCAACTTAAAGAACCTTGACTTGATTCAATTAAATAACTGGATACACAAATACTATGATAGTTTGAAGCCCTACGGCTTGAATGATGAAAGACTGATCACAAGTGTTGACGTTCTTGCTTTAGTTTTTTCAAAAAGAATATTTAAATCCAACATCCAGATGATATTCAACATGCTCAAACAAGTATGATTAAGCTTCATATAATTAATTTTATAGCTCAGAGATTCAAAGCCTATTGAGGGTTCGGATGGAAAAACACAGACCAGCGGACCTTTGGATTTATTTAAAATTATTAACGAGAGTTTTGAGATATACAACAGATGTAAGCATCCAGAGATTGCTGAAAGATTGATCAAGATTACTAAAGATGAGATTTTTTACTACCAATCTAATCTGGAATTAATACTAGTAATTAAAAGCATATTCTCCAATCATTCATTTAGGACAAATGGGAGTTCTCACTTGAGATGTATATCGGATTGTGTAATGATACCTTAATATATATCAAAAGTGTAAATGAATTTGTGAGCACCGTTCAATTACTAACTCAATTTGAAGAACAGAAGATCGAAGAGGTACTCGTTTATTCCTTTACTATAATGCAAAGTTATTCGGAAAGGATGAAATTTTGAGAAGATTTACAGAGATTGGTAACAAAGCTTTCGACAAGCTAATAGATTCCTCCTTCAAAAATTTGTCAAATTACTTCAAAGTTAACTTTATGGAGTTGAATTTAGTAGTCTGTTTTCATGAAATGTTAATTTTTTTAGGAAACTGCTTTGGAAAATATATTTGACCACCTCTCTGATATTGTCAACAGTCTTCACAAAAGCTTTTCTCTCAAAGCATGGAAATTATGCCTTGAGAAGATCATCTTACTACATACTCAATGCTTACTTAACTCAGCCAATAAGATTAAAATAAAGAATATGGAAGAGCTAAATGAAAAGCTTAGGAATGAGGGAGTCCTTCTAAAAGAAGCCTTCAAAGATGTTTCCCTGGGAAAATCTGCAATTGAGTCTAGCACTAAGGTTATGGACGAAATGCTGGAGTTCTTTGAAGCCAGTCCAGAAATGATATCTCTTTCTGTTTTAACTCTAAGAAAAAGCCATGGGCCTGGCTTCAATGTGAACACTGTCACAATTATGTTAAAGTTAAGAGTTGATATCGATTCCTCAGAGAGAAAGTCAATCTTGCAAGCATGCAAAGAAGTAAAACTCCTATGTTTATTTAACTCGCATGAAGGTACTCGCAAAATACAAAGAGGAAAAACAAGATGAAGAAAAACAATACAAGCAGTTCTTCCAAAAGATAGAAGTGGAGCCTGATGAAGATGATGATGATGAAGAGCATGAGGAAGAAGAAGAGGAAGAAAAGGAGGAAGAGGAACAGCCAAATGAAACTCCTGTTGAAGAGCAAAAGGTAGAACAAACAGAAGAAAAAAAGGTTAGTTAAGATTAGCTTTCTCTAATAATGTAGTCCCAAAGACTTGGATTGAAGACTTATGAAGGATACCTAGAGAAAGTGAGTCCTGCACTGATAATTGAGACGTAGAGATTATTACTGGGTGTTTAACTCAAAGGTGGCAAGAAAGATATTTTGCACTTAAAAACAATAAATTATATTGGTACAAAAATGATAGATCTCGTACAGCGCAGAATCATATAGACTTGAAAGAGATTCAAAAATGTGAGGCTGTCGAAGATACAAGATTTGAGCTGGTAAGTTACTAATTACTTTGTGAATATGGGAAATAGACTGTTGAAGGGAAAGTTTATAAATTGAGAGCAAAAACTCAAGAAGAAAGAAATATTTGGGTGAGAGTTATAATGGAATTGATTGAGGATTTGGAGAATAAGGAACTAAAAGAAAAGATGGATAGTGAAGTTTTTGCAACTGTAGGTTATTCGCTTCCAATAACTAATATTAAAGATCTCGGGAGAAAGCTTGTTCAAAGATGTTGAGCCTGATTGGGTACCAAATCCAACCGAAAAAGATGAGCTCTTAAAACGAGAGAAACCAAAGCTTCTCAGCCCTACTAAGCCGCCTACTTCAGTCGAAATAAAGGAGCAAGAAGAATTAAAGAAAGATCCCAATCGAAGAAAATCCATTACTTTTGATGACATTCCTGTGATTCCGAGAGATAATAAAGCAGAAAGAGACAGAGGAAAATCCACTTTTGAACCTCTAGAAATAGAAGATCCTAATCAGAATAACCCCAACGCTGATAGTGGTGTCCCTCCAGAATTACTCTATTGTTATAGCCAGGTCCTTCTTATCTTAGGACTGAAAAAATGGGAGGATGTTTATGATTCTAACGGCGAATTGAAAAAATAAGGAATACTTTTTGAATTCTTTTAACTTCTATATCAACAATAACATTCATATATCTTTGAGGTCAAATTCTCCAAGATATTATATTACAGAGATAATATAGACATACAATCTTAATTAGAAAGCTAAAAAGAATCAGGTTCTTCTTCCTTATCCTTTTGCTCACCAAAAAGAACCAACTCTTCGATGTGCATTGCTTTTCTATAGTCGTTATATTTGCTATGGACTATTCTCTCTTCTTTGCTAACTGATATTCTCTAAAAAGATATTACATTACGAATGATAGGATTACCATCAAGATTACCAACAAAGTTGAGTAAAAGTAGGCAATAACTAATCTATTACTGTAACGACTCTAATTGTAGTATGAGGATAATTCAAAAATAAATTACTTTTTCGCTGATATCTGTTTTTCTCTTTCTAAACATTGAAGATACATCGAATGCTTCTCTTCTTACGGATCTCACTGGTAAATAAGCATTAAATAATCATGTTAGTACCGACATTTCCCATTTCTCAAGTATCGTCAAATTCTTGTAGGATCTTTTCTCTGATTTATTTTCGATTTTGAGGAAATAAATTTTATCTTTAGGGGAGGAAAAACAAAGCCATAATCAAGTTTCATTTATGATGAGAAACCTGGCTATTAAATGAAGGAGATTTTTCTAGATGGCTCTTCTAACTCATGATGAAATATATTATGTATTTGTGGGCTCTGGCTATTCTATCTGAGAACTATTTCCTATTTTGCAGTTCTGTTTGTATTGACTCTAAGTTTATCAAGAGGCCAGACCGTAACTTGAGGTTTCATAATTTCTCCTTGAGTCTCGACAGACTTTTATAGAAATAAATTTTAAAGAAGTTATATTTGAAAAGAATATGGACGGAGATAGAGAAGAAAGAGTAACTGAACCTAATCAGCAAGAACAAGGCGAACCCCAAGACAGAAGAGAACAACAAGATGAGCAACAATTCAGAAGATCTGTAAGAATTCATTTATTCCGATGCGATTTCCTAGAAAAAGGAAGAAACTACTTTTAGAATGCCAGACGTAATAGAAACAACTGTAGTTAATGAGAAATCTCAGGAGGTATTCAGCATCAAATGAAATAGTTGACCTTTTAGACCATTACTTGCAGAATAGAAATTATCAGGCCTATTCAGCCAAAACCATATCTCGGTGGTCTAAGAAATCTCAAGAATAATAATACATATCACCACGCCTTTGCCCAAACAGATCAAAGAGTCAGAGAACATAAAGTGAAATATCATAGAGAGGTATGATATTTGAGAGAATTCCGTTAAATAACTTAGAGTCAAACCTATGAATATTCAACAAAGTCATCTAAGGTCATGAGAGAATTTGGTACTCAGATGGAAAGAGTGGGTATTTGGATTGATACCAGAACTGACAAAGAAATACAGCCCAGAATGTATTTCACAAGTGAGATGTGGGAACAAAGAAGAGAAGAAGCAGCTCTCTTTATTCAAAGGTTAGTTAGAGGTTGGTTTGCCAGAAAGAGAACAAATGCTCTTAAGAAGGAAAAAGAAGAGAAAAGAAATGAGCAGATCCGACTTGAAGAAGAATTTAGAAGACAAGAAGAAATTAAGCATAAGAAAGAAATTGAGAGAAGAATGCATCCCAGAACTAAAGAAGATTTTGATATTTTGTATGATGAGTTAGAGGTAATAGCGAGAGGTTTTAAGTTATATTTCAGGTCTGGAGATTAAATGAAACAAAGAAGATAAAAGAAAATGCGAACTTGTCAGCAGAAGAGAAAAGAGAAGCTCTTAAACAGCTTCTTCATAAGGAAACAGAGCTTCTACAAACAATTGATCGTCTTAAGATAAATGCCGAAAAGCTTAATAAACAAGATAAAATACAAAAATTCTTGTCTTCTATGGCTAATCCAAAAGTTTGGAAAAGATCTGATCAAAGATATACAGAAGTTCATACTCCATTCACAACCAGAGCTAAAGAGCTTATGGAGATATATAACGGTTTAAGAATGACCAATGTCCCACTTGATGAGAGACTTGATATATTGTTGAATACAAAATGGACAGTTAAAGAATTTGACTGCGATCTCACAAGAGAAATAGTTGATCTGATCGACAGAGAAGCAGATATGTTGAATAGAGGAAGAGGAGAAGCTAGTTTAGAAGGTAAACTTCCGCTTTATTAAGTCTAATGAATATTAGGTCTGAGAAAAAGACTCTGTAACTTATTTTTACAATTTATTGAGAAGCCTAAATTCAACCCTGAGGCAGCTAGATTCCAAAAAATACCTTTTGATTTGTTGCAAAAAACACAAAATATTTATAAAGACAAAGAGTAATAATAATGCTCTATATTCATATCTAGTATGGCAAAAACAATTTACAATTTTGTTGACATTAATTATCAATTTCCTACTGAATCCATTTCGTCTTCAAATCTCTCTCCTCCTGGATTCCTCGTTTCTGAGAAAGTTATTAATGGTCTCTCATTTTCCTTAAGCTCATCAACAAATTCCTTCATTTTTTTGTTAAGTGTCTCGTGCAAAAAATATATGGTCACAGAAGCAAATATTCCCAGGATTCCAAAAAGAAATAGTGGATTTAATTCTCTTTTCTCAAAGGGATTAATTAACAGAGGCATAACGATGGTTCCAACACGACTTGCTTGCATCGTGATAAACATGCCTTGTGTTCTCACCTCAGTTGGATAGGCTTCTGAGGTATAGGTGATTAGAATATTTCCAAAGAGTGCAATACTAAATTTAGCCAGCTAGATAATTAAAAAGAGCTTAATAATGGGCTTACCACTGAAAAGAACAATGATAGAGATTTTTCGTAGCAAGAATTCTCTTCAAGTTTGCACTCCGAAGGAATTTTGAAAAATATGATGATGAGGCAAGAAAAAGTAAACATGATGCAGCTCGCCAGCAAAGACTTGACTCTTCCAACTCTGAATTTTATGGGAGCTGCGATAAGATTGGAAAACACTTCGGCAATTGCTGCAATTGTAAAGTTTGTATATACTGCTGTGCCCAAGACAGGAAGAGAAAAGTTAAGGCCGTAGTAAGCAATATTTCTGAAGAACCAAACATAAAGCAACAGTAGCGTTTCCCTTCTTAGATTTGGATGTGTAATTAGATCAAGGTAGCCAAGAGTTTTTGGAGGAGTGCTATCTCGTTGGTTATTCTTAGAAGGGAATATTGTTGTTGCCTTAGAAGACTCTTCATCCATTTCTCCAATTAAGCGAGATCTAAACTTGGGCCTTCGATTAACAACACAGATCTTGTTTATAACTTCTCTTGCTTTTACAAACTGTTTTCTTGATACAAGCCAACGTGGTGTTTCATATACTAGTCCAATTGTAGGTAGGAGGCTTATCAAAAATGGAATTCCTATAATAATGACTAATATATTTCTCCAGTCTCCTCCAATATAAAATACAGGAGAAGTGAAAACTTGTGCAAGAGCGAACACAGTTCCCAGAGTTACTACTGAAAAATTTCTAAATCTCCCTCCAGAGACTTCTGAGGTGTAAACATAAGCCAAAGTTTCAAATCCACTTACACCAAGTCCAGCAAGAAAGATAAAGACCATCAACAGATTCATGTTTTGAGCCAAACCAGAAATCACTGCAGAAACTCCACTCAAAACTATAGCAACAACGATACTGGGTTTTCTTCCTTTATTATTAGCAAGGTATGGGAATAATAGTCCTGCAGCAAAGGATCCTATGTTATCACATATAGATGATTTTGAGTACCTGTAAAGAAAAGAGAACTGATTCCACTGGAAGCTGTGCTTTTATCACAATAGAGTTCAAATTCTTTTGTAATTGTATTTTCACTATTCGATTCATCAATCACTACAGGGGGATTTTTGCAAGCCTTATCCTCAGAACAAACCTCTCCATCACATAAAAATATTGGTTTAATTAATAGCAAAGGCAGTCCCATGGTAAGGAATGCAAATAGAGCCCACTGAAAAGCAAAGATATATATGACTCTCTTATGGTAAGTAGAATTGTCTCCAACAAAATCAAGAGCCTATAATTAGGAGAGAATTTTTGGATAATTACATCATCTAATGTGAAAAAAGCGTTTTCTATATTAGCTTCTTCATGTTTCGCCCTTTTGAGGGCTGATTGCTAGTTTATTAATTCTTCAAAGGGTTCTAATACCTTGAAGCCTTGGATGCCAGCGTACTGACTAGTCATCTTTCAATTCAATAAATTTATATTAAATAGTCCTCAGAAGAGAGTCAAATGAGTTTCTAATCAAAACTTTACTGTTTTTGTTCATATCCGTTAAGGAGAAGTTGCCCGAAAGTTAATTTGAAAGCATATAAAAAAAGTTCAGGAGGTTAGATTAGACTCTGGATTTATACCGCTTAAGCCGCATCACCGCAATAATATCAAATTAATTTCTCAAAAATCTAAAAGCCAATGGATCCCTCCAAGAAAGACTACGATGAGGAAGAAGTCGATGAAAACTACGACCCTGAAGCTGAAGTCGTTGATTGGGGAACTGGCTCTAAATTAAAGCTCCCTGATGCTCCTGTCAAAACTGGAGAAGAAGATGAAGAAGTTATTGCCAAATACAGAGCTAAGATCTACAGATGGGTCAAGAGTGAATGGAAAGAGAGAGGTGCTGGTGACCTCAAGTTCCTTAAACACAAGGAAAATAAGAAGATCAGAATCCTTTTGAGACAAGACAAAACTCATAAAGTTTGTGCCAACTTCTACGGTAAGTTGAATAAATAGATCCACTTATAAGATAGTCGTTGGAGATCACTTGTGCCAACTCACTAGAATGAAGACAAATGATAAGGCCTGGATCTGGAGTTGCTATGACTGTTCTGATGAGACTCCTAAGATTGAAAAATTGTGCGCTAGATTTGTTTCAAAGGAAGGTAAGTGATTTCGTAAACGATGCTCATAAGTTTCTAGACTTCGAGAAGTTCGAAAAAGACTTTAACGATGCTTACGCTGAAAATACTAAACTCGTCGGTATATAATTTGGGAATTGATCAATAAATTCTAGGTGCCTCTAAAACTGAAAACAAGCCTGAAGAAAAGAAAGAAGACACTGATGCCAATAAAAAGGAAGATGACAAGCCTGATGAGAAAAAGGAATAAACTTTTCTCTGAAGTGTATTTTATGCAAAAATATTTCATATTGTTTGAGCAGAGAATAGTATTCCTATGAATTACCAAATTTCTAATAAACGACCTCTTCCCTCATTTTTCATCAATTCTCTCCTAATTTCTATTAATTTTACAAAATGAGAAATTACAGTATTTTGTCTGTAGTCTTTGTACTTCTCAGCTTCTCCTGTATTAGGGCTAATATCTGGGACAATCTCTTTTATGATGAAGTAGTAGAGATATCTTTTCCTGAAGAATTCTTGTTGAAACTCTCAGGGAAATTCCTATTTGGAAAGCTGGAATTGATCATCAAATCTTCTTCGTATTTAAAGAAGATGTCAATAGTCCAATCTGCACAATTTTCTGCAACTGGACTCAACACTCGAATATCGGAAAATGTCTTTGATTCTGATCAGCAACTTATCACATCACATTCAATCTTTCAATCATGTTCTAAGATCTCATTACCTCCTATACAAAGGAATCCATTTGATTTTGTCAATGGAATACTCCCTCTGGTTTCCTTAACTTTAGATCATGAGAAGGTTGGTGATCTCTACAAAGTACATACTAGCAAAATTCTTCAGCTATTAAATATCACTCAAGATGTTATTTTGTACTATAACCAGCATTCCGAGTTACAAAAAATTGAGATCGAAATTGCTGAAGGACAAAAGGCTTCATTTGATGTCGTTGAATTCACCGAAGTTAGCCTAGATGAAAAGGATTTTGATATTCCTAAAAAATGGGGCTGTGATAAGGTTGAGACTGTGCCTTATAACGAAGTTAAACCACAAGACTTCCTAAAAAATATTTTTAAAGGAACTATTGATAAAAATTTTGACGCAGAAAGTCTATTGAAGAAGCTACCTGCTGATCAAATACCTGAAGAATTGAAAAAAAGACTTGAAGATTTAAAGAAAAATCGTCCTTAGATGATTTATTTTGTATTCCTATATATACTCTAATGAATTATATATATTAAGATAACAATGCTCATGACAGATAAGTTTCTAGTTGTTGTTTTTTCTTTGTCTGAGTGCGATATTGCCGATAACAACAGCGGGAATGACTATTATGTTTTCATAGGTATAATCAACTTTACCTGCAATCAATAGAACTGTAAGAGTTTCAAAGAGATTGATCTTAGTCCAAAATAGAACCAAGACTCCAATAAGTGCCAAGATAGCAACCTAGGTATTTCAAAGAAATTTATGATATATTATTACCAAGAACAAAATGGACATAACTGATCCGAAGAAATCTCCTGGGAATTTACCGAAGTTAACATTCAGTTTTCCTAAAGCAAGGAAATAACCCAACAAAATAGCCAAAGCTATTCCAACGAAGGCCCCAGTAATCTAGTTCACTAAATCGAGTCGTTTTGAGTATATTACCAGAACTGAGGGTTTTCTTCTTTCAGGAGGGAATTGATGAGTGATCAATGGCAAGAGTTGAGTATCAGCCTCAGTGGCAGGAGCATCAGTCTTAGGCTTAATAAATGTGATATTAACAGAAGCAAAGTTCCTAATTTTTTACAATTCAATAGCCAGCCTTGTACCAAATGAGATTTTCCTTGGCATATTCACTTGCAACGATAAGTTCAACTTCATAGACTGCGTTATAGGGAAGAATTTGATCCTACTTTAAGAATTAAACTTAAAAGATTTTACTGGGTCTCCAAGATCAACAACGGCTTTGAATTCGTTTGAATCCTTTTCTTGTTTAGCTGGGACAGCATTAGTGGTATATTTATACTTGGGATGAATGAGTCTGACTGCAGCATAATTTATTCTGGGAGCTTCACTGCTGATTTTGAATTGAACATGAATGAAATTATTCTGGTTTGCAGTTAATAAATCAGAATGTTTCTTGTTAAACTTGATTTCACTTGAAAATTAAGAAAGCAATTCCCAGATTATTACTGTGTTAATCTTTCTTCAGTAGTTGCCCTGTTTTTGATATCAAATTGAACCTTATCCAAAGTAATGACCCCTTGAACTAAGATGGTATTTTGGTACTAGAAATTAATTCATTCCAAATTGAAGAAGTACATGATATGTCTGATTATTGGACTTAATTTCAAAGATGGCATCGTAATAGCCAGGCTTGCCTAGCTTAGCTCCATCAATAGAAGCACGCCAAACTCCCGCATTACCTTTAGCTAATTTCACGGAATCAATTACTGGCTTTTGGCCACGAGGTGAGATAGTCACTTTGGCAGTAGTTGGATCAATATTGTCATCAAGGAGGTTAATGATTCTTGCTTCGAGATCAGCAGCTTTTCCTGTGGGAAGGGTAGGATTAGCTAAGCTGACAACTGGAACATTCTTTAAAGCGCCAGCAACTCTGAAATATGCAGCAGTTCTTTCACTGGTGACAAGAGCATCTCTATTCAAATGGAAATATTTAGCAAAATGGCCAAGTTTATCAGCAGGGATGGTGAGAATATTGGTCTTCACGATCCAGTAGATTAAGTTAGAGGTTGTGATGAGAAAGTCATCCTCAACAAAAGCAAGAGTATCCTCAAAAATTCAAAACAATCTAGAATTGCTTACTTCTGAAGTATATTTAGCACTTGATAACAAGTTTTCAAGAGGCTTTCTAATCTGATCAGCAGCCTTAGAAGAGTCCACTTTATTGGTTTGGCAGATATATAAAGTTTCAAGGAGTGCGGCAGTGTCTCTAAGAGATCCTGACTGAGCTTTTTTAGTGGCTTTGGTTGATCCATTAGAAGCCAAAAAGTCAGGGAGCTTTGCGCATAATTCCTTGATCTTTTCTGTGTCAAAGACTTGTTCTTTGGATCCAATCACGATGGCAGTTCTCACATCGTTGAACTTATCACTTTTACTGATTCTCTTGAAATAGTTATCAAATTTCTAGGACTTATTTACTCCCCACATGTAAATATACCTTAACAATCTCGATATTGGTACATTGGAAATCCTTTCTTAAAGAAATGTATTGATCAAGAAGATGTGCATGAGCGACAGGATCAATTTCAAGTCCTGATAAAAATTTGCATACCTACTCATTTACGAGGTAATAATCACTCTTTACGTTGTCAGCAGCTAAGACTTGAGTCAAAGGAACAGCTTGATCCTTGAGCACTTGCACCTTGTTGTATATATCATTCAGGTCTTTGAATTAGTGATAAACTATTCATATTTACCTGTAATTCTGGCAATGCTCACATCAGTCTTCAAAGATTGCTTATAACTCTCTACAACTTCTCTGTACTAAATTGTATAAAAACAAAGAAAAAGCAATCCTACTGAAGCTGCGTTGATGATGCTGACTCCCAAGCAAAACACAACAAACAAAAGTGTTTTTCTCATCTACGTGTACTAAGATACGATTAATTCAATATAATATATTAAAGAGTCCTTTAATTGACTTAAGAAAATAAAATAATTATCTAACTGTTAAACAAAATGTCTCTCAAAAATACTTCAAAATTAGGCGCCTCAAAAGTATCAACCACAAAGTCCGTTGGTGGCTCTCAGTTTGGTACTCAGAGTAAGCTCTCGAGACCGATTCAAAACTCCACTGAATTCGCAAAGCATCTGAAGAGTCTTCAGCAACAAGCAGAAGAAAATATTGAAGATGAATACATTAAGAATTTGCAACAACAGATTGCTTACATGGAGTTAGAGCTGAAACTGTTGAAGGAAAAAGAACTGGAAGCCAAGGCTAGTGTTAGTCAAATCGACAAGTTTTTTAATGATGGTGTGCCTTTGAATGAAAATATTTTGGCTTTGAAAAATCAATACAACTATATCAAAAAGGAGTTGGAAAACAAGATAGATGACATAAATGAAAAGAGAGGAACAGAAGTCAAGCTGACTAACGACCTTAAGACCCAGTATGAGAGGAACACAGCAAGATTGAAAGATCTTGTCGCAGAAATTGAAGCCAAAACTCAGGAGTTTGACAAGCAAATGGCTGAACTTAGAATGGCTTACTTAAATGAAAAGCATCGTAGAAGCGAACTAGAAGACGAGCTAAGAAAATTGGAAGTTTTGTTCCGAGCAAAGACTGATGAGAATTTAAAAATGACCAGAGAATTAGAGAGAGAAGCTATTCTTGTTGACAACAAGAAAGAGAAGATGGTCAACTTCAGAGCTAAGACTTTGAAGGATTTAGAAGAAAAAGATAAATGGATTACAAGTTTGCAGGATGATCTAGAAGCTATCAGAGCAAAAGCCGCTATTAATCCCGAAGTTACTTTCCTTGAGAAAGAGATTAAGGAACTCAACCAAAAGATTACTAGATGTGAAAAAGAGAGCTTTACTGCTCAAATGAGAGTCAAAGAAATGCAAGAATTACTCAAAGATAGGTCCAAGGAAAGAGAAATCGAAGGTGACCATAAGAGAACTTTGATTGCCAAGATTAATCAAGTGAAGTCACGTATTGATGAAGAGAACAAAGTGAACGAACTTGTTATCCAACAAAAAGTGAAAGAAAAGGAAGACAAGGAAATGAGAGAGATAAAGAAGAGAATTGAAGAAATTAAGAGAGAGCAAACAATTATAAAGCATAGACATAAGGAAAAGGAAGAACATGTTGATCAAATGAGTCAAGACAAGATTGGCATGCAACAGGAAATTCTTGAAGCCGAGCAAACTGCCATCAGACTCGAAAAAGAAATCAAGGATAAGAAAGAGAGATTAATCGATCTCATGAATAAGCTTGCAGCTCATACTGAAGAAGAAAGAGAACTCAAGGAAAAACTTGCACCTATCCTTAAAGAGAATGAAAAGCTTAGTGTTGTTATTCCTGCCATTCAAAAGGAGAATGAGGAGACCATTGAAAAGATTGCTCACCTGGAAAAGCTCAACGAACTCAGTCTTCAACTCAAAAATGTCAATCTGGAAGAACTCAAGCTTCTTACTCAGTCCAACGATCAGATATACAATACTATCAGCGAGTTGACAAAGAAATGGGAATATTTGCAAAAGAGTACAAGCAAGCTTACAAAATAATTTTAAATACTTTAATTTTTGATTGTGCCATTCTGTCTTAACAGTTATATCTGAATATATTCCTTTAATAAGATAGATTTTGACAACAGCATTAATTTTATAATTAGGTGTCTCTTTTCTAAAAGCCTTTATCATAGTAGGATTTTTTACAAAATTATAGATAGA
>Ga0065720_1002859_pt1 | contig 44507 bp, 54 predicted proteins | sample Thericmetagenome_FD_59107 | JGI IMG/M metagenome (GOLD analysis project Ga0065720, IMG submission 59107) | Thermophilic microbial communities from the Joint Bioenergy Institute, California, USA of rice/straw/compost enrichment - eDNA_2 v2... | ecosystem: Engineered > Solid waste > Grass >... | reverse complement strand
GGGCGCCATGGGCGCGCAGGACATTATGCGCTGGGTGGCTTCGCAATTGCCCCGATGATTCAGGTGCAATCGAGTCGTCTTCTCGGACTCCCCGTTCCATTAACGTTTCATTGAAAGAGAGAGCGCAACGCTTATGCATAAAGAATCTGGCTACACGGCCCTTGACAAGATGCGCTCCCAGTGGCGGTTGATGACGGTTTACGAGCGCTTCGAGCAGGTCGTTGCCATCACGCTTTCGGGCGTCAGCGCGTTGGTAATTGTGATTTCGCTGATTCAGTTGATTCGGCTGGTGTTCACACTGCTCGTCATGGATGCGCTGAATCCACTGGATCATAAGGTTTTCCAGCTGGTGTTCGGTGCCACCATGACGCTGCTGATCGCCATGGAATTCAAGCATTCGATCGTCAAAGTGGCTCTGCGCAAGGAAGGCATCATCCAGGTCAAGACCGTCATTCTGATCGCGATCCTGGCACTGGCCCGCAAGTTCATCATCCTAGAACCCGACGTTGATCCTGCCAAAGTGGCCGCGCTGGCGGGGACGGTACTGGCCTTGGGTCTGACCTATTGGCTCATGCGTGAACGCGATGACCGCAAGAGCGAGTAATGGAGGCATGACCCCCTATGGTCTAGTCGGCCGACACGATGCCAGGTCGAGGCACCGCTGGCTCAATCGCTTTCAAACCGCGCTGCTGGTTTTGACCCTGGTGGGGATCGCGGCTGCCGCTGGCAGTCTGCTGTTCGGCGAGATTGGCCTTTGGCTGGCACTGGCAACATGCGCATTGACCCTGCTGATCGAACCTGTCGCCGCCTCCGCGATGACCTTGCGTCTGTATGGCGCCCGTCCCTTGCGCCCTGATGAAGCCCCCGCAATCTGGTCGTTGCTGCGAGCGCTCGCAGCTCGCGCAGGATTGCCGAACACGCCGGTTCCGTACTATGTGCCCAGCGACATCGTCAATGCCTTTGCCACCGGCTCCAGGCGCCTTGCCTCCATTGCCCTCACCGATGGCCTGCTCCGCAGCCTGAGTATGCGCGAACTGCAAGCCGTGCTGGCGCATGAAGTCGCGCACATCGCTCAAGAAGATCTTCGTGTCATGGGCTTGGCCGATTCGATCAGCCGGCTCACGAACCTGCTGGCGTTGTTGGGTCAGGTCGCGCTCCTGATCAGCATGCCAGCCTTGCTGGTCGGTGCAGCAGAAATTAACTGGATTGGCTTACTGTTGTTGGCCGCTTCGCCGCAACTGGCACTGCTCGCACAGTTGGGTCTGTCACGTGTGCGAGAGTTCGATGCCGACCGGATGGCAGTAGAGCTGACGGGAGATCCGCACGGGCTCGCCTCGGCGCTGGCGAAGATCGAGCGGGTGAGCCGCTCGTGGCGGGCCTGGTTGTTGCCCGGCTGGGGGAATCCCGAACCGTCCTGGTTGCGCACGCATCCGGCGACAGAGGATCGTATCGCGCGCCTGATGGCGTTGGCGCCTCAGCCATCGCAGGCCCTGCCGTTCCAAACGGAATATCTCGCGCCAAGGTCGTTCGCCCCGATGCGCCCGCCACGCCGGGGCCTGAGCGGCCTTTGGCGCTAAATCACTCGAAAGGAACCCCCGCCATGGCTTACCACGATCCTTACCCACAACGCCCAGCTCCGGATCATTTCGTCCGGCGGTGGCTCTTCATCACTGCGTGCGTTGCCGCACTCATGCTGTTCTGGCAGTTCCTGCCCGCCATCGAGGCCTGGTTCAGCCCGCGCCAAGCCGCTGAGCGCACCGTCACGCCGCGTGGCGATCTGGCCGCTGACGAACAGGCCACCATCGAACTGTTCGAGAAATCCCGGGCATCGGTGGTCTACATCACGACGTCCCAACTGGTACGAGATGTCTGGACGCGCAACGTCTTTTCCGTGCCGCGCGGGACGGGTTCGGGTTTCATCTGGGATGACGCCGGTCATGTCGTTACCAACTTCCACGTCATCCAGGGCGCGTCCGAAGCCACCGTCAAACTGGCCGACGGCCGCGACTACCAGGCCGCACTGGTGGGGACGAGCCCCGCGCACGACATCGCTGTGCTCAAGATCGGCGTCGGTTTCAAGCGCCCGCCGGCCGTGCCGGTCGGCACCAGTGCCGACCTCAAGGTGGGTCAGAAGGTGTTCGCTATCGGCAACCCCTTCGGCCTGGACTGGACGCTCACCACCGGCATCGTGTCCGCGCTCGATCGATCGCTGCCCGGGGAATCTGGCGGAGTGACCATCGAACACCTGATTCAAACCGATGCCGCCATCAACCCCGGCAACTCGGGTGGGCCGTTGCTCGATTCGGCCGGCCGCCTGATCGGCATCAACACAGCGATCTACAGCCCTTCCGGTGCATCGGCGGGGATCGGCTTCGCCGTGCCGGTGGACACGGTCATGCGTGTGGTGCCACAACTCATCAAGACCGGCAAATACATCCGTCCGGCGCTTGGGATCGAGGTAGACGAGCAGCTCAACCGCCGATTGCAGGCGCTGACCGGCACCCAAGGCGTGTTTGTGCTCCGCGTCGCCCCTGGCTCAGCGGCGCAAAAGGCGGGGCTGAGCGGTATCACCGTTGGCCCCGAAGGCATCGTGCCGGGAGACCGTATCACAGGCATAGACGGCGCTCCCGTCGACGATGTCGCCAAACTGCTCGCACGGCTTGACGACCGAAAGGTAGGAGATGTTGTGGTCTTGTCAGTTGAGCGGGCCGGTAAACCACGGGAAGTGCGCGTGGAGTTGCAACCTGGCGCCTGATCTGGAGTTGAGGACTTCTGGGGATCGGCAAAGAATAGCGATGGGATGCATGAAGTATTCGCGCCGCAGAAACTCGATGCCCTACACTTTGGTGTCCAGTAAGGAAATTTCAGCCTCTCGTCGCGCGAAGAGTCCCGGCAGCACTTTGCCGCCACCATAGACCCATCGACGCAGCTCTGTTGCGGCTGCACCCCAGTCTCGTTGGTTGATCCGCCGTCGCAGCGTCGAGGTCTGCAGCCGCCCCGCCCCGAGGTTGAACGTGAAGTCCACGATGGCAGCGAGCCTGCTCTCGGGCTCGGTGGCCAGCACAGGGCAGTAGCGCAGCGTCGCCGCCAGAGCCGTCTGCAGATCTCGCGCCAGATAGGCCTCGGCTTCTGCCTCCGTGATCGGCGGATGCTTCGGATCGCAGAGGTGGCCGTAACCAATCGTCCAGAAGCCTGCGGGGCAGATGTAGGGAATGGCAGTGATCTCGATTCCACGCTTCACCTTGCGCTCAAACCCTTCGAAGCGCTTGGCCAGCTCGATGGCCGCTTTCGGTACTTCGATCACGGCCGTACCCGGTCAAACACGCGCCCGAGGAACCAGAAGTTGAGCACCCCAGCCCACAGAGCTTGGTCGGCTTCTGTCCAGGCGTGCAGGATGGCAGTGCCCCAGCCAGCGCCTGCATTCACAGCAGCCGCGAATGCTGCAGTCTTGGCTGCGCAGTACAGGGCCATGAACCAGTAGGTGATGACGGGGCGCACGCTGATCGACAAGGCGTCGGCCCAGCGAATCCCGATTTTCTCGCCCTGCGTGCGAACGGCTTCGCGCAGGGTTTCGATGGCTCCGACATTCCACGCCGCATCGGCTCCCGCGCCGATCTCCGACATTCGCTGCGCGCCGCGTAGTTTCTCGAACTCCAGCGCCTTGTCCTGCATCGCCAGTTCGTGGCCACGTTCGCCTTTACGGTCGAGCCATTTGAGGATTTCAGGTGCAAGACGGAAGGCACCTCCGAGGAGACCACCGAGCAAAGTCTCGATCATTGCACGCCTCCCATCAGCTTCAACTTGATGGCGGCCCCCACCAGCAACGCGGCCAGGATGCCGGTGGTGATGACCTTGACGGTGGTCTGCCACGCCGTGCGACGGGCATCGCGCCAGGCTTCCAGCAGATCACGCAGCTCGCGGATGTCGCGCGCCGCGTGGCCGTTTTCCAGGCCGAGATGGGCGAGGCAACGCTCGGCTCCGCGTTCGGCGGCACGGTCGAGCAGTTCGTCGAAGTCCTCCTTGCGCAGCAGGAGCATGTTCTCGACGAGCGCTGGTTTGCTGTCAGGTTCAGTCATGGGTGGTCTCCAGAAATGCGAAACCCGCCTCGAGGGCGGGTTTCAGGTGGGCGAAAGTAATGATCAGAAGGCGAGGCCAGGGCTCCAGCCGGAGGCCTTGTAGACTGAGAGCACGCCCTCGTCCTCGATGAAGCAGGTCCAGCCGATCTTCGGAGCATAGAACGACCACCCCGCATCGATGCGGACGGCAATCTGGCCGGCTTTTCCGGCCCAGGCACCGGTGGGATTGGCCGCCACGATGTAACGGTCGCCGTTAGCGGGCGAGGCCGGCGGCGTGGCTTGCGCACGCGACTTCGCCGACAACTGCAGCACCGCATCGAGCAGCTTCAGGTTGGCATCCATCCCGGTATTCCACCCCGACTCGCGGGCGGCCCAGCCGTAGTTCACGCCCAGGTTCGGGCCTTGCAGTGCTGCCATGTCATTCTCCTTGTGTCATTCCCCGTAACTTGCACCGAAGAACATCCCGTAGCCCCGGCACTCGGGGATGTCGATTTGCTGGGCCTGCCAGCTGATGTGGCCGTCGCGCACTGCCTCGACCTTGACGGTCAGTTTTTCATGGGGGCGATTTAGGCCGCTCTCGGCGATTTCGGTGGCCATCGGATAGGTCCAGCTCGTGCCGGTCAGCCCTGTTTCCGTGTGCTTGAGCGTCCCCGCCTCGCCATAAATCCGCACGGTGTAGGTCGTGCCTGGCTCCGGCCCGATATTCGCTTCGCCTTGCGCCACTAGATAGGCGGTCTGCAGCACCCGGCTGCGGTGGGCCCAGCTGACCGTTACCTCCCCGGTGATGTAGCTGACGCTGTAATCGAGGTTGTTGACCCGAAACTTCCCCGGCGGATAGGGGCGGATCTGCCGCTTGGCAAAGGTGTAGCTGATCGTCGGCGCCGACGCCTCTGCCAGAACACCCATCCCGGTGGCGGGCAGCACCTTGGTCTGCACCATCTCACCGCTCAGGTACTGGCTCGTGTTGTAAAACTGCCCGTCTTCGACGAAGTACAGCCGCGCACCCGCTGAATGCTTCGCCGGCACTGTGTCCAACACGCCCCGATCCACCGTCACCGTGCCGGCGGCCACATTGACCGCGTTCACGGCGACCAACTCGCTGCCGACCTGCGCGTAGGTATTGAGCGTGACCAGATCCAGGTCGACCCCGTAGAGGACGTTCAGCACCGTCTCGGTTTGCCCGATGTCATTGGCGAGCACACAGGACGGGATGAAGTCCCCCACACCGATCTTCTCGAAGGCCGCCGATCCCTGCCGAGTCAGCACCGCGTAGTTGATCGCCGCATCCGAGGGGCGCACCGCCGACACGGACAGGAACCCGCCGTTCGGATCGATCTCGGCCTGCGCAGCGGCCGACTCGCCCGTCAGCTCGTGAACAATCGTCCAATACGGCAGTTCGCTCACCGACACGAAGTTCGCCGCGATGGGCGCCTGCCGTGGATCGACCCAGCCACTCTCGGCGGGCGCCAGATAAACGGCATCGGGCAGGCCAAACACATCCTCGACGCAGGTGATCCGCACCCGGCCGTCGGCCAGCGTCCCGTAGCCAATCTGCGCCACCCGCAGGATCAACTGCTCGATCCGCAGTTCGGGCCAGGAGAACCTGAACACGTCGCCGATGTTGAGGCTCGCGGCGGTGCGGTTGGTCACCAGCGTGATCTTCGCCAAAGTGGACGACAGCTGCCGCAAATCCCGCATTGCGAGGCGCGCGGCTAAGGCGCCGTTGGCCACGCCCTCGTAGCTGACCTTGGCATCCTTGATTTCCCCCAGGGACCGTTCAATGCCGGCGATGTCCTGCACCGAGATCGACACACTCTTGTCGGTCGTGCGGTCGTGATAGGACAGCGTGACCTGATTGACCAGTTCCTCCGGCAAGGTGCGCTCGAAGGACTCCAGTCGGATCACGTTGGTCTGGTTCAGTTCCAGCAGCGTCGCCGGGTCGTAGTCGTCGCGGGTCAGCTTCAAGGTGAACAGCCCGGTGCGGGGGCTCACGTAGATCGAACCGTCGATGTGCTGCAGGATGCGCTCGATGAAGGCCTCGATATCCTGCTGCTGGTCCCACAGGATCGAGAGGCCGAAGCTCTCGGCGTAAAGCGTGTCAGCGGCGGCGCGGAACGAGGCGTCGTCGATCTCGGCCGAGCTGTAGCCCCGGCCCCAGGTCCGATCGGTCAGGCACTCGTAAATGATGTGCGCCGGGTTCATGTCACCGGCGATGGCCGCCTTGTCCGAGTACCACTGCGACGAGCCGTCGGATCGCCGGATGATCCGCGTGAGCTCGGCGCTCCACGGCTTGATGTAAGGGTTCATCGCCGACAGTTGCGGCTGACGCAACACCAGTGACACTACTCCCCGGAAGGCCGGTACGTTGGCGCCGAGCTTGGAGGCGAGGTAGTCGTTCTGACCGTCCGAGGCGTTGCCCATCACCAGATCGACGGCGCCGACGATGCCGCCCTCGCGGTCGTCGCCGCCGAACAGGTCGGGCTGGTTGATGGCAATCTGGCCACTGGACGTCAGCGCCCCCGACCACGCCGTGCGCTCGCCGACCACGATCTTGTTGAGCGAATCGACCGGGCCGTGGCACAGCGCCAGATGCATTCCCGCGTAGTAGCGGTAGCCGACGGTGACACTTTTGCTGCCTTTGCCGCCGCCGCTCATGCCTTGGCTCCCTCGTTCGTTATAGAAAGGGCCTGCTGCTCAACGTGCTCGGCCAGCCGGATGGCCATCGCATCCCCGGTGGCCCGAAGCCAGCCAGTGGTCACGCCTTGTTGGCGAAAATCCTCGAAGGTCACGCCGTCGCGCGGAAACCAACGGCGCAGGCCAGCATTGCAATAGCCCAGCGCCTTGGCATCGAGGTGGGTGGCGATCTGAAGGTTGCTGCGCTGTTCGCTCATTTCTTTCCACCCCCCTTGGTCTTGATCGGCGTTGTCCGCACATCGCCGAACCACACGCAGTTCGGCTGCTTGATCGTGCGCGTACCGAATAGCACCGGGATCGGGCTGTCGGTCGCGGCGACCGGCGCATCGACATCGCCGGGTTGCGGCGTCGTGGTCTTGGGTTTCGGGGCGAGCAGCGACGACAGAACCGTCGTGATCACCCACACGATCAGGTATTGCCACATGGAACATCCTCAAACGATGGCGTCCCCGGTGAAAGGGTTCTTTACCGGGATGTAAGGAAAGCCGCCGTAGTTCAGCTGGTTGCCGAACTTGGCGGCGCAGGTCGCGAGCGTGTGGTCGCAGCCCGGATAGGCCTCGAAGGCGTCGCCCGCCTTCAGTCCCGGAATCGGCGCTGAGAGGGTCACCGCACCGCCGGAGCTGGCGACGATCATCCGTTGCGCCCCGGCGGCCATCAGCCGGCCGCCGACGAACCAGGCAATCGGCTTGGGCAGGAAGACCGAGGCGGTCACCTCCAACCCCGCCACGCTCTCGACGATGCCGGCCGTCTTGTAGTCGGCCGCGTTGACCTTGCAGCCGCCGTGGTACAGCGGGTGGCGACAGTTGATCTGGTAGTTCGCCCGGCGTCCCGAACGCTTGAGCGTCGTAAAAATCGGCTCGCAGCGCATCTGCACCGTGATGCCGCTAAACACCACCGACACGACGCGCCCTTTCCACCAGGTGATGAATTCCGTACCCGGGTCGGACAGGTGCTGACGAAAGATGGTGAGTGACAGCACGCCATCGGGCGGGGTCACGATGAAGGACTGTACGACGCCAATGTCGAGTGCTGCTTCCAGGTTCAGCATCGCGCGACCGAATTCCTGCGTCTGCTCGATCTCCGAGCGCCGGATCGGCGCCGAGATGTATTTCTCGCCGTTGTAGGTCACAGCATCCCGCGCTGACGTGTAGCGCCAGACGGTGGTCCCCAGCGCGAAGCGATACAACTCGACCGGCTGGCCGGCATGGAGGCTGTTTTCTTGGTTCTGATAGGTCATCCGTTGATGCTCCGAATAGGCAAAGTCACCCGAACCACACGATCCGTTTCGAAGAAAAATTCCACGGCATCGCTCTCCAGTCGGGCCAGTTCCAGGAAACAGACGATCCGGAAATCGGACGGCGCGCAGGCCACACCCAGCGCGGCGTCGATCCGCATCCGCTCGACGACCCCGTCCACGAACTCGAAAGCGGTGATCCGTCGCAAGAACCAGGTGCCGTTGTTGTGCAGAAAGGCCACGTCCCGCCGGCCGGGCATGGCCTGGTAGTAGGTGGCGAAGCCTCTGGCCTGGACCGGAATTTCCGTTGCATCCAAGGTGAAGGGCTGAGCGACTTCGAGGCCACGCTCCCACGTCGGCACCCAGAAAGGCACCTGACGACCTGCACGGGCCGCGAGCCAGCCTCGCATCGCAGTGAGCCGGGTGCGGTCTGGCAGCAGGTACTGGTGGCGGCGCACGATAAAGGGCCGGTTCGGGCTGTCGATCACCGCAGGCGTACCGGTCTCAACGTCGAACACATCGGCGAGTCGCTGATAGTCGATGCTGACGTCCTCGACCCGGTTTGGATGCAGCAGCAGCGTGTCGTAGCCTCGGTACTGAATCGGTGAACTCGTCGCCGCCACCGGCGAAGCCAGGTCCTCCAGCTCGAAGCGCAATTTGGCCTGGGAGATCGCCGCCGTTGGCCGGGTCACGGTCTGCTGGGCGGGTAACCGTCCTAGCCGGGCCGGGGCGATCCAGGAGCCTGCGGGCCAGTTCCCCAAGGCCGGGCGCTTGAGCGTGATCGTCCCGGCGGTCAGGGACAGGACTTCCAGTGCCTCGCTGGCGCCAGCGCTTGAGCCGACGATGGCAAGCCCACCGGCGTGATAGTCCAGGTCCGTGGTACTCACGGCCAGCACCGTGTCGCCGGGATGGATGGCGGCCGCAAGCCAAGCCTTGTCGGTCCACACCGGCACGGCATAGACGCGCGACTGCCAGACGTTCATCAAGAGATCAAGCTGCCCGCCGTTGCCGTACTCCAGCACGTCGAACTCGAACGAGCGCCGGGGATCGGTCCGCAGCCGCACCCGCTGCTCACCACCGTCGCGCATCGTCAGCACGTCGGTGAGCCATTCCAGCCGCTCGGTGAAGCCGCCTTGCCAGTCGTGCAGCAGGCCCATGACCAGCACGCGGCCATAGCTGATCGCCAGATCCCGCGTTCCACCGGCCGAGAAATGCAGCGTCAGCAGCGTATCGACGAAGCTTGGGCCATCGAGAGTGGCCGTGACCTCGTAGAAGATGTCCTCCAGCCCCCGCATCCTTGTTGGCGGGAAGAACCCCAGGGACAAGCCCTCGGTGTCGCCGTCCAGCTGGAAAATCGTCACCGGGTCCAGGAACGCATTCCAGACTTCGACGGTACGGGTTGTGGGAATAACGAGATTGCCGAACTCGATCCTGGACGGCTGCAGGTAGATCCGGTAGTAGTAATCCTGGGAGAACGAGGCGCAGTGTGCGCCAGTCCGCGCGATCAGTGCCTCGGGCGACGGCTGGCCGCTGGCGATGACACCGACCGCACCAGCAATGGCCGCGATGACCGTGGTCGGTGCGTAGTACGCAGGTCGACCATCGTCCCACAGGCTGTTCATCCCGGTGGCCACTGCGCCGCCCAGGATGTTTGACGTGAAGGCTCCGGCGAAGTCGGGCATTTACATCACCTTGCGGTAGGCCAGGCCGTAGTCGTAGCTGATCGGTTCCGCCCCGAGCGTGTAGGCCTTGTTCCACAGTGGGAAGATCTTCCACACGTCGGTGCCAAGGGTCAGCTCGTCGCCTGGGTTGAAGTTCGAGATGTTCAGGAAGCGCACATCGGGGAATTCGCCGAGCAGCGTCCAAGTGCCGACGTAGGGCGTGCGATTGACGCCAACGTAGCAGGGCAGCATCGGCGCCAGACCGTTGTAGCTTTGCGGCGAGCAGTGGTAAGCCAGATCGTGCGCCAGGGTGTTGAGGGAGTTCTGGGTCCCGGACCCGATGTAGCCCGCGCGGTTGTTGGTCGCATTGGCGTAGCTTGAGCACCCGTAGGCGTCCAACTGTTCCGTCGTGTACGAGCCGGTCGAGATCAGCCGCCAACCGACCGTCCAACCATCGATGTCGGCTCTGACATAACTACCCGGATAACCGTTCGATGCAAGCGATGCCCTCGACGGTCCCAAGCCGTTCGCACCGAAAGGAATCATGTGATTTGAAGTGTTGAACGCATTGGGCGTCGTCGTGAACGACTCGATGGGGCAGCCTGCGGTCAGGTACTGCCCTCCGGCAAAAGCGCCGTACTTGTTGATGAAACCGAACGACAGGTGTCGAAAACGCCCTGGCATCTCCTCAATCACCACATGGATGAAGTCTCCGCTCGAGAACAGGTGGTAGGCGTAGAGCGAGGTCGCCATCGGCCCGACCATCACGAATTTGCGATTGTTGGTCTGCAGGTTGGCCGCCACGCCTGCGGAGAAACCGTCGCACACCCAGGCCTCCAAGCAGGCATAGGTGCCGTTCACGCCGTTCTTGTAGAGCTTTTTGTTGACTGCGAACAGCTGGTAGGACACGCCGTTCTTGGTCAGTACGACCCGGTTTGCGACGAGGCTCGTTTCCGACTGGTTCTTGTACGCATCGGAGCCACTGACCGAGGAAATCATCGACGTCGTGCCGGCGTGCGTGGCACCACCATTCGATCCATAGGTCGGAAAGGTCAGCGTGAAGGTATCGGAGGCGTTCGCCGTCCAGCCGTTGGCGACCGCGAAATTCTTGATGGCGGTCAGCAGTGTGTTGATGTCCGCCGACGCACCGGTGATGTAAGTCATTACTACCTCAAGCGAGCTGGATCGCGGCAAAGCGCGCCGCGTTGGTGGAAGTCGCCGCCTGGACGACCAGATGGGATTTGCCGGCCACAGTCACGGTGTCGCCCGCGGCTACCCCGAAACCCGGCACGGCAAACACGCCTTGCAGTTCGCCCCAGACGTTGAAGGGACGCGAGGTCGCGCAGTCGTAGAGGATGGCCGGCAGCAGCGGGCTAGCGCCGTTCGGCAACTGCGTGAGGTTGCCCATGTCGTAGCGCCCTACGCTGTTCCTCCTGGTCTCCTGCGACATTGCCCAAGGCCAGGCGCGACCGGTGTAGCTCGTATCGAAGCGGTTCGTGCCGACCCAGCCGCCGCTCGGCTGCAGAATCGCCGCGCTGTAACTGCCGTATTCGCCATCGTTGCGCCAGAAGGCGCTGCCCGCGATGTCGAGGTCCGAACTCTGATAGTTGTCGCCGCGCGAGGTATTGGCACCGATGAACAGCGGATAGGGGTACTGCGACGGTGTGCCGTATGGCAGGAAAAACCCGGCGTACAGCGCCCCCCAGTAGGCCGAGGATTTCGCCACGACGATGAAGCGGCGGCCGTTGGCGACGAACCAGTAGCTGATCGCGCTGTTGAAAACCGGCATTCTCGGCAAGATGCCGAGCGAACCCGCCCCCGAGAGCAAACTGCCTGGTTGGCCTTCCGGGGTGCTGATCGAGACGGAGCTTTGCCACGATTGCGAGCCGAGAACCCGGATGGAATACGCGGGTGCAGCCGCGTCGGCGAACAGACAAACCTGCACATAGATCGCATCGCCCGCTGAGGAGCCTGGACCGCGCAGTTCCACCAGCTCGCGTTTCGCATCCAATGTAAAACTGTCGCGACGCAGCAGCGTCCAGGCCTCACCGCCTGCGACCAGGGTCGCATCGGCGGTTAAAAAGGTGATCAGCTTGTTGAAGAGATCGGCGGCATTGAGTGCCGTGCCAGAAGTCCAGGCCATACCTATCTTCCCAGGATGTTGCGCACCGACGTGGCGTTGCGCTGGATGAGGTTCATCACCGTGCGCTCGCCGGCGCTGCTGTTGAGGTAATCGGCCGCCATCGCCGGGTCGATCACATTGACGATGCGGATGTTTTGGTTCGTGGCTGACTGCGCCGGGGCCTCCGGTACTAGGCCGCCAGCGGCAAAGGCCAGTCGCCCGCCTTGGATGCGAGGCCCGGCAGACAAACCGTTGATGGCATCCAGGAAGCTCACGCCGAGCCGTCCCACCGCGCGGGCATTGACCACGTACTCGCCGTGCGAGAGTCGCGCCGGAATGGAATCGCTGGTCGATGTGCCGGGTCCGGTCACGTAGCCCCCCGACGCAAACCCGAAGAACGACGAGATCGACGCGCCCAAGCCTCCGGCACTGCCTGCCGTGCCACCGCCCATCAGGCTGCCGAACAAGGCTTCGGCCAGTTTCTGCGAGGCGATGCGGTTGATCGTCTGCAGCACGGATCGCCCGAAATCCGCGAATGCGTCCTTGGCCGACTTGGCGCCGCTTCCGATGTCCTGGAACAATTGCGCGAAGCCGTCCTGCACTGCGCCGTCGATGGCCACCGCCACGTCGTCGACGACCAACTTCACCTGTGCGATCTCGTTCTTCCACGCTTGCACCCGTGCGATGGCGTCCGGGCCGATGGCCGTGGCGGTTGCCTCCAGCTGCGGCAGCAACGCGTCGAGCGACTGGCCGGTTTGCCGGTGTAGCGCAAGGATCTGCTGGCGGGCCTGCGATTCCGTGAGAAGGCCCGACTGGCGCTGCAGGTTGATCGACTCCTCGGAGGCACGCATCCGCGCGAGCGTGTCGTTGAACTGTCGCTCGTAGTCGGCCAGATCGGCCGCCGCCGCTTTGACGTCGACCAGCCTCCCGACGGTGGCCGCGCCCTCGGTGTCACCCTCGGTGCGCAGCCGCGCGATCAGGCTCTGGTACTGGCGCTCGATGGCCGTGCGGCGATCCTGGCTGGTTGCGGTACCGGTGAGATCGAGCAATTCGTCGCGAACCTTGGCGAGTTCCTCGCGCAAATCGCGCTCGGCCTGGACCGCTTTGCGGGCATTGGCGACCTCGACGTCGGCGCGCTTGTTGTTGAGGACCGTGAGCTCCGCTTCGAGCTTGGCGACCTCGGACTTCGCTTTGATGCGAGTGGGTTCGTCCTTGCCGGTTTTTTGTAGACGTTGCTGCTCTATGAGTGACACCTGTGCGCGGCGGATTTCCGCATCGATCTCCTGCTGCTCGATCCGGGTCTTGGCCGCGTAGTAGTCCTTCAGCGAGATCAGCCGGTCTTCGAGCGCCGTATCCAATTCCCGCGCCTGGCGATCCAGTGCGTCCTTGAGGATCTTGAATTCCGCCTCGGCCTGCGCCTGTACCAGGGCCAGCTTGGCGGCCTCGACACCCTTGTCGGGAGCCGGCTTGGCCGGTGGTTGCGGGCGACCGAATACGCCGGGCTGGGTTTGCTCAGGTCGGATGCGACCGGCGATGGCCTGAGCGGCTTCCCCGACGTAGTCGCGCGTCACGGCGTCGCGCACGGTCCCCGCCAGTTCCTTGCCGAAGTCGCTCATCTCGCCAAGTCGGCGGCCGAGGACGGCACGCAGCGACTGCATCGAAAAGTCGCCGCTGAAGGCCGCTGCCACATCTTGACCCAAAGCCTTCGCCAGCTCCCCGATGTCGGAGAAGGCATTGCGAAAGCGCTCGACCATGAAGGCGGCCGTGATGCCGACAATGCTGCCGACCGCGTTGAAGGCGCCGATGACACCATTGACCATCGTGCGGATGGCAGATCCGATGGCTCGGATCGCATTGAGCATTACCTCGCGCACGCGCGCCCAGCTCAGATTGTTGGCGCCGACCAGCCGCCCCAGGGCGCTGACGACGTCGCCGACCTTCTCGACCACCAGGTCCCAGGTGGCGCTGATGATCTGTTTGATCGAAGCGGTCTTGCCGCCGAACTCGACCACGGCGTTGCGCGCCGAATAGAGGGCCCCGGCCAAAAGCGTCACCGTGGTCACGATCACGCCGATGGGGCCACCCAGAAGCGCCAGAGCCCCGCGCAACAGCCCCGCCGCACGCCCCAGTAGGGATGTGGACGCGACGGCCTGTGTCACGGCACCGCTGGCGGCACTGGCTTGCAGCCGAGCCTTGGCCGCATCGGCGACCAGTGCGCTGGTGGCGAGGCCTTGCGCCCGCGCCTGGGCCAGGGCGGCATCGGCGAGGCGGACCCGTGCCAGCGCCTCGGCTTCCAGCGTGCGCAGGTTGGCTAGCCGCGCCGCCGCCTCCGCGCGGGCGGCGGCAATGCTGGTTGCAAAGGCACCCGCCATCCGACCGAAGGCGGCGACCAGCACGACGCCAGCCAGATCGATCAGCAGTTCCAGATGCTGGGCGACGAGTTGGATCGCCTGCGCCAGACCTGCGGTCAGGCCGGAGCTCGCGTCGCGCTCGCCGAATGCACGCTGAAAGGCATTCTTGAGACGGGTGAGCGCGCCCGAGACCGTATCGGGCAGGCTCGCGTATTCCTCGGCCAGACGCGCCCTCTCCTTGAGCAAAGCATCGAGCACCGCTTCCGAGGTGATCTTGCCTTCTTGCGCCAGGGCCCGCAGCGCGCCCAGCGGCACGCCCATGCCGTCGGCAATGGCCTGCGCCAGACGCGGTGTCTGCTCGATGACCGAATTGAATTCCTCGCCGCGCAGTTGCCCAGAGGCGAAGGCCTGCCCCAACTGCAGCAGCGCACCGGCCGCCGCCTCGCTGGACGCGCCGGAAAGCGACACCGCCTGGCCGATGGCATCGGTAGCCGCCAGCACGTCCGCCTGCGAACGACCCAACGCCTGCACCGACGGCGCGAGCCGCGCGTAAAGCGTGACGGTCTCTGCCAGCGGCGCGCGATTCTTCTGGGCGATCTCAAAGAGAGCCGCGTCGGCGCGGTTGAATTCCTCTTGGGAGGTGACTGCGAGCTTGAGCCGAGCCTGCAGGTTCTTGTACTGGTCGGCCACCTCCACCAGTTCGCGCACGCCCAGCCCGACCCCAATGGCCCCACCGATGCGGGACAGGACGGCGCCGACCTGACTGGCTTGGTCGCGCAATTGCGACAGACTGCCATTAATCGACTGGAAGGCTCGCCTGGTCTCATCGACTGCGGTGATGAGGATCTGGGCACGGTTGTTCGCCATCGTTCAAACCTTCGACATTGCCTTGCGGATGGCCGCCGTCAGGCGGGGAAGCTCGACCCGCACCGCACGGTTGAGGTCGAAGCGTTTTCTCAAGCTCACGCGCCGCACCAGCACGGCGATGGGAATCTCCTGGCCGCGCCGCAGGCGCTTTGCGCCGCTGCGTTCGCGCTCGGCGCGGCGAAAGCGCGTGAGCGGCCGGGCGTTCTCGGCAAGGTTCTCGGCCATCAGGATCTGCTGGCCGTTCTTCTCGATGAACCAGGCGTTCCCGGATCGCATCAGCACATCGATCACCCGGGCGAAGGCCTTGTGCCCGATGCGCCGGTGTTGAGGCAACAGCGGGATCAGCATCCGCCCCCGGATCGTTCCGCCTTGCTCGTGGATGCCCAGCCACGGCACCTTCGAGCCGAGGTAGAGGGCCGGGAACGCATTGGTTTTGCGGTCGAACACCTTGGCGTGCATGGAGCGCAGGAATTTGGGGCTGGCCGTTCGGAAGCTGGCGCGCATCTCGCCGCGGACCTGTTCGGCCATATCCTTGCCGCTGTCACGCATCGCGCGGGCAACTGCCGCGTGGATCGCCTTGTGGGTATTGGTCTGCCAAGCGTTGAAACGCCGCCGGTCTAGCAGGCCCTCAGCGACCAGATCGATCTTCATCGCGCATTCCCTGATGGAGTTCGGCCTGCAACTGACGGATGCCGTCGCGGCTGCCTTGCGCGGCGGCAGTCATAACCGCCAACTGGATGGAGAGACGCTCGTATTCGAGACGGTCGTCGGCCGACAGGAAGGCGTTCACCTGGCCCAGCGTGTATCCCAGGATGTCCGGGTAGCGGTGACCGCTGCGGATCAGGCGGGCGACGGCGTCGATCCAGCCGACAGACCTTTCTTTTGTCCGTTCAGGCTCTGCGCCAGATCGCCGACCTTCGGCGCGACCCGGCGCACGAAAAAATCGGCATTCACCTCAAACACGGCAGCGGCCAACGTGATCGCATCGTCCAGCGCCAGGGCGTTCACCCATTCGCGCGGCTGACGGCTGGCGAGCGCCAGCGCAGCCAGCAAGGCGTCGCCGTAGTCACAGAGCAAGGCGAGCCAGTCCGGTTCGCCCGTCAGCTGCTCGGCAAAAGGCCGCACGGCCTTGAGCATCGCCGGCAGTTCGCCGACCACCAGCGGGCTGATGGTAAGGCGCTGCCCGGCCATTTCCATTAGCCGAGCCTGCGGCACGAGCACATCCAGATCGGAATGGGTCATGACGGTTCCTTACAACAGCACGATGCGGCCGAACTGGCCGAGGTCGCCGGCAGTCGGCTTGAGCGTGTCGGCCAACACCTGTCCGGAAAGCTCGAACTTGAGCAACTCCTCGGTGATGATCGAGAGCTCCTTGGCCGGATTGATCGCCACGCGGTACAGGTCGATCACCACTTCGCGGTTGCTGTCGGCGGTGTTCAAGCCCTCGAAACGCACCCACCGTTCGGGCAGCGGCTGTGTGAACAGCGCCGTCGATTGGGCCGCGCCATAGGCGTAGTCGACCTTGAACGGCTCCACAAAGGGGCCGCCCGCTGTCTTATCGGTGATCGACAGCGAGCCGTGCTTGGCGTTGAGGTGGTACTGGCCCGCCGGCAGCGTCTTTGGGGTGGCCGTGGAATCCTTGACCACCACCGACGAGACGTTCTGCTTGGCGAGCAGGTACAGACTACCCACAGTGACCGGGTTGGGCAGTGCCTCGGCCGTCACCGTGCCGCTAACCTGTTCGATGGTCGTGCCGTACAACGCCAACCCCAAGTTCACGGCGATCAGTTCTTCCAGCGTGCAGGCGAATTCGCCTTTCTTGGTCTTGATCAACTGCAGGTCGGTCAGGCGCTGGCCGCTGGTCGATTCTTGGTGCTCCAGAGTTTCCACCGACAGCGACACCTTGAGTTCGGGCACGTTGCCGACGTAGTTCAGCCCTTGTGGGTTGCCAGCGAGATCGCGGGCGCCGATGTACACCCGCCCTTGTCCAGAGAAATACGGCATGCTCAGTCTCCTTTACGAACGGGGGTGGCGAGCTTCGGGGTGGCGTCGGCCACTGCGACTTCCAGGGCGACGGCGTGATCGATCAACCATCGTGCGGTGGCCTCGTCGACGTCCAGGTGCGTGCCGGGGGCATAGCGCACTCCGGCGTGGGTGTGGGGTTTGATCAGTTCAACGGTCATCGAAAGTCATCCTGTTTGGGTGAGGTTTTGGGCTTGGGTGCGGTAGCGGATTTCGTAGCGGGCGGGCAGTACGGCTGCGCCGAGATCGGCGTCATCCGCATCCCATTCGCAGTCGAGTTCCCGGATGGAAAGCACCAATCCGCCGAGGTTGGGATCGACCATCAACGCTGCGTGAGCGGCCACCAGCAGCCGGTCGGCCACATCGAAGGCGTCATCGCCACGCGTGACCGCGACACAGCGGATCGTGAGCACGCGATCCAGCAGGTTGTTGGCGCGGGCAACGATGGCGTCACCCTCGGCAAACGCCAGCAGCGCGGGGCTGTCCGCGCGGGCGACGGGAACGGTCGGATGGCGCAATACAGGGATCGGTGCGAGCGCTGCCGAAAGGCGCAGCAGCAACTCCCGCAAGACGCGCTCGCGGACAGAGTTCATATCGGAGGTCCTACAGTCGGGTGAGATCGGCCCGCCGCTCCGTGCCATCACCGACGGCACGGACGTCGCGAACCTGATAGGACTGGCCGGCGATCACTAATGCATCGCCGACGCCCAGATCCGGCAACGCCGAAGCTGGGTAGCTGATCGTGTAATCCACCGCTCGGACCAGTCCGTCGAGCAGGTTCTGATCCGGTGCAGAAAATCCCACTGCGACCGTGCGGCCTCCCACCTCGGCGTTGACCAGCAGGCCCGCTCGCTCGGCGGCAGCGTAGAGATGCTCAATCAGGTCCATCAGGCCATCACCAGCTTGACCAGCAGCGCCGGGCGGTGGCACAGGGGCAGCGGGTTGGCCTGCGTGTGCAGGTCGGTGCCCCGGTCGAACTTGCGCGGTTCCTGCTTGGCGTACAGCGGCAGCGCCATCGTGTTGGCCGTCTCGTTGAAGTCAGCGGGTGCGTAGTACGTGGCGAAGGTGTCCATCGTGCCCAGCGGGAAGGCGTGCCCCTCGTCCTCCTCGACGAAGCGGCGCACGCTGCCACCGGGCGCAGTCGCACGACCGCGATGCTCCTCGAAGGTGATCCCGCAGAAGGTGAAGCCCGAGCGCATGTCCGAACGCAGCGCCAAGCCGTCCTGCCAGCGTTCGTAGGCCGCAATGACGTCGTCGTGCGTCGTGAGCGCTTCGAAGAAGTCCTTGCCGACCAGGACGTGGACGCCGGTCATCCGCTCACCCTGCAGGTTGTCCTCGACGTAGCGCAGGAGCTCACGGCAGGCTTTGCCGACATCGAAAGCGCTGTCGTGCGCAGCGATATCCCACGCGAAGGTCTGCGGGGTGATGCCAAACTCGTCGTACAGGTTGTAGATCACGCTGCCGTCAGCATCGAGGATCAGCCCCTTGAGCGCGCCAAAGCGCAGGTGCTCCAGGGTGATCGCGTGCTTGTTTCGCATCGTCTGCAGGTGCTGCGCCATCACGCCCGCCACCGTCTGCAGTTCCGTCTCCGAGCCGAAGGCGCGGATGCCCTGGACCTCCTCGGGCAGCACCACGTCATCGTGCGGAATGTGCGGAATGTGGAACGAGCGCACGTTGCGCTGGCCGCGCACACCTACGGTGCCGGGCGAGCCCACGGGCATCGTCGGCAGCAGGGTGAGCACGTTGTTTTGCTTCTCGACGATGATCGAGCGGAAGCGCTGCGGGCGGTCGACGAACAGCCCCATCTGGGCCAGACGGTCGTAGTTGTTGGGCAGGATGTTGATGGCGGCGGTCAGCGCCGACATCGAAAACGCCGGGTTCTCGAAGATGTTCTGCATGGTCAGACTCCTTGACGGACGAGGACACCCAGCGCCTTCAGCTGGGCAATGGCCGACGCCTTCTCGGCAGCGGTGATGGCTTCGGGCCACTGAAGCGCGTGGTCAGAAACGATGGCGTGGCGCGCGACGACGAGGCCGTTGTCACGGTCGGCCAACGTGGCGTCGCAGTTCTGCAGCAGCACGCCTGCGGCGACCTGCGTACCGTCCTCAGCGGACGGGTCGATCTGCTTGTACTTGCCACTGGCGGTGACGATGCCGAGCACCGTACCCAGCGGCAGGTTCTGGCCTGAGGCCACTGTGACGCGGTCGCGCGAGTACAGGTTGGGCGCTTCAAACTTGAGCAGGTCGCCCAGGTTCATGGCCTCGGTAAAGACGGTCGGCATTTCAGATCTCCTTCTTCAAGGCGGACGACTGCGCCGCAAGGGTCCGGGCGGCTTCGAGCAGTGGATTGGCAGGTGCGGGGCGAGCCGCGTCAGGTGCGATGCGGCTGACGATCTCGGGGCTGGCTTCGGCCTTGGCCGAGAGCAGTTGGCTGCGCACCTTGGCAGGTGCGGTGTTGGCCTCGAGAAAGCCCGCGATCAGGTCGGCGCGGCCAGCAAGCTGGCAGGTCTGCGCGATCTCAACGGCATCGGCCACGCTCAACGTGGCGGCGGGCGATTGAGGAGAACTGCCAGCAGGATCAGCAAGAGGCCGATCAAGAGCAGCGGGGTCGGTTCGATCATTCATCAATGACTCCTTGGGGTGGTTGCTGAGAAAGCCCGCCCGCGCGGCCACGGCCACCGGAGTCGGGTTGGGGGAAAGCGATGCGAGCAGTTGCGCCAGCGCGTCGTCGAAGGTGCCGACGGCATCGGCCAGGCCCATGGCGACGGCCGCCTGCCCAAAGAACAGTCCGGCTTCGGTGTCGCGCACGGCAGACACCTCGATGCCCCGGTGACGGGCCACCGTCTCGACGAACAGGCCGTAGATGCGATTGACCTCGGCTTTCAGAAAGGCGTGGGCTTCGCTGGAGATCGGCTCGTGTGGGTTGAGGTCGTTCTTGCGGTCGCCCGCGAACACGGCGGTGTAGTGAACGCCGTCCTGGGCGTCCTTCTCGGACTGGTCGACGTGCATCGCGATGACGCCAATCGAGCCGACACCGCCGGTGCGCGAGACGAACACCCGGCTGGCGGCCGACGCGAGCGCGTAGGCGGCTGAGAAGGCCATGTCATTGGCCACGGCCCAGACCGGCTTGATCTGGCTGGCCGCGCGGATGCGGTCGGCCAGATCGAACACCCCGCCCGACTCGCCACCCGGTGAATCGATGTCGAGCAGGATGGCCGACACCTCCGGATTGCCGATGGCTGCCTCCAGTTGCGCGGCGAGGCCCGTGTAACTGGTCAGTCCGGACTCGGCCTCCAGCCCCACGGTGCGGCGCACCAGCGTGCCGTGGATCGGGATGACGGCTACACCGGGCGGCGATCCGGATGTGGCGCTGCTGTCACGTTGGGGCGGTGTGTAGCCAGGGGCGGCGGCCAGATCGGCAAGGCCAACCCGAGGGCCGAGCACGGATAGGATCACGTCTAGTTTTGGGCGATGGATGGCCAGCGGCACGCCAAAGAGGCGCGCCGCCAGATGCGGCAGCAAGGTCATGGGAAGTCCTTCAGGCAGTCGAATTGGTGCCGGATGCGTCGGCGGTGTTGCGGTTGGGTTCCGCACTGCCGCCGTCCTTCGACGTGTAGCGAGGATCGGAATCGAAAATCAGTCCAAGGTCGTCGGCGCGCTGGTTGTCGGCGGCGATCTCCCGGTCGACGTCTTCAGCGTCGTAGCCGAAGGCTGAAATGGCTTCCGAGCGAGACATCAAGCCTGCGCGGATCGCCAGCAACATCGCCTTGAACTCCTTCTCCGGATCGACCCACTGCCAGCCCTGGGGAATCCACTTCACCGCGAGGTACTGACGACGACGGGCTGGCCCGCCACGGGCGAAGCCCGGTGCATTCAGGGCTCCGGCGAGCACCGCCTGCTTCATCCAGGCCGCCCACACCGGGCGGCAAAGTTGATGCACCAGCACACCGTGCTGCACCATCTCGCAGCGTCGGCGGAACTCCAGCATCCCGGCGCGGATGGAGGAGTAGTTCACGCCGGTCAGGTCGCCGGTCAACTGCTCGTAGGTGATACCAATGGCGGCGGCAACCGCGCGGAACTGGGTGCGCAGGAATTCGGAGTACGAACCACCAACGTCGGCAGGATCGGAGAACTTGATGTCCTCGCCGGGCTCCAGAATCTGCAGCGTTCCCGGCTCCAGCCCTGCGAGCGAAATACCGTCGGCGTCCGATGCGCCTTCGCCCATCAAGTTGTCCTCCGGGTTGGCGCGCGTGACGAAGCCCGCGAACATCGCGGCAGTCTTCTTGCGCACCAGCTCGGCATCGTCGTATTGGTCGAGCTCGTTGAGCTTGACCAGGGCGCGCGACAGCCACGGTTCCCCCCGGATCTGGCCCGGGCGCAGCACGCGGAACAGGTGAATGATCTCCTTGGCGTCGATGCGCACCGTGTCCATCCCGCCCTGGCCCGACATGGGGGCCAATCGGCCATCCTCCGGGTGCGAGCGGTACAGGTGATAGGCCACGCGCCGTCCCAAGCTGTCGAACTCGATACCGGAGCGCACCACGTTGCCGGACGGCAGATCGGTGTTGAGGGAGATCGGCAGGTGCTCCGGCTCCAGGAGTTGAAGCTGCAGGGGTACAGAGAGGCCATCCTCCGGGCGCCGTGGCCGCAGCCGGATCAGGCATTCACCCCCTTCGAGCATCGCCCGACAGGCCAGCGCCTGCAGGCCGTAGAAGTCCGTCTGTCCGGCCGCGTCGGCTTCCTCGACCCAATCGCGCCACAGCGCCTGCACCTCGGCCTTGAACCGCTCGTCACCGGACAGACTTTGCGGCTTGATGCCAGTACCGACCGCATTGGCCACGAAGGCTTCGATCCCGGCCTGCGCCCAGGCATTGCGGCGGACGAGGTCTCGGCTCTTGATGCGTAGTTCAGAGCTGGTCGCCAGCATTGCAGCGACCGCACCGGGGTTGCCAGGCATCCACGCCAGTGCGCGACGGCCACGACCGGCCGCCTCGTGAACGGGCGGCTGGCCGAACAGGCCGCGAATTTTCGAGTACCAAGCCATCAGAAGCCCTTCGCAGTCGTGACGCGGATCTGGCGCTTCGGGCTGGCACCGGTGTTGCGCGCGATTTCTGCCTCGACTGTGCGGATTGCGGCCTGGAGCTCTTCGACGCTGCGGTACTCGACCGTCTTGTCGCCGAAGCTCACGCGCCGCTCGCCGGTGGCAAGAGCCCGCTTCAGCGCTTCGAGTTGGGTGGTGGTGTAAGTCACGGTGTCCTCATCGGCGTGTCAGTCAGCCGAGCCAGCGGCTCTTGATGACCCGCCTGCCAGAATTGCGGTTGCCAGAAACAGCGAGGCCACCGCTATGGGTGGCCTCGTTCAATTCGATGTCTTGGATGGGCGGTGGCTCATCCGGTGGGGGCGCTACCCCAAGTTGCCGCTCCAACTCCCGCCAGTGACGTTCCTCGAAGCGATCCAGTCCCGCCGCCGATGCAGCCGCGCGGGCGTAGACGTAGCAGTCGAGCGCTTCATTTCGCTCTCGCATCTTTTGCCACTCGCGCACCGGGAAGCCGTTGCGGTCGCGGCGGGTGATCAGTTGCTCTGCGCAGAGCTGCTGGATGAACTCGGCATCGGTCTTGGGCAGATGGACGAACCCGGCCGGATACACCGGGGTCGAGCCGTCCTCGCTCACATCCGCGCTCTTGCGCAGGTTGTTGTAGAACTCCAGCTTGGCGATGCCGACCGCCACCGTGAACACCTTGATGCCTCGGCGCAGTTTCTTGCCACCCTGCGACACATCGATGGCTGTCGGTGTGCCGATCAGTGCGGCACCGCGCGGCACGCCCTTGACCGCCATCACGCGCGGATCGTGGCAGGCTCGCACGAAGGCGTAAGCCTCCTGCGTGGCAAAGCCGGTGTCCAGCGCGAAGCGCGCCAGTGGCATCGCCACCCCCGAGGCGTGCGTCCAGTTCTCGGCCAGCATCGCGGCCAGCGCCTTCCACACCGCATCCCGTGCGGTATCGCCCATCAGGACTCGGTGCTCGATGAGCCAGGACTCCTTGCCGCGCCCAAAGGCCCAGATGGACGCCTCGATACGATCCTTCTGCACGTCGGCAGCGCCCACCAGGAGCAGCCCACCGGGCGGCACGGTGCCGATCCGGTAGTCCTCGCGGCGCTCGACCAGCCGTTGCCAGTCGGGCGCTTCGCCTTCCTCGACCCAGGTTTCGCCCAGTTCGGTGTTCTTGAAGGTCTTGATCGCTGCGGCCGATCCCGATTCCTTGTTGACGGCGGCTTCCCACGCGGCAGCGATATCACGCCAGGATCGCCAGCCCACCGGGCTGTACAGCGACGACAGGTGAAAGCCCGCCGTCTTGCCCTGCGTCATCGCTTGCCACTCGCCGCGCTCCAGCATCCAGGTCTTGTGGTGCTCGGAAATCGCGGTGTCACACGACTCGCAGATGTAGGCAGCGGTTTCCGGTTGCCCCTTATCCCAGCGCAGTTGCTCGAAGCGCAACCACTGCGGGTGGTTGCAGTGCGGGCAAGGCACAAAGTAGCGACGCTGGTCGCTGGCCTCGTACTCACGCTCGATGGCCGAGGCCCCCGAGATCGTCGGCGTCGACACGATGAAGATCTTGCGCCTGGAAAAGGTACGCGTGCGCGCCTCGGCCAGCGAGATCGCATCGCCTTCGCCCTCGACATCCAGCGGATAGCCATCCACCTCGTCGAGGAACAGGTAGCGCACCGGCATCGAGCGCAGACCCACCGCGCTGTTCGCGCCGGTCATCACCAGCACGCCGCCCCGGAACTCCTTCGCCAAAATGGTGTTACCCGAGTCGCGCGAGCGCGCCGGGGCGATCAGTTCGGCCAAGGCGGACGACTCCTCGATCAGCGGATCAATCCGCTGCTTGGAGTTGCGCTTGGCCATCTCCACCGTCGGCCAGACGGCCATCATCGGCCCCGGCGCGTGGTGGATGACGTAGCCGATCCAGTTCGACCCCATCTCGGTCGCACCGAGTTGCGCGGCCTTCATGAACACCACGCGCTCGACCGGCGAGGTCGGTGACAGGCAGTCCATGATCGCCTTCAGGTACGGCGTGCGGCTGGTGCGCCAGCGCCCCGGCTCGGCAGATGCCTTGCTGGAGAGCATGCGGTGGCGATCTGACCATTCCGATACCGTGAGCAGAGGATCGGGCGTCAGCCCGTCGCGCCACGCCCGTTCGATCTCCTGCGCGCCTTCGTAGTCCATTGTCATCAATCCACGCGCGGGCGCAGCTCGCCCAGCTCAATCAGGTGCTCGCGCACGGCAGCCTCCAGGGCCACGTGCATCTGGTGCGCATCGACACCGAGCGTGGATGCCATCTGCCCCGAGATACGCGCGGGCCAGTTCAACCACGCGTCGCGCTCGATGCGCGCAAGTTTGAACACGTGGGCCACGGCCTGCGCCCGATCCACCAGTTCCTTCTTGCGGTGCGCCAGCTCCACCTTATTGAGCTGGGCTTTGAGCACTTCGTTGACGGTGCGTGCCTGTAGCAGCGATGTCCCGCCCGTCGACAACGGTGGGGTGCCGGGTTCGGGCACCTCACGCTCGGGCAGTACGCGCGCCTTCGAGGGGCTGACCTTCTCCGGCGCTGCCGCCTTGCGGGGTTGCAATGTGTTTTGTGCCCACTGCGCGTCGGCGGTATCCGGATCAATCGTGCCGTCTGGCAGCGGTGTGATCCGCCCGGTGTCGATGGCCTTCTTCACGGCCACGTGCGACACGCCACGGTGGCGCGCGTAGGCGCGAATGGAAAGTCCCATCGTCACCTTCAATCATTTGTTCATCATGTCCACAGATTGAGCTTGGCTTCCATCGGGAACAGCGCGTTCATCACGTCACGCCAACCAACCCCGAAAGGAAAACGCCATGAGCCAGATCGACACCATCCTCACCCTCATCGCCCAGAAGCATCTCGGCATCGAAACCCTGCAGACCCGCAACGCCGACAGCCTCGACTTCCACGACACGGCGGTGTGGTGCCTCAAGGACGCGTTGGAAGCGGCCTTCAAGGCGGGCGTCGAATTTGCCGCATCGAGCCAGAAGGCCACGGAAGCGGAAATCGCCAAGGACTGACGGGAAAGCCGCCAAGCCAAGCAGAAAGCGCTTGGCTTCAGTCCCGGACAGCGCGTTCATCACATCGTCATCCACCACCCCCGAAGGAGCAGCCCATGACCACCGCCAACCTGACCCCGGCCCAGCACGCCATCCTGGCCAAGGCCATCAACACCAGCAGCGGCAAGATCGACTGGTTCCCCGACAACATCAAAGGCGGCGCACGCAAGAAGGTGCTCGACGGGATGTTCAACCGTGCCCTGATCACCAACGACGGCACCGACTGGTTCGTCGCCGCCGAGGGCTACGACGCCCTGGGAATGCCGCGTCCCAGCGTGAACAAGACGGGCATCGGGCAATTCGAAGCCAATCTCGACCAGATCATCGCCAACGCTGAAGGCGCGTCAGCCGCCGCGAGCGATCCCGAACTGGAAGCCGCCGTAAACGCCGCCGAAGCAACGTGGGCCAAGCCGCGCACCCGCGACAACAGCAAGCAAGCCGAAGTGATCCGGATGCTGCAACGCCCCGAAGGCGCAACCATCAGCCAGATCTGCACCGCCACCGGTTGGCAGGCACACACGGTGCGCGGCACCTTTGCCGGGGCCTTCAAGAAGAAGCTGGGCCTGACCATCGTGTCGGACAAGCCGCAGGGCGGCGAGCGGGTGTACCGCATCGCCTGATCAGAATGATCGAGAAAGAGGCCAAGCGGCGCTTGGCTTCTCAATCGAACAGCGCGTTACTACGGGTGTCGCAACGATCAACCCGAAGGAGCCAGAGATGAACACCACCACGCAGATCCCCGCCACCCAGAACGAAGCCTGGGGCTTTTGGGGCACGATGAACGAACACGCCAGCGCCGCATGGCCCCTGGCGATGACCGCCATCTCGGACGCCACCGGCCAGCCCCTCGAATCGGTACGGGTCTTCCTCGACAGCCGCCACGGACGCCACTTTGCCGACGACGTCCAGAACGGGCTTTACGAAGGCAAGGCCCTGGCGGACGCGATCAACGCAGCCACCCAACGCTGGATGGGCTGGACGATTGGCCGCCAGACCAGCAAGCAATACGGCATCCCGCGCGGCCTGCCTTACCTGACGGGCTTCGTGATTCACTGCGAGATCGTCGACGAGTCGCTCGCCGCCTGATCAAGCAACGCGCCATCCGCCTCGCGGGTGGCCTGCTTCCCGGTGAAGTCCTCCCACCGACGCACGATCACGTCCACGTACTTCGGGTCGAGTTCGATCAGTCGCGCAGAGCGGCCTGACTTCTCGGCAGCAATCAGCGTGGTTCCAGAGCCACCGAACGGGTCGAGCACCACGTTGCCCGGGCGGCTCGAATTGCGGATCGCCCGCTCGACCAGCTCGACCGGTTTCATGGTCGGATGCAGATCGTTCTTCTGCGGCTTCTTGATGCTCCAGACATCCCCCTGGTCGCGGTCACCACACCAGTGGCGTGTCGCCCCCTCGGGCCATCCGTAGAGGATCGGCTCGTACTGGCGCTGGTAGTCGGCGCGCCCTAGGGTGAAGGTGTTCTTGGCCCAGATGATGAAGGTCGACCATTTGCCACCGGCGGCGCGGAAGGCGGCCTGCAGCACATCCAGTTCGCTGGAGGACATCGCCACATAGATACCGCCCCGGCAATGCCTGACGGTGGGCGTCAGCGCTGCCAGCAGGAAGTCGTAGAAGCCATCCCCCAGGTTGTCGTTCAGGATCGCGCGATCCTTGCCGCGCATCTTGTCCTTGGCGCTGTTGGCGTAGTTCACGTTATATGGCGGGTCGGTGAAGACCATGTCCGCCAGGTCGCCCTGCATCAACCGCTCGTAGCTCTCGGCCACGGTCGAGTCGCCACACAGCAGCCGGTGCTGGCCCATGATCCAGACGTCGCCCGGACGCGAGATGGGCGTCTCGCTGACCTCGGGCACTGCATCCTCATCGGTCTGGCCTTCGTTGTCCGGCTCGTCGCCCGCGATCAGTTCGGCCAGCGCGTCGGCGTCGAAGCCGGTGATGTCCAGGTCGAAGCCTTCGAGTTGCAAGGCTTCCAGTTCGATCCTCAGCATCGCATCGTCCCAGCCCGCGTTCTCCGCGATGCGGTTGTCCGCGATGACCAGGGCACGGCGCTGGGTCGACGTCAGGTGATCGAGCACGACCACCGGTACCCGTTCCAGACCCAGCTTCTGGGCGGCGGCGAGACGACCGTGGCCAGCGACGATGATGCCGTCGCTGCCCGCCAGGATCGGATTGGTGAATCCAAACTCCGCAATGCTGGCGGCGATCTGCGCCACCTGTTCCTGGGAATGGGTGCGCGCGTTGTGGGCGTAGGGCAGCAACTTGGCGGTCGGCCACTGTTCGATCTTGTCGGCCAGCCAGTTCATGCCATCACCTCGGCATCAGAGGTGGCGACGCGTTCGGCGGCGACCTGTTCGAACGATTGGCCTGTTGCCAGCAGCGTGACCGGCACACCGGGGTGGTTCTGCTGGAAGCGCTTGATGGCCACGTCCACGTACTGCGGGGCGATCTCCACGCTGCAGCAGATCCGACCGGTGCGCTCGGCGGCCAGCATCGTCGTGCCGCTGCCGCCGAAGGGCTCAAACACGATGTCGCCCGCGTCCGTGTAAGCCTCGATGACGAACTCCGGCAGCGCCACTGGGAACACGGCCGGGTGGTCGATGTCCTGCCCGATCTTGCCCTTGTGGCGCATCACGCGGATCACAGAGTCGGGGATGCGGGTGTCTTGCGTCGGCAGCCCCTTGTGTGTCCAGCCGCCCACCTCGCCATCCTTACCGCGCATTGCCGTGGACGACCCGTCGGCGCGCAGGTGGGATTCCTGGCCTGCGTGTTTGCAGGGCACGATCTTGTTCGGCTTTCGGCTCTCCCGGTTGAAGTGGAATACGAACTCGAAGCTCGGCGCGAAGCGGCCTGCCCAGTCGCCGGGCATCCCCGGCCCCTGATCCCAGACGTACCACGCAAAGCGCCGCCAGCCCTGCTGGCGCATCCAAGATAGCCAACCGTCCCAATACGGGATCACCTCGTTGTCGCGGTGGATGAGGCCGAGGTTGACCAGCACCTGACCGTCGCCTGCCATCGGCAGGTGCGCGAACACGCCGCGCATCAGGCCGTCCCAATCGGAGATGCCGCCCGAGGTGTAGTCGCGCTGGTTGCCGTAGGGCGGCGAGGTGAAGCACAGGCGAGAGAGGTCACCCTGCATCAGCGCAGCGACCACGTTCCGGTCGGTGGCGTCGCCACAGATCAGGCGGTGCGGGCCAATCGCCCAGACATCGCCGGGGCGGGATACCGCCATGACGGGTACTTCCGGCACGTCGTCGGCCGCGTCAGACTCGTCGGCTTCAGACTCTGATTCATCATCCGCGACGGCCACCGCGCCGGTGAGCAGTGCCTCGATCTCGGCTTCCTCGAAGCCGGTCAGAGCGAGGTCGTATCCCGCGTCGGACAACTCGGCCAGCTCCAGGGCCAGCATCTCTTCGTCCCAGCCTGCATCCAGTGCCAGTCGGTTGTCGGCAATCACCAGTGCCCGCTTTTGCGCGACGGTCAGGTGGGCCAGTTCGATCACCGGCACCTGATCCAGGCCGAGTTTGCGCGCAGCGGCCAAACGCCCGTGTCCGGCGATGATGCCGTTGTCGCCGTCGACCAGGATCGGATTCGTCCAGCCGTACTCGACGATGCTGGCCGCGATCTTGGCGATCTGGCTTTCGGCGTGCGTGCGCGGATTGCGGGCGTAGGGAATCAGCGCCTCGACCTTGCGGTACTCGACGTTGAGCGTGTTCAAAGTGGAAGTCCCAAAAGCAAAACCCGCCGAGCGTTGCCGCCGGGCGGGTTGAGTGAATGAAGATTCTGGTGGGGTGGTAACTGCGCCTGGGGGTGGTAACCGGAGCCGGTAACCTGCCGACTGGTAACCTTGCCCGCGCCCTGACGCTAAAAAAGCGTCGCGCTCGCGCCCCCCGCATTGCGATTTGGGAAGGAAGGACCCCTTTTGCCTGGGCCCGTCCCCTCAACCGTCACCGCTGTCCAGAAGATAGCTGAAATACTACCCCCGACCGGGCTGTTTTGTTGCAGGGCTGCCGGGCCTCGAAACGGACAAGCAAGGCAAGGCGAGGACAAACGCGGCAAGCATTACCCTAAATTGCCCACGTTTTTGGAAGGCAACCGCACGCCGTCGCTGTTGAGCTGCGCCGCCACGATCTCCAGCGCCCGTTGCCAGCGCCGCCACGCCGTGGTGCGGTCGCAGGCGAAGCGGATCGTGATGTCCCGCCAGCCGTGGCGCTTGGCCCGCATCCACACGAGGTGGCGCTGCTCGACCTCCAGCCATTGCACCCAGCGCATCGTCTCCAGCATCCGGTCGATGGCCTCTGGGCTGGGCGGGAAGGGTCGGTACACCTTCTCGTCCGCAGCAAAGGCTTCCCACTCCGTGCGGACGAAGGCAGGCCAGCAGTTGAAGTAGCCCTGCACACGCACGGGCGGCAGGCGTCGTCCGGTGGTGGCTGCGTCCTCAAAGCGTGCAGCCACGTCCTCAATCGTCCAAGTGGTGTGACGGTCAGCCATGACGTGGCCCTCCGTACAGCCGTTCACCAATGCGTCGCACGATCTCGCGCTCGATGAAGTCCAGACGTTCGTCGGACGCGTTGACCACCAGGATGTGTTGGTCACGCCAGCCACGTTCCTTGATGGCGTCCAGATCCGTGGCTTGGGGTTGCAGACGTCCGAGGGGGCAGCGGTATTGGGGTGTCGGAACCTTCACGTCACACCTCCTGCGTCTCGATAGCCCAGTGCAGCAGGGCCAGCGCGTCGGCTTCGTTGTCGTCGGTCGGGGCGTGGCCACGCTCGCGGACGGACGCAATCATCTCGTCCTTGCCCGCATTGCCCTTGCCGGTCGCGTGCTTCTTGATCGTGCCGACCGGAACGCCCTGGTACGGGATGTTGTGATGCTCACACCACGCGGTCAGGTGCCCCATGAAGCCGCCGTAGGCGTGCGCCGCATCCACGCCCGCGTGCCGTCGAACCTCCTCGAAGAACACCGCGTTGATGTGGCTGCTGGCCGAAAGCAGTTCGTTGAGCCAGCGCTTGAAGCGCAGGAAGCGCATGCCGCCGCCCTCAAATCGCTGCGGCTTGAAGTGCTCGGTGCCGCTGGTGATGGTGCCGTCCAGGTGCTGCAGCGCCCACCCGGTGCGTGTGCCCAGATCAAGGGCGAGGATTGTCGTGTTCATCGTCGATTGCTCCAGATTTCTGCTTATTCGGGGTGGAGTGACGGATGCGACGGGTTCGTGGGATAACTCTCTTCACGTGCGCGCACGCGTAGCGCGTCAATCAGGAAACCCGTCAAATCCGTCACTCGCCCGGTTTTGCTAGTCATCGCGGTAGGGGTAGGCGTGGCTATGGGGCTTGGGCCTGAGCGAGAGCCCGGCCAAGGCGCGTGCGCCCCCGGTCAGCCGGCACTTCTCGAACTTGCGCGTCGCCATCAGCTCGGAGAAGCGCTTGACCGAGCCCACGTACTCGCCCGCGCGTTCGGCCCATTCACGCCAGTCGGCGAACAGCTCGGAGACGCCTTCGCGGTGGGTCTTGGCGAGCAGGCAGCGCTCCTCGATCCACTGCCCGAGCGCGTCCTCGGCCTCGAAATACTCCTCGGTCGCCGACACCACGCTGGCGGGCGGCTTCAAGCCCTGGCGCTGCCAGAGGCTGCAGCCCTCGATTGCCCACGCCAGAATCCCGTCGCGCTCCTTGAGCAGTTTCTCGGTCAGCCTGCCGTCGCGGCGCTCGGGCGGGATCGTGACCGTGAACGGGATCAGGTGCAGGCGCCGCTTCATCGCCTCGTCCACGTTGCGGATCGATGGCTTGTGGTTGCCCGCGATCACCAACTTGAACTGCGGGACGTATTCGAAGAAGTCCTGGCGCATGAAGCGCGCCGACACCTTGTCGCCCCCGGTGATGGCCTTGACTTTGGATTCGTTCCAGCGCCGCCCTTGCTCGGTTTCGATGGACGACACAAAGCGTGCGCCGCGCAGGCCTGCGAGATCGGTCGGGTGGCGGTCGGTGCGTGCTTCCATGAACGTGTCCATCGGCGCGTTGGCCGCGTAGTCGCCGAGGATCGTGGTCACCACGTTGACGAACACCGACTTGCCGTTCGCGCCCGTGCCGTACAGGAAGAACAGCGCGTGTTCGCTGGTCACCCCCGTCAGGCAGTAGCCGACCATCAACTGCAGGTAGGCCATCAACTCGGCGTCGCCGCCGGTGACGTCGGCAAGGAACGCACGCCACGTCGGACTGTCGCCCTGCGGCGTGGCGGTGGTCACCTTGGTCATCCGGTCATCGCGCCGGTGCGGCCGCATACGGCCCGTGCGCAGATCGACCACGCCACCCGGGGTGTTGAGCGCCCAGACGTCGGCGTCCCACTCCTCGGCGGTGGAGGCGTGCTTCGGATCGGATCGTGCGATCTTCTCGACCGAGGAAATCGTGGCCGAGCTGGCCAGCTTGCCCTTGAGCCGAGGGCTGTCCGCCTTGAGCGACGCCATCCGGCAGATGCCGCGCGCCAAGTGCGAGACGTAGAGCACCTGATCCGGATTCCAGCGCACGCCAGTCCAGACCAGCCACTTGCCCCACAGCGCGCAGTAGCGCCAGTCCTCGCCGTAGCGGCGAGTGAAGGCCGAGGACAGCCCGTCCTCCGTTGTCCAGTCGACGCCGGGGAGCAAGTCCGGCGGCGACGTGTCCTCGACCGAGCGCGTCACCGGCATCCGTTCGCCCACGGCAAGGAAGCCGCCGACGTCGAACCCCTCGGGAATGGCGTCGGCCGCGTCCCAGCCATCCGGCTTGTCGTCGGGTGGCACCAGGATGGCGACCGTGGTCGCGCCCGCGCTCAGGATCGCCTGCGATGCGCGGTCGGCGTAGTCCCAGCCCGGCGCGTCCCGGTCGGGCCAGATCAGCACCGACTTGCCCGCCAGAGGCGACCAGTCGGTCTTGTCGACCGGGGCGTTCGCACCGTGCATCGCCGTGGTCGCCACCACGCCGATGGCGATCAAGGCCTGCGCGCACTTCTCGCCCTCGACCAGCACGACCTGGCCAGCGGCGGCCAGACCCGGCTGGTTGTACAGCGGGCGGGGGTCGGGCGGGGCCATCTTGCGCCGCTTGGCATCCCAGGGGCGGAATTCCTTCTTACGCCCGGGTGGGTCGTAGCGGTACACGACCGCGATCAGCTTGCCCGTGACGTCGAAGTAGTCCCACTTGGCCGTGGCCGGGCCAAGGTCGTCGACCGGGGCTTCCTTCTTGGCGCGGCGCACCGGCACCGACCGCGAGCGACCGAGCAGATCGGCAGCCTCATCGAGCACCCTGGGGAAGTCGGAGTGGACGTTGGCCCCGAGGTAGGCGGCGATCAAGGCGAAGATATCGCCGCCATCGCCTGTGGCGCGATCCGTCCAGAGTCCCGCCTTCTCGCCTTCGAGCACCACCTCGAGGCTGTCGCCGGGACTGCCCAGCACGTCGCCGATGAGGAACTTGCCCCGGCGCTTTTTGCCTGCCGGGAACATCGTGGTCAGCACCGACTCCAGGCGTGCGATCAGTTCGGCGCGAATCTCGTCGCGCTCTGACTCTCGGCTGTGCTCCGCAGTTTGAGTTGTGTCGTTGAAGTCGATCATTCGGCTCCCTCGACAGGTACATCCGCATCCTGAGCGTCACGGCCCTGGACGGCTGTGCTGCGCGCAGCCCATGCGGAAAGTTCGGACAAGCGATAGCGCACCAGACCGCCCATCAGGTAGTGCGGAATCCGGTACTTGCTGCGCATCGCGTGGTCGGCGAACCAGTAGTACGGCAGGCGCAGAGCGGCCGCCGCCTGCTTGGCGTCGATCATCGGTTCGATGGCAGTCGCCGGAGTGTTGTTGTCGGTCATGCTTGCGTCCTCCAGCAGCGGTCTTGCCACGCGCACATCCGGCATTCGAAGTGGGTCGGATCGTGGAAGGCGCGTGGCAGAAGCTCCCCAGCCTCGGTCGCCGTGATGACCTTCACCGCCCGATCCGACATGCGCTGGGCCAGGGCTGCGTCAAAGGGCACGGCCTCGGTGTAGATCTCCATCGTGTCGGCGTTGAGCGCCGTGAAGATCGCCGGGTGCTCGTGCAGTTCAAGATAGGCTTGGTAGATCGCCACCTGCGCGGCGTAGATGGGCTTGGCCACCGCGAGCCGGTTTTTCTCCAGCTCCCGCCAGGCCTTGTTGCCCAGGCACTTGTTCTCCCAGAGCGCGGGATAGGCAAAGCCATCCGGGCCGCCGACGATGACGCCATCGATGTGGCCCTGCAGGCGGCCGTCGGCCACCGAGAACCCGAACTGCTCGCCGTCGGCCTTGCGGGTGCGCAGGTCGAAGCCCGCGTCCCGCAGCCAAGCGACCATGCAGTCCTCCATGACGTGACCGCGTTCAAAAATGCGCAGCATCCGGCCCGGTGTGTCGCGCCCGTGGTCGATGGGTGCCTTGGCGTACTCGAACTGAAGCGCACGTTCGCAGGCCACACCGAGACGCGAGGCACCGAGGTACTGGCGCTCGGACTGGCGGACGCGGGCCTGCTGCATCCCGGCATCGACCAAGGCGGTGACCTGGCCCGAAATGCTCGATGAGGAGTTGAAGTCGATCATGGCTTCTTCCCCTTCGGCTCTTCCCAGGGCAGGTCGTCCTCCAGATCGGCGAACGGATTGGCCAGCGGATCGGGAGTGGGCGTCATGCCCCGCACCGGCGGGTACTTGCTCACCTCGTGGTGCTCGACCATCGCATCCGTCCAGCATGTGACGATGGCGTCGATCACCTGCAGCGCCTCGGCTTCGGAGTAGTCGCCCAGCGGCTTCGCAAAGCCGATCTCGCTCGCGGCCTCGCCGAAGGCCTTGAGGCACTTCTTCATCGCGGCCAGTTCGACATCAGACGGATCGATCATGGCGACCTCCTTGATGTCGATGCGACCTTCCTTGACCCGCAGCCAGTTGCCGTACAGCGCGTGAAACGCGTTCTGGCAACGCTTCGAGCAGAACACCCAGTCGATGGGATAGCGCCGGGGATCGCCGACACCGTGACGGTTGTCGGTGTGGCCGAAGCCCCGGGCCTGTCGTTTGCAGACCCAACATTTCACGCCACCTCCCCAAGCTCGTCGGCGAGCAGCGCCAGCTGCAGCGAACCGCCCGCGAACGCCGCCTCGCAGCGATGGTTGAAGTCGCGGTAGCAGGTGGAACTGCGCGCGATGGCGGTCACCGCGTGAATCTGCGTTTCGAGCCGCGCGAGCCCCTGCTCGGACAGCCACTGGTGATGCTTCTGCGAGATGCCCTTGCGCGCACGGATCTCGTCGATCAACTCGTCGGGCAACACCGGGCCGTAAACCCAGCGCTGGGTGATCTGGCCGACGACGTGCGGCGGGTTCTGGTCGTGCCCCTGGTACTTCCAGCCGAACAGGCGGTAGATGGCGCGGTAGTAGTCCGGGTGGAAGCGACGCTCCCACGAGGCGCAGGACTGGCGCAGCAGCTTGGAGATCAAGTCCTGCAGTGCGTCGGGTGCCCGGTGGTACTGGTAGCCGGTGGCCTCGTCGATCAGCGCGACCTCGCCGGTGGTGGCCAGCGCCCGCATGATCTTCATGCAGTTGGGGACGATGCCCAGGCGAGCCTTGTGCAGCGTGCCATTGATGGCGGCGTTGACCACCGCCGACGCAACGTCGGCAATGATCCCGGCCGGGAAGAACTGCGCCTGCCGTCCAGAGGGCAGCAAAATCGGCTCACGAGTTTTTTCCAGTGCCGACAAGGAGTTAGGCGCGAAATCGGCCAGAAATCGGGCGAAACGGCTACCCTTGTGCGTCTCGTGGAAGCCGAGCAGCTTGGCCAGTTGGCGACGCACGTAGCCCCGCTCGCCGCCCTTGAGGACGACGGCCTCGCATTGCAGGTCGCCGAAGCGCACGACGCCGTAGTGGCTGGCAGTGAGTACGGTTGCGTTCATGGCCGCCTCCTCACTGAGCCCAGGACGGTTTGCCGGTCACCGGCGCACGTTGCGGGGCCGGGGCTGCGTAGGCGGGAGCCGCCTGCGCCGGGGCACCGGAGGTACCACCACCCGGTTTGGCTTTCGCCGGAACACCCATCAACTTGGCGTAGTCGGGATGGTCGGGTTCGACCGCGATCTTGACCACGTTGCGGTCTTGGCCCTTGGCGTCCTTCTCGATGTCCACGCGGGCCAGAAACTCCAGGCCATCCAGTTCGTGGAAGCCCTGGATGCGACGCGCGGCGGCAGCCTGCGGGCTGTTGTCCTGCGGGTGGACGTTGCGAGCGCTGTTGAGGGCGGCGCGGACGAAGCTGCGCCCCATCTGGCCCCAGGTCGGCCCCTTCTTGGAGTGCAGGCCGATGTTCGACCACATCTTGCGCTTGGCGTGGTCGCCAGCCGTGACCACGAATTCGGCGGCGAGATAGATGGAGCCGGTCTCGAAGGACTCGGTGGCGTAGCCGCCGCCCCAGCCTTGTTCGGGATCGTCGTAGCCACCGGGCTTGATGGTCATGCGCACCGGGACGACGGTGCCCTTGGGGATCAAATCGAAGCCGGATTGCTGGGCGTCGGCGTCGTTGAAGTCATTCCATGCGGTCATTGCGATTACTCCTGAGATTCGATGTGTGCGGGGGTGGCGGCGCTGACGGGCGATGCGCCCGCGCACTTGGCGATCAGCGCGCCGAGATGCGGCGGCTCCAGCAGGTCGAGGCGACCGCTGCGGTCTTTGGCCGGGAAGCCGTAGGGATTGACGGTGTGCGTGACGAATGCGCGGTAGGCACTACCGTCGTCGGCCTTGATCTCGGCCAGCGTCACGACCTCATCAACGATGCCGGGCAGCTCCAGACTGGTCTTGCTGCCTTCGATCTGAGGCACGAACACCTTGCGGTTGTAGTCATCGAGCCGTTCGTCGAGGATGGCGACGAACACCACGTTCTTGCCTCGGGCGTGCTGCAGGTGGGTCAAGGCGCTGACCATTTCCTGGCCGAGCAGCCCATAGGCCGCGCGCAGATCAGGCTTGCCGGTACGGTCGCTGACCGCACCCGGCTGCGTCTTGCACCACGCGAAGCACTGGCGGGACAGCTGCGTGATCGAGTCGAGGAAGAAGGTCTGGTAGCGGTCGAGCTGCGTCGGGTCGCCGAACCTCTCGATGACGTGGTCGTAGTGCGCCTGCGAGAACGCGCTCTCCGGCGGCAGGGACTTGTCCGGGCCTGCGAGGAACACGAAGAAGTCGCGGCTCTCCGGCCACGATGCCGGGCGGATGGTGTCGCCCGGCCAGTCGGCCACGGCGAGATCGCCCGCCTCGATGTCGAGGAACAAGGTGGTGGCGGGGTCGAGGTCTTTGAGCCGGGTGGTCTTGCCGATGCCGGACTTGCCCAGCATCAGCAGCTTCACGCCCTTGCGCTCTGCCATCCGTTCGACGGCGGACACGATGGGGAGCTTCTTCATGCCTCACCCCCATCGATGCTCAAGGTGAAGGACGGCTTGCCTGCATCGACCGTGCGGGCGGCCGCGAATTGCTGCTGCAACGCAGGGGGCCAGTTGATGTACCGGGATTCGGACACGGAGAGCTTGATGTCGAGGTAGCCCTCGACCTTCTCGCCGGAGGCGACGATGCGCTCAGCAATCTCGCCCAACTGCTTCTGGTTCCAACTGACCTTCTTGGGCAGCTCGAACTTGATGTGCAGCGGGCCGTCGCTGATGTGGGCGGTGCCGAAGTCGCGGCCGGATTCACGCAGCGCAGCGCGGGCCTGCTCGCCGTAGCACTGATCCAGCGCCGCATCGAACTTGGTGCGGGCCTTCTTGAGCCAGTCGATGGCGGCATCGAGGTTCTTGTCGACCTCGCGCTTCTGTGCGGGCGGCAGCGCGGCCAGTTGGCTCACGGACATCTCGGCGATGTCGGCGGGGAAGATGGTCAGATCGCTCATGGCCGTCCTCCTCACTGATACGCACGAGTGAAGCTCGAGTAGCGCGACACGCGCCGCTCGAAGGCTTCGATTTCGTGCAGCAGGTAGGTGACCCGGCGACCGAGCTTGCAGTAAATCGGGCCGAGCTGCTCTTGACGCCAACGGCGCAGAGTCTTGACGGAGAGCCCCCAGCGGATGGCGAGCTCGTTTTCGTCGAGGGCGATGCAGGTCGCACCGCCAGGGTTGGATCGGAGGGAATTCCGACCCGTTTGGGTTGCTGGAACTTGCGTTTGCATTTCGATGTGCCTCCTAGATGAAATGGGCACATCGAAGTCTCCGCACGGGTTTATGGCCCGTGTCTGGTTCGATTTATGGGCGCGTTTATGGGTTGCGTCGTACCCGGTACTTGCCGCGCTTGACCAGGTCGATCACGTCCTCGCGTTCGGCCTTTCCCCCGAACGCGTCGTCGAACGACTGGTAGCCGGTGTTGGCGATGCCGTTGACCTCGGCCCAGGACATCTCCGGTGCAGCCTTGCCTTCGACCCCCCACATCTGCTTGATGATCTTTGCCCGCTCGGGCGAAAGCTCACGCGACGCGGCGAAGTGAGGCAGCTTCAAGCGGTTGCCCTGGAAGAACTGCAATGGCTCCGGCACGCCACTGGGCGTGACGTAGCCGCGCAGCACCCTGTCGAATGCGCTCGCGTCGAACACGTCCTGCCCGTCGTCCACGCGAACAAACTCGTCGAGCGCCCGCATCACATGGTCACGCGGCAATGATGCTGGTGATCGCCCATGTCGCAATAGGACACCGCCGCGCGCCCAGATCGCATCGCCAAGCACCTTGCGCAACTCGTCCTCCGGGGCTCGCTCCCACGCTCGGGCCACGAACACCGGCGCAAAGTCGTGAGTCCCGGCAATGCGAACCTCTCCGAGATGCCAGAGGTGGCCGGGTACGCAAGTTCGGCGTCCGGAAAGGTGTCGCGCATCGATGCCGATCAGGGATGCCAAGTCGGTGAGCCACGCGTCTACCTGCAGGGAGTACAGCGCGATCTCGGCAAGTGGCCGTTCGAGCACCCGAGATCGCTGCTGTGGACTTCGATACCGGTAGACCGCGGCATCCACATCGGTCTCGACCTCGACCTCCTGCTGCGAATCGCGGAATGGCACCACCACATGAGTGAGGTGCTCCTCTTCTGTGATCCACCGTCGGCGAAGGAAGTCGGTGGCACATCCGCCAAGAGTGCCCGCCATCACTCGGGAGTCGATTCGCTGCAATCGTTCCAACGCCGCCAGGAAATGCAGGTGTACGGACATCGCGTTCTCAGAATTCACGGAGCACCCCGATGCGCACCAGTTGTTCCAGCACGCGCTTGCGGTCGTCTTCCGTCTTGCTCTTGTCGTTGAGACCGTTCGGTGACGTGATCTGGACGGCGACGTTGTGCGCCTTGCGGTGCGGTTGCTTGGCCATCCGGACGACCAATTTGACCTGCGCCAGCGCGTATCCGGTCAGATCGTCGAGGCCATAGTCGTCGTAGGCGAGCTGGTAGATGTTGCGCGTATCGCGGCGATCGCGGCCGATCAGCAAGGTGCTCGACAAGTGCTGGATCAAGTCGCGTCCATTGGCCTCATCCGTGGTTTGCTGTTCGAACGGACGGGCGATCTTGATCTGCAGGATCGAAATCTTCTCGATCCCGGCCACGCGATCCTGCTCAAGGCGCTTGAGCATCGCCGGTGTTGAGAAGCCGAACAGATCGAATTCACGCATCGGCATGTCGTTGATCTCCCCCTCGCAGGCCAGCACGACATCCCTGAATGCCGTGGCCAGATCCCGCCGCACCTCGCGGTCTTCGCAGAACACGCCGAGCGCACCGGTGTCGGGCTCCCAAGAGAAGCTGGCCGACATCGCGGCGGGTTCCTCGTGGTCGATAACCTCGCCGTTGGCCACCTGCTGAAAGTGGGCCGTCGAACCGTTGAATGTGGCTGTCAGCGTGTGCAGAAGCACGGGCGTGGCTTCGTCGGCGTCCTTGCCACCGCAGCGGTCGGCGTGCGCCAGATCGCGCCGCGTGAATTGCTCGATCAGAATCTGATCAGGAGCGACTTGCGGGAACAGCGCCGCAATACGGGCGCGAAGCACATCCTCGGCATTGGCATCGACCTTCGGCACGACGCCCTTCGGTCCGAGGTAGTGGCTGGAGTAGTTCTCGCTCTTCCACTGCCGGTGCATCACCTGCAGACGTTCGGCGTGGTCAAACCGCTGCTCGCGCTTCGCTCCGTTTTCAGGGAAGTCCTGCAGCAGACACAGATGTAGGGCGCGGCTGTACCTGTCACTCGGCATGGCCAGGATGGCAGCATCGCCGACGTCTTGCTCGTCGAGCAGCGACTGGACGGCTTGCGCTCCGTACTCGTCATCCAGCAGCACCACTCGCTCGGCGGCGCGCTCGATGCGCTGCTGGACGTCGGCGCTGAGTTTGGCCACGGCATGGAACATCGCCTTGCGCGACTGGATCGGGAGGATGCCCTTGGCGGCATCGGTCAGCGCAGACAGCTCCGGCAGCAGGGTATTGCTGGCACGCTCGACCAAGAGCAGGACAAGTCCTGGCCGCTTGGCCTTGCGCAGCAGCGTGACGAAGTGCTGCATGCCCGGCAGGATGGCCGGGCCCTCGTCTGACTGGCGCGTGCGCGCCTGCTTATCGGGGTGCTGACCGGCAGGCGGCGTGTTCTGCTGTTCAACGGCGACTTGATCATCTACTGGCATCGGCAAAGTCCTTTCTAAACTAAGTGCGCGATTGCGCGAGTGGTTAATTGAGGGTTTCAAAAAATGCCGACACGAGGTCGGCTCCGAGAGTAGTGGTGGATCAGCGGGTCTTGGCCTCCGGCCTGAGCAGGCCATAGCGCTCCATCCGCACTTCGATAAAGCGGCGGTTCACGCCGAATCGTGTCGCCAGGGCTCTCTGGAAGCACTCCATGTCGAAGAACCCCAGGTCGCCGTCGGCGGTCAGGTGGAGACTTTGACCGGGCAACTCCGGATCGAGCGACGGGCTGCGGTGGATGGTCACGCCGTGCTTGGGTGCCAGTTCCTCAACCGCCAGATTCAGTCGCTGACGCGGCACCAGCAGTGACCCCATGAACTCGTTGGCCCGCAGTTCCGCGAAATACAGATCTTTGGGGGTGTGCCCGGGGATCGACGCAGCCGAGGTTGCGCTGCCCTCGTTGACCGCCGGAACCTTCGCCAAGTGCTCGACGTCGCGCGTGGTTGTGCGGTAGGCCCGACGCGCCGCATCGCTGGGGTCATCGAACAACCCCGGCCCTTTGCTTGCATCGACGATCCAGCCCGGCGCATCGAAAATGGCGTGGCCAATCTCATGGCCCAGGGTGCTGAGTACCAGCTCCTCGCTGGCGTGCTCACCGACCGGCGATACCGACACCATCGCCGTGTCGGGCACGCCAGGGTCGTACTCGCAGATGCCGAGAACCGGGTTGCCATCCTCGTCATGCACAACATCGCCGGTGCCGACGAACAGATCGAAGACAACGCCGTTGATCTTCAAGCCAGAGATGTCGCTCAGGACGGCGAGCGGGATGGCATCCGTGGCCGCGTCTACCAACTGTTGGCGGGCGAGGACGGCGATGCCTTCAATTTCGGAGTTCTTGATGAACAGAGGGCGCTTCCGGTCGCAATGCCGGTAGCCGAGCGTCAGAACCGGCATTCACTTTTCCCCCGTCGCTTGCTTGCGATACATCCGAACCACATTCCCCACGTTCTCGCGCATGTCAGGTGGAAGCCGACTTGCCTCGACGAAGGCGTCGTCGGCATTGATGCCAAGAATCTCTGCCGCCTTGTGGATCAACTCGTCCTTGGGCGGATTCTCCATCTCGCGCTCGATGCGCGACCAGTAGGCAGGTGAGATCCCAAGCTGGCGAGCGAAGTCATTCATCTGAATGCCTTTTTCCTCGCGCTTGCTCCGTATGAAGGCTCCAAAAGCCATGGTCGTGACCCAATTGCGTGATTAGTTAACTGCCTCGATCATAGCGACCGCTCCCACAGTCGTCAACTGTTTCGTTAACGCGCAATCGCTTCAAGCCAGAGCAAGCCCCTTCCCGAGTTCACTGGCTGGACGCTGGGGCCCGGAGCGTGACGGGGCGCCGATTGCCCGCAATTGCCATCCAATTCGGAAGATCACGCACATCATCAATGACGGTTGCTATTCCCCGGAGCCGTCATGAAGAACATCGAACTCGCATCTGCCTCGGAGATGAGCGCCAGCGCCCGTGCTGGCGAAATCACCGCCATCCTTGCGGCCGCCATCGTCCGCACCCTCGTTGCAGACGAGCCAAAACAGAGAGCAGTTGACCTTGGCTTCCTGCCCGACCAGCGCGTTCATACAACCCCCTATCAAGAGGAGAAGTTGTGATGAACGAGAAGTCAGCGTCCATTGCGGCGCGGATCGCCGACCTGGGTCATCTCCCGATGGCCGAGCTGTGGGTCTTGTGGGACCGGTACTTCGAGCGCCGGCCCGAACATCCGAATCGCACGCACGTCGAGTCCCGCATCGCCTACAAGCTGCAGGAAGAAGCCTTCGGCGGACTCGCACCCGAAACGCGCCAGCGCCTTGAGGCCATCGGCGTCAAGCACTCCAAGATCAAACTGCGCGCGCGCCCGCGCAAGTTCGACTTCGCGCCAGGCACTGTGCTGCTGCGCGAATGGGGCGAGCGCGAGCATCGGGTGACGGTCGACGCCGACGGTCACTTCGAATACGAAGGCCGCCGCTTCAAGAGCCTGACCGCCGTGGCGCGGCACATCACCGGCCAGCATTGGAGCGGCCCGCTGTTCTTCGGCCTGAAGGGAGGTGTCTGATGGCGGAGATCGCATCCTCGAGGCCGCGCAAGCGCTGCGCGGTCTACTGCCGGGTGTCGTCGGATGAACGACTCGACCAGGAGTTCAACTCCATCGACGCGCAGAAGGAGGCGGGCCATGCCTTCATCGCCAGCCAACGCGCCGAGGGGTGGATTCCGGTCGTCGACGACTACGACGACCCCGGCTACTCCGGCGGCAACACCGAGCGGCCGGCCCTCAAGCGTCTGCTGGCCGACATCGAGCGCGGGTTGGTCGACATCGTGGTGGTCTACAAGATCGACCGCCTCACGCGCAGCCTCGCCGATTTTTCGAAGATGGTCGAGGTGTTCGAGCGCCACGAGGTGTCCTTCGTCTCGGTCACCCAGCAGTTCAACACCACCACCTCGATGGGGCGGTTGATCCTGAACGTCCTGCTGTCCTTCGCCCAGTTCGAGCGCGAGGTCACTGGTGAGCGCATCCGCGACAAGATTGCCGCCGCCAAGAAGAAGGGAATGTGGATGGGCGGCGTGCCCACCATCGGCTACGACGTGGTCAACCGCCAACTGGTGGTCAACCCAGCCGAGGCGGCGGTGGTGCGGCGGATGTTCGAGGAGATGCTGACCATCGGATCACCCACGCAGATCGCCGCCCGGTTGACTGCCGAGGGCGTCACGACCAAGGCATGGACGACCCAGGACGGCCGCGTGCGTACCGGCACGCGCATCGACAAGAAGTACATCCACAAGGTGCTGCGCAACCGCATCTATCTCGGAGAACTGTCAAATCGCGGCCAGTGGTACCCGGCGCAGCACGAGCCGATCATCGAACGCCAGCTGTGGGATCAGGTGCATGCGGTGCTGGCCCGCGACAGCCACGCGCGGTCGGTGGACACCAAGATCCGCTCGCGCAACGACGCGCTGCTGCGGGGGCTGCTGTACGCGCCGACGGGCGAACGCATGTACCCAACGTACTCGCGCAAGAACGGCCGCAAGTACCAGTACTACGTCTCCAAGTCTGAGAGCCGGTTCGGCGCACCCGGCAAGAGCTACGAGCGCCTGCCCGCCGGCGAGATCGAAGCGGCGGTCGTGGCCCAGATCCGGACCGTGCTCACCAGCCCCGAATCCGTCGCCGCCGTCGTGCGCCAGGTCCAGCGCCAGGGCGCGCCCATGGACGAAGCCGCCGTCGTGATGGCGATGGGGCGGCTGAACGACGTGTGGGATCAGCTCTTCCCGGTCGAGCGGCACCGCATTGCCAACCTCATGATCGAGCGCATCGACCTCGTCCACACCGACGAGATGCAGGGGATCAAGGTGAAGTGGCGCGAACTGGGCTGGGACGCTTTGATTGGCGAGTTCGCGCCCAGGAGCATCGGCGCCGAGTTGCTGGAGGTCGAAGCATGAAAGACGGAGTTCGCGAAACCTTTGTGCCGCTGACCCTGCGGCGGCGCGGCGTGCGCCGGCTGGTTCAGCACAAGGCCGAGGACCGGGACACGCACGACAGCACGCTCATCGAAGGGATGGCAAGGGCCTTCCACTGGCAGCGGTTGTTGGACAGCGGCGCCATGCCGAGCGGCTCGGCCATTGCGCGCGCCGAAGGGCTGCACCACTCGGTGGTCAACGAACTGCTGCGCCTGACGCTGCTCGCGCCCGACATCGTTGAGCTGCTGATGGCCGGGCGACAGCCGCGCCGGATGAGCCTGATATGGTTCCAGCGCAATCCGCTGCCGGTGGACTGGGCGGCGCAGCGCGAGATCGTGCGACGCTTCGAGGAGGCCGCGTGAGCACCAAGCACCGCGGACGCTTCGAGGGGGCGCTAATCACCCAGAAACTCCCGGCGCCGGCCGGCGGCGTGAAGCTGGAAACCTTTCTGCCCTGGCGGCTCGTCCAGCGTGGCACCCGGCGCGCGGTGATCCCACCACCTGGGGTCCGGACGGCCGTCGAGGCGCACTCGACCTGGGCCGCTCCCGTGCGCACCGAGATCCCGGACACCGCGCTCCTGCGAGCGCTTGGGCTGGCGCACCACTGGCAGCGGCTGCTCACCGAGGGACGGGTTGCCTCGGCGGCCGAGATCGCCAAAGCCGAGGGGATGGACGTCTCGCAGGTCCATCGCCTTATGCGGCTGACCCTGCTGGCCCCCGAGTTGGTGGATCGCCTCGCCGCCACCCCCGAGCTCCCCGTCGAGCGACTGCTGGGGCGCCCGTGGCCCTATGGCTGGGCCGAGCAGATCCGGGTGCTGGCCTCGATGCCCTGACGGGCCCTGTCATCACATCGCCGCCGCCTTCGGGCGGCCTTTTTGCGGCCTGACGATCTCTCTCGGTCGCCGCCGCCGGGCAGTTGCCGACTGCAACCGGCGCCGCTAAGTCCTTGATGGAGCACGTACAGGTCCCCGGAGTCCTCCACGGACACTGAGCGAAAAACAGAGAACAGAGAGGCCGTGAGGGGCGAAGGCGGTCCGAGCTCAAAGGCTGCGTCCGCAAGATCACGCCGTAAACACGCGCCAACACGCGGGGAACGCGCAAGAAAAAAGGCCAACCGATAAGGGTTGGCCTTAGGTAAATGGTGGAGCCGGGGGGAATTGAACCCCCGTCCGCGAGCCCTCCGCAGGCAGTTCTACATGCGTAGTCGATTTATTTGGATTTAACCGCGCGCTTAGCCAACCGACAGGCCGGCGCGCGGCGA
>Ga0065720_1019021_pt1 | contig 44527 bp, 54 predicted proteins | sample Thericmetagenome_FD_59107 | JGI IMG/M metagenome (GOLD analysis project Ga0065720, IMG submission 59107) | Thermophilic microbial communities from the Joint Bioenergy Institute, California, USA of rice/straw/compost enrichment - eDNA_2 v2... | ecosystem: Engineered > Solid waste > Grass >... | reverse complement strand
TATTTCTCACTGTCCTCTTGGGATTCACTACATTGGCAGTCTTGGTAACATGATTTGTGTTCCTCCCTCTAAACTCAAGGCAACTCCCAGTTTCCCAACCGATACACTATTAATAAGAGGCAATTTGGAGCTTTCACAACCTGCTCAAGCTGGTAATGTCCAATGCCCAACTCTGAATCTCGATGATATCTTGATCGTAAATCTAGGCATAATGAACATAACAACGGCAGGGAAATACACTGACCTGTGGAGAACTAATTTCTAAAAAAGGAATGACAAAAATTTTGGAAACTAAAACCATCAGAGCTCTTAATGTAATGTAATTCTGATAAAGTTCTTAAAGAATAGAGAGATTTATCAGTTACTGCTGATATTGTCCTCAGAACAAATATTGATGTTAACGAAGTTAAAGCAACAAACCTGATTAGCAAAGGTAATTTGATTAAAAAGACTTCTTACAAAATAAGGACAATTCTTATGGCAAATGAAATACTACGACGACTTTGAGAAAGGGGTATAATGGTTGTATGTGCATATTCATTTATAGAACCTCAATGGCTGGAATGTTAGCGAAACAAGCTCCTGCCCCAATGGACTTGCACAGAAGTCCTCTTTTATGGGAGGGCCTTGTCAGCTCTCTTCAAAACAAGTAATAATTGAGGAGATTTTATTCAAGGAATAGGTTACTAAAACTTACAAGGGTTTACCCAAACATGAATTTTTGAGGGTCACTGCTAAATATCATATGTTTGACAACTGGGAGGGTGAATATGGATACATGAAGATCAATGATGATATTGGTATGATATAGACAATAGTCCTTTAATCCATTTAGTTTGGACACGTAATGGAAAATCTCCTAAGGAACAGGTTGGCTTGAACCTTTGTGGAGCAGAGATGGCGGACCCAGCTTTTAATATGTAAAGGTTTATATCTCAAAGTAATGATGATAGACCTGTTGATGTGACTATTCCTCACACTGAAGACCAAGTTACAATTAGCTTTGGATCTAGTTTGAAAAAAGATCCTTGCCATGCAAGCTATGGTGTTGACGATATTATGGTGTATGTGAAATAAATTAATAGTATTCTCTCTTGTCAGTATTCTTGGCATAATATCTAATTTGTAAGCATATATAATACAAGATATCCTAATATTTATTGATTACCGCCGAGTGTGCTATGGATATTTCCAAGTCTAACAGATACTATCACAAGATAAGCAATTTCTACAAAACCAAAAAACCAGGAATTAGAAGAGAATCCATGTGCCAAATAACATTTTCCGAGTAGATTGCTCATAGTTGATATCACAAAGACTATGATGATCTTGACTCCTGTAGCTATCCAACTGCTGAGGGAAAGTATTTTCAGGAAAGGATAATCCTTTTGATTTAACTTAGCTGCTGCGATCAGGCATAGTAGTGACATTAAGAAATAACAGATAGCATTAATTCCTTGCTTTATAGGGAATCCAGGACAGAAAGAATTATCAATAACTAGGAAAAGAACAACCACACTTCTAATTGCAAAAAAGATCTAAAGGTTATAGTATAATTGTAATCTTACAGCCCCAATAGCCAGATAAAATTTGGTTAGTTTTGCGTAATGTGCCATTTTTTGTTTCTTTATTTCATTGAGTCTAGGATTGAGGTTTATAAAGCCAGAACCAGAATTGTAATAGTTGTAATTGGGGTTATAGTAGTTGTATTGTTGTGGGGGATATCTGTCTGGGCTCACGTATTGATTTTCTGACATTATAATTTTATTGAAATATTTTTACAATACACTGTATTGAGTTGGGTATTATTTGGTAGGAAAATACAATAAATTATGCAGCGATAAATACATTGAAAATGATATTTAGATGTTTTCTGTACCATCTAAGCGGAGTCTGCGATTAGGAGAAATATTTTCTTGATCAGTAGGGATCATATCATTCAGAAGGGCTTGGTTTTTACTTATAATTTCATTAAGAGATTTTCTGAATTTTTCTGTTTCTTCTTCAATAGCTTGACGTTTTTGCTAAAAGATTATTTCCTGAAACTATTTCTCTACCGAAATCTTGAGCTTTTCTTCGTCTAGTTTCTTCGTAGTAACAGCCATAGTCCTCTTAGTCACTTCCTACAAAGAATTAAAACGAGACCCTTAATCAATTACTATTTCTTCTGCCTTATTTTCCAAATACCTCTTTTGTTCAAGAATGAATTGTTTGGCCTTTTCTAATCTAAAATCTTAGAACTTCTAGGTGTCGTATTATACTCTCTATCATCAAGGACCTTGAAGCGACTTCCAGTAACATTGAATTCTTCAGGATTCTTAATATGCCCTTGTTTTAAGACACTCTTTTGAATGAGACCATCTTGAATATCCACAATATATTTATAGTTTTCTATTGTTGAGACAAGTCACCACATCAAATTACTCAACAAAGCTCTCAAACTCTTGACACACTTGATCTTTTCAGTTTCTACTGAGCTATCAAAATTGAATTCTAGATCCATGTCTCTATGAGCAACATCTAACTTAGTCATATATTCACGGAAGCGTCTGAGGTTTTCTTGTAAGCACTCAATGGCCTCCTTTCCAACCTACAGATTTAGCAAACATCTATTTTATTCAATACTGTTTCACCAGGCATTTCAAACAATTCCTTCTTCAAGTTAAGAAGATTGGTTTGAGTGAAGTCAAATTCTTCCTTATTCTCATCTCCTAATTCAATTCTTCTTCTCTTGAAGAAAATTTCTTTCTTTTGCTCCAAAATATCGCTTAAGTCCTTTTGGAGAGCTGCCAAACTTTCTCTAAAGGTTTGATTTTCAGCTAAGAGTCTGTTTCTGATATCTTCATAGGCATTAGAGATCATCTTGGTAAACTCGCTATCACTCTAATCCATTATACAATTGAGCCAAAGAAAATACATTTCCAGCAAACAAGACTGGACCCTTAGATTCCAAGGTGCTGGTAATTTCGAAGGAGTTACGATAAGCGAGGTTAATATTCTTTTCATTAATCTTCTTAAGTTGTTCTTGAAGCTTCTTATACAAGTTTTCCTTATTCTTGAGTTCATGTTGGTATTGAACATCTCTGCTTTGTAGTTTAACAATAGTCTTGCTGAGTTCGTCTTTCTCAAGAGCTGCTTTTTCCCTATTGCTATCACTTTTCACTAATTATATCAATACCTTTCTTCCTTGAGGGTTTTTTCAAGATGAGAAATTTTGTTTTGCAATCTTTCTAAGTCTCCTTCCAATGTTCTTTTTTGGGCTAAGCATTTTTCATAATGTTGAGTTATGTTGGCCTTATCATTTTCTATTCTTTGCATCTTTTCATAGATATCTTGTCTAAATTCAATATCTTTCTGTCTCTGCAAGAGCATAGCATTTATGCTAAGAATTATTGTCTTTTTCTTATTCTCTTACCATCTGAGGGTTGACTCAACATCAATCAGATTTGTGCTAAATAAATCTCCCATAACTGGAAATCCATAAGCGGGAAGAACATTTTGTATATTCTTAATTTCACTTTTAATCATTTCGACTCTATAGGGATTATCCTCTGGCTTATTAGGAGTTGTGTCCTTGAAATCCTTCTCAAGATACGACATCAAGTCCCCTCTTTCGAAATTGTGTGCAAGATTATTGTTTGAAGTTCCAGATCCTGCAAATGAAAAGCTTCTTTGGCTGGAGTGTTGGTTGCCCAATTGTGTGTTGCCAAATGCTGGCACGAATAATTCCTATAAATTTGAGAAATAATGGAGAATAAGGAAACTTTCTTAAAATCCATGATGGTTATTTTGAAATTTAAATGTTTTAACAATTAATTTGACATAATTTTAATTACATGCAAACAAAAAACACAACAGAGTTTTACAACTAATATCTATCATTTTTTCCACTGTTGTCAATGTATCTTGAGAAAAATCTAAGCTTATAATCGAGCTCATTATTTTGGTCTTGGTATTCTGCCTTTATTGTGTTAAGTTCCTAAAATATAATCAGAAACCAGTTTCGCCATAATAATACCTCCATAGAAGAATTGAGTTTATTCACAAATTCTTCATCAGTAAGGTTAAGGATCTCTGACCAAGGAAGAATTTTGTCCTTTCTGATCATTAATTCACCACTACTGATTAATAAAATACAAAAACAATTACCGAGGACGAATAACTTCAGCATAGTTATATTCGAGAATAGCAGGGAAAGCAGGTTCTTCACGTAGTTTTATTTTCATTCTTTGGGTTAAGTACTTCAACTTAATAGTGTTAGATCCCAAACTCCTAAATGGGTTAAATTTTGAAAGCCTTAGTAATACTTAATGAAGATTCTTGGATGCTCAACGTACATCTTTGCGATGAATTCTTTATCCAACTCATATTTTTCGAAAAGGCGGTACTATAATAATCAATTATGTTATATCGCGATTACTTTATGAGGCATAATTTCAGTGGCATCGACTGTCAACAATCTGGGGTTTTGAGTAATGATTTTAGTAACCTAAATATTAAGTTAACTTGCTATAATAATTACTAATTCTTGATTTATTCCCAATCTTCTTGGCAACCAGAAGGTTTCTTTCAAGGCACCTGGTCTCATAGCCATGAATTCAGCATGGTTTTCTAGCTGTAATATAAGTGAGACAATACCAGTTTGGAATATACCATAGTGATGATTTGCTTTCCTGAGAATCTCTTATACACTAAAACTTTCAAGTTTCCTAAAATCCAATCATGTGGAGTAGCAAGAAGGTAAGGGAATTTGACTGCTATCTTGCCAAGGGTAGCAGTTGGGATATTCAGATAGTCAATGAAAGTATCTATTTTCTGGGCAATTTCATCCTCAGGTATAGCAAGAACTGCAGGATAAACAACGAAAAACTTTCTGATATCTTCCTAAACCAGTCTAGAAATTACATATATAACTTACATCACTGATTTCTAATCTCTTCTTCAAATAGTCAATTCTATTCTGGAGAACTTCATTTGAGGCACTCAAAAGAGTAGGAGCTCTTAAAACTGCATTGCGAAGCTCCTTTGTGTTTAGGTTATATTTCTGTTGGAGGAAGGTGGTGTATTTAACTATATCATTTCTTTCTCCTGATTTGGACAAGGCGAGTCCTAGAGGCTGTTGTTTGTAGATAAAGGTCAATTGTTGTTTATTGAAACCAAGTTCTTTATATTTTCTCAAGGCAGGGCTGATGTCAGTCTGAAAATCAAGGTCACTGAAAGTGGTTTGAATCTCGTCTTCTGTTTTGTTGTCGAGATATTGTACAATAGCAGCAATTCCGACTTGATTGTCAGTGGTTTCAGGTAAATTAATATCTTTCTTGGGTGTAGTTGTGGTTGGGATTTGTTTGACCTTCTCATTCACTCTAGCCATGAAAGACATTGTTGGCACAGCAGGAGTTAATGAGACAAATGATTTGCATGCAAATCCAATTCTCAAGAAGTTCTTCAGCATGAGGATATTTATTAAAATTAAAGAGAGAGAATTTAAAAGAAAGAGGCTTTAGCGTACATATCAGAGTTATAAAGGAAATATGGTTATTGAGTGTAGATGTTAAGACTTCTGAGCCTGAAGATTAATAATTTTGTTCAAGGAAGCAAATTAGACTACTCTAATTTGAAATAGTTGGAAACAAATGACTGTTGTTAGAGTTGATCAATTTCCTAATAAAATACAAATTCAAACAGAAAAAATAAAATTTTTCTTGAGGGGATGGATAAGACCTCCAACTCAACAAACAACGATAAGAAGAAACTGGTAATCCCTAAGGGAAAGCATGCCTTCGAATGTGGAGGTATTCATTAATAAGGCCTCTTTTAACCTCAATAGGCACAACCTTTGTTGTTGATGAAAAATATGAATATATTAAGAAAATCGGACACGGAGCGTACGGTGTCGTTTGTTCTGGTACCAACAAGAAGACAGGACAAAAGGTCGCTATAAAGAAGGTAGTCTAAGTTGATATATTTCCTTATTTATAAGGTTCCTAATGCTTTTGATGATCTTATTGATGCTAAGAGAATTGTCAGAGAAATCAAACTCCTACGTAATTAATGCAATCTATTTTGTGCTTATGTGACTAGGTTTCTTCGATCATGAAAACGTGATTTCTTTGGTTGATGTCATTAAGCCAGAATCAAGGACTGGATACAATGATATTTACATCGTTACTGACCTCATGGAAACCGACTTGCATAGAGTCATTTATTCCAGACAGGTATGATATCCATGAAGTGCTCTTATAAGATAGGATCTTTCTGATGAACATATCCAATACTTTATTTATCAAATTCTAAGAGGAATTCTTTACATACACTCTGCCAATGTTATGCACAGAGATCTTAAACCCAGCAATATTTTACTCAATAAAAATTGTGATCTCAAAATCTGCGATTTGGGTCTCGCCAGAGGATTTGAAAACGAAAACGAATTTAAGACTGAGTACCATACAACCTTATTTCAAACTTAACTTAAAAGATATGTTGTTACTCGTTGGTATCGTGCCCCCGAAGTCATTCTCAATGCCTCAGAATACACTAAGGCTATTGATATCTGGTCAATTGGCTGTATCTTTGCTGAACTTCTTGGTAGAACAGCTCTTTTCCCAGGTTTAGAACTCGAAAAAAGATTAGTAATATCGTAGGTGAGGACTATCTTGATCAAGTTCAAAGAATTATTGCTGTTTTGGGTACCCCTACTTCTGCAGACTTGGCTTATATTGGAAATGAAAGTGCTCTTAAATACATAAAGTCTCTTCCTAAAAGAACTAAGCAGCCTTGGAGTAATCTCTATCCTAAAGCCAATCCTCTAGCTCTTGATTTACTTGATAAAATGCTTGTATTTAATCCTGATAAGCGTTACACAGCTGAACAATGCCTTGCACACCCATATTTCGAAGGCCTTCACAATCCTGATGAAGAACCAGTTTGTGAAGAGCCATTTGATTGGAGCTTCGATAATTTCGAACCTACCAAGGAGATCCTACAATCCATGGTTTATGACGAAGCCTGCAAGTTCCACCCTGATTAATTGAGGTGGTCCCAAATTTATTTGAAAGTATTATTCAAATATTCAAAATTATTGATACTTTTAATCCATATTGACATAGATCTATACTTGTAGATTCAAAAATTAAATAAAAAATAGCTCTCGGAATTTAGTTGAAAATTTTTGTTTGGCTTGGTTAGAATCTGATATTATATGAGATATGAAAAACCTGAAAATTTTCCCAGAAATTCTCTTTCTTTCTGATTTTTTATAATAATGTCTAGCAATTTTGATTATAATCTCACAGTAAAGGATTTAAATACTGAAGGGTTGAGCAATGCAAAAATCATATTTTATCAAACTTTAATAGGTGATAATTTAAAAAGAGCAATGAAAGCGCTATTGAGAATGCTCTTAACAACAAAGATAATAATTCTATTGTTTATGTTCAATTCCAATAGTTTTCCCATTCTAAGAGGATGATTATCTGGTCTTTTTTTAAAATGAAACTTCGAACACTGAATTGTTTCAAATAATCTTGTCTTAACTAATTATAAAATTTGAATTGAAAAGTTAAATGGAGAAACTTGATGTCTATGGAAATCCTCCACAGGCTAGATTCGGTCATTCCATTGCTCTAGTCTCTAAGACCAAAGCTGTGTTATTTGGAGGAGCTACAGGTGATACTGGCAGATATCAAATTACAGGAGATACTTATACCTTTGACTTAATTGCAAGAATATGGAAAAAAATTGATGGTAAGTTCTAAGTACGCTAAAAATTCAATCCATTAGGTGGAGGTTCATCTCCTTCCCCAAGAGCTGCACATGCCTCAGTCGCTGTTGAATCTAATCAATTAGTTGTGTATGGAGGTGCTACAGGAGGTAAATTTTGATATTATGGGAATAATTTTTAAAGGTGGAAGTTTGGCTTCCGATGATCTCTACCTTCTTGATCTCAAGGAAGGTGACGATAAAGCTGTATGGAGTATTGTGCCTGTTGTTGGTCCAACCCCAGGAAGAAGATACGGTCACACTTTAACTTATGCCAAACCTTTCCTCGTTGTTTTCGGGGGTAACACAGGTTCAGAACCAGTTAATGACTTCTGGTGCTTGAATGTAGAAAAGAGTCCCTTCTCCTGGCAAAAGTTTGATTGTAAATCAGAAATCCCATGTGCAAGAGTATATCATTCTGCTGCCCTCTGTCAATATGGAACTGCAATGGGAATGATTGTGGTATTTGGAGGTCGTTCCAGTGATCAAGTTGCATTAAATGATGCTTGGGGTCTAAGAAGACATAGATCTGGAGCTTGGGATTGGGTGAAGGCTCCATATAAGCCAGATAGAGATCAACCAATTGGAAGATATCAACATTCAAGCTTGTTTGTTGGAAGTGCTATGATTGTCATGGGTGGAAGAACAAACAACGTTGGTGATAATGTTGGAATGGAAATTTATGATACTGAAACATCGGAATGGTATAGAACAAGCGCTGTCCAGAGATTCAGACATGCTTGTTGGCTTGTTGAGAATATGCTTTATGTTCATGGAGGTTTTGAGCACGATTCTCCTAACATCCCTACTGACAATATTGCCAGAATCAATATCCTAAAAATTTTCCAAGTCCATGAAGCTTTATATCAGAAAACCCAAATGCTTTTCAGTTCAACTCTTGAAAAAAGCCATTCTACTCACACTAGTCCTGACACTTCCATTGATAAAGGCTCAAATAGTCCTCACAGTTATTCAGCCAATACCAGCTATGACTTCAAGAGTGGAAGTACTACTTACTCTCATAGCAACTCTTTCACAATGAAATCATCTCAAGTTGGAACTATCCTTCCTCAAAATCTTACTAGCAGTCCTGTCATGGGCAAACAGACCACCGAAAAGAGTTTTAAGTTCTCAAAGGAAGTTTATGTTGCCGTAAGTGATGGAAAGGGTGATGATTATATTAAGAAACAAGTTCCCATGGACAAGTGGGGAGAAGAATCAAAGAGTAACTTCGCCGGTACTAAAAAATATACTTCACCTACTGTGGGTGTTAACTTACATTCCAGCCAAGGAATAGCTTCTTATTTCCTCGGCAAACTTCTTCAACCTAAGAATTACTTCAATGCTGATATAGGTTCAGCCTTCGACTTCCAGCCAGAACATATCATGCTACTTTGTGATCAAGCACAAGCAATTTTAGAATCTCAGCCAATGGTGCTTAGAGTTCAAGCTCCCATTAAGATCTACGGTGATATCCATGGACAATATTCCGATTTGATGAGATTCTTTGATCTCTTCGGTGCTCCTTGCTATGGCAACACCGAAGGAGATATTGAAAGCTTCGATTACTTGTTCCTTGGAGATTTCGTTGATAGAGGTTCACACTCACTTGAAACTATTTGTCTTTTGCTTGCTCTGAAAGTAAAGTACCCTGATCAAATCCATCTTATCAGAGGTAATCATGAAGATAAATGGATTAACAACGGATTTGGTTTCTCAGACGAATGCGCACATAGACTTGGAGAAGATCCAACTGAAGATGATAGTGTCTTCAACAGAGTTAACAGACTCTTCGAATGGCTACCCCTTGCTGCCATTATTGATAATAAGATCATTTGCTTGCATGGTGGTATTGGATCAACTTTACAATCAGTTGAGGATATCGATAAACTCCAAAGACCCTTGGAAGTTATCCATGAAGTTTCTACTGCTGAACAACAATTAGTTGTGGATATCCTATGGTCAGATCCTACTGATAGCGACACGGAACTAGGAATCCAACAAAATACTATTAGAGACCCAGGCGGTACTGGTAACATTGTCAAGTTCGGACCTGACAGAGTCCAAAAGTTTTTACAAGCTAATAACTTAAGTTTGGTTATCAGAGCCCATGAATGTGTTATGGATGGATTTGAAAGATTTGCAGGAGGACAGTTAATTACTGTGTTTTCTGCTACTGATTATTGTGGAAAACATAAAAACGCAGGAGCTGTGCTAATTCTTAAGAAAAACTATGAACTAGTTCCTAAATTGATTTATCCTCAAAATGCTAATAACCATAACTGGATTGAGGATGAGGAAGCTTTGAAGAAACGTCCACCTACTCCTCCAAGATGGAAAAATACTATGCCTAGAAAGACATCCTTTGACTAAAAAAAGATAATGTAGAGAGTTGGAAATATCGATAATTAATTCACTTTTGTTGTGTGAGTGATATTTTGTAGACATAAATAAATACAGTGAGTCCTTTACCCAAACTATTTTACATACCTACACAATGAAAGAGTATTCTAAGAAACAGTTAATTCTTTTGCTTTTCATTTTTTGACTTAAAGCTTGCGTATCTACTTGTTTCATTATCAGAAATATCATCTTCATCCTTTTTCTTCTTGTCCTCTGATTTTTCCCCTTTTTTCAGTTTTTCTCCAACCAGATTTTTCTTGTTTATAGTCTTTTTCATCACTCCAGGTCCTTTTTGACGCCTAAGATGTAATCAGAAAAACATAAAATCACAATACATATGCTCCTCAAAACCTATTCCCTTTCTCTTTCCATAAAGAGCAGCTCTGCTGGCTTGATCATCGGCAGTGCCATTGTTATCAGACGGTTGATTTATGGCAGGAATCTCAGGACGATTGCCCTCCTTTTTGTGCTTCTTTGGATTATTCTGGAACTTCTTGGACTTGGATTTTTTAGAATTATTGTCCATATCGAATCTTTATTCTGAGATTGATTAATCAATTTGAGAAGTTATTTGGAATTAAGTAAGGACACAAAAACATACAAGAGATTGTTAAACAATAGAATGAACTTGTATTTTGGAGAAAAGACAGATGAAATAACTATAATTAATTGGGGAAATCTACTTGTTCTTAGAATAACTCGATAATCTAGTCATTCTATTAACAGCAATGGCAAGTGTGCTGAGTTTCTAGAAGAATTACCCAATAATCATAATACTCTTTACCTTAACTTTCTTAGATAAGTGATATTGCTTGATTTGGTCAGTAAGAGTGGGCAAGTTCTTTCTGGGAGTGATATCACCAACAATCCATGGATGAGCAAGAATTTCATCAGCCTTAATTCTCTTCTTAGGATCAACGCATAATAATTTTCTGATAAGGTCTTTAGCTGAAAAAGTTATTCTCTAATGCTCGATTGATTACCCAAATCAGAAATATCATCCCAATAAGGAGAGGGGAATTCAAATTTTCCCTTAGTGATCTTTTCAAATAGTTTGTCATTATTATCGTCAAAGAAAGGAGGAAATCCACAGAGTAAGATATACAAAATGATTCCTATACTCCAATAATCGATATTTTCATCATATCCGGTTCCCCTAATAACTTCAGGGGCTAACACGATTAAAAAATACCCGAGAATAATATACCAACATAACTTGGTGTACCACACTGAGTTGTCATAAGCTCAGAGCTTGTATTGACTTTAGCTAGACCAAAATCCGAGATCTTAATTATGGATGTCGGATCTCTTGTAGCATAGAGTAGATTTTCAGGCTATACAAGTTACTAAGAGCCAGAGGAAGCAAAACTTTTAAGTCTCTGTGTGCTATTCCCATTGAGTGACAATATCTGATAGCATCAACAATTGGTCTTATAGTGTCAGCGGCTTCCTTCTCACTGTAATGGTCTTTTTCGACAATTCTATCAAATAACTAATGCTTAGAAAGATTTAAAGTCCTATACTTCCCCACCCGTCATGAGCTCCATGACCATGTAGAATTTTGATTTGTCTTCCCAGACCTCAAAAAGTTTTACAACATTTGGGTGATCGATCTACATATGAGTTTAAATTTGGTCTATCTTACTTGAGATAAGATCTCCACTTCTGTCTGTAATGAGAGTAGGTCTTCTGGTTCAAGGTTTGCCCTAATTTCTCAGAAATAAGAGTTATTGGTTTACTTTTCTATGATCTTTACAGCAAATTCTTCTCCAGTGCTCTTATTTCTAGCTTTCTTGACCTCGCCAAAAGACCCTCTAAACAATAAAAAGAGATTGACTTTATTATTACTGTCCTAGAGTTTTGTCGAAGAGATACTTCTCTTTAATGTCCCCTTGCTTAAAGATTCCTGTATCCATATAAGCTGTATTAGATTTAATTGAATTAATAATGAATATTCAAAATTTGTTTTAAGTTCAAAGGTTCTAACATTTAGTAATAGGCCCAAGAATAACCCCCTATTTTAATTATCTGATTCCAGGAACTTTTTGGTTGAAGGACGAATCCCTCGATCTTAATTCCCAAGCCTAATCTCCCATAAATTTGTAGGTTGGTTTTGTGTCTCGGTACTGTTTCTCAGCAAGAGTATCTTGAGTCTTTCTTGGCGATTTCAGAGTCCAAAAAAGTGTTTAAATCACTACGACGAATTTGATCTGTCGCCTAAAATTTTATATTTAGTAACTAATTAATTGTTACCTTTATTGGATGATTCCTGAACTAATCCTTCTTCGTCATGGTTTCAGGAAAAGAGACTTCTCTAAAGCATTTGGCCCAGTCTCAAGGAGGGACTTATTCATTATTAGTAGGTGGCTAGAGTAATTTAAGGAAACCATACAAAATTAAACCTAGTTTTGAAATTAGAATGTTTATATATAGAAAGAATTTAATGAGAAATGAGATTTTAATAGAGTCTCGAGAAGTGATTAAGGGTGAGATCAGCGAAAACTAAATCAAAGTATAGACAATTTCTAAAGATGGTTCCTCCACCTTGGTAAGGAGGCACTTAAGCCTTTGAAACATGATAACAGAACATTCCTTCATATAAACTTTTGGAAGAAGCAAATATCGCATAATAAGATGTGTCTTACTGGTTATCCATCATAAGCAGAAATAACACCAAGAGATTTGAATCAAATTCAACAGGTGATTGATTTTTCGTATTCCTAATCTAAGGCTCAAGGTAAATTGGGCATCTGAGCTTTGGAGGGACCGTTTTGAACGTTGTATTTTCCAAATTTAATCCTATTTGCTTTTAGGTGTCTTTTTGTTTTGTTACTGATCAATCGAAGTGGATCAGGTTGAAAGAGGGTAAGAGGAACCCAAAATTGGACATTAGATCTGTGATGGGGAATTTTCTTGGACGCAATAATAAATGAACAACAGCTCTGTATTATCAATGTTATCATTCTTATTTATGATTTATTGAAAATGAGAGAACAGAGAGCAGATTCAGCTAAGATAGAATTAATGAGATCAGAGAATGAAACCAAAATGAAGAATAAACGCAAAGCAGCTCTTTGGATTCTTTTCTTCCAAAGCCTTTGCATATTTTGTTTGCTCGTCCTCCAAATAGTCTCCATTGAGAGTTTTGATGTACTAAGTATAATAATAGTCCTCTCAACGGTACATAAATGTTTAGTGATAATAACCGTAATAGTCTGTAGGAATTCTCGTCCTAACTTTCTTTGGATTCCATATACTTTACTATTTGGATAGAAAAAAGCTCGACAGTTATGTCTGCTTGTAAGTTATTATGTGAAATCCCTCACTCTGAAGAAATATAAGCATGTATATCCTATTAGGAGCTTCCTTAGTATTTCAAACTATACGGACAAGCCACCCTTCCAGCGATACATCATCTATTATTGCTTTAAACTTCACCATCATCCTTATTATTGCAATTTTGGATATATTCTTAGTATATTTAATGGCCTCAATGGCAAAAAAATGGGCCAAGAATGAGAAATTGACAATAAAGACAGGTAAGGAATTAACAAAATGAAGTTTATAATTTAGCTGTCTTTGATAAACAATCCTTTGATACAGTCATGCAAACCTCTCTCATGTTGAAAGACAAGGAGATGGAATATGAGGATTTGGAATAATTTATATGATTATTACACTGAAAAAAAAAACTTTTTTGCTAATTTGCTTATCTTGTATATTAGTGCTATTTTCAATAAATTTATTTATGAAATTCAAAACAAAAGAATATAATCTTACCTACAAGCTCACTGAGCTAGAACCTAGGAAGCCTGAATCAAAAGAAATCCCAACCCTCTCCATAATTACTGATACTGAAAATATTAGAATTTTTGATATCAAAACTAATGACGAACTTATGGAAGATGCCAAGCAACAATGGAATTCATTCTTCTTGGGAGATTTGACTTATTTTTCTTGGAGCAATTTTCTTCATTCCATTGACCTTTTCCTCTTTTCTGGAAGTGATGCATATAATATTCTTGTCCAGAATGTAAAAGATAGCGTAAATTGAGATTTTTTGAAAGTTTATTTTCAGCTAATGTTTGAAATGAAATCCAGGAAGAATAACAAAACTGAGTATTATGCCTTTTTGCTTCAAATCAGCAAGAGACTCTATCAGCTTAAATTGAACTCGGATCATGAGATATCGTTTCTTCCTTCCATTTTCAAAGTTGTTCAAGACGAAATTAATGACAATGAAGATTTCTGGGAGGTAAGGCTTTGTGAAACAAGGGAATAAGAACTGATAGGATTTAGCACGGAAATCTTTTTATGATACCGATTTTCTAAATAATCTTCATATTATCTCCAATATGGTAAATCCAGAAAATGCCTTGAAGGTTACAAATAAATTGACTGATCTTTGTAAAAGTCGCTATCGCAATATCAGGCTAAATATCAAGAAGATAGATGATTTTCTCAAGGTAAGAGTGGCATATTGTTATTCATGTTCAGTTTGTACGAAATGAAGGATTACTAGTCAATAAATTGAATCTCCTCTTTCCAAACATTCTCAGCATACAGGATAACATCTTCCGGATTATCTCAGAAAATTTGCTAAATGATTACTTGGAACAATTTATAGATGTTGGATTCCAAGATGCCATTACTCTATTAGGACAAAAGCAGCCAGAAGTAATATGTTCTCCTTACTGAATCAATGGCATAGTTTGTTCGAGATTTAGCAGATCTGCTCGAAATCAGATTTACTAAGAAGATTATTTTGGAAAAATTCACTCAAAGAGTATTAAGAAAGGTGTGTGAAGACATGATCCGGAATAAAAAGTAGTTTTTCTTAAGGAATAATTTATTGTAGAACAAAAGAATTTCAGAATTTATTGAATCTGAAGGACACCTTTGCTTCAATCCTGCATAAAGAGAATAAGCATTTTATTGCTTTGAGTAGGCCAAAATTTCATGAATTAAACGTTGTAGTTGAGCAAACGATCATGAGTTGTATTGAAGATCAAAACGGAGTTGAAGGACTGTTCAGAATACTCAATTCCCTTCTTCTTCAGTGTTATCAAAAAGAATGGAAAGAATCTGATACCTCGAATAAAATTCTCTTCTATCTCAAGAAGCTAGTGAATCAAGATATTATTGAAGAAACCTATAGAAGCTTCTTATTGAAGAGGTACCTATTTACTGAGCAGTTTTAAAGCCTAGAATCTCATTTTTACAATCAATTGATTTGAAAGTTGAAAATCAGATTTTGGATCAAATTTCCTCCATTTTTGGGCTCAAAACCACTCTTCAATCTTCCTATCTGTTGAAAGATGTTGATACTGCCTACTCTATCACACAAACGTAGGAATGAATTCCTTCCTTTGTCAACATCTAGTTCTATTGTGAGATTAATTCCTTTGTCTTCCAATACAGTCACAAAGACCTACAAAAATTATGAGCTAAAAATGAAGACACTTGAAAAAATAGATGCAACTTTAGGTACTCGACTTGCAAAAGAAATAGCGAGCCCCTTTGAAATATTTTCTAAGGATAGTGAATTCAAAGGAAAAGCAATAACACTAACTTATCAGGTATCATAACATTGAAGTAACTAACATGATAGGGGAATATTGAACTTTATTGGCCTTCCACAAATTCAAGTGTTATTGTAAATTTCCTGCAGGCTCTTACAGTTATTACTCTTGCAATTAAGTATAAGCTTAGTTTAAATGAATTGGGGTAAGTGTAAAGCAATTCAAATATATAAAATCTAGGGCATTTTTTGAATATCCTCCAGAACTACTTTTGTTGGAACTACAACCTTTGATGAAGAAGAAATATGGAATAATCATTATGGAAGTAACAAAAGATGAGGACTAATTTGAACTATAAGGGTGAGTATCTCATGGCTGACTGGAACAAACTGGAAAATCTATCGAGAGAGAAAATTAATTTCTTCAAACTATGTAATGCAAAGAAAGAATTTGTGCAAATACAGACCAATGCATCAATTTCGAAAGAAGTCCAAAGAAAATAGTAACTGATATTACCTTTATTCTTATTCATAGTCTCGAGGCATCATGTGTAAGATTCCTAAAAAGGAAGAAGTTACTGAGAAAAGATGAGTTATTTAATATGGTGACAAGCGAACTTACTCAATTCTTTGAAGTTGACAAGCGGTCTTACGAGGAGACTCTGGATAAATTAATAAAAGGAGAATATTGTAGAATAATAGAGAAGTATGGAATTTTTTCTTTTCTCTTATCTGATAGTGGCGCTCTAGAATATATTCCTTAGTTGTAATGACGAACTTTCAAGAATTACACTCTATTAAAGTTGATATGATAATGCAATACATGTATCAATTAATCTTAGTTTGCTCTATTGCTTGGACTTGAAATTCAAATATGACAAGAAATTGGAATATTAGTAAACTCTCTTTCTGTAAACGCTTGTTTAATAAAAATTATTCTAGAATAGATACAAGACTTCTTGAATTTAGGGAACTTGATAAAGGATACTGATTATACACATTTTAATAAGTTACTCGACGATTTGTGAAAAGAAGTCTATACAGACAATACAGGAAAATGATTATTAATACAAATCTGTAAAAGTTATCCCTTTTTGAAAGATTTCTTATCTGCAATGTTGGAAGATAGGTTTTCTCATTGACATTTATTCCTCTCAATCTATCATATGTCTTTGCAATATTGTAAAATATGACATAGAGTGGGAAAAAGTCACTTGCACCGGGAGCCTTTACCCATTGATTTCCATGGAATCTATGCAGTTGCACTCTGTCGGTTCTTGAAAAGACAGTCTGAATGCCATCAAAATGCATTGTCCTTGTCTATCAAATTAATCAAGATTATCACTAGTGATTACAGCGGAAGTTGCAACTTCACTAACTCTTTGGTCCTCTGAAACATGGAAGATTTTATCGACTATATCATGGATGAGCATGATATTACTCTTTAAGATTTCATTAATGAATTCAAATTCATCTTTCTTTGTGTGAGAATACATCTAGATTGTTAGGAATAATGATGAAGGAAATTACTGATTTAATAAATGTCTCGTTATACTTTGTAATCTTTTTCATCAACTGAATAATTCTAGCTTTCACAGCCTAAAGAATTATTCTACTACCAAAGTTTGAGTTACCTCATCATCCAAAAAGGAGAGATCTGCATAATCTGCTCCCATTTCTTCAATGTGTTTTTTGATAATTCCACCTGGATCAACTCTCTTTTTAGGCCAACGTGATAGCTCCTTTAACTCTTCATGTCTAATGTGTCCAAAGAGGAACACATAAAACATATCTCCATTTTTCTCAATCAGAGGGAAGAAGAATGACAGCATTTCTCTGAAGAAAATGATATCTCTGAAACTTAGAGTGTTGTTTTCAGATAGAACTCCGATGAATTCCTTCAAGATATTTGTGTAAAACAACAAATTTTTCATAATGAAACTGTTTAAGATATTGTAGTGATCCTTGCTTGCTAAGAAAGTTGAATCCTTTTCTCTATCGAATATGGTGGGATATTTGGTTTGGACTTCATTTCTATTGGAACCAAACACGATATTTGTCTGATCAGCCTTATTTAGATCATCAATCAAGTTAGGTTCAAAGATCTGTGGGAATTAATAAAGGAATTTATACACTTACCTCCCATGGCCTGATATAGTTAGCCCAGACAGTTCCAAGATCAGCCAAGTTGCAAGGATTGTTAAGATCTTTATTCCAATATTTCAAACAATTGATTAGATAGGTGTAATTTAATTTTGCATATCTAACTCTAGCCTCTTCATAACTCATTCCTAAAAGGAAATAAGAAGCCTGAGTTTCTTCTGTGAAAGGTCCAATGATCTTGTTCAAATAGTGATAAAGCAGGGAAATCGCATAATGAATATGAGGGCAAGGAATTTCTTTGCTAACAATTTCTAGTTTTTCTGGATTTTTGAATAGGTTATTGATGGATAAGATAGGTGCAGTCTTGGAGGAGATCATGGTGGGGGATGAATAGATCAAGTCATTAATAAAGTAGTCTTCAATTAGGAATACAAGCTTTCTAAAGTATTTCTTCTGATTTAAGTTCCAAACTCCTTCACTAAAGAAGAAATCCAGATACCTTCTCAATAGAATAAGATAAGGATTGGTGCAAAGCTGTGTGACAAGGTCGTTCTTATAGAAGTCCTATTCAGGTTAAATATTATTCTCTTTCAATTACATGGATATACTTAGGTTCAGAGGCCTTAGTTTTGAATTTCTTCATACTGTGGACAAAAACGAACAGATAGAATTCAAAGGATGATAAAATGAGCTCAAACTTGAATGTGGAACTCTTAGGGTTTTGCTGGAGCTGGAACAAGTTTTTATACTCAAGCAAAATTGGATGATCATAACTGCGGCTTGATATAAGGTATTTGGTAAAATTAGGTAAATTCGATTCATTTGGAATATATTTTGAGGCTTCGAGATTTTCAAGAACAAGAGCAAAAAGACTGCTTGTATTCTTGGACTTTGGAGATAAGAGCGAAATTAAGTTTTGAAGTTCAGATTCCGCCAACTGATATTTTGTTAGGTCTCTGATAGGGTCACTTTCTATGTAGTTTTTGTATGCCTTTTCCAACCAACTATAACTCATTAAACAAGGTAATTGAAATGACGAACCCGTCTTGTTTCTCGTCACCAAATATCGAATAAAGAATTTCTGTGAGGTTTGAAAAGAAGACACTGGATTTTAACGAGATAGGATCAGAGTAGATATAGTTTATATACTCATGAAGATAGAGCGTGCCCTCCTTGATGGACAATTTTTTCAAATTTTCAAAATTGTTTTGCATGAATCTTTTATCTTTAACACTTTTATTTTGCCAACCTTAATTCACTTAATTCAGAAGGATTTTTTTACAGGGCACTTTTTCATCACGAGATCCTAGAAGGGAAGCATATTCTTCCATGTAGAAGGTTTTAAAAGAAAACGAAATACCCCTATCTATAAGTTCATGAAGATAAAGATTCATGAGTATTCGTATGTTAATACTAACAGATTATTCGGCTTATAAAGGGGAAGACAACATTCTTAAGCCTTCTTATCATCTTCGAAAACGTTCAAAATATTTAAAAATTTATTGACGCAATTTTCTGAATATGTTTAACACGAATCTCTACATTGGAGTGGACAGTAATTCATTGCTGGATTAAAGAAGTAAGGGATTAGATAGATTGCAAGAAGTCCTTCAAGAAATTCCTGCTTTCAGGAATAAGAATGATTTAATTCCCATGTATGTCGCTTATGAATTCCCAGAGTAAAATTCAACACCTTGTGCTTAGTTCTAGCAAGCAACAGTATTTACTGACCTTCTGGGAGGGTGCCTTAAGACATGTAATGAAGAATTATTTCCATCAGACTTCAATTTCAGCCTTACATTTAAAACAAGCTTTCATCTTAAATAGATTCGAGCCTTTAGGATTCAACGATGTCTTGGTAAGCTACCAAATTCATCTTGTAATAGTAGAATGAATTGATAAAACGGGGCATATTCATCAATAAAAAGAACCTTCATGATCCTGAGATCTATAAAGAGTTAGGCCTCCCCTATAAAAAAGAAATACCCAAGGCTTCATTTCTTCAAAGATTATCCACTGCCTTGAACCCCATAAAGTAAGAACAATTCCAAATTTTAATATTTTAGTTTGTTCTCTCACAGAAAGGAGGAGACAATCCCATTTGATGAATTAGTTATAGTTGATTTCGAATCTTTAAAGGTATACTAATAGCCAAATGAAATTCATAGCATAGAAAGCCATCAAAGATATCTTAAACCATCTTCCAGATATTTTTGGGGAGAGAGCAGTCCTGTCTGAACATGAGTTTGACAAAATTCTTTTAGAAAATGTAGAATCTTTCTTTTGCTGACTCAAATCGTAGTATGGTTTTTCAAGACATGACCTCCCTATGTATAAAGAATTGCTTTTCTCAAGCGAAATTATGGGAAAGGAAGGGATCAATGTTGGAAATAAACCTTTCAATGTAAGCAAATTTATTTGTGTTAATAATGACAGATCGTCATTTTTAATCCTCATAATCATGAAATTGCCCCTGAGAAGACCAGCTTTGTTTTAAAGTCTTCCATAGAGTATTATGACAAAAAGATATTGGAGTATGAAGGATTGATTCAACAGGCTCACCAAGATGCCTTGAAGGCTTACAAAAGAAAAAGCAAGGAGCGTATAAAAGTGTAAAATATTGTTTAAAAGGTAGAGACAATGATGTTCTTGAAGAGAAAAAAGATGTTGGCTGATACAATGACACAATTTATAAATAAAAAATACATTATGGAAGAGAATCTCGTGAGAATAGAGAGTAATGTATCGACAAAGGGAATGGTTTCTCTACTCGAATATGTCAAGAATGCTCAAAAGGAAATCAGAATGTATCATCAAATATTCTTTAACCTTAACCTCTGTTAGAAATCCTGATGAATTATTTGATATAGCCGAAGAACTCAAAACAGCCAATGAAGAGCGTAAGCAGGCAGGAATGATGATAGAACAAATGGCCCAGCATGAAAATGTACTAACTTATTTAAACAACTCTAATACTCTAGCCTGAGGATATTGATATGGAATTTAGCAGGCTTGTACAAGAAGTTGAGGGAGGTTTGGATCAGCGTAAAGTTTCAGTTGATAAAGACAGAGCCATGGAAATTTTGGACAGAAACCCGGATAGGATTATTGTTGAAGAAGATACTAGACCAGAAAGCAACAAAAATAAGCAGTTCCATGTTTCAGATGATGTAAACAGAGAGATCGAGGAACTTTTGAATAGCTAAACTTGGTAATTATCTGTAATCAAATACTTTACATAATACTTGATAATTAATGAATGTAATATATAGTGAATATGATCATGTTGGTATTCAACTCAAAGAAAAAGGAAAATTTTGAAAACGAAAAGTAACAAGAATAGTGAATTTTTCGTCTCACATAGGAGACTGTCCTCCTTTATTGCTGTCATACACATAAGAACCTTCCCTTCTTTTTTCTCTCGAGGCATATCGTCTGTCCTCCTATTTCTTTAGATTATAGGATAATAACTTTACCAATTGCTTTATAGTTTTGTCCATTGACAAAACCATTTGATTCGTTTGTTCTTCAGTTTTGAGTCTCTGATATTGTTCAAATTGAAGCTTTTCATATAAAAACTTGATAATATCCCTAAAATTGAAATTACATTTTACTTCTATACCTCTGAGCAGCTAACAGTTCATCAGAACTGGGGGCACTAGTTAATGTTCCAATAGAATCTAAACTTTAAAAAAAGAAGGAAGAATATTACTGGGCTCCTGGAAGAAGACAGTAGGATCAAGACTCATTTCTTTAATGATGTACATGTTTATTGGTTTCTTTCCAAGCTGGCCTTTGTACATATTTGTCAATGAAGAGTTAAGATCAATCCGGACACCATTCACGATGCTCTCTATATCTTTGTTTAAAGTCTCCACGTGACTTAGAATCTCTTCTTTGTTGAGTTTATTGGATTTTACTATTGGACTATTATAATTATTGAGAGCCTCAATTGTGAATAAATTATTCTCTTCTATATCTTTATAATTAAAATTGATCACAAAATACCTTTCTTTGGACTCTTTTTCTTAGTCACTTTGCTCTCTTGTTCCTCTGCTTTGGTAGCCTTTTGTTGAGCTGCTTTTTCTTTTTTCTATGAGGATAAAACATGAATTGTTGAAATTTACCAGTTTTTTATAGGCCATTTTATATCGTTGTAGTTCCTCACTCATCTTTTGTATCTCTTGACTCACTTGTGCTTTTTCCTCTTTGATAGTTTCAATCAGCTTTCTGATCTCTTTTCTATGCAAATTACTTATTGTTGAAATTTCTCACTTGAACTTGCTTTCATCACTTAGAGCAGTGTTTAATTCATTCAATTTTTTAGAGCTTTCTGGGAAGACATCCTTTTCACCTGTACTAGGTCTGGTTGATGTCTCTGGATTTTTCTTCTTTGGGGTAGTTGTAGATGAAATTTGAGACTTTGTGGTCTTCCTTGGCGATGGTTGATTAGACTTTTTCACAAAACTGGTCTCTGAGCTTTCTTCATATGCAAATTGGTGGCTTTCCTCTTTATTATATGTCTTTTTGCGATTTTCTTTGTGTGTGTCTTTTTTTCTTTGAGGGCTTTTTGCTTCTTTAGAGAGAAATAGATCCAACATCTCTGCTCTCCTTGATCCGTAAGATGATCTGGAGGGCTTCGGACTGACTGATCTACTTGGATTTATTGATGAGTATGTACTAGATCCCTTTGTTACAGTAAGGGTCTCTGCTCTATCTAATTTCAATCCTTCTGGTTGTTGATGCATTGAAGCATGACGTGTTTTTTGATGTTTAGAACAAGCTTTCATCGCGTTTTCCTTTATCTTGTTTTGAATTCTTTTCTGATTCTCAAGGAAAGCTTCTATTTTATTTGTTGGAGTAATCGAGTGAGAGGAGACAGTGCGTCTTTCAAGCAGTGGACTTGATGGCTCTTTGTTTTGACCATCACTATACTCAGTGCGTAAGGTACTGTTTTTTTGTGGGGTCCTAATACTAGAACTGACAGTGTCATTAAATGCCTTTACATTATATTCTCTATTCATATGAGCTCTGTCTGCATAACTATCTTTAGGAATCGAAATAGAGGGAGGGTACATGTTTTGGATATCATGTACTGAAGGAGAATGTACAGATTTGTAGCCAGGAGCACTTTGGTTTCCTCTCCCAGTAATTGTCAGAGAATCACCTGTGCCTTTGCGGCTATTAGGACTAGATGATGCTTCATAATAGGTGAGAGGGGAGGTATTTTGTCTCTCGTAGTAAGTCTCACTAGCAAGCCTTTTATCTGCTGATATACTTGATGTTGGGGTCATAGAGTTGAATCGAAGTAATTCTTTTGAATGGGAGTAATTACTATTCAAGCGGGAGAACATGCCCTTGTTTCTCTCCAAGAATGCCTTCACTCGGTCCTCTGTCGAGTTCTCCATGTAAACAGAATTAACTTTATTTTTTGCTAACAACTATTCAAACGAAATAAATTTAACTCAAAGTAAAAGAAGCAAAAATAACTCTACATCAAAAATTTAGCACTCAACATACAAATGGAGTGATAAAAGAATTATCATTGGATTTATTAGTAGTATAGTACGATAATTGAACAGAGTTGTTTAGTTTATCTCTGTTCTTCGGAGAGGCAGTAAGATATGTTTTCTTCATAAAGTGATTAAACCTTCCCGTCTGCTTTGAAAAGTCTACTGCATAAGTATGTGCGGCAAAAGTTTTATAAAATAACTCATTCATGTCAGCCTTATCAGCAATACTGTTGGTTAACACCTTATCCCCAAAGGCTCCCTTTCTGTCAACCATTTTCTTTATATCAATGTATGGTTCTGTTCTAGGCTTGACTTTTCGGTAATTGTCCGCATCTACAAAAACGCACTTCATATGCTCGTAGGGGAAAGGAAGCTTTCTCTTGGTATAGCTGTCAAAATGATGAGTCTTTCTTAAATTATCATTATAGAAACTTTTCTTGGTGGAGCTAGGACTTCCTCCTTCAGTCTGGAAGCTAGTATTTTGGCTGTTCTCTGTATAGAAAGTTTTCCTGATTAAGGGAGGCCTAGGGAGTTGCTGATGAAGTGGAATAGGCACTGGAGTTTTTGGTCTTAGTTTCTCTGGAATAGCATGTTCATGATGTTCCATAGCCTCTTTATTATGCTGTAGTGCATGCTCTAGTTCTTGCTTAACCTTATGGTATTTCATCACGAGATTGATTAAAGGTTGGGGGTTCGGTATCGAGGAGAGATCACCATTAGTATTATTGCCAGAAAATTTGCTGATCAAAGTAATGCCAGGATCTTTGAACAGCTCAAATGTTTTTTCATCAATAACACGATGATTTGCTAGTTGGACTATATCAATTTCTGAAGAATTGACTTCTTGTTGGATCTTTTCGAATTTTTTCTTCAAGTTCCTGACTTTAAAGTCACAAGTGATCCCACCATGCAGACAAGGAGGATTTTCTTTGCCTCCAACTGAGCGAGATCGATGATGCTCAGGCTTCGTATATATTGCAAAAAATGCAGTTTTAGGCTCCAATGCAGATCTCTTTGGCTTATAGCTTAGGAAATCAGGGACCTTTTCTTTGGGAGGCTGGGCTTTTTCTCTTGAGACAGCACGAAAGAAGAATGACTCATGTGTAGTATTTAGAGACTTAGCCTCATGTTTTTCTTCTTTCTTTTCGGCGTGTGGATTGAGCATTCTTGCTAAGTAGTCATCTTCAACGTCTTTCTTGGTTTTGATCTTTAATTTCTTATCTCTAAAGATAGAATGGAGAAGGGCAGTAGCTTTACCATTGCGGGAGAACATGCCAATGGAGTTGCCACGCTCTTTGACAAAATCAGTTTTAACAAACATGATAACTTAAATTTTATTGATATGCTTAGATTGCGTCAATTTTCTCCTTGATCTCAAGGGTCAAGTATCTTAGTCAGAAATGCTATTTGTTACGCCTAGGCTACTCCTAATCTAAAATAGAGGAAAAGTAGAATTTGTTTGCTCCTGGAACGAATACTAGTCAACGAGAATAACTAGCATCAGATGAAGAGCATTTTTACTTTAAACCTATGGGGTAAATGGCAAGCATGAAAGGCACCCATTTCCAGTATATCCCATTTAGTTATAGATTGTTCGAATAATTGTACAGTTCTTTCTTGTTTTATAGCCGATTTGATTAATTTTTTTATGGTTCTGATTTTAATCAATTCCTTGTCAATACTCTTGAGAGTGGAAAATTAAAAGCAATTCACCTCATTGACAAGAATAGATCTTCACTGACTAATTACAATGATACATTTATGTCTGTTTCAGAAAATTCTATAATTTCTAACCCGTTCACTGGTCAATTCAAGGAGTAGAGAGCTAAACTGAGTTTTATTGAAGGACCTAATTTTGAAATGATTTCTCGACCTCAAACACTATGAAGTGTAAACTTAAAAGTTAATTGAGGCAAGTTATAAAAGGAGTGATTTCGATCATTTATAGTAACAATTATTCATATAGATATTATGTAGGATGTGTTCTAAGGCTTGAAGTATCGATAAGCACTTATTTAAACCCATTTTATTGTGGATTGTCTGTAGGAAATGAGTAATTTGGAATAAATATATTGTATTTATTAGTAATCTTGCTGGCTTCAAGCATCAAAATGGTGCAATGTGATTATGCTTCCATGAAAAATCACACTACTCCATATTTAATATGGATTATCGATTTGGAAATGATTGTATCTATAAAGATTTCAATCTAAATTATGCAGACTTTTTCCATTTCTCCATCAGAAAGTCAAATTTTTCAGGCTGGCCACAAGAATTGGCACCGTTTTGTTAAGAATCTCCTGATTATATTTCAAGACCTCAAATTTATTTTATCGAAATACCACTCTCTGGCAAGGCTTGCCTTGCTTACTAAGTATATCTTGAATTTATAAAATTTATATTTCTATATCTACTCAATATTGAAATGGAAACTAAAGAGATCGTCATAGGTACGTCAAGGAATAGTTTTAATTAATTGTTCTAGAAGGCAAGGAAAACGCTGACAATCAACGTTAGAGATTTTTATTTATTTCATGATTCTTTTAGCTATAGCCCGAGATCAAATTCAATATCCACAAGATGAAAATAAAGGTGGCCAAAATAACATGAGTAATAGTATAAGAATAAAGAGTTTAACATCTCCCAGATGGATCAATTAAAGAAATTTCCTTGGATAAGTCAGTAGAAAAAAATAAGGAGTTAAGCAATTCTCAGGAATCTTCTAATAAAAAGGGAGATGCTGTTGCAAGTTTTGATACACTAAATTGTTGTTAAACCTTTTCAGGGAAATTAGATGAAGAGGAATGGAATAAGACTGTTGCGGATAAATTCAGAAGGCTCTCATCACCATTAATCAAAACTGTGATGGCAGAGACCAGATGCAACACTGATCCATCTCAGTTCTCAATGAGCCACTGGGCTGAATTCCAGGAGCTGTTAAAGAGCAACTTTTTTGTCATCAAGAATGGTACCTAATTTTGCTAGCATGTTGAAATTTTTAGAGAATAGAACTAAAGAAAAAATTTTAAAAGAGCTGAGAACTTATGTGATTGAATACAATAATCTTCATTTGTCAAATAGAGAAAATAATGAGAAAATTCGAAGAAAATTAAACAAGGTACGAGACATATAATTCTCATTTCAAACAAAAGGAAGTGGGCATTCCCAATGAAGATGAAATTGTAAAAGTTATATTAGACGAGAAAAGCAGTGGACTTTCTGACGCAATAATCTACATAAAAAAACTGCTTGATTTGTTCTTCGAAAAGCCAAAGATCATCCCAATTCTAGTGAAAAGCCAACAAGACATACCTGTATTAAGGGCTTTAGAAGAAACCTTTTGTACAACGTTTTATGAGGATATTATTGCAGATGAAGTCTTCGATGCTGACCTTATCAGACTTATAGCAGAGCTAGTTGAAGTAACAAAGCATAGATAGCAAATTTATGAATAGATCGAATTTGAAAATGCCACAAAGATTAGTGAAGCTTTCCAGACAGAAAATTTCACGAACAAGATGTTGACTTCATACTTAAGAAGATATGAATGTAAAAGATACGTCAAATCCGTTCTCAAAAACCCTCTTCTCTCTTGCATCAAAGAAACAGGAAAAATTAGATTTAATGTATATGAGTAATAAAATGTAAAAACTGCTTCTAAATCTTAGAATCCAGAGACTTCTTGACAAAAGAAGAGAAAAACTTATGAGATCAATGACTATACAAGGTTCTACAGTTCTGGATGCTGAGAAAGAAGCCAAAAGAAAAGAACTTCTCAAGGCAGCAATGGGGTCTAAGAGTGAATCTGAGAAGACAGAAGTAGTTAAGAAAGAAACAGAGGATGAATCTAGTATTCACTCATATTTTCTTGTTAAGACTATAGATAATCCCAAACTCTATATCAAGAAGAAAGAAGTAGAAGAAAGAGCATTTGAAGGACCAATGTTTAATGATCCTAAGTAAGACTAATAAACAATTTAGCTAAGTCTTAGGGCTACACTTCTCCAGATTCAAAACAAAGAAGTCCTTGCTGTCCTCAAGAGAAGCTTCCGTATTACAAAGAGATGCTTAAGTCCCTTGATTCAATCTATCTTCGATAGCCTGTCTAGTATGCCCATGGGACTCAGAATCATCTGCAAAATTATTCAGTCAGCAGCAAAGAGAAGAGTAATTAGACATTCTTTATTTTTTTTATTGGTTAGTTCCCTGATCTTAAGGAAAGAGAATACAATGAGTTGCTCGGAAATCTTTTGATTAGAAAATGGATTGGTCCTAACTTTATGTTCCCAGAATATAATGAAATCCTGAGTGATTTTTCTTCCACTCCTGAACAAGTTGATAACTTTATGGAAATTGCCAAAGTTCTTCAGCACGCCTTTAACCAAAGTTTCTTCCCTCCTGAAGACGTAAGATATGGTATGAACACTTATCTTGCACAAATGACACATCATATTTCCGCTTACTACAAAGAATTAGTCAATGTTAATGACAATCTAGTAGAACAAATCATAACTGGAACCATAAAACAAACAAGCGAAAAAATCAGATCAAGATCAATTTGTATATCTGTTGCTGAAATAGGAGCCATCGTGGACGGAATTATCAAGATGAAAGGAGAAATGAGCAGCCTGTTCCCCGAAGCTGTAAGTCTGGCTGAGAATATACACTACCTGGACAAAACGAATAAACTTTTTGGGGATAAGATAAATCCTGCCACCAAAAAAACCCTCAAACCTCACCAAGCCTATCTTCTCTTCTATGACTTGATCTTCCCTAAAAGCATCGACTTTGCATATTTAGAAGAATTCTCGAAAATGCAAGGTTTCTCTAAATCCCTCCCTGAAGAGCAAAAAGTAATAATTTGTGTTATTGTAAATAGAATGTTAGTTACTCTGCAGAGCCAAATATCTGTTGAAGAACATCTTATTGAATATTGAGGACGTAAAGAACATGATGAGGCTTTCAGCTGATGGAAATGTTACCTTGAATGATGTCTTAGAGAAATATCAAGAAGTAATTCCAATATTAATTTCCTAACTCTAATAGAAAATCTATTCTTACGAATCTAAGCATGCTTCATTAAAGGAAAGAACTCCAGTCTATATCACAGCCAGATTTTTGCTATCTGTTTTGAATAAGCTTGACAAGAGCTATATTGAGAATAATTATCAAAAGCTCTACCTTGAGATGTTCCAAGAATTCAATGAATTGGCAATGAGATTAGACTATAGTATCTCCACTACTAAGCTCCAACTTCTGAAGGCTTTTGACACATTGAAGAGAAATATTGAGCATATCAAAGATATTAACGAAAAGAAAAAGAAAGCCATCAAAAGAACTTATATCAGAGAGTTTGTTTTGTCTGTGAGAATATCTCTTTGCCTTACAAGCCCATCAACTATGAAGCAACTAGGAGCCAATCAAAAGGCTTTCTCTAGAAAAGGAGGTCCCCAAATTCCAGATAGGATCGAAATTACTGCTAGAGACGAAAAGGGTTGCATTCATGAGAGGTTTGCCATTATAAGAGAGCTTGCAGCAAGTAATAATGTCGGGATGTGATTCTAAAAATGTAGATGGTGGAGTGATGGGTGGAATGACATCTAGTAGAGGAGAAGGTTCTGGGGACATTTTCAATGAGAGCAATTATCACTGTGACAATATCGAGGAGTAAGTAATGGTTTTACAGTAAGTTTAAACTTTAGGTTCATTGAGATCTTTGGAAGCTTCCCAGAAGTTAGAGAAGCTATAGCAACAGGCAAGGATGAATATGGGTATTAAAATGGTCTTATAAATTGAATTATTAGTGTTTACGACGCAATAAAATCTTATTATGACAGATTGAATGCTAATGTCAGAGCAGCTTTCAACAAAGTTTCTGAGGACGAGCAAATGATGATTATGGATGAGATTGAAAATTACATCTGTAAAAGACTATATGCAAAGTAGAGTTCAATGGAGGTATAATTTAAATGATAGGGTGTTCCCTCCTCTTGAGACCGAAAAGGATACATTTTTCTGGAAGAGATGCAAACTTCTTGATTGGGTGAACTATGACCACCTAGAAATTATCCCTCGTAACAGATGTGAAGAAATGTGGGAATATGCTGCTTATGGTAGGCGATTTATGACTCCTTTGAATGTTTTTAGTCCTAAATCAAATGGATAATAGGCTCACTCCAATTGATAAATTAGACTGCATGATTGAGTGCTTCAAAATTATTACTCAAGTTCTGGAGCTTGCTTCGACTAAAGAAGGAGCTGGAGGGGCTGATGAAACTCTCCCAATCGTTATTTACGTTTTGCTCAAGGCTCAACCTAAAAGACTGCATTCAAATCTCAAGTACAAGAATTTTGAAGCTATTTAATATTTTAGTTATATAACCTGCTTGAGAGATAGTGATAAAATGCAGGCAGAAGCTGGGTTCTGCTTCACTCAGATTCAATCTGCTGCCATGACTATCGAGACTCAGACAGGCAAATTCTTTAAGATGTCTGAAGAGGAATTTGAAAAGTAAATTAAATTATCATTCTTTAAGGTCGTAGGATTATGGCAAGCAAACAACAGGAGTATCAAATACTGTTGAAGAAGTCTGATGACTAATCTTTATAGAATTTAACTTTATACAATAAATCTCATCTACCAGTTAGTTGTAAAATCGATGTGTAATGTGGGATTGATTATCAAAATATCTGAGGACATACTTTATATGTTAGTATAAATTATGCATATACTCAGATAGAGAAAAGAGATAAATATTTGGAATTTAGTATAAACAAGACCTTCAGAAGACTAGAATTTCCCTGAAATAGTTTTGTTAGATTTCGCAGAATAAATTCGACTAATGAGTTAGAGACAAATAATCCTCACTTACGTCAACGTTCTACTATCTAGCCCTGATCCAAAATATACAGGGGTTTTCCTAAACAAAGTTAATTCAAAACGAGAAATAGTTACTTTCTAGAGTGTTTTTCTTCGTAATCACCCTTTTTCTCGAATCTTTCATACTCTTCATCGATCAACGATTCCAGCTATTGGATTAACAATTGATAATTCTTCTTTACTCCTGTTAAGAAATCAAAGTTTTTACTGTAAATAGCTGTATTATCTGTTGCGAAAGTGGACCTTGTAGCAAACAGATCATCTTTGCGAGGTGAGACACTCTTAAAGAATTTGGCATTGCTTCTTTGGGTCGGAGACTGAGATATATCTCCTTTGATAGTATGAAAGCCTGTTGCAGTGCTCTGAGGACTCTTAAGAACGTTGAAAGAAAGATGTGATTGAGAGGCAGCCGTCTTAGGTCTCGAGAAAGATTTAGGGAATACGAATTTCTTTGCTTTCCTATTCTTGCTGCTACTTTGTTCACCTGCATGATATGGAGAAGGAAGGTCTGGGACATTGTCTTCTTTCATTTGGTCTAATAGAGAGTAAGGGAGGGTAAAAATATCTTTACAGTAGTTTTGTTTTCCATTTAAAAGTCCATAGCTTTCTCTAAGTTTAGTCTTTATTTCTATGAACAATTCTTCATTTCGCAGCAACTTCCTTAAAGATTCCTACAAGATTAACCTTTCATTTTTATTCTGTACTTTTTGTGTAAGCGGCTGATCATCCTTAGTTGTGACTTTTCTATTCTGATTCTTTCTAAGGGCTTGTAGTTTAACATCTTTAGAACATCCTCCTTCATATATTGCCTAAAATTTGAGCCCTGTCAAACATTTCGAACCTTGTCCATATTGTAATGGAGAGACATTATGTGTTGGAGCTTAAAGTCTGGGGTTTTATATGTCTTATGAAATTCATCATCGAATTTGAAGAGCCCAAGCTAATAAGATATTGGATACTTGTCAAAACCTTACTTTCTTGTCCATGCGAGGATTCATATTCAGTTTGGGTATCTTTTGCAACTATTCACATTATTTCAGACTAGTTTTATACTTACAAATTCGTTTCTATCGACTGCATTGCATACTAAATATAGGAATTCATGAGCCATAAGAGATCCTTTGCATTCGAGGCAGTCAGCATTCATCTTTAACCATCTATTTAGGATTTCCTCACTGATTGTTTTGCCCATCATCTTGATATCTTAGACATATCCCTTGTTCTACCTTACCCATAGCATAGTAGTTATTGTGTGAGGATCACAAGGAGTGCCCACAGTACTATACTCAAATTCTTTCATTTGGTGGACTGAAGCTGCATCTCTGATGTCTTTCATGCTAAATGAATTAGAAATAGGGCCAGATATTCTTGCCTGATTAGGTTCCTGGTGTATAAAATAAGAGCTGATTTGATAAGCTTGATCGAGTATTTAGTGATTCGGTTATTATAGAACTATTCGCATTACAAGTTGCTTCTAATTTCCATACTGGAGGAATACTATTGATAAATTCGGAAGTTTTGAGAGTTTCAAAAATAACTTGAATGTCAATTTTTGATTTCTCACTGAAAGTCATTCCCTTTTTCGTGAGTATGTCAATGATTGCATTGAAGTATGGTGGTACCTAATTTGGATCTAAATACAATATGTTAAATTAGAACCTGAATATGCTCACAAAGTAATGATCTATGATCATTAAATAACTAAATTTCTATTACTTCAATTCCTTATACGTTATTTGCCCAATTGCGGTTCCCTCGTTGAGAATCCCTACTATCAAGAACTCCTCTGATGCCATGAAATAAAATTAATCTTCAGTTATTTTTCATAGACCTCTTGAAAAGAGAAAAAGTCCTCGTAATAGTATCTGAGGGGTGAGTTCCAACTGATTTAAGGTCCTAAGAGAGAGTTTTAGAGACGGCATTAAACCTGAAGAGATCATTATTTGATGGTGCCTGGTTTATAGGAGAATTGCTTTCTAGAACTAAGAAAATTTTCTAAAAGTTATGAGTAAACTAGTAAAAAATTCAAAAGAAGATCTAGAAAGTTCTCTTTTGTTTAAATAGTTTACACCTCATCAAAATGATATCTTTTAATTAATTAATTAAATATTATGAGTGCTGTTGCTGGTGCAATTGGTGTTGATCTTGGTGGGCAAACCGCCTGTGTCGCTGTCGCCAAGAGAGGTGGCGTTGAGATCGTCCTCAACGACGCTAATTACAGAGAAACCCAGATGGTAGTAGGATTTGGTGAGAATGAAAGATTTATCGGAGAACAAGGATATGTCCAACTCAAATCCAACTTCAAGAATACAGTAGTTTTCCCTACCCGATTCTTGGGATTGACTCCTGACTCCCCTCTGTTGAACGAAGAGAAGAAGTGGCTCTACTGTCCTTTAGTCACGACTGCTGATAATAAAATAGCATTCGAAGTCAGATATAAAGGAGAGAAGAGACAGTTCGTTCCCGAACAAATTGTTGCTATGATGCTTACCAAGCTTCAAAATACCAACAGAAAGATCGGCATCACTCATAATGACATGGTCCTTTCTGTTCCTAACTACTACACTGATCAAGAAAGAAAGGCTCTGTTAGATGCTGCCAAAATTGCTGGAATCAATGTCTTAAGACTCATGAACGAACCTTCAGCAAGTAAGATTCGTTATAATCTTTCTAATTATTTTAGTTGCCTTAGCTTACGGTATCTTCAGAAAGTCTGAATTCGACTCAACCCCAAGAAATGTTTGCTTTGTTGATGTGGGCCATGCTGCCACTAGTGTTTATGTGGCTGCTTTCACCAAAGAAAAGCTTCAGATTATTGCTCAAACCCACGAAAGAGTCCTCGGTACTCGTGATTTTGATTGGGCTCTTCTTGAATTCTGCGCCAAGACTTTCAAAGAACAAAATGGTATTGATATCATGACCAACGCCAAGGCTCGCTTGAGACTCTTGGATGTTATCGAAAAACAAAGAAAGATCTTGAGTGCTAATACTGAAGCTACCATCAATGTTGAATATTTGGCTGAAGATCTGGACCTTAATCTTCATGTCACAAGAGAACAATTTGAAAAATTGTCTGCTCACGTTTTGGATAAATTCAGAGCTACACTTGAAAGACTTAAAGCAGGTAAGAACACTTTTCAATTTCAATTTTTTTTTCTTCTTATAAGGGCAGCTCTCCGAGGGCTTGATATCTCATTATCATTCTCCTATCGAACCAACTGCCAAGAGCAATAAATCTTTCTCTCATATCGGGAACGAAGTTCCTGTATTTTCGACGGGAGAATGATTTAACATTCAAATTTTCTTTTTTATTTTTAAAGAACTTGTCTAACTTTTATTAGAACTTAAAGTTCCTCTTCACAGTGTCGAAATTGTTGGTGGAGGTACCAGAATTCCTGCTATTCAAAAGATTATCACCGAAGTCTTAGGAATGGAAATCTCTAGAACCCTTCATGCTACTGAAGTCACTGCTAGAGGATGTGCTATTCAAGCTGCTATGCTGAGTCCTCTCTTCAAGGTTGCTGAATATGGTATTGAAGAAGCCAACTTCTACCCTATAAGATGCTCATGGTTATTCTTAAACAAGGAAGACGTTAACATGAACGTCGAGAATGACTCCAAGAACAACCCCGAAAAGCAAACTTCAATCTTGTTCCCTTCTGGATGCACTATTCCAAGTGTCAAGGCTATCACCTTCCACAAGGATGAACCTGTTATTGACTTCAAACTGACCTATGATCCTGTCCCTGAAGGCATTGACCCCTTGATCGCTCACTACCGCGTTCATAGTGTTAAGCCTAAGGAGCCTGAATTTGGAGTCAAGATCAGAGTTCAATTGAACAGAAATGGAATTGTTGAGTTTGATAGTGCTCAACTGCTAGAAGACTACTACGAAGAAGTTATTGCTCCTGCTGAAAAGAAGGAAGGAGAGGCCCAAACCGAAGAAAATAAAGACCAAGAAGTTAAGAAAAAGAAGAAGACTAGAGCTACTAACTTAAATACTGAAATCTCTCACTTCCACAGCTACTCTGCTTCTCAAATTTCTGCTTTTGCCAACGAAGAGACTGCTATGGCCAATCATGATAGACTCACTCATGAAACCTACGAAAAGAAGAACCAACTTGAAAGCTACATTTACGAGATGAGAGGAAAGCTCAATGACATTTATTCCTCCTATGTCCATCCCAACGTTAAAGCTACCCTCCTTGCTGAACTCGAAAAGGGTGAACAATGGCTCTATGGAGAAGGTGCTAAGACAACCAAGGATGCTTATGTTAAGAAATTTGAAGAATTACAATTACTCGGTGGTCCCATCGAGAGAAGATATAAAGAGTATCAAAACATCCCTGAAGTCGCTAACAACTTCCTTCAAACTTTGGCTAATTTTGAAAGCCTTCTTACCTCTAATGACGAAAAGTACTCCCATATCTCAATGGAAGAGAGAAAGCCAGCCTTGGAAGCTCTTGCTAACAACAGAAAATGGATTAATGAAATCCTTGAGAAGCTCAAATCAAGCAACAGAGCTGAAGAGCCACCCGTTAAGACTGGTGAAATCAATGATACTCACAATAACTTTATAAACGTAAGAAATAATTTTGACCTTTTTAATTGTATTAGGAGTACTCTAAGATCATGAACAAGCCCAAGCCAAAGCCTCAAGAACCACCTAAGCAAGAGATGGATGCTGAAAAGAAGCCTGAAACACCTGCTGAGGAAGCCCCTAAAAAAGATATGGACATTGAGAAGGAAAAATAAATAATTAAGAATTTCTTTCAAATATTTTTATTGTGTATTTTTCCCATAAATCAAATTACATGTCATGTGCGCACGATCTTGTAGTCGGAATTCTCACTCCATAATTTTACATTAATAAATCTCTCTCAAATTCCTAAAATGATGTGCTAACGAATTCAAACAAATACTATAAAATTTAAAATTTGGGATTTATATTCATGAGCTTACCCTCGTACTCTAACTATAATCTTCCAAAACAGCTACCCCAGACCTCCTACATGGCAGGCAACACCTCCTCCGACAAGCCATTTCCATCCACAGTACATTCTGAAAAATTTTGTTTGACCATTAGTCTAAAGAACTCCTAATTAACTGGGTCAATTCCCTAGAGTACCCTAACTGTTTACTTGCATCCGAACTTCATGAATTTAGAAATGGTATAGTTGACAGTTTGAAATTTCTCACTCATAGGTGTCATTTTCTGTGAAATCGTCAATGAGATTATTTTGAAAAATTCAAAACCAGATTTCTTGCCCAAAATCAAGCAGCACAACCCCAATACAAACGATATACTGGATAACTTTCAAATGGCCTTATCAGAAATTAAAGCTATAAATAACTATGAAGTTCCTAGAGAAATCCTCCAACTCAAAGGAGTAGATCTAACAACAGTAAAAAGGATTTCAACTCTTGTTAAGGCATAGGATGACAACAAAATTCTTCTCCTTCTGGACTTTCTCTATAATTATGCTAATTCTAGCGCATACAAGAACTCTCTTAGTGACCCAAATAGAGGAGTAGATAGGAGCACTGATTTCACGCAAGATCATCACTATAATGACAAGTTTCAATGGAATGACTCTTTCCCAGGTACTTTTCCTAATAACTGTTAATTATAAATAGTCATGAACTCTATCAATTCAACAATGCCTTCTGCAACTTATAATTCTTCTATGAAAATGTCACAAAAGCCTCCTCTAAATCCTGCTAACAACAAGCTAAGAAGTCCTAATGGCTCTATTTACAAGAGACAAGACAAATCAGCTTCCAACGTGAAAGATTTATCTCAAATAAATCCTAATGACTCCACTCTCAATATGGGAAGTGCCACCAAGAATCGCGAATTTTTCTCGCCTAGTGATCCTCTAAAAGGCTTTTTAAACTCAGCAAGCCCCATAGCAGGCTTCGACTACGGAAAAACTAATCAAGATAATCAATTTTATTCTTTTGAACAAGAACCCAAGTCATACGGTAGGCAGCCTTCTCCCTATGGCTATGGACAAGAGATAAATTATTCAGGAATTATGGTCAACGACTTTATGGATCCTGACATAAATACTCTTCCTCAGCCTAAGCCCATTGGAGCTGAAAGCCCTGACCCAACAAAGTACTTCTCACTCAGCCAGAATTTCGAGAATATTAATTCCAACTATGATAACTTAAAACAAGCTGCAAATGCCATGATTGCAGCATTGAATTCAGAACTTGAAAGACCTAGAAACGCTAGTGAAAGAAAGACTCCACCCGTTGCTGAGCCTAGGACAGTCTCTCCCAGACCTATGTCAACTACATATGACAGGCCTCCAAGCAGTATTGACTATCAACATCAAGGACATTTTGCTACTGACGAAAGCGAAACTAGAATTATCTCATCTGATATGCACCATCGCAATAATTACAGGAGACAAGAAAAGGAGAATATCCCTGATCAATCCAATATGAGGCTTGAACACTTGGCTGCTTCCAGTGAGGAAAGAGATGAATTAGCTCAGTCCAGAAAATCCAAAAAGAATTCCAAGAGTGATGCTATGAGACAAGAAATTGCTAAAGTTGCCTCTTCTTCTGCTCACAAGGACATGCCCAGGCAGATCAGAAAAGATAGATCATATTCAGTGGATAGAACCGAAAGAAAGGAAAAGAAAGAAGAAATTGTTATCACTCCTGTCACCTCTGAATTGAAGGAAAAGATTCTGAACTGGCTCTTTGACCTGACCTTGATTAAGGATAATGTCAAAGGACTAGATAAAAAGCTCCCAAAGATCTGCAAGAATGGACTTATTTTTGTAGATCTTATCAACAGACTAGAGAGCAAGCATGACACCATTAAGGGAATCAACAGAAATCCTAAGAACAAAAGCTATGTTAACTCTAATTATCACAAGGTCATGGAATATCTCAAAGGATTCGAAAAGATGAATCCTAGATACCTCTTTGCCCAAGAATATCTCGTCGATGGAAATGAAGATGTATTCTGGGGATTCTTGGACGATATCTGGCATCTCTACAACAAGAAAATATCCCCTCACGACCCACGCTATCAGAAAAGAGACAAGGAAATCACTGCTCGTGGAAGCACAAGCAGAAGATTCATGAAGACTGACACCACTAAGCTTGAAACTTCCAATTTGGGTGATAAGTCTGCCAGAACTAATGCTGAAATCAGCTATACTGATATCATTTATGATAGATCAAAGATTACTGCTGGTGCCCCTTCTAGAGATTCCAACTCTCCTATTCCTCAAACGAAAAAAGGCACTGGACTCTCATACCTTGAAAATAGTGCATTCTCAAAGCAAACTACAGCTAAAGAACTTAGATTTGATGCCTCAATTAATAAGGAGATTTTAGGACCTGTCAAGGAAAAGAATGACGAGAAACCTCCCATCCCTAAAAATCATAGCTATTCTAATTTATATAACAAAAAAGGACAATATCATGAAAATGTCACTCCCTCAGCTAAGACAACCAAGAAAATGGATTTCGCTAATGCCTCTCCTATGGTCAATAAGAAAGACGTCCAGAAGAGCTATGCCACTGAAAGAGAGAATGTAATCAGCGTTGAGCAAGAATCTGAAATTATGGAATGGTTAAAGCACTTAGGACTCAAGAGTATGTTATATAGAAAGTGTGATACCCTCTTTGCCGATCCCTTCAGAAACGGAACTCTCCTCTGCTTAGTTGTTGGTAGAGTCTTGAATGAAAAGTTAAATGGATATTACCCAGAGCCCAAGTCTATTGATGAGTGCAGATTCAATATCTACAAAGCTTTCAACATTCTAAGACAAAAGAAGGTTGCTATTCCTAACTATTTCTGGGGAAAGGAAGAATCCTATCTTGTTGGAGAGAGAAATTTGGTCTATGGCTTGTTATACTCTTTATTGAAAATTTATGGAGAAAAGAGAGATGGATTCCAGGATCCTACCCACTCTATGAGCAGAACCTTCAATCATGATGTCTCAAGTGTCTATCCTCCTTACTCCAAGGCCGATTTTGAGAGACTTGAAAATTCCTTACTGGAGTGGTTGTCCAGTCTAGGTGTTTTCATTGAGCTTCCTTCAATCCCTACTGACTTTAAAGAGTTGATTGTCCATATGAAGAATGGAGTTATATTGTGTGAATTGACTGTCATCGTCACTAAACAAAAAATTCCTACAATTTACAAAAAGGCTCAATCCGAAAACCACTGCTTATCTAACATAAGAAAGGCTCTTGATGTATTGAGAAGCCAAAAGATGATGAGCCAGAAATACCTATGGAAGGAGAAGGAAATTTACTCCGGAGACAGATACATTATTGTCGGACTCCTAGAAGATATTCGTAGGTTCTATGATGGTCTTGGACCAAGAAAGAACCCCAACTACTTCTTTGATGGACCATATATCCCTGAACTCAAGAAGAAGGAAGATATCAGAGTCAATAACTTTGAGCAAGAGAAGAGATCCAATCAAGGATCAAGAGCTGCCTCCAAGGACTCAGTGGTTTCTAAGACATCAAATCAAGGAATCCTTAAAGGACCTATTCCTACTCCTCCTCAACAAAAGGATGAGCCTATCCCTACTTCTTTCCTTGTTCCTAAGGGGCTTCCTCCTTTGGGCAAGACTGACAATAAAGATAAGTTCTCCTCAATACTCAACCTCAGCTCTGATGAGCCCATTTCAATTATGGACTTCAACAGAAAGAAGAGACTCTCTGTAGGATCTGAGATCATGAAGTCGGAAGAAACTTACTTGGGAGACTCTGTGAAGTTTGATGAGGACCCTACAACTAAAACTCCCCTCTTCATCCGTAGCTCACCCAAGAACAAGACAGTATAAATGTTAAGTTGATTTACTAATTCTCTAGCCATCTATGTCAAACAAACATGTCCAATTCTCTCCCAGAATAGTTCAAAATGATGATGCTGATCGTACTGTTCAATCCTTATTGAGCAAAGGTATTTTATTCATGAACACTTTATCTAATAAGAATAGATAAAGATATAGAATTCCAATTGAAGGAATGGATTGCTGCCTTAGGATTCGGCCCAATGATCAGAGATATCGACCTTACTCAAGGAACTATTGAAGAGTTCAAGGATGGGTACTTACAAACTAATTATTATTTACCTTGATTAGAATATTCCTTTGCAAAATCATTGAAAAGCTTGAAATGAAGGAAATTCCAGGAGTCATCATGAAGCCTAAGACTAATGCTAGTCGCTTAGTCAACATTAAGAAGGCTCTCAATACTCTTGCCAAACAACCTGGAGTAAATCCTCATATGCTCTATATTGAAGATAAAATCCTTGCTGGAGATGGAGAAACCATCAGACAGCTTCTTTTGAATATTAAGAATGCCTATAGATTTATTTCCAAGTGTATTATGAAGACAACGTAAAATACCTATGAGACTATTTTCATAATATTAGATCCACTATTTCCTCAAGGGTCCTTGAAGCCACTGATGAAGAAAACAGTAATTGAAAGTTTTTCTTTAATTAAAATTGTAGAGAAACAAAGATCAGCACAAAAATGGGATTTTTATAGACCTGAGGAGAACTACACTTTGACTCCACAGGAAAGAAAGAAAATGATAGTGCCACCTAAGTACGCTCAGTGAATATAGTTTGTGAATTAGAATGTTTGTAACAAATCATTCTGTCTTTTTGTCGACATAATTTGGATTATTTTTTATTGTATCTTATATTTCATTATTTATCTCCCTTGAACTCGTTGTTCCCAATGGATACTGAACAATCTGATAATTTGATCAAAGAGAATGATTCTTTCTTACTCATCGACAATAAGAATCACCGTGTCATCCTCAACATAAAGAAAGACAAGTATTATCCATTATTTTTCCTAATCTCATTCAACTTAGGACATACAGCATTAAGAAAAAGAGATTTGACCTCAAGCAATTAATCGGCTTCCCCTACAATACAACTTTCGAAATCGATGCTAAAGGAGAATTGAAAGAAGTCGAAAAAGAGGACCTAGATCTCAATCTTGGAGGAGAAGAAGGAGAAGAGAACGAAAAGGAAGATGAAGAAGATGATAAGGATGAAAGAGAAGAACCCAGCAATAAGGATATGTTCGATAATAACCAGGCTCAAAAATTGACAGAGGCTGAAATTGAAGAAATGAAAAAAGGAGGTGAGAATATTAGGAACAAATTAATAAGAAGTTAGGACTTGAGGGGAAGGAAATTATCTCAAAGATTATTGTGAATAGTGAAACTTTCCAGAAGAGAACTGAATTCTCTAAGGAAAAATACCTTAGGAAAAAGAAGCAAAAGTAATAAAATGGTCAATCCTCTTATAAAGTAGGCATCTTGTTAGATTCCAGATCCAAAGAATCACTTTGGATAATATTGCTGAGACCTATTTCCTAAAGAATGCCCAATATATTATGTAAAGAGTTATAATATTTGTTAACAATGCAGGTATTTCAGATTCGATAGTCTTGGTTTGTTCTTACAACATGCTGCTGTTGGTCCAAAATCAAAAGTCTTATTATTTGACAACAGTCATGGTCTTTTATTGGGAGGAATCAAGCAGAGAATGTTAAACGATGGAGAAATTTACATCTGCTCACCCAGACCTCAAAAACAGGATGAGAAAGAGTTTAAGATTGTCTTCGAACTGGGCTTCAAGCCTGAAGATATGAAGAACGTTCATTACATTACATTCAAAGATCTCGAAGAGCAAAAGCCAAATGACTTTACCCAGTATCATGTAGAGTTATAAATGCTTAATTTCTAGTCTTTTGATTGCTTCTGAAATCCAGCCTGAAGATTTGTTAGCAAAGACTCTAGAATATGTTCAGGGCTCTGGAAGTATCGTCATCTTTAGTCCATTTATTGAGGTAAATTACAAAAAATCCGAGTGTAATGTATAAGCCTTTGGGAGATTGCTTTAAATTTTTCAAACAAAATGGACAAGCAATTAATATTAGAATCACAGAAGTATTCTCAAGAGAAATGCAGGTACATAATTGAAATGTTATTGTGAAAGAATAGGTTCTGCCACTGAGAACACATCCTATGATGACTATGCAGGCTCACAGTGGTTTTGTCTTGAGCGCCCACAAAATTGTCAATTAAGAGTCCACACATTCTAGATATTCCTGTAACATAACATCCCGTTTCTAATCTAATTTATCACGGTTTGTGTCATGATAAAGTTGTTTATCATAATAAGAAAGTTGAGAATTTAAAATATTAAAAAACATTTTTCAGTTAGTGTGTTTATAGAAATTTTATTTCGAAGAGAAATATTCTCATGCAGATTGCAAGATGGCCAACCCATGGGCATTCCAACAAGGAGAATGCCGGATTAAAAGTTAGGCCTGGAATTTTCTCAAATCCAGCCAATATTGTTGCTCATTATCATAATGAATACAATCAAAGAGCAAAAACTCCACCACCAGGCAATTATGAACAAAGATTTAGTCGAGACCTCTCAAACAACCTGTCTATCGATAGTTATGGTAGAATGATCAGCCAGATTACAACCGATAATGATGGAACAACCATGTTAGAAATGAACATGGCAGAGTTGCAATATGATCCAAAATCATATAATGATTCAGGTATTTCATACAAGCCCCTTATTGACAGGACTAATCTCTCAATTCAACAAAAAAGCTTTAAACAGGAACAATCATCATTCAAGCATTCTAGTTCTGATGCCAACTTGAGAGCAAGTGCAGATAGTAGTTTATCAAAGGGGAAGAGACAGAACAGCTATGCTCAGTTAAGTCATAACAAGGGTTCGCAAAAGCAACTCGCCAGTGTGAAAAGCACTTCCACAAAGCACACTCCCACCAGAACTCCAAAAACTGCAAAGCAAAGAGGAAGTTCCATTGAAAATAATGAAAATATTGATGTTAATATTTTCATGCTTCCTCAACAAAGCACTGCCAATAATAATAAGTTAAAGGTTACTACTACTGAGAAAAAGAGAAAAACTAATTCTGATTTCGGAGTGAGACAAGAATTTACTGAAGACGAGACAGAAAGATTAAGAAGAGAAAACCAAGAACTATCTTTCCTTTTGAAGAAAGCACAGAGCGACTTACTCAATGAACAAAACAAGACAAGTCTACTCGAAAATGAGCTGAATAGCTTGACTAATAGTATCACCGAAGAGAGATCAAAGTACCAAAATGAATTGCTTAAAATCTCTGCTCAGATCAAAAAGCTCAGAAACATCCAAAATATCTACGTCAATGAAAAGAAGAATAGTGAGAGGTTGGAAAGCCAACTTAATGCTAAGGAAAAGGTATTAGGTGATGTTTCAGCTTTCCTTTGGTAACTAATGGGTTAATAAAGTCTTACAAGTGTAGTGAGTGCTTGAAGACCATGCAATCAATCCTTGAAGTTCTTCTTGTGAAGGGTGATTATCATTTAGAGAAACAGCTGCAGCAACAAGAATTTTCTTTAGAAAGTATTTTTTATTTTTCATTCTTAACTTTACCAGATTACTTGAAGCTTCTCTATGAAATTAGAAAGCTCGTTGTCCCTAAGTTGGAATCAGCTGATGGATATGATTTCAATATAGAATGGAGAAGTCAAGATTTCAAACAAGTAAACTATTATAATAAGAAATTCATAAAATATAGGTCATTTATACCACAAAAGAGTTAATGAAGCTCAGAAAATCCAACAACTTCAAAGCTCCTGTCGAGAAGCTTGTCCCAATTAATTATTTAAATGAGAAGAAAAGTACATATGTTTCCACATATAGCACTAAAAACCACAATTCCATCGGCCAGAACATGAACTCAAATCAGCATCACTCCAACACCACATGCTCATATTCTCTTTCTGTAGCTCCATCTGAAGTTAACTCTGTGTACTTCCATCACGAGGGACCATCAAAAGGTCAAAATCAATGCTTAGTTTCTAAGAGCATAAGTGACCTTAGATCAACTAGAGCTAACTCCCAACCAGACTACATTCCCTTTAACAACAGAGTCCTGAACACAGAAAGTGCTCTGGATAGAGAAGAGAGTGACTTTCCTGAAAATCCTACAAAGAGCAGTGAAGAAACCTTCAACGAAGATAACTTCGTTCATCACATCAAGAATCCCTCTATCTCGAAAATTAGCGATAATGGCCAACAGGATAATCCTGCACCAAGCATGATCTCTGCCATTTCCCACAAGAATAGTGCCTACTCTATCTCAAATGACGCTTATGATAATTTCTTAATTGAAAAAGTCTCTATTGATGACAAAAAGAGCTCACAAGATTTCGCCCAAGTCACTATGAGTAGTGTTAGTAGCAGTAATGCTGCCACAACTAAAAACTATGACTTGCCACTATCGTAATCTACTTTCATTTATTAAACTAACTTCAAGTCCTATAACCCACAACAATCAACCTAAGTCTGATTCTGGCAACACCCTTGAAGCTGTAAAGAATAAAATCCTAAAAAGAAAGTCTGATATTGAAGCCAGACGCTCTCAAGCAAATCGTAATAAACTCCTTTGTTTTATAATATCTATCTAGTTGAAAACTACTTCCAGAACGTCACAAAGGAGATTCCAGAGGTCAGTAATGACAGCCATAGTCCATCAACCCAGACAGAGTGTTTATCCTCAAGAAGAACTCCAAAAGATACTCAGAGATCCCCTGAGAAGACAACACTCCAAACTAGAGAGAAGAGTGCTCCTAGCAGAGAGGTCAAGACTGATGCCTCACCACCCTCTAAATCGCTCCCTCCTGCAAATAAAGGTTTGACTCGATCTGCATCAAGTAATAATTAATCATCCCATATTTAAACTCTAGCTTTGATTCAACCCCAATCGAAAGACACCCCTACACAGAAGTCTAGTAGAAATAGTCCAGGGCATAGGAATAAGCAAAGCTCTCAAGGCTCTCTTAACAAACAGCAAACTTCTCCTGATGAAAACTATGACAGCCTAGGCGAGACTCCAGAAAACTTGTGGGCAATTGCGAAATTCGATTATGATCCACAGAAGGTATAACGAGTTTTCTTGTTTCTTATTTTAGGAAAATGATCTTAGCTTTAACAAGGGAGAAAGGATCCAAGTTCTGAAAAAGACTAAGAGCGGATGGTGGATCGGGCTCTGTCATAATAAGATTGGTTACTTCCCTTTCAATTTTGTGACTCTGGTGGAATAGACTTCCAACAAAATGAACTTTTCTATATAGAATAAGAATAATTCTCTATATGTACTGAATTAATCTTAGATTGAGTCTATAACTCTATTTATTTATGTATCATACATACTCTTAATCAATTCCCTCTATATTTAGATTTCGAAATTATTTGAACTATATATTTCATTAAGTTATAAAATCTAAATCGATCTAACGCCGTAAGAT
>Ga0065720_1019020_pt1 | contig 44535 bp, 38 predicted proteins | sample Thericmetagenome_FD_59107 | JGI IMG/M metagenome (GOLD analysis project Ga0065720, IMG submission 59107) | Thermophilic microbial communities from the Joint Bioenergy Institute, California, USA of rice/straw/compost enrichment - eDNA_2 v2... | ecosystem: Engineered > Solid waste > Grass >... | reverse complement strand
GGCTGGCTCTTCGCGCGCTTGGCGGCGCGGCGGCCGGTCTTTGTCTCCTCGTCGACTCCATTCACTTGCTCCTCGTCGACGTCGCGCTTGCGCTTGACGCCATTGACAGCAGCCTTCTTAGCCTTGTTTTCCTTATCGGATTCGTCGCCCTTCGTGGCGGCCTTCTTGCGGGAAGTGGCAATCTCAGCCGCGGCAACAGCCTTCTTTGCAGCAACAGACTTGGTAACTTTGGTGCCAGCGGGCTTGGTGACCTTGCCGGTGGTGCCGTTGGTTGACGCGTTCTTGGTAACAGACTTCTTGGAGGAAGTGGCCATGGCGGCCTTTGCGTCAGCGGCAGCAGAGACTGCGCGCGTTGCAGCAGCACGCTTGGGCGGCATCGCGATGGAATTCAGCGGATGCAAAGTAGATGGTAAGTTGGTACGTGATGGAGAGAGTGAAGACAAGACGGTGATGTGACGGAAGGAGATGCGCGAGCAATAGAAAGACGCGTTAAAACGCAGAGAGCTGATGCGTTACGATGGAATTGGAGTACTGAAGAGTATGGGGAACGAGCTTCGCAACAGATGCGGTCGGAGTGCAGTCGCGCGAAGAAAGTTTATTGTTGTGCTTTGTGTGCAGAAGAGAAGAGGATGTGGGAAAGGGCAGGGAGGAATTTTGAGTTGCGGAGCGCGCACGTTTTTTTGGGCTCCAGCAGCAACCACCGATTTTGTTTTGGCCCGGCCCGTTGCTGCAAGCAGCGCCCCACTCTCAATAGGGGACCAAGGGTCCACAATAGCCGCATCCGGCGATTGAGCGTGCGACGCATCCAAGGTCAATGGTACTCGCAGACAAAAAACGACCATTGGAACAATAGTAGTCTTCGCATGCATTCCGTCCTCGATTTATCTGTTCCTATTCTCCCATTTGCCATCCATAATAGCCCTACCGTTTTGTATTCTGCTGCTCAGCCGTCTTGTCGCCCGTTCCCCAGAGTTGGCTGATGTCATCGAGTTTATGCGATCGGTGCACGGCAAGTACCCAGACACCCTTGCCCGAGGGTCGCACCCAGCCCACAGGTCAGCAGAGCTGTCCAAAAGCTCCCCCCGGTTCCCCAATCCGCGTCCGCGGATCCAGATTCGCGCACGATCGTTGCGATTTTGCCAGTTCTGCCGGGCGGTCAGCAGGCGGTGAGCAGGCGGTCAGGACGACCATCTGCCGTTGCGGCCCAAAATGCCAAGCGAACGTGGCGCGCTCCTAGCGCTCGTCTGCCAAGAAGAGACAGGGTCGCCACGCGTGGTCCGCTTGGCTGGCCTCTTCTGCCCTGTTCTGCCCTCTCCTCACGCCACCAACATGTGCGCTGCATGTCGCGTCAGACCTTGCCTGAGGAACTTGGCGGGCTTGGGAGCATGACAATGTCTGTCATTCAGACTCCGGCGCGTCATCTTGTATGCTTATCTGCCCACCCGCACAAATGGAGATCCATGTTTACGATCGTCGTGAACCATGATCATGATGTGCTGAAAACGCGCAGCGTGCATTCTCATCCCGCGCTGACTGTAGCCGACACTGCATCCTCCGTAGTACGTAGCTCGGCCTTCATCAAGCTAGCCCAAGCAAATTAAGCAAGACGGAGTTGTCTCACTACAAGTCAAGTTGGACCCATCGAGAACCTTCATTTAAGACAAGCCTTTGTACAAGTATAGGTCCACGTTCCACCCTGACTTGACCTTTCCGAGATCTATTAATCCTTTTTGGCGCCTCTTCTCTCCTTTGCTAGTTCTATTCCTCCATTCGTCGGTTGGGTTTAAGTGGTTCACTCGTTGAGAGATGCAATCCTTATTATTAACCAGTGAACTGCCTAAGTATATATAACAAGCAGACGCTCTCATCTACGGGTAAAAACAGGCCGCTACCTAATCAACCCTCGACCGGAAGACAAGACATCGTATATTAAATGCCACCTGACTGGAACTATGCCAGATCGATATCCAGAGCCGACGAGAACTCCACTGAAACATGCCCCTCATCCTGAAGCATGTGGACTTTCTTGTGCATCTGTACGATTTCCCTCTGCAAACGTCTCATCTGCCGTTTGCAGTGCCGCATGATATAGAAGACTTTCCCCGAAGACTTCTTTCTTGAACCAGCCCTTTTCTTCGCAGCCAGGGCGCGCTCGACCCGTCTAGCATGCTCCTCAGCCATTTCGTCCTCGGAGCTGTACGCATCATCCTCTTGGACATCGGGGTTGCCTTGCTAGAAAGCTTCCTCATCCCAAGCACGAGAATGCTTCAACCGCACCTAACGGCAATGGCCAGTGTCGGTATCGAACTCAGGGACGATGGCGACCTCCCAGGTGTGGAGGTGAACGCCAGTTGCCATGGTGTAGCTTGAACTCAAATGTCCAATCCAGCAAAAATCTCAAAATGTCCAAACGAATTCTGGGAAACCGCTAAGGGCACCCAACGCCGAAACGCCTTCCGAGAGACTTGAAAGCGAACTCAGTGCTTGGTCGTGAAATCGATCTCGTTTTCCTCGTTCCGAGGAGGCTTAAAGCCAGCGTCTACGGCCTTCTCACAAGTGCATGCGTCTGAATATAGAAAAGGCAACTCATCAGCACACATTCGTACTGTCAATAGGGCGTACAAGTGGAATGCTTACTGGCAGGACGCGAGCCGCAGTCACAGGCACTTTCAGGCGTTTTGTTCTCAGTGCTAGCGCGAGAACAGGTGCACTTGCCAGCAGGACGGGCACGGCACGAGCAGCGAGGACCCTCGACGGCGTTCTCGGTGCTGGCCTTCTCGCAGTTGCAGTGGAGCGCACTCTTCTTGCCGCACGAGCACGTCGCTTGCTGGGCTGGTTCGAGAGCAAAGAATCACAGGTCAGTCTGGACTCTTTGCTAGTAGGTTTGAAGAAGGGGTGTTTCGTAGGGAATTGACAATAAAAATGAGGAACGCTGAATGATAAGGCTGGCCGGGATTCCTCGTTCCCGGCGGTTAGAACCACTTAGGAACGGAATGGAGGAGTTTGAACGGGAGACAGGGAAGTATGGTGAGAGAAGCGGAAGAGGGCTTTGATGACCCCGGAATATACTAACCACAGACACACACGTTGCCGGTGCTGCAGCAGGTGGAAGCCTTGGACGCCATTTCTGTTTTGGGGATATGTATGTGGATAACAGTGGGAAAGCGATGATGAAATGGGCAAGAGGAGCCGGTGCGGTAGGTGTTGCTGGAAGACACGAGGTAGGATCAAATATAAAAGGCTCGAGGAAGTGGTCAAGACTAGTTGTAGTTGTCTGTTATCAATTGTTCACCCATCAAAACGAAGGGGCGACTAAAGGGCGTTTTATACACATCGGCCCATGTCTAAGCTGATGTCACTCGAGGCCTGTTGGCGGCGGCAAGGCTGACGGCTGAGACAGTGGAGGGACAAGGAACTCAACGATACTGATGCTCCATCAGGGGGCCAACTTCACCAAATCCGGTCATCTCGGAAGTGTTGATTGGTTGGTCTGATCCTGTGCTGACCAATGATAGGCATGGTATTTCACATCACCAACCGTGATGACAGGGGCTCTCAATGGGTAGAGAGTTGTCCAACACACATCTCCATCTTCCGCGACGAGATGTCGCTCGCATGCGTAAACATCAGAGATATCATTGGTCAAGCCCACTTTCCCTATTCCTGCAACCTCTGTGGTGTTCGTTGACGCTGACAGATTGACACGACGTTCCTCATCCTGAACACAAAAAATATGTTATTCGGTCAGCATCAGAGTTTGGATGAGTTCCAGTGGAAGGACCAGGATTCATGACAGAAGCTTAAGAGGAGTGCACGGTCTTTGCTAAGGTCGACAACTCCGCAAAAGGGTATGAGCAAGGCTGGACATAAGAGACATCCATGCTATGGATCATCTCAACTGAACAAACTTGTGATTTGAAAGAACGTAACAGTACGCAGCACCGATGCTCGATGCAATGTGTCAAGTTGATAAGATTAACCATTCAAGACTGCATTTTCTCGAAGAGATAAAGCTCTACCGATTGCTGTTCGCCATCAAGCATTGGAAGAGGTAATGCGGCCTGCTCCTTAGTTATCCATCCATCATCGGACATCAGTTTACAGAAGGCCCTCTCCGACGAGTGTCTCGGCTTCGTTGCGAGGAAGATCTTGGTTTCAACAGGCCGATTGTCGCCCAAAGATTGGCTAGCAGAATGCCTGCGGATGGCCGAGAATGTCTTCACCAAGGGCAGCAAAGTGTCAGTGTTGTAGGTGCAATCACTGACAACCACAAGGTTCCAAGAACGCGATTGAACTTTCTCCCCAAACACTCCGTTCTTTCCATCTTCCCAATCCAAGGGTTCAAAGTCCAAATCGACCAACCCAGCACCTTGGGCACCAATTTGGCGAGCTATGTTGGCCCGGGCTTTCTCCTCTGCCTCCGGAAGGTCTGTCATTAGAACGCGAGTGGTCCCCGCATTGTGTCTCAATGACAAGGTGCGCGCGAGCCCGATACCTAAAACACCAATGCCACATCCAATCTCTAGGATGTTAAGGGGCCCTTGTGAGCTGTCCGTTAATATGCTGCGGACAGCTGGTAGAATGTTCCTGCCGGTCCGGCCGCTGCTTTCCAGGCACATGTCGGCAAGCAAAGAGACTGTAACAACACCTCCGTCCCAGATATGGCGGGCAATGCTGTCGCCAATATCCTCTTCAAACTGAAGCAGCTGGCCAGCCACGGGTAGTCTTAAGCTTCGAAAACACACCGAAGGAGCAAGCAAGCCTCCAGGCTGAGTGACGTCAGAATATGCAGCCATAATCAGACCTTGCTTGGCCGCGCAAATGTCTCCAGTACTCAGTGCGGTGAGCTGTGGACTGAATGGACGAATTTGGACAGTCTTGAGCGGTTGAAGGGGCAGCGCGACACTGAACTTCAGCACTCGCATGCCCGCTTGCCACTTAGGTGCATCCTGGGAAATGGTGCCATGTGGTAAGATCAGCGGAAGACTGACAGGGACGAGTCGCTCTCGACCATCCTTCTTTTCGACGTATGCACCGATTACTGACAGTGGGATGGGATCACGGGGGGAGAGGTAAGCATCGCCCAGGTCGGTTGTGATAGCGAGAACGATCTTGAGTGACGGTTGTCGGGAGCCCTTGGCCCTCCCTTCTTCGACCTCAGGCGGTCGCAGTAACTTTATGTAGTGCATGGTTTATCTTGAGGAAGTTGTTTTCTAGAATCTCACAATCTGAAACCTGCATTGTCAGTCAGCGACTGGGCCCAAACTTCTCACCCTGGCAACCGACATGGTCAAGGTGGCATTGCCTCTGAGAAGAGGGTTAGGGTTAGGGTTACCATCGATAAGATCTTAAGCATAATATCATCGCATCCGTCTTGCGATTGCTGATAAGGATTCATCTCTGAACACACTGCAATACCCCTCCAAACCCCGCCAACTCAGCCGCTTTGACGCCAGTAAAAATGGGCTCGGGGTGCGCCGGTCTCCAAGAACCAGGGATTCGGCCAATCCCGTTGCCACGGACCAGGAGAACATCAATGACTACCTCAAAGCTCCGGTTAACGCTACCCAAGATCTCAGACTACAATCCGTTATCTGTTTTCTGATTGTTCGCAATTGAGTTCCCTTCTCCCCCTGGTCTTCTGAACTTCACAATGTCCAGCACGCACTCCGCCGAGACTCTCATCTCTACGCTTCTGCAAGTCACTGAAGATCGGATCGTGCCTCTGACACGTTCTGGCGTGTCCTCGGGAAGCAAGGTCTTCGGAGCCGCGATTTTGAACCGCCTAGACTTGTCTCCTGTAACAGTCTCGACAAACAATGAACGCGTTTCGCCTCTTCTGCATGGAGAGATCAACTGCATCCAGGAGTTCTTCGCGTCCCCAGCAGAAGGTCGTCCAGCCACCAGGGACTGCGTTTTCTTCGCTACACATGAGCCCTGTTCGCTCTGCCTGAGCGGTATCACGTGGGCAGGCTTCAATCAGTTTTATTATCTGTTTACCTACGAGGACAGCCGGGACCTGTTCTCGATCCCTTACGATATCGACATCTTGCAGGAAGTGTTCCGTGTCCCAGCTCCTTCGGATACACCGGAGACGCTCGCTGCCCGGCCGCTTTACAACCGCAAGAACAAGTTTTTTACGGCTAAAAGCCTTGCCGATCTGCTTCAGGATATCCCAGACGAGACACAACGAAGACATTGGGCAGCAGAGATCGAAAGAGTCAAGGGGTTGTACAGTTCATTGAATGAGCGGTACCAACAGGGGAAGCAGGCTGGCGCTGAGAGTGCCAGTATTTGGAAATGATCGTGGCGAATTGGCCCTCGTGTTTTTGCGCACAGTAATATTTCTGAAATCCTAGTTCACGAGGAGGAATCAAGTAGCCCAGTCTTCACATGTAATATGGAGACGTGCATGCTGAGGGACTGGGCTTCTTTTCGTTAACTAATTCTCGAGGCTGCAGGAGGATTTATCCAGAAAAGAATCGAATGTATAATCAAGAAAATAATTGCGAATATGTCTGCATAGACACAGTTGTTGCGGGATTATATCAATTTCACCTAATCAAGACATTCCCTGCAGCTTAGTTAACCTGAACGCGTCACTGCTTAAAAGAGTCATATAAAAAGGATGGCATGTTACAATGCAACAAGGCCCGTTACCAGGTCAACCATACATGCACTTCAGACTGAACCACAAGCTAGATCCTAGTCCTTCTTCCTGCAGCCATTTTGTTGTCTCTACATATGTCCCGGAAATATATATAATAACTTCAATTTAACCTCGCGCACCGTATGTCTTGTCAAAAATTGAGTCCCATGGGAAGTATTGTGGTGTTGTGCTGCATGCCTGTTGTAATTGCAATCAAGCTTGTGTGACTGTGTTCACATCATGTCATGGCCCTATATAACCTATGATTCCTTCAGTTCCTGATTTTATTTTTCCCTACACATACATTTTCACATCATGGAAGGCACTTCAATTAACTTTCCGTGTGCTATCAGATATTTGAATTAATCTTGCCTGACCACAACCTTTGACATCTCTTATCACTTCCACGTCCTTTCCTTGGAGTTACCATCAATCTTGGTAAGGTAAGTGCACATGAATGACTCAGTTCTTCAGCCATCTATGACCCTTATTTTCACTGTCTTCATCTCTATGACATCCATGCTGTCCACAGCCCTATTCAAAGTATCATCACCCAAATTTGTCTTTTGTTAGTTGTGACAGCACGGATTTGTTACTCTGGTTCATCATGTTTCGTAATCTTGTTGCTTTGAAGAAGAAACACGCCGAGAAACATGTCGAGGCATCATGCCGGTCAGGGACGCCGTATCGAACGATGTGGGAGACGCCCTACTTGGTCCAGCGCCCAGACAGGACGGGCGCGCAGCCTTCATCCTTGGCAAAACATCTTGAAGAAGTAAAAAAGCTTCGACAAGAACTGGAACAGGAACAGGAGGAGTCTCTGGCGTCTGACCAATCTCCATGCCCACATTATCAAAAACCTGCTGACGTTGGGTCTATCCTAAACCGCTCTCGGGCTTTTGGCCGCTGGAACAAGAATTCACCGTCACCTTCAAACTACAGCTTGTTCTGGCCGTTGTGTGGCCAAACATGTCGTGGGGGACACTGCATAATCAGTCAGTGACGAGGGGTTGGTCAAGGGCCTTTAGCTACAGCTTGTCGCTAACACAAAGGCAGGGAAATCTGAACTTGATACTGTCGAACACCCACACCAACCAGAACAGACAATGGCTCGTCAACTACTCAGAAATGCCCTTTCCCCTCGGGAGCGATTGCCATTAGGATCATTATCGAACATGACTCCGGTTAATGCGATCCCTTCCGAAGTAACCCCGAAGCAGCTGGCAAAGGTCCTTGCAGCTGATAAGAACCTTCTTGCTCGTGTCATTGCCAATGCCCCTGGCGAGCTCGTCGAACAGCTTTTCGTAAATTCGGGCCTGCATGTTACTCAAACGGCTAGTAGCATCCTCCTCGTTAGAAACGAGGACCAAAATGTCGAAGTCCAAGTCACCCACCCAGATTCAGAATCTGCAGTTGCCCCAAAGAGCACCATTTCTACCAACCAAAACCACATCGACAACTGCCCTGTACAAGCGCCTTTTGTGAACAAAAAGGGCTCTAGCGTCCACCGGGCCGCTAAGAATTCTGTGACCAATTCTTCTCGCCAGTCTGAGAAGGCAGGTATGCATACTCCGGAGAATAACACCAAACGCGATCAGGAGGCAAAGGGGGCGACTGCATCTTCTCATCGGACTCAAATCAACAGCAACGGAGACCAAAAATCGGTAAACTCCCATTATTTTACTGACGTTTGTGATCAGCACAGCCGCGGCCAAAGCATTCAGCATCACTCCTTCGCACCGAGGGAACTACATGCGAGTAGTCTCAAGGCCCCCCCACGCCGAGAACCTCCCGTCAAGCTTCGGTTGAAAACCTCGTGGAAAAGTTCAGACAGCACGTCACATCCTGATCATGTTCCCAAGCCAAGTGCTCCCCCAGCACCTCAAGCCTCTCATTCGGAACCAGTCACTTCCACGTCTGCTCTGGCAAAACCTAATGATCGGCCCAACTACAATGACTGGCGTACCGACGCATACAGCAAGGCTGAGCCATTACGACACGTTCCTGCTCCCCCAATTCCCTCGCGGGCAACGGGTCTTTCTTTCAGTGACGCTCTGAAGGGCAAGCCCTTTCCTCGATCGTCCAGCCCTGGAGTTTCAAGGGTTGAGGAGAGTGCTCAAAGGCCTAACACGTACAATCAAAGTCTGGAGAACGGACGACTGGTTATTTCAAAGACCAGGCTGAGGGGGAATGCCGTCGACAAGTCTGCAAAAACAGTGGAAACCAGAACCTTGAGGTCCGGTCCGGACGGACTTGTGGAAGGGAAGGTCCCTCCCTGGAGGGGGTCCTCTTGGTCCAAGAGAGGAGGACACCAGGAATTAAGTTGTCCGCCTGTTTCAGGTCACGCCGGACATTCTCGAGGTCCTAGCACGAGCAGCCGGCAATCGTGTCATTCCGAGCATCCTGGGACTGCACGGGAGTCCTTGTAGCAGCAGAACCCTAGGTCCGAGAGGAAGCAGCCACTGCCACCCTCATCTTACTGGTGCGAGTTTACCCATGAATGGTATCCAAGATGGCATCCACTGGAGCCAACTGTGATGCTCCTCAAGCCTGAATACAAGTACGCATGGGTGAACGAAACAAAAACAGAGTACAGGGTGGTCGGAATGCGCGCTGCGCAGGAGACGTACGGTCACTGGCCCAAACCTCTCAAGGGCAAATGGTCAGACATCCTAGATGCAATGGATGAGTACGATTCGGGGTTGAATGAGGACCTTACTTGGCCTATTGCCGAAATCACAGCTGCTGGCTCCTCACCCGAGTCTCAAAGCAGCAAGCATCCAGGATCCAGGTTCAGCACCCCAACTCCTGCTCCTGCTGACGAAAGTGCCTATGGTCCCGCCGAGCCTGCTCATTTCGAGGCTCTGGCTTCATCCGATGTTGATCATCGAAGTGACTTCACGATTGCGGAGGAACCTGTCGAGCAGACTACTCTCTCCGACGAGACCGCACAAGGTAAGCAAGCCTCACTCGCTGTGAGTGTTTTGCTAGCTAACGATGTTGATCCTACAGAGCCTGTCGCCGACGCTCAGGTTCGCTCTGCCATTGAGAAGAAAACTTCTGGTGAGATGACCATCGCTTTTAAGAACGACCAAACCATAGCTCTAGCTCCCGCAGAATATATGGCAACTCAGCATGATGCTATCCCGAATAATGACAAGAGCGATTCAGATTTGGATGGGAAGAGGAACGAAGCTCAGCAATCTCTCTTCCCGTTCGCTCGGCAAAGGAAAGGGAAGAAGCAGAAAAAGAACAAGAACAAGAAAAAGGCAGCAAAAAAAGGGCAAAAACAGCAGAAAGCCAGTAAGGCGGTTACTTCAACCGTTGCCGACAGTCAGGCCGATCCTTTGCCGAAGAGTGCTGGCCCGGATCCAGCACCTTCTCATGAGTTATCTGGCCCAGAGGAGGAGTCGAAGGATAAGTCCGAATCCGAAGAGCTCACGTCGGTTGCATTTCGCCTTTCTCGCACATCCCTGAACGCCATTGCGGAGACACCGCTTGAACCTGGCGTTGTCTTCAATCGATTCTTCAATAGCTGGAGGCTTCCCGAATTGCTAGCACGGGGTGTCACGGTCCCAACGGTTCCAGCACATAGGGATGACGACGGAAAAATCATTTACGGATACAACTGGTCGCATCCTCGACTTGCGGTCATCGACCGATTGGAGCGTGACGTCGTCATGTGGGACCACAGCGTTACGCTGGGTGAGCCGGGAGAGGTCTCGTGTTTTAAAAGAGCACGGGATAACCGAAAGGATGACGGATCTCCGGATGGAGATAAAAGAAAAGCAGGCACGTCGAGTTCTGAAAAGTACAATCGGTGTGCTCACGATGGGGGTAGCGATCGCGGTGACGGCAGTGATTGTGCGTCTCGTAATGAGCGGGATCTTGTCAAAGACAGGTTCGGCATGAGCGAAGAGGGATTGGAGAACTGGCTGGAAGTCTGGACCCACGAGTTTATGCCTCTGGCAAAGAGGTACTCCAAGAAGAAGTGGGAGGATCTTGACTGGCGTTCGGAACCATTGGTCAAACCGAAGACGCCAACTCAGATCTCCACTGCCCCAAAGGGAGTGGTGATGATCGAGAAAGGCGTCGTTGACTCGGACGATCTGGTCAAGGAGCAGAATAAGATATTGACGGAATGCTTCAGAAGCGGTAATTGGAAGGAGGTCTGTGGTGAGGGAGGGTCCAGGGCAATGCTCGTAACGCTACCGGATGGAGACAAGCTGGAGATTCCGCAGTGCCGGCTGTCCACAGTCGACAAGGTGGTTGGGTTGGAGGTTAACCCCAAGGCTAAGAAGCTCCAAGTCATGACCGAAAAGACTCTGGAACTTCCAGAAGTAATGTTGGGGTATATCCTTCCTGCCCCGGAGCCACCCTCACAACCGACGACTGGCAGCGACAAATCTGAACGTTCGGCCGCGCCAAAACCACGGCAACCGACAAAATCTTCTATCAACACAAAATCCCTCAAGAATAAACCACTAACCGAGACAGATTCACAAAAAAAGGAGTTGGAGGGGCCGGCGTCACCGGCACAAAAAAAAGACTCCGAAGATGACCTCATCAAACCCAAGCCCTCCACACCAGAGTGGCTGGTAATTCCAGAGAGTGACTCCTCTTTGGAAATGCCAGAGCTGGTGCCCGCAAGCCCTTGACGGAAAGGCGGGAAATGGTTGTGGTTGGTCAGAATGGGATTAGGGTGATATTGGTTTTTGGCATGATACTAGGTCTTAATGGGCGGAAAGTCTGATGCTTATCATCATTAAGCGGGTAAACGTTCCGGAAATGTCACTATTTTGTTCATGGCCGGACGCAAACCGGCTATACAAGTTGACATTTTTCCACTAAATATCTAGTTCCCATCCATGCCGTGTTCTCTGTCATTATGCTGCAGTACTATGATTCCGATTCAGGGGTTTGTTTACTTGCCCAACCCAACCCCATAGTTGGGCATCCGTCACCAGGGGTAATAAGGGGTAAGTGGATCGTTCTGAACCAGCGTGGAGCGCAGTGTCTTCTCTCACTGGAGAAATTCGGAACCTGAAACTTGATCCAAGTGATCGACATCACAAAATTACCTAGATGAGTGACTTACTCGAGCGCTGATATGTGACTTGTGCAGGTCAGCTTACGCTAATGCAGATGATGCTTCAAAACCTCAATGCTTGGTGTGATGAAAGCTTGGAGTTGAAGCCCCGCTTCTGTTCAACTAAGCACTGTTGTTTAGCGCAAGCGCGGAAAACTGCGGCCAGATCGTCTTGGCGGGATGCGGGGCTTCATGGGCGGGGCATCATCCGGCCAGCTATGGATTACCCCGCTCTTGTTCGACACGAAGGCTTGAAGGGGGACTTTGTCCACAGATGTTCGGTCGTCGACCATTGGTGTTTTTGAGGACAGTATGCCTGCATATGGCTGGGTATGCACAGTCCCAGGTAAGGAAACTTGAGATCAAGGTGTCATATGTCGGTTGTTGGAAAAGAGAAGAGTGGACGATGGTGGGGTGTTAGGTGAGCGCTTGGCTGACGTAAATGTGCGTGCTACTCGGGCAGCGCCGGGCGTTGGGCATGATATCTGGCTAGCTTCCAGCAGACTCTTGGAGGATCCCGATAGTTTTATGCAGATCCGGTTTTCTTGTTTGGGGATTCCTGAGCGGTGGTTCGAAGCTAAATGAAAGTCTAGACTAAGGCGCGTGCGAGAAGCGTTGTCCTCTCAGGTGCTTGCTGTTTGTCTGGCAAGGAGGAAGACACTTGAATGGTTCTGCACAAATGCGGGCGTCTGGCGATGGGTGCATTTACAGGCAGCATGGCGCTTAACAGGGCTCAGGTTGACTAGCAATGAATTTGCTGGAGCCCCCACGCGTTTGGCGCGGTTGGGCAGTTAGCGTCAGGATGTTTGGTTCCTGCGCCAAGATATAGCCGGATGTTTTTGTCTGGGATGTTGGTCCCTGGTTGAGGGGTATGGGGATTTGTGCTGGAGAGGGATTTTCAGCTGGGAGAACGGGGATCTGCTTGATGGAGTCTGCTCCAGTGTTAAGGACAGCTAGGCGCCTATGTAGACTAGTCCTGGCGATCATGATGCAAGAAATAAGGTTGCCACAAGGCCTGCCACAGTCGTATGGTAAAGATGCTGTTGGCATGAAGCCGACAACCGAACTCCCTAGAGATCTTCAAGCATGCAAAGAGATTGCAATTCACCTGACATCAACATGGTCGACCACGTGAGCCAAGAGGATATTAACCAGATCCAAGGTAGACGGCACGGCTGAGATCCTGGATCACACCTCGCACAATGCAAAGCTCACAAGATCTCATCATCTGTCTCGCACGTGAGATTCATCTAAGCTAGGAAAACTCCCTTTTCCGTCATGGTAGGTAGCACTGTATATCGGCACGGTACAGGGCTCTGAAGTTCTACATTCATGAGGGGGGTGCAGTTAATGAACATTCCATCCGAATCAGTGTTAAAACTTGCATCGTAAATTGGCGTGCAAGCCACCAATACCACCCTCCCCATTGCCATGGCACTGCATCTTGCAGTGGGGGACCTGGATGGAACTTCGTTGAGTGTGGTGTACGTGCGTGAAAATGGTGACTGTGCCGCTGCGCCACTGTCAAGCCTTGGGCGCTTGAGACAACGGCTCACTGGTCTTACGTTGCGTTACACGTTTCCGTTACACACAGGCGCGCTGCGGTGCGCCACACCGGTAGAGAGGGCCTAAAAATAATTGTATGCAGCAGAGGTAATGATGGAAGGGAGGTTTTTCGAAAAGTGCTTGCTTGCTGTGAAGTATTCTAGAGGAGGGTTATGGGGGCTGGTATTGTCTACTTTCAACAAGGGAGAGTTTGTTTAAGGGGAATATTTCGATGTCACTTGGTGGCTTTTTTCATCAACAGAAATATCTTTTGACAATATCTTGATCTTTCAGCAAGTTTCACACCATAAGCTTGACCTTCTCTACACCATCTATATAGGTATATCACGGTTGGTGCACGCATGGTCACAGCGGACGATCACTGAATACATCCTAATGTGGCAATAGGCAGGGGAAGGTTGACGGTGATGCACGCCTGGGCACAGAGCTCTGATTGGGTCAATCAACGGTGAGCCGCACATGCCTGGGCATGTTCTCTGCACGCAATTGTAGATAGCCGCTGACAGATCCAGCAGGTAGTCTACGACTTGTCAAACGTGGCGAAGAAAGAACTTCAGGGTGCAGGTGTTTTTTATTCTTTTTGAGATTTTTCTGGGGTGTAGGCTTGCAAGTAAACGTAAGCAGGTACCCAGCTGTCAACTCTCGGTCAACCTCCTAAAAGGCTACTGGGCACACTAACCTCTCCCTGAAGAGCCTTGTCTCTTCCTCGGAAATGCCCACAGACATATCCGTATACCATTCTATCATCAGCTCAAATTTTCTTTGTTATGGGCGGCCTTAGGAGCTGGAAATGAGGCTACAATGCCCGTTACTACAAACTCCAGTCATTATGTTCGCATAATAATTCTGAAATCTCCCATTCTCATGCTTTTTGGAACCGGGGGCCTAGTTTAAAGAAGTGATAGCGAACATTTGGAGCGATTTCTCCATCCCAAACCCCCATACATATACTATGGAGGTATCACTCAGTCAATGAAATGATCACGAATTGGTGGATATCTCGCCGTCAAAGTTCCATACAGTGTGACCTATGACCAACAGAAGGGCTGGGCTTTCTAAATTGGTAAAAGACGCACAAGTTGAAAACATTTCTTGATAGTAATTTGAATACTATTCAGAACACTATCCATAAAGTATACTACGGAAATGTATACCAAAGAAATACATCCAGAACTTGAAGCATTTCAGGCCAAAGTACCTGAAATTGATGTGCTCTTTGAGGAATCGGAGATCAGTAATAATTGAACAGTGTCAATCACATCCTGATATATGATCCTTTTCTAGCCAGTAACCGATGTGCTGGGTAGAAAAGGATCATATAGCAGCAGGAATGAAAATTCATTTCTGGGCTTGGTCTTTAGCCACAATAGAATGAAAGAAAGCATATCGAAGATTCTTGACCAACACCAGTCTATGCTGATGGTGTAGCCAAGGTAGAAAAGGAATAATCTCAAGACCGCCGATATTGAGTGTTTATCCACTGAAAAATTAGTACTTACGACGCCATGATCCTGTCCTTTCAGTAGAGGGTTGGGAAAGAAAACTTGGCTCAACAGAACTTCGCATTTGTCATTCTGGTCATCGACATCGAAACGAGATGGCGCAAAAGACGTCACCACGCCAACTGCTGCGCTGAGAACGTGGCTGACATAGAAAGGCTCCAAGTGTTCCATTTGGAAATATGAAATCTTTGCAAAACTAAACCTCAAAGCGCCATAGTTTGTCCCTCCAGTCTGAAGTTAGGAAAGTAAGGTAGTATTGCAGATTATAGATCCTTATTTCAATACATTTGACAGTGAAACGACCCATACCTATATGGTTCAAGATTTTCAGACGAACTGGAGGACTTGGTGGCTATCTTCTCTTGCTCATTTTCTGAAGCTGAGTATATGGAACAAGGGTTTACTCATAAGTGTCGGTAAGCTGGCTGCTCGGAACAGGGTTAGCAATGCTGTCAGTATCCATATGGTGTTCTTTTTTTATGTGCTAGTTACCACCTTAACTGCTAATTTGATGTGAATGCTCAGACATAAATGCTGGGATACGGCCTCAGAGATTTATATACCATATTCGGTGCAACCTGAACGGTCACAGGTGACTCCCCCTTGGCCTCAGGTCCCGTTTAACAATTGGCAATGACATGTGTCATGTCCCGTTTCATTTGTCATCTGCGGACAATGTGAAAGACTCCCGCTCGGCAAGTTTTGCATACTTGGAACACAGAGTCTATGGTTGGTCATCGAGATCTAGCCTGGACTGACATTCCGAATGTCATGGTTTCTTTTGGTAATCGCCGAACCAGGTCGTGTTAGATGATGGCAGATGGAGAAACGTCTCTCCTTTGTGACTGGGCTTTCGGTATGCCGAAGAGTCGTGCGGTTATGTCATGGTTTGTTGCCCTCGATAGGTTTGCAGATGCTTCTTAGAAAACAAACGTGAGAATTTAAGTAGTAAACTTCCTTGCCAGTAGCAGGATTGAAGAGGCTGTGATTCTTGACATATTATACACTGCCATTGATCTGGATCACTGTACTATCCGATACTGACATAGCACACAAAGCATAGCTTTTGTGGTGACGAGTAGCCTCTCTGCAATGAGATCTTCGTTGGCATGATTTTGCACGCATAAAGTTTTGAAAGCTAACATTGCGATCAACACCATTTAATGGTGCATAACTGACTAATGTAAACGCTCTAAGGAACTTCCGACAGCTTTATCGTATGGCTAGATCACGTCAACTACTAACCAGAAAAAATAACCAAGCAGAAAACCAACTTAAACCTAATCCCCTAATGATGCATGGGTGGCACCTCATAAGTCCTCTGCAGGGGAAAATGTACCTCGACGGCCATAAAGGAGGGGTATATGCCTTTCTTCACGCGAAAAAAAAAACGCAGAGCAACGTGCAGCAGGCCCTAGTCCTTTCCCTCTGAGGCAAGGAACCCATATCACCGGTACATACACCCTTCTATTATTGGGAACGTGAGTGGTGCACAACAGCAGGAAATCGCTGCATTGTAACAGCTATGCACTATGAGAGAAGTGCGATCGGGGTTACAGTGAAGAGGGGATGAGAGCACATATGGTTAGAAGACCGCTAGTTGCTCTGTTCGGCGAATGAGCCACTGCGCCGTTGACGTGCCGAGCCGCTCGGGAGAATAGTTGATGGGTGGGCTGACCTTGGAAAAGGTCTTTTGGGTGCTTGGTCAGGAGTTTCCATGCTTACACAAGCCTGGTGTAGGGCCATGGCTGCTGGATAGAGATGTTTGATGAAGATAGGCATGACCATGTAGTGCTGCTCATGGCCGTGTTGATGGCGATGAAGGTTGTTAACAAGGACACCTCCGTCATGCCTTGTCTCGAAATAGACAAGGCTCAAAAGACAAATAGATTACAGGGAAGGCCACCGGGGGCTGGAACGAACTTTGTCATGCACCAGGTTTCCAGGTTCGAGAACTGGGAGAATTCCCAGACTGTCGCTCCTGGGCAAGCGAGCATGTGAATGTTTCAAATGTAGGCAACCACTGCTTGGCGTGCTGATTGCGGGGATGACTATCTCTGGGATAGATTACGCGATATCAAGAAAGATCAGGTGTGCTTATCGCAAGCTGGAGATATCTTCAAAGGGATTGTTGGGTGTGTGTCGATCATTCTCTGGATGTCATGTTAATCGGCATCTACAGGCCATGTCTTTGCAGTAACTTGGAATTAGCATCTTTCCTGAAGTGACTGCACGAAGACTTTAAGCACTCTATCTAGTGTTTGTGCTTGTGATACCGGTGATAGCGGCGCATGTCGCCGATGTCGACGGTGAGTCCCGCGTGGGAGAACTCAAGCAGAGACGCTGTGGCTGTGACGGCAGGTTTCGTTACAGAATGCCCAGTACTAAAATGTCTCCACTCATAGGGCTGAGATATCCACAGGCTTTGTTGGTCTGGGCCAAGCTCGATGTTTGGGAGCAACAGGCCGTGCCACAGATGCAAAGGACATTGTAGAGCACAGGATAGGATTTGTGGTCAAGAGCAGCTGGCAAACAAAATCCAAACATATTGCTCGATCTTCGATGATTGTTCCGTCCAGTGTAACATGTGCCACAGTGGCTGATAATCTGAGTATCTCGGGACAAACTTTCCAGACGGTGAAGATGCCCGCCCAGACTGTGCTTCGCTGGATTCACACCTTGTTCCCACACCTCGGTGAATGCGGGGTTTTCAGAGATGGGGGAGTGGGGCACACCGAACTTCGTGGTATGCGGTACGAGGGCCTGGAGCGATTGATGATACCCTTTCAAAAACGGCTTGTCAAACGGAAGCTGGAAAATCGTGATCAAAAAAAAGCTGATAGATTGTGTGGATCACGAGGGCGGCGATCTTGCGTCTGTATTCAAATGGCGGGATGAGCTGCGATGGTTTGGGGTTCTGATGGAAAGAGGAAAAATTTTCACATACGGAGCGGCACACACTAACCTGTCCTATCCATCCCCCAGGCTTGGCGCCCTGTCTACCACAAATGCTCGGCGCATGCGAACATTACGCCGTGGTTGGCGGTCGAGAGAACGAACCAGTCACAGAAAAACTTGGAATAATCTAAATACTGTATCTTGTCCGCCAATATCACAACGTCCAGATTTTGCAGGCAGCTTGATTACTAACCAATTGTCAGCATACAGACAGGTCTATTGAACACCGTAGAAGGTCCCCCAAAACGGCCACTCTGTCGAAGAATCGGACCGTCCGTGCCGCAGACCTGTGATTATCGTTCACAATGACTGTTTCCCAGGCCTTCGACGTTTCTGACCGGGGACCGGCAGGCAAATGGTAGATGGATTTTGTGGGAAGGCTCGAGGTGACACAAGGAATCGCGGGTAAAGAATTTTCATTGATTCATCCAGTTTTCATCCATCCCTCGTTCTTATCGCATCTGTACCAAACCCCCCTCCCCCCCGAGGGGGCCACACACCCTCTCTTTGTTCCCATTCCAGTTTTTTGTTTGCGAGCAACTGCGCCAACATCCATCTTGTAGCCGCCCCGTATTGTTGATTCTCTACTGGAACATCGAGTGCGGCTGCGTAATCGCAGAAGTCATCTAGCACATTCTGGGACGATGCGTCATCAAACCCAGGCATGCCACTTAAGCAGATATCTTGGTCTATTTCTTCGTCGGCTACTCGCAGAACGCAAGTCACCATTCAGCAAGATGGGTTTGCGACATGTGAGTGCGGGTACGTGCAGCCAGGAGAGCAAGGGTATCAATGATGGCTGGAAAAAGGAGATTCTGGTATCATATTCAACCGTTCATCCCAAGTTGTATAACACCCCCGGCGCTGTCAAGGGAGCCCCGGGATTGCGGACGGGAAGGCTATCAGGGGTATCCTCTGTGAAGGAGAATCCACATTTGACGACATGTCATACCATTCACACAGTACAGTGAAGGTCAAGCAGGCCGTTGCTCAACGGCGGCTGCTGTGCAGTGCAGAAGCCTCAGCCTCGCGTGAGGACGGGATTTTTGACTCGATCAGCAATCCGTACGATTAATGTAGAGTAGTGTGGCTAAAAATCAAGAAACACTTTGGCGCAGTTACGAAACACCGAAGCTTTTGTTTCACAACTCCATTTGGCGACGTCTCATCATAGCACAGGACGTGTCCGTGCATCCCATGGGAATATCTTTCTATCTTTGGGATACGAAGAACAAGAACTTTCAGCCCTAATATCAAACGAGTGCAAGTTCTCTGGAAAAAGTTCAGCTTCGGGATGTTGCGTCCTTAGTGGATTACTCGCAGACGAAGTTCATTCTGGTGCCAAACTCAAGGGCCAGGCATATATGCAGGACAAATTAGCTAAGAAAATATCTCTGTAAATGACTGATCTTCCCTCTGTCACTACCCGTCCGGCCCAAGTACAGACTTACACAACATCAGGTCCCGTTGTCCGAGACATATGGGATGGATACGGGCCCCGGAAGATACCAAAGGATGCGGCGTTTGTTCGTGGTTCATTTTACCGTCCCCCAGACTTAATAACCCGTAGAAAGTCGGTAATGGAAGGGAAATATGACACTTGTTACTCGCAGCATGATTGTAACTTTGTCTCTTCGTTTGCAGCAACCTGACCTTTTGTGCAGAGGTGCAGACACCATCAGCCCGACGCTGCTGAAAGGAAAAAACCGGATCCAACGATTTGGCCGAGCAAAGTTCCCGAAGCAAGAGGATTCGTTTCTGTGGCGGAGCCGGTTGGGCAAGAGGGAAACTTCTTGGGCCCAGAGAGGCACTTCTTGGGCCCAGAGAGGCGGTGCTCCCTGGCTCTTTAAAGCGGAGAGCGCGCGTTTTAGGGCTGACGGGCTAGGGCTACGGACACCAGGAGATGACTGGTTTGTTTGGGTGCATGTACTGCTTCTTGGTGGCTTGTAGGGCAGCAATTTTTCACACACGAAAATCCGTGTTTCATCATCAGCCTGCACACCACACTAGACTGGAAAATTGATGCAAAGTATTGTGCACGAAAAAGGAACCCAAGTTATCCATCTAGATCGCCACCACTAGTCTATCTATGTAATCACCCAAATCCAAACGAATATTAGACTAAACAAGGGGTATATCCATCCTGAGGAAATCCAGGAAAGAAAACGAGAGTAGACAAGATATCGCGTTTCACTGTAATTGTGCAGGCCGCGTTAACCAAAACTAAAAGTAAACAAGGCTCGAACGCCCGGCGAGGAACCCAAGAAACAATCCATAACATTTCCAAAAATCAACATTAAATCAGGGGCGACTATTAACCCCATCACAAAATGAAATCCTCCACCTAAGATCAAGGAACAGATAACGACAAGAGCCACCAACCCATTAACCCAACCAAGTAAACCTCCCAAAAAGACAAAGGAAAGTAGACAAAGGAACATCGTAAGCTTGTTGAATACCAATACACATCAGATTTAGCAGCATTCTCGCTGCGTTTTTGTTCTTGGTTGTTGCTTCATCAAGCATCACTGTCTTTGCAGACACTTTGGGTATCATTGAGAAAAGACCAGACCGAACAAATAAGACCGGCCCACAGTGGTATAAGACGGGATCAATCCCGAAGTAGTAAAAGAATTTTTAAGATGCGAGAAACCCGCTTTTGTGCCTCGCGGCTCCCGAGGAAAGAAACTGATCCTCTTTTTATAGACCCGGATGACCCGAAAAGACCCCAAAAAGAGACATAATCATACAGAGTGCCCTGGGTATCTTGGTGTTGTGTCTTCTGGTTTGTTATGTGCGGTTGAATGGCCCCCGGATGTTGTGGTGCGGTGAGAGTGAAGGACAAGCTGACCTTGGTAAAGTAGGTATGGATGATGATAGGGGGCCCCATGGGTGTCAGTGTTATGCGTTTACACGGTCGGCTTGCGGAGAATCTCCTCGCAGTTGGTATCAAACCTGAGGTTCCAGGTGCGAAGTGAGCTCATGAACTTCTCCGTGCGCTCGAGCTCGCGGTCGCGGCCGAAGAGGGTCTCGACAAACTCGACGCCGGCGTCCTTACCCAGCTGACCAGGGGCCTTCTCGCCGTCCTTGGTAGCAGAGCGGAGCATGGGGGCCTCACAGGCCTTGAGGAGCTTGCGAAGCTTGTCGGAGATACGCTCACCGGCCTGGATGAACTCCTCGACCATCTCGCGATTCTCCTTGGAGCGAATCTTGGGGATGATCTCCTCGGCACGCTTGCGCTTGCCGGCCAGCTGGATCAGCAGGAGCCAGAGCTCACCAGCCATGTCGGCAAAGGCGCCGTTGGGACCATGATGGTAAACGGTCCAGTCATAGATCCACTTGCCAAGGGAATTGGCGTCGAAGACACTACCCAGGAGCAGGATAGGCTCCTCGGAGGGGTCCCAGTTCTTGAGCGAGTAGCCGGGAGGAATCTTGTACCGCTTGGCGTCGGCCTCGGTGGCCTGGCGATGAGGAGGGGGCGGCGGGGGCTTCCTGTGAACGCTGGCGGGCCGGGCGGTCTGGGGTCTTGGGGGCATCTGGGGCACCGAGGTTGAGTTGCGTCGAGGGTGGCCAGTCATCTGGGGCCGGCGGTCGGGCTCGTACCGCGGCGATGCGAACCCAGCAGCTTCTCTGTCGAAGTAAGGACCGCCCTGTGCATAGCGATGGTGATCAGTCCCATGCCCTCCAGCGTTCACGCTATGAAAATCCCTATGACGTCTGGCCGTGGACCTCGCGGGCACCGTGAAACTGGCGCCGCTAGCATTCAGAAATTCCTCCTCGTCGGACTCCCCATGCCTGTCTGAGGGCCGAATGTAGGAAAAGGAGCGGCGACGCTCGAGGCGAGGAGACGGCAGACCGGAAAAACTATGCTTTCGCGTACGCGAATGCGAATGACTCACATTGACAGTGCCGTAGAGGCCGTCGCTCGTGTACCGGGGGGAGAAGGAAGCACGAGGGCTGCCGTAGAGGGGAAAGCCGGTGGTGCTCCCGGTGCGGAAGTGAGCGCGGGTTGAGGGACGCTGAGGCGTGGCCATTGTTCCGAAGTAGTAGCTCGGGCCCCGAGGCGAGGGCGTCGGGGATGGAGTGGGAAACCCCTTGTCGTCGTAGAAGAACTCCCCACCGGGAGTCGAGCGATAAGGTGAATAAGTAGCCATTATCGTTTTCGCGGATGTTTACTGCGACACCCAAACTATCATGCAACTCCGAACCAAAAACTCTCGTGTGTACCCCTCAGCCTGTGCGAGGGGTGGATGGATTCTAGCTCGTTTGTCCTCTCAAATATCGTGTGTTTGCTTTGTTCTCGCGCCTGGTGTTGTGACGCTCTGTCACCTCGAAAAGTTGTTGGTAGGAAGAGAGAAACAGTGTCTTTTCGTCGCGAACATGTCAAGATGCCGGGTTAAAAATCGTGGCAAATCAGGCACCAAAGTCGAGGAAGCGACTCTGGTGTAATCTCGAAGGTGCTGGACTTGTCGATGGTAGTCCAAGCTCCCAAAAATCACGTAGAGCACAGGGTTGTGCGAAGGTTGGGTGTTCAGGAAAGTTATAGTAGGAGGCAAAAGTGACTAAATAAAAGGGGAGAAATATCGATATCGGATGGCTGGAAGCCGGGGTTATATTGCTCCCAGTGTGCTAGGGCAGCGGTTCCAGTCCCTCCCTGTTCTAGGTCCGTCAAAATTTGTCGAAAGACAGGGATTGATTGGAAAGCAGTGGAGGGGGGCGTGTGGCTAAAACGGAGGTTCTCGGGTGCCACCATTCACGCCCACCAGGCAGCAGAGGTAACCACACCCCCTTCTTGCCAGTTTAGGAGGCCTTTTCCGCACTGTGCCCAAGCAGGCCGCAGTTCGGCCAATCGCTCCCGCTCGCCTTCATCAGACCCTTCACCCTCCTTCGGGGACAGCTTGACAGTCTCAGCCGCGCCCAAATCCAAGCCTGCCTGGAAATAGCAGCACGGAGAAGCGAGGCAATGCAAAGGCAGTGAACGCTGATAGTAGGAATGTATTCGTTCTCGTCCATCACATCGCTAGCCCTCATCATTTAAGAAGCTATGATTCCCCAATATATCATGACTCAACGTTCTTCGTCACTTTCTTCCTGCCTATCTCTGGTTTTCTCCTCCACCTTGGCTGACACCCTGTCATAATTCTTTTGCAAGGCGGGATCATCAACCCCGGACTTTTGGTGGGCTGCGCAGTCCCGCCGGCTAAGCGAGATTTTGCTCACCCACAGTGGTCTTCCGCCGTCCTTGACAGGGGACCAATCCAACCTTTTCACCAAACCTCCGAAAAAAATTTTTTTTCCACCCTTCGTTAACAAAAGCATGACAGGATTCTGAAGACTTGTAAGACGGTCCCAAGGAATCGGTGGTCCCCTCGGGTTCATTGTTTGGAACCGTGACTCGGTTTGAGCCGTTTCTTTCGATTCGGAGAGATGGATCGGTGGCACAGTTTGTTGAGCATTGGCGGATAGTTGGGGGCGACCACGACCTTGCTGCCAGCGCGGGATGATTGACGAAAGTTTGGTACCTTTTTGCCACAAGGCCGCGGAAGGTAGTCCTACCAGGCAACTCTCAGCTTGCGACGCGACTTCATTCTTATCAGCCTGTGGCGGTCATCGATCGATATTGGGCTTTGGAAGGAACATTCCCACAGCTTCAGCCTCTGGGCGATTCTTCCATGCAGATTGGATAGTAGCCTATGGGCTGAGTAAAACAGCCGGCGGCTCCCGTCCGTTACTGCTCGCATGCTCAAACAATAGGCCAGAGGCGGAAACACGATGGCGGAAAGACTTAAAAGTTGCGCAAAGTACAAGAAAGTGAGGATCATGCAGTGATTTTGCGCCTTTGTGCCTGGATCACGAAGCCCCTTCCTCATCAACCTCATCAACCTCGAACCTCCCGGTTTGCGGGTGATCTTTTCGTCACCTTCAGCAACTCGGCAACCAGCCCGAGGACTGAATCCTGGTAACCTGGGCATTTTGAAGTCACTGAGGGTGTAGGAGTGACGACCAGGCGTTAAGTCGGTGTTGGGGAAGGTTCGGAAGGCAGAAAAATGCTGACGCTAGCTGGACCACCCCTCTCCCAATTTCCTTTGCTCCAATCTTCTACCTGCTGGATGAAAGAAACAGTAGCGTCTTCTCGGCCAAGCTTCAGCTATAAAGTATGGTTCTCACAATCACATGAAGTTGACAGATGCAGTCTGAGACTTTGCAGCTGTTTTGGGACAAGTTCACCCGTCAGATCTGGAATCCGGGGTGCCAAGAGGCGTGCATCCACCTTTATCCTGTGTTCTGCCCTCTCGGAAGTTTTGTGGATGGATTTCAGCTACAGTTCACGCTTGTGCGGATCCTGTTCACGTCAAGCTGCACAGCCGTTCGTCCTCGCGTGTCGCGGATGCAGGGACTTGCAGGCCGTTGAAACTCTGGGAGCGGGGTCCTTGCATGTCTGCGCCAATGATGACACGCTGACTTCAAGACCAATATCAGAGACTCTTCGCGCCAGAGCGAATACCTATTTCAAAGGCCAGTTTAAATCTTTACCCGGCATGGCGGATGCTTGGATGTTTCTCTCATTCTGCTGAGCTTGCGTAACAATAGATCCAATGGACGAGTCACCTCAAAACAACAAACAGGCAAGATTATCTTCAGAACAGCCAGAAGCCCAGTATAATGGATGATGTAACTCAACACAATCACGTTGCCCTGAAGAGATCTGGTCACTTCCCTCCCATATGGCGAACGAGATTTCATGCCATGGCTGATAAACGCCACAGGTGCCTAAGCACCCAGATCTTCCCTCAGGATTCCGGCCGCGTCAGTCGCAGCTGTCTACTCCTCTACTCTCAGTGTGAATCGCGTTCTGCTGGTGATGTTTGATACGTTGCCAAGTTCCCTTTCGCCGCTAGCAGAGTCTGGAATATTAGCTAAATTGTATCCCACAACACTCAACCAGTCCCGTGAGCCATTCCTCATTGAGACACCTCACTGATCCGGCCTGTGCTGTTCGGAGAGGGATGTTGGATGTTGCCATATGACTCGAGCATGTAAGCATGATTCTGTGCAGATCATCATTATTACCTTCAACACACAAGCTCAGCATCCAACGTAAGTTAATATCTGTGTGTGGGCACAGATGACAGCAGCAGATACCCCAGAGATCTATCATGCATACCCCTGGCCTCGGTTGCCTCTCTCCTCGTCATGTTCGAGAGCAGCACTGCAAGACGGAAGGGAGTCGTCCAAGCCCCATACAGTGCTGAAACACCGTCCCAAGAAGACAAGAGACCAGCCGCGGTCACAATAAGGACGAATTTTTCACAAGCTGTGCCGCGGGTCGATTATGAGAGCTCAAACCTGTGTTGGCTCGACAAATCCTGGCCCTGGAAAGCTGGACGAATTTGCCAAGTTTGGTTGATCATGCGAAGGCAGCGCACAATCACACACTCTTCCAGGTGCGGTTCGGTGGGGCATTCACCTCGTCCTCACCTTCCCAATCGTCCCGGCTGGAATCTTGGCTCGCTTGGCAGTTTGGCCATTTTTCCAGAAACACACACCCCAACCCGAGCCTGGTCGGCGCGGTCCCCGGCACCTTTTCCGTTTTGGATGGATTTGCGTTTTGCCCAAGCCCCCTGTCCTTGGCTCACACCGCGAGAAGAAAATTTTTTTCTCGTCCTCTTCACCGTCTCAATTGACTTCCCTTTCTACCAGGAGTTGCTGAGCGTTGGGATGGCGACGAGACGCTCACCAACCTCGCTCTCTCCGTCTCCCTCATTGTCAGTTCGGTGACTCACACCACGACACGGGGAACGTGATGAGTTCGAAGAAGTTTTGCTGCCCTAATGGCTCTCGCATCTGCTGCGTTGATGTCCAATATCAGCAGCCAGTTTGGTTCCAAGTCCTGTATTGACCAATAAGCTTCCAGCAAGCCGGGGCTGGATGCAGGAGCTTCGTGCCCCGTTTGGAGGCGATTGGATCAACCAGGCCCTGAAAAAAGCCCACTCTGTCCGGAGCAACGAAGTGACTCGGTTTAGCGGTTCCCGGAACCACTGTGAACGGTGAGCAGTGTCTCTCGCAGATTCCTTTCTTCCCTACATTCCATACCAAAAAAATAGACAACCTTCCAAGCTTCCAAGCTGATGGGAGCACATAACTGACCGATTATCCACGCGTTTTGGCTCTCACCGACAGTCTTCAAAGCCTTGACGGCATGGCAGGGCCACGGGCATTGCATGGTGCGTTGCATATTTCATGCCGGCGAGGGTGGGGGTGAAGACACAAACCACATACGTCCAACCATCCCCCCTGGATTCTTTGACGTAGCCTGGGCACGCCGCATTGCGCACAAAATTTCGGAGACAAAAATGCCAAAATTCGTGATATCAACACCCTATGCTCCGATGCACAACCCTCGGCCGGAATACATTGCAGATGAAGCGACAAGACAATGACCAGGTTCGGCGAATCACCGACCATCGGAAGCAAGACGCTTCAAGAGAAGCCCTCGATGTGGCCCTGGTCCCGAGAGAGGCCTTGGCTTAGAGCAGCAAGCAGCAGCCCCTGGCCCCAAATTTCTGCATGCTCCTCAGCACCAAGGAGGGGCAGAGGAGCAAAGCAAAACAAACGCTGCTGACCCCTCGATAACTCGGTTGAAGAGAGTTTTTGTTATAGGCTTGAGCGTGGCTTCACCATCACCTATCTAGCTTGACATCTAGCCTTAGGTGATCTCGTTGCCTTCTTTGCATTCAGACAGATACACACAGGGCTGACCTTGGGGTAACCGAACACGATCGTTATCTCTATATGCCCGCTCCTGTCGCCATCACTGCCGGTCTTATCGCCGATGCCTATGACGCCAGCGCGGTTACAGCCCTGCCAGGCAGCTTGACAAGTCAAACGGATAGCGGCTAAAGTGAGAAAATGGACAGGAGGCCAGTTGGTGAGTTGGCGGTGAACGACAGATAGGGCTTATTGCCCACATGTGTCACTTGCAGAAAGCAAGGGGTTGGAAAACATCACTTCCGATTGAATTCACCCTCTGCAGACTCGGAGAGCCGTGCCTGCAAGCGATGTCTCGTTGAGCTTGACAATAGTGTACGCATTGCTTGATGGATGGATCTTGCATCCGAGGAGGAAGAACTCACCTCGCGAACATCCCCTCCAGTCATATCTTTAGACGTTTCCGTTGAGCTCTTTCTCCAAATGGCGGATAGGTAAGTGTAGCAATCCGTATGCAAAAAACTCGACAAATTGGCCCGCCTACTCTGTAGGAATCACGCAGACGCATATCACTAGCGCAAACGCACAGTGGCAAACAGCAACAACGAGAAAATCCATGCCGTCGCCTGGGAGGGCTGCATACAGCAAGCACCCAAACCCCTAAGATTTCACGGTTTCTGTATGTGCAAGGACGGTAGCAGATTTAGAGGCGTGAATGAACTGGCGGCGGTCTGCGACGCCAGCAAAACAAGTGAAAATTCAGAGTCGAAGAATCGAAGTATGAACATCCGTTCACGCTAAGAAGCTGGTCTGCCTCAGGAAGCCAGCCTCAGGAAGCCAACATCATGGTGGGCGCTCGAACAGGGGTCTTCGTGTGGGTCTGGCCACGGTGGGCCGTCGGGATCGGTCTCTCTCACCGGGCCTCCAACTATGTCCTGGTGTGGTCCGGGTGGCGGACCCGGAGGCCTTAAATGGAAGGCCTCAGGAAGCTACCGAACCACACCACCCTCCGATACCGAGCGTTTGGGCCAGAATAAAGCCACATGGTGGCTAGTATGCTCACTGTGATGCGGCCTGCCGAACGATCCCTGCCACTGCCGGCCCACATGCCGAATCGGGAAGATCTCTGATTGGATTAGGGCTTGACGGTCTGGGCTTTTTGTGGTGGTGCTCCACTTCCCACGTTTGGCCCACGTCTTCTGTTGTTCACAAGCTTGGTTCGCCCTGCGCTGAAAATGCATGGTCCACAAAATCTCGGGAGTTCGTGCTGAAGAGATGGCAGCCCAACAATAGCCCAACGATCATCCATCCATCCGTATCCTCGCAACCTCGCAATGTTGTCGTTGCTGATGAATGAAAAACCTAATGCGCAAAAGCGGAATTGAGCCGACCTACTCCGCCTCTTTGTCATATGCCGGGGGAGTGGACCGAAGTCCTCGAGCGTCATTGGCTCTTTACCCTTCCACCCTGCTCTTCTTTCTGGCTCTCGAACCTGATGGCCCCCGCGGCATGACATCCACAAAATGGCCCAGCCAGCTTCGCAAAAACTGTGTCGGATATGTGTGGACAAGTGCTCTTCCTCAGGCTCCAAGCACCGCCCCATGGCCGTTGTGAGGCTTGACTTGGCTGCCATTTTGACTCACGGTCAAAAGGTTCAGTCATCTCCTGAGGACGACTGAGGCCAATGATCTCTACCTTTTATTTTGCCATTTTGAACGCCGTTTTATTCAGTTCGGCATATCTCTGACCGGACGTTCATAAAACTGCACAAATGGCCCACGACGAAAAACTCATGATGACAAACGTCGTTTTCGCTACGCTTTATTGTGCTGTCCCATAGTCTAATGCCATGACTCACCGTCCATACCCCTTGCTCCCCAATATCCCAACGCCCCCGTCTCCCATTTTTCCATGTTTCTTCTCAACGGCTGGCTGGCAAGCCACAGCCGACCGGTGCCGTCTTACTCGACCTTAGCAAAGCGTCCCACCGCTGCGCAGGTGGTCTGCAACTGGCCTACTACGCGCGGGTGGGCAACCTTGCTGTCCAGTCAGTGAGTGAGTTGTCCACCGTCGTTGGATCTAGCCTCCACAATTCTGGCCTATGAGCGGTAGTCTTGCTCTGTCGACGAGTGGCTCATGGCCTGTCGGTCGTCGCCAGCGAAGTTACAGTGCGGCGTCTTATATATGCGATGGCGTTGCCACTTTTTGGGAAGTGGACAGCTTCGCGCATGGCTCCATTGGAAGATCCTCGCCAGCGCCGATTGGGTTATGTCAAGCTGGCTATATGGATGTCGATACCTGCTTCTGTGCAGATGGATACCATTATCTGGCAATTTTTTAAGTTCGGTTCCCTTCAAAATTTTCTTGCTCTGGCTCAGCTTTCTCAACAGAGTAGCCCGAGATCCTCCAGAAGGCTGGCAAGTTGGCAGTCTCTTTCATTGTCAGAATCATTGCAACCCAACAACATTGGCATCACAACTTAGCCTTGGCTCGTTCCGGCAGGAAGCCTTAGAGTCGGACAATTCTCTCCACCTTTCTCTCCCGGTATTCCTGCCTGTCCACTTCCGCCTCTTCCTTTTGCTGAATGTTCTCTGGTTCAACTTGTCGGTGGGTAAAGGGGAATCGTATCTGTATTGTCATTATTCCCAAACCTCAGCAACGGCGATTGGACCTTACTGTAGACTCGGAGTGCTGGTGCGCGGACCGGAGGCCCGGGGAAGTCCAGGGATCCCTCCCTATCTTGGGCACGACGCTCGACAGGCACTGCTCATTCGCACCTTGCTGGCTTCATAGTCGAAGTCCTGTTCGAGGCGTGCCAGCCTGGTTAACGACTTCCGCAATGACCGCCTGCTAGTTAGCTAGTGTAGACCCGTTCATCGTCTGTCAGGCATTGAGAATCTTGCTGCGTCCATCTTCCGACGCCCCGCTCGGGTTTGACTCGTCCCTCTTCCTATCTCTGCTCGTCATCTCCGTTTAATCTATCACATCATCATCATCATCGCGGCCCAGCTGTGCCACATTCTGCCGGCTCGACGCCTCATTTCCTTCTTGGAGGGGTCGTATCTGATTTTTCTGTCTTTCTCTTGTCTCTTCTCGAAGCTCTCCATCATATCGCATCGAACTGGTTGAGTGTGAGCTCCCCGTCCTGTTGGCGGGCCGGTGGAGCACAGCATCGCATGGCATGGCCTGCCTGTGGTGGCACAGCATGAGGCCTGGGCCTGGAGTGAACTGGGCTCTAGTCTGACTGGACTCGGCTTTCCGTGGAAGTAGATGCGGGTTGTCTGGCTGAGACTTTTGCTTGATTGCTTGATGACGATGGATGGATGGAAGGATGGGGCTCAGGCCCCATTCTGACTTCGCTTTACGTATAGTTTGCCTCTGTTTCTTTCTCTTTTATGGTGCCTTGGTTGACTCGCATTGGGCTGGCTTGGCCTGATCTAGTCATGATACTGCCACCCCTTTCTCCGCTGGCAGATCACCCTGAGCAAGTATATTTTTGCTTGTTGTCCTCATCATGATGGATGCACTCCCATACACAAGGCCGTATCAACGCACTGTGGCCTTTTATTCCTTCTCTCTTCCATACAAGGCAATCTTTTGTCCGGTTCTTGACTTCAAATACCCCAAAGTGCAGATAGGTCATCCTCCCTCACCAGGTTACACCCCCCACAGAGAGAGGGAACCTGTCCCGTGATTTGGCCTGGCGATTTCCGAGTCATAAGTGCCCTCGGTGCAACAACTTAGGCTTGTGATAGGCTCCTGAAAGATGACTAAATGACCACTTCTTGGTTGTGTCGGTAACTGCCCCCAGTCACTTGCCATTTGCTGGCTCTGGCTAGTCAGCCGTTGCCGAGATGTGCAGCGTTTTGTGGCAGGTTTGGGCCTGTGTGGTGGGTTCTACGATCGTGGTAGGTTAACAACGCTGAGAAATATTAAAGGACTACATTGTTGGCTTCCCCTGATGGAGAGTAAGAGGTGACGTTTTTGGCTCCCTCTATCACTTGGTTCGGTTTACGTCCCCCAGAGAACATCTGATGGTTGCTTATTTCCTGCCTATTCTCGGTGACTATAGGACCTTCCAAAGGCCTCGGAACCTTCGGTCAGGTTGAGTATACCCAGTCCCCCAAAACCTCAGCAGGCCATTCTAATAGCGGATCTACACTCACCGTCGTGCCCTGTTCTGTCTGTCTTGTTTCACACATCTAGGCAAGTAGGTAGACAAGTAAGCTAGAAGGTAGGCAACTGCAATGTTTCTTGCCTATCTCGTTGTGACTAGCCTCACTTCAAAGCTTCACAACTTTGTGAATCATGGATGGCAGGCTTGGGCATTGACGGGTAAGGTTCTTCCATCCCTCCTACATGCAGTGTAAATCTATCCTTGTATCACTACTGTTACCCCCATTGCCGGGATCAGGTCCCATTGGAACGCGGCTGGGGATGGAGATCAGGTGTTACCACACTTTCGTTGAATAGGGAAAGCACACCGTTTTGATGCAGGTGTTCATAGAGCATAGATAGAGCATTCTCCGAGCTTGGGATGCAAGAGACTATGTACATTGTCAGAGCCATTGTATGCATTGTGAAATTTATTACTGTTGAAGTCTAGTGAATTCGTCATCTTCCTGCAATACAGTATCCTTCATGCTGCAATTTAATGCAGTCGACGTGTATATGTTAATTTTGTGAGCAAACAAGGGAGGATTCGAGATGGGTAGGAGCATGATAGTGGTGATACAGCCTAATCGGGAGGAGGGTTACACGAGGGATTGTCGCTCCAGAAGCCGGGTTTGATGGTGATGACGGGCTGTCAAACAGCAGAATCGGGATTCGGATATTGGAGAAGTGCAGGTGTTGATTGACAATTACAAGGAATGGCGGTGGATGGGAGGATAGGGGAAGGCAAGATGCATGCATAAGGGCTGTTGGGGATGAGATATAAAGCACATATGGTGGTGAGGAAAGAAAGCCGTTATAGAAATAATGAGCTTACATGTTTTGTTGTGAACAGTTCATTGATGAATGAACTTTGATATGAATACGACCCATCGTGTTTTTTGTTGAGGTTCCTTGTCAATTACTTGCCCAATATGATAGTCTTTGACATGAAATTCCAATTGGACTCAAAGCCAAGGCTCTGAAAATCGTCTTAGAATTGTCTTAAGCTCGTTAGCCAATAACAACCACCCTCAGTAAGACAGCTCCGTTTTATATGGCAAGTCATCGCTACCCTCCAGACACAATCCACCACATCAGATAGCGGGAATAAAGATAGTCCAGAGCAAAGCAATGCTCTCTCGTGTGATCATGAATGGTGAACTAGTGTCTGTTAAAGTTCCCCGAACCCACATACCCCAAAAAGCAGGCACAATCCTCTCAGCCTTTTGTAGTGCCTCAGAAGTCATCATGGGCACCTTACCCTCGGACCCTCTTAGACCCTAGACCTTTCAAGGATATTCGTTTTGTAAATGATGGCTGCCGAAGGCTGTGGGAGAAGACTAGCAGTTAGTAATGAGGGTCGGCAGGCAAGGGAAGAGGGGAGAGGGGAGGAACACTTACTAGCAGCCCGTACTTGTGAGCATCAGAGCAGCCAACGTAGGAGTCTCTACTCCAAATATATCAGACCCCGAGTTCGAGCGCTGAGGCCGTTACAGTTGAGGCAGACACTTGCCTGCCAAGTTGACGGGAGAGTAATCACCCTCCTACATGATGAGCCCTTGCCAGGGGGCTGTTAATGCCATCCCCGGAGGGGCAATGGTATGTCTCACAGCATTGATGCACTGAAGAATGGTCGTGCTTTATCCAATAACCTACTTGAACTACATCGAATTCTTTCCAATCGAGGTGCTAGCCTATTATTGCAGTTGAGTTCGCTGGCTGTTAGTCAGGAAGTAAACAGAACGATGTCAAAAAACGAATGTGCTGTCAGAGAACCATCCTAGGTCAAACTTCCCATCTGGGGCTGCCATTCTTGGACGGCTAATTGAGATCATTCTAACACTGTTGGGAAAAATGGGAGAATTGGGAGCCTTAAGACTCGCAGGATCAAATTCCCGACAGAAGGTTGTGCTACATCTGGTCGTTACTTGAGCGCCTTCATCGAAATCTCTTCTCCAGGCAATGGCTAGTCATCGCGATCTATACACAAAAGTTAGTAAGAACGTTCTCCTAGGCAAACCTCCTCAACCCAAGGTGCAAGGGCTGCCATTCTCAGAGGTTTACTAAAGTGACAAGAGGGGATTATTTAACTCTTGTTGGAAAAGATGGAACAACAAGAATCGGTGAAGCAATTCTGGCTCCCAGCCTCAACTGCACCGAAAGGAAGGTCGTGCTCCATCCAGTAGCCACTTGAACTACAATCATCAAAGTGTCTTCATTAGTGTGCCAGAGAATCATTGCCATTTCTGAATCATAACAAAGACGAAGCAGAAGAACTGAGCAAGGAAAAAATGACAAAACCGGCTCACAGACTCTATATCCACAAAAAGAAGATCGTGTTTCATCCACCACTCCTTGCATAGCCTCCTCGAAGTCTCTTCTTTAGTGCACTTGGCCGATCGTTGCTAGGCTGACAACTTGTTAATGGAATGACAGAACTACAAAGCATATAACGAAACCACAGAATTAAAGTAAATCAAGAGAAATCAAAGTGCAAGAGTCAGTCGCACAAGTGTGTGAATCCCTCAGAAAGTCTTGTCCTTGCAGAGTGGTGATCAGTCAGCACACTCTCTGATGTGGATATTTACCCTGTAACCACATGGCTTGGGCATGAATTTGATATCATCGTTGGGTCAGACCAATGAACAGTGCATTAGACAGATATTGAGGGCAGCAACCGGATTAACACCTTGCTATTGTAGAACTTGCCTAGTGACTGCTTGAGTTGGGCATGACCTTGAACAGAAACATTGGGGTATTTGAGTAACGTAAATGAAGACCAAAATGGACCTGTTAAAAAGTTGTCAGCAAGAGTTGAAAATAATGATTGGGGAGTATGTCAAATGCTTGAGGGAACGAGATTCTCTCAGAAGACTTATTGTCCTGTGAGGGCAGCAACCTTGACCACCACCCTCACTCATTGTTACTCATTGTGGTCACTCACCAGTAAACACATTTGTGGCCTTACCATTTGGAAAAGGTTGAGGGAGAAGAGGACTGGAAGAACTAGCCTTTAACAGAGCAATGCAGCGCAAGCAGATTGGTACAGTTTGGGTATCATGCTCGAAAATGCGTTGGTGATGTGAAAATGCAAGAGCCCCAAAGGAAGTCTGCCTTGAAAGTCTGGTGACCGAAACAGCTCTCTGAGGGTGGTGACCACATAAGCACCTCATTGTAGATAACTTGCCTTGAGGGATATTCTGCTATGATCATTAAGGCTGACTGACAAACAAGTGCAAAGAGTTCAAAGTGACTTGTGGAAAGGAAATTCAGCTGACAAAGTGAACTTGACCGAATATTTTCGTAGTGTGAAGCACTGATGCTATCTGGAGTTAGCCGATGAGGAAGGTAAAAAGAGGGGAAGCAAGCTTTGTGATGGAGGAAAATGACTCGACCAAGGAAACATGAACGAATGGCGATGACCGAACCAATTCTTAGATGTTTTTGACGGTTCCTTAGCTATTGGAGGGACAACTCATGCATCATCCTTCAGGTTGACTGACAAAGACTGAAGAAGCAAACTTAAAAAAAAAACTGATAGAATGAGATCATGTCATCAAAATGTTCCAAGTGAGAGTGAGAGAGTATTGGTTGCAAATGACTGGAGTGTGAACCCATCCAAGCGTTGTCCTTAAGTGTGGCTATCGTGATAGGTACCTGAAGTCATTTTGAGTTTCTAGCCGGTTCTCATAACCAGGACTAACTTATTGAAGGAAGACTGTGAGAACAAACCTAACAAGAAGCCAACAGTGACAAAAGGTGTTGTATTGGTGTTGCAGGTACCAAAACCACTTGGGTAAGCCTGTGTCTTTGGATGGTGGGGATTGAATCAGTCCTTCCTACGTCGTGGGAAAGTACCTTGTATGATAATGATCAAGTTAGCAAGATAATCGCATCAAGCATGTAAGGACCTACAAGAGTGGAATGAACACCCCTCAGAAGCAATATCCTTGAGGTTGCGTGACAACTGTGACCGACACCCCGTTTTTTTGTCTCTTGACCGGAAATAAAGTCGTCTTGACTATCATCATCGGAACAGTAAAAGAGAGAAAGAAAGCAGGACAAACCTTTGAAAGAGTGAGAGTGGTGAGCAAAGTCATTAATTGACCCCTCAGCACAATCTTGTCCATTGGAGGGCGGGTGACCGAAAACCACAACTCCGGTAACTTATGGGCAGAGGATCGTGTCATCATTGGGGTCGACCGATGAAGAACGCAAAAAACAGCGGAGTGGAATCCTGGAAAATACAGTGAAGCTAGCAAAAAGCCAAAGATCAAAAACATAGATACTAGACCTCAAAGAGCGAAGTGTTAAGGTGAATATGACTAGTTTCGTTGAACAGCCTTGGGGATTGGCGGGCGGTGCCCGAAACCAAGACCTCTGTTGTGACCACTTGAGTTCGTCATGAGACTGTAAGAAAAGGGTGACCGATAACAGAAAATGAACCAAAATCAATCTGACAGAGAGAAAGCAGGTTAGCAAGGCGATTCAAGCAAGAGTAGTAGGTTATAAGAATGGAGAAACTCTCAGAAACTTTTGTCCTTGGTGGACTTTGACCGCAAGTCAACCCTGTAACCGTTATCTTATTTTTCCAGGGGCATAACTTCTGCTTTTATCATTGAGGGTGAGTTAATTGAAGATAAAAGAGTCAAACTGACCTTGACAAAAGAGCAAGACCGATTAACAAGATAAATATGAATGTCAAAGGCCCCTCAGAACTATCTTTCAACTCTTGTTTATTGAAGCACGACGATTGAACCGGCTTCGAGGGTGGCCACGGAACCAGTTCCTCAGTTTTGAGCATTTGCATTGGACTTTGGTTGTTGTCATCACTGGGGTTGACTGGAAAAGGCTGGAGGATCCTGGAAGAGACAAGTGAAGTTAGCAAACTGGTCTTAGAAAGTCTGCTGCGCACAAAGGTGCAAACCCGACAACCCCATAGGAAGTCAATCAATGTCCTTGGTGGGCCATGACCTGAACTTGGTTCGGTGACCATTATTTTTCCCAGGACGCGACTTTGCAGGCATAATCATTGAGATAAGAGGGAAAAATGAAGAGGAGATCATACCCTTGAGGGTGTTGTATTATTGACAGTACCGGAAGGAAGAGGAAAGAATTGTTAACACGCCTACCTGCCCAAATGCCCCAGATCCCAAAGAGAAAAGAAGCATGAAGTAAGCGACAAGATCTGAAACACCAAAAAGCGGTGGTTGATTTCCCCCCTGACCAACTCTCCGGACTTGTGCACTTGCACAAGTTTCCATCGTCGAGCGATCAGTTCCCCAGGATGCAAGCTCAAGCACCGCACCTCTGGCTTTAAGCGGAAAAATCAGAGAGGGAAGAGACATTATTTATAAGTGTTGAGGTACCCACTAACCATGCCCTCCGGAGTTTGGTCGCTTGACAGGAGTTAACTGCCAACACAAGGCTAGTTCCTGTCACACAGCTCAAGCACTGCGTGAGGCTTTGAGCGGACAAGACCGGTAGAGTAAACCAAACAAGTTGAACCTTGAAGCTCTAGGACATTTTGTGGAAAATGACAATAGAGAGAATGTGTGGAATTGTCGATGAAAAGTGAAGGGAAATCTCGCACTACGAGAAATTCAATGTGTGGCAATTGTGGGAAGAACTTAATACAACATGTGTGGGCAGTGCGTGTGTGCGATGACCAGGAAATTTGTACTCAACTGGAAAACTTGATCAAAGAACTTGAATGATGTGAAGCGGGTAATCAACAAGACCTGAGTGAAGAGTGGAGGACAGTTAGCTTCTGACGCTGACCAGGCATGAAGTGTCAAAGGTGTGAAAATCGGAAAACCCCTCAGGAAAAGTCCACTGTCTGGTGACAACAGCAGGTAAAAAGGTAGCTTGTCAGGTCCCCTGCCTGCGAGCGACCAGAACCCAAGGCGACGGCGGACAAAGACACGTAGCCCTCATGAAGTCGCTGGGGATCAAACACCAGGACTTCTCTCAATATGAGTCTGCATGCCATTGTCTCTAAGGTTCGAGACTCTCAGAAAGGATGACCAAACCTTCCGGAGATGGAGCAGTGTCGAACCGAGGGTGACCGAATGCCATGGCCGCACAGGGCTTACTTCCATCATGGAAGTGTTGTGGGAGGTGAGAAAATGGAGAAATTAGACTTACCAAAGGATGACCGAGAAAAAACACCGACGCCCCCGGTGCCCACAATGGAGGGGTGCCCAGGAAACCCAGACATCCCCCCCAAAGAGGGCATCTGGGGACATCCCTCTGAACAAATACTATCAGGAATGAGGGTCCTTCAGACAAAGGCAAGTCGTGCCGTAGAAGTGACAAATCTACCTCATTGACCAAGGGTAACTGAAACCTCTGTGCATTGTGCGCTTGCAACGAATACCACCAAACACTTGTGGCCGACTGGAGTGCACAGAGGTGAAGTGGTGCCCAAGAGTAGAGGTTGCCATCACTGGAACCAAACAGTGAAGTTCAGGATGGTAGCGCAAATGAAGTCGAATTAAGGTTACCCCGCGCGCGGGTCTGACACGAAGATCAAGCTCCACGACTGGGCCAAGGTCGACTACGCGTCATAATTCGATGTGAGCAGCCATGGCAAAGAAGAAGAAAAAAGGTGAGGAAGCAAAGAAGGAGAGGTCAAAGACAGAGGCATTTTGGAGAAGGCTGCAAAAGCTGACTGGTCGAGTTTTATGTGGGAGGAAGAAGGAAAGGGGAGGACGTTGGGAAGGGTTTGGAAATATTTAAAGTTTGGGAAGGGTTTGGAAATATTTAAAGTTTGGAGTGGAGGGCTAGCTGATCGCAGCGGACATCTCCAATACACAGGCCCGCGCAGGTGACCTGGAAATCAGAAAAGAGGAAATTTTGCGTCGAGAACAATACCAGCAGTTAATTTCTCTATTCTCTGATTGGCCTGCGCGGGGGAGGGATATTGTTGCGGAAGCCCGCGAAAGAGAATCAAAGCTCTGACGAGGACGGGGATCAGAGAGAGTGTGGGTCCCGGGACCAGCCAAGCCACGGCGATGAGAGTCTCGATGCAGCTGCGGAGCTCAGAAATGTGGCTGACTAGGCAGCGGAGAGGGTGAGGGCAGGGTGTGCGAGCGACTGCACTCTTGAGGGGCTAGGAGTCGCTGTCTGGCAGTGTAAGATCTTAGGAGTTGGGTGATGATTCGTTAAGTATCTAGAGATGTAGATAGCTAGAGTAGAGCCGATTGATGTTGTTCTCCCTCATTAGGCACAATTGTATCGCTTGTTTCCTGTGATTGTGCTCATTGAGGTGACTTTGAGATAGCACGGGGATGCTGGGAGATGTGTATAACATGTTTTGTGGGAGCAGGATGCTATCTACAGGTGCTCTTCATCGCTACCAAGGCTAACACTTCTAAATTGCTTGTTTTCTACATGGTTTTCTAAATGGTTTTGCCATTCTAAACGTGCCCTCGATGCTTGTTCCCTCTTTTTTTGGTTCGTGGCGTCTAGAAACTCGAGGATCTCGAATCAATTGCGTCGCGACACCCAGTACTGGCCTTTCTGCAAAGTAGCTAATTTACAGCCATCTTTCAGGAAATCTAACACTGTAGGCGAACGGCATATCCATATCTGTCGTTTATGCTACGAAGTTCAACAGTTGGCAGCGAGGTTGTTGTCGACAGTTACAGGCGGGATGACAAGCATCTTTTCGTTCTCCGAGCAGTTGGCCGCGTTTTGGAAACATCATTCATCAGTTCTTAACCCAACGATCTGGATACGAAGTGGAAGAAGAGGCAAGAATCGACTATTTATTCATGGAATTAATGATCGCGTTTTACTTTGATTGTTTTCAGCAGGCCTTTGCTCGTCGAGGGACACCACCAACACACAAGGAACTAAAATCAACGACGGCATACGTGTCTTCTTAGCCAATTTTATTTGATTCAATTGCTCAAATCATGCAAAATTACATCCTGAATAATGGGCAGAAGAAGAGAAGCTCGGGGAAATTGGGGCCAGACAGATACTCGATAGCCATGCTCCTGTATACGGGCTACCGGAGTAATTGCATCTAAATCATGTATCAATGTACTGGACAATACTTATTATTCACTTCTGGCTAAAAAAACACACAGGATGATGTCGACGGCGAGTCGGAGGCGTTGCACAGTTCCGTAATGCACCTACTAAGAACGGGTTGGCAACTCCGCGTTGACTTGCGTGCCACGCATCCAAATCATAAAATTGAATTTTTCTCGCCGAACAATGCATCTGAAGAAATTTCCTCCCAATTTTCCCAACGAACTATCTATTTCAAGGTGGCTTCCATGAAAGTCAAAATTACTGGTTCTGAGTGGGTCCACAAGGCCGGAAAAACCAGAGTGGGAGGAGGAGGACGACAGTTAGATCAACTCCGACACTTGGAGCAGCGAAGCCGATGAAGTGCAAGGAAAAAACACAGATACTTTTAAATATGAGGGACAGCCTTTTTAGGACGGTAGTTCAGCTATGTTTCTATTGTCAAGTTGACCATTTCCGAGCAACAGAACAGCTTCCCAGAGCAATTGACGAGATTTACGTTTCCAGCCCCTAAGGATTACAGGACGACGATTTTGGCTACAATTGTAGAAATTAGAGTACCTGTATGACGAATCAATGCATACATCAGGAACCGAGTGAGGGAAAACTGAGCACCCACCGCCAGCGCCGGGATAGCTATCACTCCAGGCTCCATTTCGGCTGGCAAGATTCATTGTGTACACTACCCATAACAACTGCTTGACAACATAGAGTCAGTCTCATTGGCATTCCCAGTTACTCAAGCAAGTAAGACTGTGGTGATTGCTTCGATCGATGGAAAATCAGGAGAGAGAAGAACGACATATATCCGACAGCAGAAGTCATGTTAAACAAGTTTATATTTCACTGTCAAGTCACTCAATACCTTCCGTGATACAACCAGCTCATTATAATATAGGACTAACATTTTTATGGTCATAAAATTCTCCAAATTGTCAGATTATCATAACTTTCCTTCAAGGAGGGAGAACAAAGGTCTTGGGTTGCATAAAAGACTCAAGTCCTTGATGAAGCAAAAGCATCGTCACCGTTGGATGACGAAGGACGGCTATACCTGGTAAAAGACAAGAATAACTCTCTTTCACTTATATCATAAAATTAGGTTATTTGGTGATGGTATATCGGCGTTTCTCTAGTATTTGGTACTCACGTTGAAACAACGATATTTGGATGCGTTGTAATATAAATTGTGGGGCGTGCCATATTCTAACCTCAGTTCCTGATCATTTATACTTAATTGGCTCAAATGAGTTCTGATGGCACGGGATGTAGCAATCAGATCTGACGAAAGGAGAGCGGAGAAAGATTACAGATATGTTTAAGGATGACTGACGGCTCTCCCATCTTGGCGAAAGGCGTTATTACTTACGCCGAAACCAGGTTGGCTAACTGGTCCATCATGAATCTGTCTAAAAAGAAGTGTTATTTCCCTTTTTGTAGATACTCGACTGTTGAGAGGTCATATTATCATGAAGAACGGCCCAGTAGGATGTCAAGTACAGTTTGGACAATGGACTTGATCATCCGTATAGGTCGGAGTTGGCGACATGCTTGTCATAGTAACTTCTCGAAACAAATGGGGGGATCTGCAGCGAGTCATGGTAGACGATGCTTCCGGAGTGGAAATATTAACTCAATATATTACTATGGTTTTTAGACCATGTTGAATGTGTATTTGAAACGATGTGGTGCTTGTCTTGCCATCATTCTGTTACAACACGGTGGCTTATCGGTGGGAGCGGACATCCACAGGGATAAGCGGGCAGCACGAAAAAGTGAACTACCGTGATGTCCATACTTACTGACATGTGTTACGAACATGCTTTTCAAGATATCCCATGTCACTAAAAGATGAAGTACACTGTTGCATGACACGAAGGTTTCGAACACATGGCTGCACCTTCGCTCCTTGGCCCTCGAGAACTGGCATTATCGCCTGGTCTTGTGGACAAAGACATCATCAGACGATCAGTTGACATGGGAAACACGGTTTGACCCTTAACTAAACTACTTGAAACATGGGTTAAGTCGAGCATAAATTGAACGAAAGAATGTAAAGGCCCAAGCTGGGATGACTCTTAGCAACACGAGCTCTGTCCCGCGTAGTCATTCGCAGAAATTTACTGATCAGCCACATCAGGAATTACGGTATTCAATGGATTGCTTGAATCAGTGCTCGGAAACTGCAAGGATGTTGGCAAAAATGCGATATACGTGATTTTGGAGCTACGTGCATTGAGTGACCCAGATGTACCTCCCATGCTCCCAGATCAGGATCACTCAGCAAATTCTTTCCCACACTTCTGTAAGCTGGACAAAAAGCCACAGAACCCACAATAGCCAACTAGAAAATTGAGATCAAGAAATAAGAAGTGTGCCTGAGTGCTGAGGCGGTGGGAAGAGGTGTGGGTTTGGATTGAGATCTAGATTACCGTTGTTGTAGCCCGGCCAGGAGAAGTTTAGCTGGGCGGATGAGATTTTCTGATTTCTGCCTGCGGTCTGCTGCCGATCCTCAGCGTTCATCCTCCTCTCTTCCGCGAATATAAACTCTCCCTCCTCTGTCAAACTTCTCCCGTTTTCTTCCTTTCCTCGCGCGTGTCACGCGCGTACTTCGCAGTTCCGCTGTCACACACTCTCGTATCTCTGCATATAACCTTGATAACAAGTCATACTAACATTATCTTGACGATACCGCCACTTTTTATGCTTTTCATATTACCTACTTCACCATCTTTCCTAACTTTACGCCCTCGTGACTTACTTCATCATCTCTCTTCTCTCGTATTGCAACCATAATGGAGTCCGAGATTTACCCAGTTCTTCGCGGGGTGTTTCCTCTGCAACCGAAAATGGCGTCTCATATACCGGATAAAACTATTGAGGGATTTGGAGTATCTAGATAGCAAGTTATATGCTTGGTTGTTGGCGGATCCGTGAAGCAATCGACTGATCTGGTGTTCAAGTAAGGAGTTGAGCAAGTCTTCTCCTCTCAACAAAAAAATTTCTGGACTCGACTGTGGCTTTTCGCTCGGCAGTACGCCTATCTGGCTGAGGTTGGTAAGTTTTGTTGCTGTTACTGGAATTTCAATGTGCCCATATATGAATTGTTAACTTTGCCCGGGATGGGTGAAATGGAAGACTGGACGGCCGAACGAAACGTTCATGAAAATGTAGTCCTTCCGATCATCTGCGGCGGTTCTGGCGAGAAGATAGAAGGGTGGATGGGCGGTTGCTCATGGGCAAGACCGCCAGGTTACTGTGGCCGGCCGTCGGAGAGGTAAAAAGGATGAACTCCGCTCATTTCTCTAGGGGTCTAGCTGGGTGCTCCGTCGCGGGGGTTAGTGCAGTGACCCCCTCTTTAATTCACAGAGGTCATGCCAACGACTTGTCTCACGGCAGATGAGAAAAGAGGGCCGTGTCCCAGCACGGTCCGCCACTTAAGCGTAGTGTCCCGGGGACAAGGTAATCTAATCACCTTGTCCTTAAGGCTGGTAACCGAGCTGGGTCTGACTAGCAAGCCCTTTACCAGTTGGGGTGTCCTGTAATTACGATACGGTTTGTGTATTTGTGCGTTAGTGAACAAGTGGATGGAGTTACGGCACCTCATCCGACCATGAAGAGCGGTGCCTTGAAGCCCGCAGGGTTGGGGGGTGCTCGGGAGCTCTCCCTTATGATGTTTCCGGGGAATTTGAGTGGCATGGGGGATGGGGATGCTTGAAAGATAGGTACTGGCCCTCTGGCGGCAGCTTGTTGATGGCGTTCCGGGTGTCTTTGGGAACAATGTATGATGAGTCTTGTATGCAGTCAGGCAGTGGCGGTAGCCCTCAAGGTTGTCGTTGCGTGCTGGCATGAAATCTTATCTAGAGGAGCTCAGCCTTCCACCGTTGCATTTTAATGAGGACTGGGCTTTCGACAATTAGCCTGTGCTACCATGATGCGTGGTTATGTTGTGCCCAAGTCTTGTGCAATATTTTCTGGTGTTGTTGTCGACTTTCCTGTGTTTGATGTGTTTTAGTGAGGCTCAACTTTTGGTGTCAGTGATGCGAGACGTTGCACCCGTCAAGTCAAGCAACCAACCACTTCCCACCGATCACGTCCTGCATATTCCCCGCCTCCTCATACTCACACACTCCCCGTCACATCCACAGGCAAGTTGGACACTTTTCACAAAAAGATCATATCGCTAAGAGTACCTCTCATCTTTTCCCACGATCTCAAAATGAGATCCGTAACCCTCCCCGTCCCAAACCCAACACAATCTTATTGGCAGACCCCGCCCGACCCTGAGCTTGCCGACTGCCGTACCACGCCCGACCTGCCGGCCGAAGCCGACACCGTTATCATCGGAAGCGGCATCACTGGCGCCGCGGTCGCGTGGTATTTGCTGCAGGACACAGCTCCGGTGCCGGTGTCGGATGGGATTGCGCCCGGCGCTGAACACTTGGCAACAGGGCCTAAGATTGTGATGCTTGAGGCGAGACAGGCTTGTTCTGGAGCCACAGGTCGCAATGGTATCTCATTCACGCAACATCCCTAAAGTTGCAAAAACACAAACAGGTTGGCTGACGCTATTGCAGGAGGCCACACCAAAGCCCCCTCCTACCTAACTTTCCCCCACCACGCGCAGACCACCTCCATCTCCGAGGCCATCAAAATCGCCCTCCTAGAACACACCAACATTCAATCCGTCCACGCCTTTGCGTCCGAATACAATATTCCCTGCGAAGCTGCGCAGATACCTACCGTCGATGTGCACTACACTTCCCCTGAGACATGGGCCCAAACCGTGAAGGACATCCAGTCGCTGAAGACTGCACTTCCACCAGAGCATCCAGCCGCAAAGTATGAGATCTTAGGCCGGGAGGATGTGATGAGGGAATACTTGGTTGTTGATCAGACAGTTTGGGGGGATAGGGTGCAGGGCGGGGTAAGGTATCCTGCGGGCAGGATCAACGCATACAGGTTTACACTCGGTGTTCTTCGGGAGTGTCTCAAGCGTGGCCTCAACCTGCAAACAAACTCTCCCGTTATAAAGCTTGAAAAACTGTCAGTCCCATCTCCAAACTGTGCCAGTTCTTCAACGGGATGGGCAATCCACACCCCCCGCGGCGTGATCCTCACCCGCCGCGTGGTTCTAGCCACAAACGGCTACACAGCAGCCATTTCCGGGCCACCACAGTCCCTCTTTCAAGGAAGAGTGGTTCCCGTCAGAGGGCAAATCACTGCCCAACGACCGGGCTCAAAACTTCCGTTTCGTGGGTGCTTGCCGACGACGTACAGCTTTATCTATGGCCCGTCCGGCTTCGAGTATATGATCACCCGACCGTGTTCAGTCCCTGAGCATGAGTCTGGCTTTGACAAACCTGGATCTGCATCCTGCGCCGGAGAGGGAGAGATAATCATCGGCGGCGGCCTGATCCGTGGTTCTGCAGATGGAATGACGGGGGCTTCGGAGATTGATACAACGGATGATGGTGTTCTTTCCCCGGGGATAACCACCTACCTTTATGATACCCCAGCGCGATACTTCGGTCCCGATCACTGGGGGCAAGATCATTGTCTGGGACGGGTCAAGGCAGAGTGGACGGGAATAATGGGGTTCACTGCGGATGGGTTCCCGTATGTGGGCGAGGTCCCTGACTACCAAGGATTGTGGGTTTGTGCTGGTTTTGGGGGGCATGGAATGGTGTTGTGTTGGATGTGTGCTAGAGCATTGGGGGAGATGATGGAAGGGAGGGATGGGTACCAGCTAAAAGAGTGGTTTCCGGAATCGTTTAGGCTTACGAAAGAGAGGCTGGTGAGAGAGTTTAATGGAAGACTGACATAAATGCGCTATGCTTGGTTTTTTTTTTTTTTTTTTTTTT
>Ga0065720_1000278_pt1 | contig 44593 bp, 40 predicted proteins | sample Thericmetagenome_FD_59107 | JGI IMG/M metagenome (GOLD analysis project Ga0065720, IMG submission 59107) | Thermophilic microbial communities from the Joint Bioenergy Institute, California, USA of rice/straw/compost enrichment - eDNA_2 v2... | ecosystem: Engineered > Solid waste > Grass >... | reverse complement strand
AAAAAGTTAAATGATTATATTTTGTAAGAAAAATTTCTTTAAAAAGCTTATTACTAGACTATTACATCCTGCATAATGAGTGCAGTTTGATATGGAGCATGTATAAGGGTATAGCTGGGATTAGACTAAANCATGNATTCCATCGCTTGATAGAACCCAAATGGATTCAATATTTCATTTAANACTCTTGTTTTTCTAAATATATGCGCGAGTGGATTACCAGATGGAATGATTAGTTGCAAACATCGAGTTGTTGTGATANTTTATTTCGATTTTATCGGAAGGGTACTAAAATGCAAGGTGATTTACGAATAAACAGAGAACTGTATTTGGAGGCTTTATAATTAGCACACCAAAACTATTTCTTTCAGAGAAATATAATTATCAGCCTGATAAAAAGCCTTGCTATGGATTAATATACTTTTCCCAGATAGGAAATTTTGGATTCGTAATGAATGTATTGGTAAGGAAGATATTCATCGACAGTTTTATTAGAATAAATAATAGATCGTTTTTATTAACGAATATTTGATCTACAGTTTAAGCTTCGCCAAACATTTAACAGCCATTAAACAATATTGCTTTACACTATATGTCTTACTTGAACTATTTTAGTTATTGTGTAAGTAGCTGAACATGCTGGGATATAATGTAAGCTAGATGTAGTTTTTATATAAGTGCTGACGCTGAAAGATGGCATTATTACTTACAAATTACACAGCCTTTTGAATTCAATTTGGTTCTGTACCTTTAGCAAGCTGGTTTCTTAAATTATTTATAAAAATCACTTGCATAATGAAAATAGTAATATTCGTTTTGATGGGTTTTATGACAGTCATGGGTTTGTATGGCCAAAAACAAACTTCCGGAAATCCTATTTTTCCGGGCTGGTATGCCGATCCTGAAGTAGCAGTGTTTAAAAAGCAATACTGGATTTTTCCCACTTATTCGGATGTTTATGAGAAGCAGGTATTTCTGGATGCTTTTTCGTCAGACGATTTAGTGCATTGGAAGAAGCATCCGCGAATAGTAGATACTGCAGCTATTAAATGGGCCAAGCGTGCTATGTGGGCACCTGCGATAGTAGAAAAAGACAATAAATATTTTTTATTCTTTGCTGCTAATGATATTCAAAATGATAATGAAATAGGAGGCATAGGTATTGCTGTGGCAGACAAGCCGGAAGGACCGTACAAAGATTATCTGGGAAAGCCATTGATTGATAAATTTTACAACGGGGCGCAACCTATCGATCAGTTTGTATTTAAAGATAGTGATGGACAGTATTACATGTACTACGGAGGTTGGCGTCATTGCAATGTAGTCAAGCTTAAAGATGATTTTACCGGTTTTATTCCCTTTGAAGATGGAAGTATTTATAAAGAGGTAACCCCAGAGAAATACGTGGAAGGTCCCTTTATGTTTATACGTAACGGAAAATATTATTTTATGTGGTCTGAAGGAGGGTGGACGGGTCCGGATTACAGCGTGGCATATGCGATAGCCGATTCGCCCTTAGGCCCTTTTAAAAGAATAGGCAAAATTTTGGAGCAGGATACAACCATAGCCACCGGAGCCGGGCACCATTCAGTGTTGCAGATACCAGGTAAGGAGGAATATTATATTGTGTATCACCGCCGGCCTATTACGGAAACCCACGGAAATTCTCGTGTTGTATGTATTGATAAGATGGAGTTTGATGAAAACGGACTTATTAAACCGGTGGTCATTACCCGGGAAGGTGTAAAACCTGTGAAATTAAAATAATTGTATAGTTTACAATTAATACTAATTGTTTCATTATTTTAGCGCTAAAAATTTGCTGCCATGTCTCACGATGCTTTTGTAATTGGAGTGGATTATGGGTCAGATTCGGTTCGTTCGGTGATTCTGGATACCCGTAATGGAAATGAAATCGCAACATCGGTATTTGAATATCCCCGTTGGAAGGACGGATTATATTGTAATCCGGATGCCAATCAGTTTCGTCAGCATCCGCTGGATTATATTGAGGGCCTGATATATACCGTGAAGGACTGTATTGAANAAGCCGGAGGAAATGTTGCAAAATATATTAAGGGCATCTCTGTAGACACAACTGGNTCCACACCTGTAGCCGTCGATCATACAGGAACACCGTTGGCCCTCACGCCGGGTTTTGAGGAAAACCCTAACGCGATGTTTGTATTATGGAAGGATCACACTTCCATCAGGGAGGCTGAAGAAATCAATCAGCACGCTCAAAAGTTCGAAACCAATTATCTCAAATATGTAGGAGGCATCTACTCCAGTGAGTGGTTCTGGGCAAAACTGCTGCATATATTTCGTGAGGATGAAAAGGTGCGAAATGCAACCGCAAGCTGGGTAGAACATTGCGATTGGATACCTTTTTTACTAACCGGAGGAAAGGATGTAAAAGAAATTAAGCGAGGAGTATGTTCTGCTGGACATAAAGGTATCTGGTCCGAGGAGTTTGGAGGGTTTCCTCCTAATGAATTTTTTGCTTCTCTAGATCCGTTGCTAGATGGGTTTACATCCAAACTTCCTCGAGACACCTATACTGCAGATAAGCCTGCGGGAAACCTGTCCGCAGAATGGGCAGAAAAGCTGGGATTGAATACCGATGTAGTAGTGGGTATTGGTGCTTTTGATGCGCATATGGGTGCTGTAGGAGGACAGATAGAGCCCTATTTCTTAAGTAAAGTGATGGGGACCTCTACCTGCGATATGTTGGTAGTACCTCAGGATGAGTTTGGAGATAAGCTTGTTCGTGGTATTTGTGGGCAGGTTCCGGGATCTATCATTCCCGGAATGATGGGATTGGAAGCTGGCCAAAGCGCTTTTGGTGATATTTATGCATGGTTTAAGAATCTGATTGCATGGCCGCTTCGTTTTGTGGAGGATAATACGCTTAGAAAATCTATCGAATCTCGCATTATAAAAGAGCTTTCTGAAGCCGCTTCCCAACTGCCTTTGAATGAAGAAGACGAACTAGCTGTTGATTGGCTGAACGGAAGACGCACGCCCGATGCTAATCAAAAGTTGAAAGGGGCTATCGCCGGTTTAAATCTGGGTAGTAATGCTCCGGCCGTTTTTAAAGCCCTCGTGGAAGCAAGTTGTTTTGGTGCACGAGCCATTGTAGACCGATTTAATGCCGAAGGCGTTCCGGTGAAAGGATTGATTGGAGTGGGGGGAGTAGCTAAGAAATCGCCTTATGTGATGCAGGTGATGGCTGATGTTATGAACATGCCTATCAAAATTCACAAGTCGGAACAAACCTGTGCTGCAGGAGCAGCCATGTTTGCTTCTACGGTCGCCGGCCTGTATCCGAATGTGAATGAAGCTATGAATGCTATGGGGCAAGGCTTTGATGCCGAGTATCGTCCTATTCCAGAGCATACAGCATACTATGCTAAGCGTATGAAGGAATATGAGGCGTTTGGAAAATTTATAGAAACATCGCTAAGTGCATAGATGTTATCAGGGTTGCAAAAGAAAAGTGTTTTTTCTTGTATTGTGATGCCCTGTATGAAATAAGCATATGAACTACAGATATATTCGTGAAGCTGCATACGAAGCCAATATGCAGCTACCCAAATTGGGATTGGTGTTGTTTACTTTTGGTAATGTAAGTGAGGCGGACCGCGATAAAGGTGTGTTTGCCATTAAGCCTAGTGGAGTGCCATATGAACAGCTCTCTCCGGAAAAAATGGTTATCGTCGACTTTGACGGAAATAAAGTAGAAGGGTCGTTGAACCCTTCTTCGGACACACTCACGCACGCCGTTTTGTACAAGCATTGGGAAGAGATAGGTGGTATTGTACATACGCACTCTACCTATGCTACAGCCTGGGCGCAATCGCAGCGTGATATTCCCATTTTCGGTACTACGCACGCCGATTATAATACGGTGGATATACCCTGTGCGCCGCCCATGAGTGATGAAATGATTCAAGGTAATTACGAGTACGAAACGGGATTTCAAATTATTAACTGCTTTAAGGAAAGAGGACTGGACTACAAGGAAGTTGAAATGATTTTGGTGGGTAATCATGCTCCTTTTACGTGGGGAAAAAATGCCACCAAAGCCGTGCACAATAGTGCTGTATTGGAGCAAATTGCTAAGATGGCTTTCCTTACAGAGCAAATCAATCCTAACGCTCCGCGACTGAAGGATGCCCTCATTAAAAAGCACTATGAACGAAAGCATGGACCTGACAGCTATTACGGACAGTCAGATTATCATTAAAAACTGTGGGAAAACACAGGATAGGCAGCCAGTTTCATAATGGTGCTATCTTCTTTAAAGCCGCCATTTGTACGGTAGTACAAGTGTGCGACGCAAGAGCGATGCGTAACCGTAAACAGTTTGTAACAAAATAAAAAAGAACTCAATGACAGATTTAAAGCAACTGGAAGTGTGGTTTGCAACCGGTAGTCAGAACCTTTATGGGGAGCAAACCCTAATTGAAGTAGATCAGCATTCAAAAGAAATAGCAGGTTATATTAACGACCATAGCAGCATTCCGGTAACGGTTGTATATAAAGGGACCTTGAAGTCTACCGAAGAGGTTTTTCGCTTTTTTGTGCGGAAGCTAATCATAATGAAAGTTGTATTGGGGTGATTACTTGGATGCATACATTTTCTCCGGCGAAAATGTGGATTAACGGCTTGCGTATTTTGCATAAGCCTTTGCTCCATTTTCATACACAGTACAATCGCGATATACCATGGAGTGATATCGATATGGACTTCATGAATACCAACCAGTCTGCCCATGGCGACAGAGAGTTTGGATTCATGGTAAGTCGTATGCGCAAGCGTCGCAAGGTAGTAGTAGGGCACTGGAAAGATGATCAAGCTATTGAGCGTATTGCTGCATGGGCTAGAGCCGCAGCCGGCTGGCACGATTGGCAGGGTGCAAGATTTGTACGCTTTGGCGATAACATGCGTTACGTAGCAGTAACCGAAGGTGATAAAGTGGAGGCCGAAATGCGTTTTGGTTATAGTGTAAATACACACGGCATAGGTGATTTGGTAAAAGTGATTAATGAAGTGTCTGATGCAGAAGTGCAGGCTCTTGTGAAAGAGTATTTCGACACTTATGAGGTAATGGATGTGTTGCAGGAAGGTAAATCGCACCACGAATCGCTGCAGGTGGCCGCTCGAATTGAACTGGGNCTAAAGCATTTCTTGGAAGACGGCGGCTATAAGGGCTTCAGCGATACTTTTGAAGACTTACACGGTATGCGTCAGCTGCCGGGCATCGGAGCCCAGCGCATGATGGCAGCCGGATATGGTTTTGCGGGAGAAGGTGACTGGAAAACGGCAGCGCTGGTACGCGCTATGAAAGTAATGGCTACAGGACTGCCGGGAGGTAACAGTTTTATGGAAGATTATACCTACCATTTTGATCCGCAGAACGCTCTTGTGTTGGGTGCGCACATGTTGGAGATCTGCCCCTCCATTGCTAGTGGCAAAGCTAGTGTAGAAGTGCACCCTCTGGGTATTGGTGGCAAGGAAGATCCGGTGCGTCTTGTATTCAATGCAAAAGGAGGGGCTGCGTTAAATGCATCCATTGTGGATATGGGTAACAGATTTAGATTGTTGGTGAATGAAGTAGAAGCGCTTGAGCCCCAGCACGATTTACCCAAGCTGCCTGTAGCCCGTGTATTATGGCGTCCTTATCCTGATATGAATACAGGTTGTGCGGCATGGATATTGGCAGGGGGCGCGCATCATACCTGTTACTCACAAAACCTCACGGCTGAGCATCTGGAAGACTTTGCTGATATGGCCGGCATTGAGTTTACACTTATCGGCAAAAACACAGACCTCTACCATTTCAAGAACGAATTGAGGTGGAGCGAGGTATATTATCAGCTTAATAAATCTTAAAAACCGGTAAAACAAATGTGAGAATATTACATTTTAATGAACTTATTATTTTTATATTCGCGAGGTTTTAAAAAAATGATAACAATTTCAGCCATATGAGTAAATATCTAGGAACTGCAGACTACATCGTCTTTTTCGTGTATTTCATCATCGTAGCCTCTTACGGATATTGGGTATATCTGCGTAAAAAGAAAGCTACAGTTACCGCTTCACACGACTATTTCCTTGCAGAGGGTTCTTTGTCTTGGTGGGCTATCGGGGCTTCTCTAATTGCTTCTAACATTTCTGCGGAGCAATTTATTGGAATGAGTGGTGAAGGTTTCTTCGTAGGTGTTGCCGTGGCAGCATATGAGTGGATCGCTGCCGTAGCATTGATCATCATTGCTATATGGTTCATACCTATTTACCTAAAGAACAAAATATACACCATGCCGCAGTTCCTAGAAACGCGGTATAACAAATCCGTTTCGCTCATCATGGCTGTGTTCTGGTTGTTCTTGTATGTAATTGTAAACCTTACTTCTATTCTGTATCTGGGCGCTCTGGCCATAGATGCATTACTTGGGGGAGGTTATTTGCATACAATCATGGTAATCCTGTTGATAATGGCATTGTTGATTGGTTTGGGTGGTATGAAGGTAATTGGTTATACCGATGTGATACAGGTGGCAGTGCTGATTATTGGTGGATTTGCAACGGTGTATATGGCTTTGCAAATTGTAGACCAACGGGTTAACGGAGCAGCTACCGGAAGTGCTATTGCAGGATTTAAGGCCCTGCTCAATGAAGCGCCTCAACATTTCAAGCTGATTTTGGATAAACCCAAGGTAACCACCACCACATTGAACATGCCAGAGAATTTGGATGTACAAAAGTATGTGGTACTGCCCGGTTTGGCAATGTACTTTGCGGGTCAGTGGATTGTAAACCTGAACTATTGGGGATGTAACCAATATATTACACAACGTGCGTTGGGTGCTGATTTGAAAACAGCCCGTACCGGTATTCTTTTTGCCGGCTTCCTGAAGTTGTTCATGCCCGTAATTGTAATGCTGCCTGGTATCGCTGCATACGTTTTATACACCAAGGGCGAATTACCAGGGTTTAACGGTGTGAAGGATAGTGCCTACTCAGCTATTTTAGGCTTTTTGCCGGTAGGGTTAAAAGGGCTGGCAGTTGCGGCGCTTACTGCTGCCATTGTAGCTTCTTTAGCCGGAAAAGTAAATAGTATTTCTACAATCTATACGCTGGATATTTATAAAAAGTATCTGAAAAAAGATGCTACAGAGCTACAGCTGGTAAGAACCGGAAGATGGGCCATTATCGTGGCTATGCTGGTAGCGCTGGCATTTACTTGGACAGATGTACTGGGCATCAGTGGTGAGGGTGGTTTTACCTTTATTCAGAAATATACAGGCTTTATCAGCCCGGGTGTGTTTGCTATGTTCCTGTTGGGTATGTTCTGGAAGCGTACTACAGGTACTGCCGCTCTGGTGGGTGTGATATTGGGATTCGTATTAGCGATATTCTTCAATAGTTATGCCGTGGATATTTTTGGTAAAGAAACCTGGATGTACACAGCTTTCACTTACGAAAAAATGGAGAACGGGGTTGTACATACCATTACCGAAATTCCGTTTTTGATCAATATGGGTTGGTCCTTTGTGATTACAGTGATTGTAATGGTATTGATCAGCCTTGCAGGTCCTAAAGTAAATCCAAAGGCCTTTGTTATCGACAGAAGCATGTTTAAGCTGGATCCTAGAACGATTGTGTTGATTGTAATAATTCTGTTATTGCTTTCTGCACTGTATGTAAGATTCTGGTAAGAAATAATCTGTTTTTCTATAGAACCGGTCAGTTTTATCCTGGCCGGTTTTTTTATGCTTAAATGGAAATAGCGGAGTATATTTAAGCATTACTACGGACAAATCATAAGCATGGAGCAATATGAGCAGATAATAGCCCGCGAGCTTGCCGCCTGGAAAGTAAGAATGCTGAAAAAGCCGGGATTAATGGCCAAGCTTTCTAAGCGCACCCAAGATAAACTCAATGCTGCGATACCCGAAAAGGTGCACAATACCATCACTGCCATCATTAAGCAAATGATTCGCGGCGTATTGTTCGGTGCCAAGTATATTACCTCGCGTCCTCCTGAAAATGCTACTTTGCGTGAGCGGGAGTTGATTATACAGGAAAAAATAAAATTTTACCGCAGCACAGCAGCTATTGAAGGTGGTGTAACCGGGGCCGGAGGTATCTTCCTAGGTTTAGCAGACTTTCCCATGCTTCTGGCTTTGAAATTGAAACTACTTTATGAAATTGCCACCGTGTACGGATTTGACTTGAATGACTACAAAGAACGCATTTATCTACTACATGTTTTTGAACTGGCTTTTTCGGGTAAAGCGCATAGTAGAGAGGTGTTTTTAAAAATCGAAAACTGGGAGCAATATGCAAAAGAGCTTCCTGAAGACATCCATCAGTTTGACTGGCGAAAGTTTCAGCAAGAGTACAGAGATTATCTGGATATTGCTAAAATGGCACAGCTGCTTCCGATAATTGGNGCTNCTGTAGGATTTGTTGTGAACTACAAGCTAGTAAAAAAGTTGGGCGAAACTGCNATNAACGCTTATAGAATGCGGTATTTAAAGTCGGGTTCTGGATAATAAAAAAGAGGTGTGGTTANCCACACCTCTTTTTTTCTATGTAGATGGTTTAATAATCTCCTAGTGTTTCGGGTAATTGTTCCAGGGCTTTAGCCAATTGCTCATCATTAGGCGCAATTCCATGCCAGCCGTGATCATTTTCCATAAAGTCTACACCTTTACCCATAACGGTACGCATCATAATACCTACCGGTTTGCCTTTGCCGGTAGCTTCTTTAGCCTGTTCCAGTACGGCTACCACTTCGTCCATATCGTTACCGTTCATCTCCAAGACATGCCATCCAAATGCCTGAAACTTTTCTCTCAGGTCGCCCAAGTCCAATACTTTCTGGGTAGGACCGTCAATCTGTTGGCCGTTCCAGTCAACAGTAGCAATAAGGTTATCTACCTTATGAGCTGCAGCAAACATTACGGCTTCCCATACTTGTCCTTCATTCAACTCACCATCACCAAGCAGTGCATATACCAGTTTGGAATCGCCGTTTAATTTTTTGGAAAGTGCGGCACCAATGGCAACACTTAAGCCTTGTCCTAAAGAGCCACTAGCTACACGTACGCCGGGTAAATGTTCATGAGTGGCGGGGTGTCCTTGTAGGCGGCTGTTTATTTTACGGAAAGTGGCTAATTCTTTAACATCGAAATAACCAGAGCGGGCCAGAACGGAGTAAAATACCGGTGATATATGACCGTTGGAAAGAAAAAACAGGTTTTCATTTTTTCCCTCCATATTAAAGGACGGATTGTGCTCCATCACTTTGAAATACAATGCAGTTAAAAAGTCGGCACAGCCAAGGGAACCTCCCGGGTGACCACTTTGGGCGCCATGAACCATTCGTACGATGTCTCTTCTCACTTGAGTTGCTATTTCTTGCAAAGTTGCCATTAGTCATTAAGTTTATGTGTGTTACAAATATGCACTATTTTTTACTCATAATATGAGTATGAGTCCTAAAAATTGCCTAAGATACATAAAATACTTACTTTTGCTAAACTATTAAACCTTATTGAATGCTCCAAATTCTGGCAACAGCTATAATTTCGTTTATAGTTGCTTTTTTAGCAATTCCGGTAATTATTTTAGTTGCTGAAAAGAAAAAGTTATTTGATATACCGGATGAACGGAAATTGCATACCCATACTATAGCCTCGTTAGGGGGAATAGGAGTTTTTATCGGACTAACTTTTGCACTGCTATTAAGCGTCAACTTCCAGCAAAGTCCCGAATTTCAGTATTTTATAGCCGCGCTGCTACTGATGTTTTTCATCGGATTAAAGGACGATATTATTGCCTTATCAGCTTTTAAAAAGTTTGTAGTACAAATTATAGCTGCGGGATTAGTAATTCATTTAGGGGGGATAAGAATTGAGAGCTTATACGGGCTTGCTGGGATTTATGATATCAGTCCGGTTTACGGGCTTGCATTAAGCTATATTATTCTTATCTTAATTATTAACGCATTTAACCTGATTGATGGGGTAGATGGATTGGCGGGAAGTCTGGGTATACTCTCTACTTCATTGTTGGGTACTTACTTTTATATGGCCGGTATGATGCCTTATGCGTTGTTGGCATTCTCCTTATCGGCAGCATTAATGGCTTTTCTTATTTTCAATTTTCATCCCGCAAAAATCTTCATGGGCGATTGCGGCTCATTAACGGTAGGACTCATATGTGGTATTCTAGTGTTGAAGTTTATTAATGTGGCGGCCAATCCGGCATCTCCTTTTCCCATTGAGTCATCAGTAGCCTTGGGAATTGCTGTAATACTAGTGCCTTTGGTTGATACTGTCCGAGTATTTGCAATTCGGATTTTGAAAGGACGTTCCCCCTTCTTTCCCGATAGAAATCACGTGCATCATTTATTGCTCGATCATGGTTTTAATCACTCTGGAGTTACTACTATTTGTGTAGCTGCCAATATATTGTTTATTGTGTGGGTATATTTTTGCCGCTCCTTAGGAAATACTCCCCTCGTCATAGGCCTTTTTTTCATTTGTTATGTAATATTAGGAGCATTATTTTATACCCTTCCCCGCCGTAAATTGGTTATTCAAAGACAGATTATATCCAGCCTTCAAGAAAAGAAACCGGCTTCAAAGGTTATAGATCTTTCTACCAAAAAAAGAATTGGGAAATGAAAAAGTAAAAGGGTAATTTCTTTCTAATGATTACTCTTTACACTGATTTTATTAGATTTGCTGCATTTTAAAAAACGTTAAGAATGCAAGATCAGGTAGATAAGATTATTAGCACCGCTGAAGAAGGCATGAAGAAGGCTATCGCCTTTCTGGAAGCTGAGTTAACTAAAATTAGAGCCGGTAAGGCCAACCCTCAAATGTTAGATGGCATCACGGTAGAATATTACGGAGCCCCTGTTCCTCTAAATCAGGTAGCCAATATTACAGTATTGGATGCTCGAACTTTGAACGTTCAACCGTGGGAAAAAAATATGTTGCAGCCCATAGAAAGGGCCATTATTGCTGCCAATATTGGCATTAACCCTCAAAATGATGGTGTCAACATTCGTCTGTTTTTGCCTCCTCTAACTGAAGAACGCAGAAAAGAGTTGGTTAAGAAAAGTTTTGCAGAGGGAGAAAATTCTAAAGTAGGGGTGCGCAGTGCAAGACGCGACGCTATTGAAGCTATAAAAAAGCTGCAAAAAGACGGATTGAGCGAGGATGCTGCCAAGGATGCCGAAGCTGCTGTACAGGAGCTTACAGATAAATATATTGCTTTGGTTGAGAAGCATCTGGCTGCCAAGGAAAAGGAAATAATGGCCATTTAATTTATCGGTTGTTGTTAGAGGGTAANGAGTATTCCGAGGAATGCGACAAAACAACTGCACTTTTGTATATTTTCTAACACTAAAATCTATATTTATGGGAATGCTCAAAGACTTCAAAGAGTTTGCATTAAGAGGAAATGTCGTCGACCTCGCTGTGGCAGTAATTATCGGAGGTGCGTTTGGGGCAATTGTCACATCCTTGGTTGAAGATTTAATCACACCTGTTATCCTCAATCCGGCCTTAAAAGCTGCAGGAGCCGAGAATATCGAAAAATTGGCATGGAATGGTATTCTTTATGGTAAGTTTTTGGCAGCAGTTCTCAAATTTATTGTGATTGCTTTTGTGCTGTTTTTATTAATTCGATTAGCTAATAAATTTAAGAAACAAGAAGAAGCAGCTCCGGCTGAGCCATCTTCAACAGATAAATTGTTGGCCGAAATTCGTGATGAGNTAAAGAAAAGACCCTAATTTTTGATTTTACTATTTAAGGGATAATATTTCTTACTTTTGAGTCCTGCTCTATGCAGGACTTTATTATTTTTCTACTAAAAAATTACTTGTGGCAAATACACCTACTTATCAGATAAAACTGTCGCAGTTCGAAGGTCCGTTTGATCTTTTGCTGTTCTTTATTGAGCGGGATGAGTTGGATATTTATAATATTCCCATTACAAAAATTACCAACGATTTTCTGGACTATATCCATAGTCAAGAGGCGCTGAACATAGAGCTCTCCAGCGAATTTATTCTGTTTGTGTCTACGCTGATGCGCATTAAGGCCAAGATGCTCATTCCGCGTAAGGAGCTGGATGTAAACGGCAATGAAATTGATCCACGTGAAGAACTTGTAAATAAACTACTCGAGTATAAAAAATACAAAGAAGCAGCAGCACAACTGGCCGAGCAAGAAGCATTACGTATGCTGATGATTAAGCGCGGCAACATTCAGCGCGAGTTGGCTCAAATAGGGGAAGAGGCGAGCGAGGGTACGGAAATTCAGACGCTTACGCTTTTCAAGCTCATGAAAGCGTTTGAAAGAGTTTTACAACGGTATAGTGATAGGGTAAATAAACCTGTCCATACTGTAGTAAGGTATAATTATACCATGGAAAATAGCCGTGAGCATGTGCTGCAGCTTACAGAGAGAGAAAAGAATTTGTCATTTGAAAAGCTTTTTGAAGGAGCCGAGAACAGGGTTCACGCAATTTTCCTATTCCTATCGGTACTGGAGCTGGTGCAACAAAATTTTCTCAAAATTATGGTGGGAGAGGGTAGGAATAATTTTATCCTGGAATATGTGGCCCCTGAAGACCGAGATCCCGAAAGAGTTAGCGATACATCTTCTTTCGAGGATGAAAATAAAATAGAGCCTACATCATAAAAAATCCCGCTCAACTGAGCGGGATTTTTTTTATACTAAAGTTTGATTGCACTTAAATTTTAATTCCAACAGTCAATACCACTCTGGAATTATTGCTTTTCACCTCTGCGGGATAATAAGAGGCGCTGGTTAAGCGGTAGGGGAACACTACATCTTTACCCAAAGTATGTACATAACCCAGATCTACAAAGAAACCTTGGTTTCTGTAACCTAAACCACCGGTAATCTGAGTAATGCTTCCCTTCTCTCCCGCAATATCTTTATAGGGATTGCCATAGTAAGCTCCACCCAAACGTACCATTACAGGGTTGAATTTAAGTTCCGCACCCAGTCGGGCATTCACTGCTCCTTGGTAGGCATTGTCAATAGCCCGATTCAGTTCTCTGTAAATATTTTCATTACCTATAGTACGATTGTTTGAGGTGTTTTTGAAAGTAGATGCTGCATGATTGACATATTCTACATCACCGGATATAAAACCTTTTTGAGTTTTTACATCGTANACATTGCCAAACAGTACAGAGAAGCTAGCGCCCACTTTAAATGGTGTACGAAGGTTGTAATCGAACACCAGTGGGTCTCTGGTAGCTACTTCGTGTACATTATTACCATCATGAGTAGNATAGTCTTCTACGTCTGCACCGGCAGCAGCATAGTAAGTATCGCTTAAAGAATACCAGGTAGGAGTGTGCGCATAAACACCGAGTCTCACATTATCGTTTACTTTGAATACAGCACCTAGTTTAAGGTTGATACCAACACCTTTCGTTACTAAATCATCATCAAAGTAAGCATAGTTAAACTGATTGATTGCAGACTCTGAAGGATCCTGCTCGGTATAACGTCTGGTAGCACCATACCTCAATACCGGAAGCCCAATAGTGGCACCTAAGTATACTTTGTCATTAATATTGGCGGCACCTGCAAAAGCAAATTCGGTGATGCCTCCGTTAGTGATTATTTCTTGCTTTTGCTCCAAACCTGATGCTCGTGCTAACTCAGAAGCCGAAGAAAATAGGGCTCCTCCAGAGGTAGTATCTACCCAATAAGTTTCAAAAGCAAGCCCCGAGCCGTAAGGGTTACTATCACCGTACTTATCAATATCTTCCATGAAATAATCGGCCATAGAAGTACGGCTTAATGTACCTCCTTTATTGGTATAAGTAATGCGGTTGTTGAAGTCCGCCGCTCTGTTGATGGCAAAACCAAAGGCAGAGCTTCTCAGCGAGCCATTACCATAAGTGGGGTTACCCATTACAAACCCGGAAGTACCTAAGAAGCCGCTTGATTTATTGTCTTTGGTAGTTACCCCCAGGTAAGAGGTTTTATTATTCATGAGGTTTAAGCCTCCGGTTATCACCAAGTCGCTGGTTTTATAAAATCCTATATTCGCCGGGTTAGAGAAGATGGTTGAAATTTCTCCCCCGATGGCTCCATTGGCATTAGCAATACCTTGCGATCTGGCTGTTCCCGTATTCTGCAACCAGGAATAGCGCAACGCATCTTCCGGCGTTTGAGCATATATTGCGCCTGCAGCAGTTAACAGTGCGACTGCTAAAAAAACTCTTTTCATTAGTTACCTTGATTTGGATTAATAATTAAAACTCGTCACATTAAAATCTCCGACTGCCTGCACCTCCGCCGCCTCCAATACTACGGGAAGAACCTGCTCCCGAAGAGCTATTGTTATACGATGGAGAAGAGTAGCTCCTGGTTTCAGTAGTTGGAGTACGGGAGTAGGTATCTGTACTGTAGGATCGGGTTGAATAATTAGACGATCCACGGTTCAAATTATAACTTCTAGCAGTATTTACATTGGAGTTGCCGCTATGGGTATACGTACTGCTATTGGAACGTACGCCATAGGTACTTCTGTAATTGGTAGTACCGGTTGAAGTACGATTATAAGCGCCGTAGTTAGTAGTTCTAGGACCATAGTTAGCTCTGCGGCCCACTATAATACCAGGCCCGTAGCCGTACCAACCACCATACCAGCCGTAGAACCAGGGATCATACCAACCCCATCCGGGACCATACCAGCTGCCCCACCATCCGGCGTACCAACCGCCCCACCAAGGGTCGTACCAACCCCATCCGGGGCCATACCAGCCACCCCATCCTGCATACCATCTATAGTACCAGGGGTTGTACCACATGTTCCAGTAACTAACCGGACTCCAAGGTGTGTTCCAGAAGAAAGGATCATTCCAGTACACCCAGTTGTTGTAGTAGCTAAAGTTATATCTATCGCCGTAGAAATACCAGTCATCCAAAGCACTCCAACGATAGCGATTGCGTACTTTCATACGCAAATAACGATCGTCGTAGTCTTCGTACTCATCCTCATCGTCGTAAGCACGATAGCGTTTCTCGTCTGTTTTTTTAACCTTAGCATACTCCTGGGCAGGCGGCTCCGGAGAGCTGTACACATCGTCAGGAGTTTGTCCCGCTTGGTAAGCGGTAGAACAGCTTGCCAAGGCGATTACCACACCCAACAGTAACCAGAGGTTTAAATTCTTTATTTTCATTGGGCAATTATATTTATTTAGTTAATTAATTGTTTTTGTTAATCCTTAAAATTTTACATTTGCCAGATATGAAGGATTAGCCTGTAAAATTAGGGTATTCCTTCGTATATATGAGACGTCAATATTTATAAAAAGGATGCAAGATTGTTAGAGAAATCATAATAAGAATTGTTAAAAAAATATTTTTATAATAATTTAATTTTTGATTGATTATCAATTGTTTGTATTTGTATAGAAGTGTGAGGTTGATAAAATTGTAAAATTAGGACGCAGTTGTTTGCTTGAGAAAGGCTTTTAGCAATAAAAATAAAGTTGTATTACAAAAATATGAGTAAGGAAATTACACCACGAGCGCAGGATTATGCACAATGGTATAATGATTTGGTACTAAAAGGTGGACTGGCAGATTACTCTGCTGTAAGAGGCTGTATGGTGATTAAACCTTATGGTTTTTCTCTTTGGGAAAATATGCGCGATGCTTTGGACAAAATGTTTAAGGATACAGGACATGTGAATGCTTATTTTCCACTGTTTATACCCAAAAGTTTTTTAAGTAGGGAAGCGGCCCATGTGGAAGGTTTTGCCAAAGAGTGTGCAGTTGTTACACACTACAGATTGAAAAACGATCCTAATGGCAACGGCGTAATTGTAGATCCTGAAGCTAAGCTGGAAGAAGAACTGATTGTTCGTCCTACCAGTGAAACCATTATCTGGAATACTTATAAAGATTGGATACAATCTTACCGCGACTTACCTATTCTAGTGAACCAATGGGCTAATGTGGTTCGTTGGGAAATGCGTACCCGTTTGTTTTTGCGTACCGCAGAGTTTTTGTGGCAGGAAGGTCATACCGCTCATGCTACTAAGGAAGAAGCCGAAGCAGAAGCAAAAAAAATGTTGGAGGTATACGCACAGTTTGCCGAAGAGTACATGGCACTTCCGGTAATAAAAGGTGTAAAAACCGAAACAGAAAGATTTGCCGGAGCGGTAGATACCTATTGTATCGAGGCATTGATGCAGGATGGTAAGGCACTGCAGGCAGGAACTTCGCATTTCTTGGGGCAGAATTTTGCGAAAGCTTTCGACGTACAGTTCTTGAACAAAGAAAATAAACAGGAGTATGTGTGGGCTACCAGCTGGGGAGTAAGTACCCGTTTGGTAGGAGCACTGGTGATGGCTCATAGCGATGATGACGGATTGGTGTTGCCTCCTAAGATAGCTCCGTTACAGGTAGTAATTGTACCTATTTATAAAGGCGATGAGCAGAAAGCCATGATTGACGCTAAGGCCGAAGAAATACTGACCACACTCCGAAAAATGGGTATTCGTGCTCAGTACGACGGCTCGGATAATGTACGCCCTGGATGGAAATTTGCCGAGTATGAAATGAAAGGCGTACCAGTACGTATTGTCCTAGGAGCAAGAGACCTAGCTAACAATCAGGTAGAAATTGCGCGCAGAGATACCAAAGCCAAAGAAACGATCTCTGCCGATGGCATGTATGCGTATATTGAAAAATTATTGGAGGATATCCAGAATAGTATTTTCAATAAGGCGAAGGCTTACCGCGATGAGCATATCACACCCGTAGACACTTGGGATGAATTTGTGAAGGTTCTGGATGAAAAAGGTGGTTTTGTATTTGCTCACTGGGATGGCACCGCCGAAACCGAAAACGAGATTAAAGAAAAAACCAAAGCCACTATCCGCTGCATTCCTATCGATGGAAGCGGAGTGGAAGAAGGAAGCTGTATTCTTACAGGAAAGCCATCTAAGCAAAGAGTACTGTTTGCTCGCGCTTATTAATATTACTAAAAGGTAGAGGAGTTTAGCCTTTATTGGCCAGCTGTCCACAAGCGGCATCTATGTCTTTTCCGCGGCTGCGACGCAAGCGGGCATTCACCTTGTGATGCTCAAGGTAGCGCATGAACGCCTCTACCTTTTCTTCTGAAGGTTTGGTAAACTGAGCAAATTCAATAGGATTGTACTCAATGATGTTGATCAGGTCGGCGGGTACCTGACGGTAAATCTTTATCAGTTCATCCGCATCTTGTAAAGAATCGTTGAAATTATTGAAGAGAATATATTCAAGAGTGATTTCGTTCTTGGTCTTTTTATAGAAATAATTCAATGCTTCCACCAGCGATTTAATATTATTGCTTTCGTTGATGGGCATAATTTCATGCCTTTTTTTATCGTTGGCAGCGTGTAGTGATAATGCCAGCTTAAACCTTACCTGATCGTCTCCCAGCTTTTTGATCATTTTGGCTACACCCGCCGTGGATACCGTAATACGGCGCGGACTCATTCCCAGTCCCTCTGGGGAAGTAATCCGTTCGATGGCCATTAATACGTTTTTGTAATTGAGCAGCGGCTCGCCCATGCCCATGAAAACAATATTGGTAAGCTTCTTACCATAAGCTTCGACCGATTGTTTGTTAATTAGTACAACTTCGTCGAAAATCTCATCAAAGTTGAGATTGCGTTTACGCTCCAGATAACCTGTAGCACAGAACTTACAGCTGAGGCTACATCCGATTTGAGAGCTTACGCAGGCTGTTTTTCTTTCATCAGTAGGAATCAGTACACCTTCTGTGAGATGGCCGTCAAAAGTGCGGAATCTTGTTTTGATGGTGCCGTCTTGTGAATGCTGGGTAGTATCTATTCCGATGGCTGGCAGCGAAAACTGCATAGCCAGTTGCTCTCTCAATGCTTTGCTGATGTTGGTCATCGCCTCAAAGCTTTGTACAGGTTTTTGCCAAAGCCATTCGTACACTTGCTTTGCCCGGAATTTTTTCTCTCCAACAGACAAAAAATATGCTTCTAACTCCTGCAGGGACAAGTCTCTGATATTTTGTTTTACAACAGCCATTGTGCAAAGATAGGTTAACCTGAAACGTTTTTAAAAACATCATCTTTTTAAGACATTCGGAGGGGCGGCAACCCTCTCATTTGGCTATTGAGTGTCATATATACTGTCTATTTTAAACAAATCTTAATAGATTTTGTCTATAGTACTATTGAGAAAATCGATTGACATGAGTTGCTGGAAACGGTAGTTTTGCGGCCAATTTCGAGCTTGCCATTATGAATGCGTAAATACTATTGTGTAATTAATTAAAAACTGTTTATAATGGCATTAGTTGGAAAAAAAGCGCCCTCTTTCGTAGCCGGCGCAGTAATTAACGGTGAGGAAATTGTAACTGATTTTTCTTTGGATCAGTACATCGGTAAAAACCATGTTATTTTCTTCTTCTATCCCAAAGACTTTACGTTTGTTTGTCCTACTGAATTGCATGCATTTCAGGAAAAGCTGGCTGAGTTTGAGAAAAGAGGTGCTGTAGTAGTGGGTTGTTCTACAGACACTGAGGAAACACACTTGGCATGGTTAAACACTCCTAAAGACAATGGTGGTATTCAAGGTGTGACCTATCCCATTGTAGCAGATGCCAGCAAAACTATTGCCATGAACTATGGTGTACTGGCTGGCGAATATGAATTTGATGCCGATACGCAGTTATGGTCTTTCAAAGGAGCTCCTGTTGCTTACAGAGGAACGTTCCTGATCGACAAAGAAGGGATTGTCCGTCATGAATCCATCAACGATCTTCCTTTAGGTAGAAACATTGATGAATACCTGCGTCTGCTCGATGCTCAGTTACACGTAGAGAAATACGGAGAAGTTTGTCCTGCGAACTGGGAAGAAGGTGAGAAGGCAATGAAGGCTTCTACAGAAGGAGTTATTGAATATTTCTCTAATAACTAAAAAAGATAATCGTATGTTGATTGAGCTGGAACAGGATAATTTACAAGAAATCATTAGCCAACATCCCAAAGTAATCGTTCAATATTCTGCAGGATGGTGTGGTAATTGTAGACTCATGAAGCCGAAATTCAAAAGACTTTCTGGCGATCACGAGGATGCAGTGTTTGTTATTGTGGATGCTGAAAAGTTTCCTCAAAGCCGCAAGTTGGCTACCGTGAACAACTTGCCCACATTTGCAGGTTTTCAGAACGGTGCTTTGGTAAATCAGGTTCAAACTAATAAAGAAGAGCAGCTAAAATCGTTGATCCATGAAATTACCAATAATTAGACATATACGTCAGAACCATACGCCTGAGCAGATTGAGAACACCATTGCGGTGTTAGAAGGATTAAGTGAACTGCCCTCTATTAAAGATGATGAGCTGGATGCAATCGGTGAGATTATTTCTAATTGCTGTGGTGCGCTGGAAGTGCATGAAATGATAAATGCGGGTATGGCTGAAAAGGACGCACTCAACAGCTTTATGCAGAAGGTGATGGGATCTATTGACAGATAGTGATGGGTTGGTTTTAGTGTTGAGAACCACAGGCAATAAAGCTTGTGGTTCTTTTTTTCAATGTGCTTGCTTGATTTTTACAGAAACTCTCTCAATAATAAATCGGTTATCTTTGCGCCCATGAAGATTTTGATGGTTTGTTTAGGTAATATCTGCCGCAGTCCGCTGGCAGAAGGAATTATGCAGCAGAAGATACAGCAAATGGGGTTGGACTGGGAAGTGGATAGTGCAGGTACAAATGGTTATCATGTGGGCGAAGCGCCGCATCGCTTATCGCAGAAAGTGGCCCGCATGCATGGTATCGATATTAGTGGACAGCGTGCCAGAAAATTTACTCCTTCTGACTTTGATAAGTTTGATAAAATTTATGCTATGGCATCAGATGTTATTGATGAAATGCAATGGATTGCTCGCAATAAATTCGATGCCTCGAAAGTCGATTTGCTGATGAATGAAGTATATCCGGGTAGCGACATGGATATACCCGATCCCTGGTACGGACCCGAACCCGGCTATCACGAAGTATTTGATATGATCGATAAAGCATGTGATGCCGTTATTAGTAAGTATAAATAAGCGGATATAACCATGGCGTTACGAGCATGATAGTATTTTCAAATCACTACACCAAAGAACAATGAAACCAACAATACCACAGGGTACGCGCGATTTTAATGCCGATGTTGTGCGGAAGCGTAGCTATATTTTTAATACCATTCGCAATGTATTCGAACTCTATGGCTTTCAACCTCTGGAAACTCCCGCCATGGAGAATATAGATACCCTCATGGGGAAGTATGGAGAGGAAGGCGATAAGCTTATATTCAAGATTCTTAACAACGGGCTGGATAATGCTGCTAAAGTAGAGAAAGCAAAGGCAGGCTTTGAGAACGTGCTGCAAGGCAAAACCAGTAAGGATATTACTGAGCGCGCCCTTCGGTATGATCTTACCATTCCGTTTGCACGCTATGTGGCCATGAACCACCACCAGCTACCTATGCCTTTTAAGCGGTATCAGATGCAGCCTGTATCGGCGTGCCGACCGACCTCAGAAGGGAAGATATCGCGAGTTTTACCAGTGCGATGCGGATGTGGTAGGAAGTTATTCATTGCTGAACGAACTGGATCTAATCAATATCTATATAAGCGTATTTCAGCAACTGAAAATCGATATTGAACTTAGAATTAACAATCGCAAAATACTGGCGGCACTGGCAGATACTTGTGGTGGAGCAGATAAAATGATCGATATCACAATTGCAATTGACAAGTTAGATAAAATCGGTATAGATAAGGTAAAGGAAGAACTAAAATCCAGAGGNCTGAATGAGGAGCAAATCAGCCGGATAGAGTCTTTCTTGAATATCAACGGTACGAATGAGGAAAAACTACAGCAACTTAAAACGCTCTTTGCCGAAAATGAGATAGGCATAAAAGGNATTGAGGAATTAACGTATCTGATTACACACAGCCAGCAGCCTGATGTTAAAAAAGCTCTGGTACTGGATTTAACACTGGCCCGAGGGCTGAATTACTATACAGGAACCATTTTTGAGGTAAAGGCCCAAAATGTTCAAATAGGTAGTATTGGTGGAGGAGGGCGATATGATGACCTGACAGGCCTTTTTGGTGTGCCTAACGTGCCGGGTGTGGGCATATCTTTTGGTGTAGATAGAATTTATGATGTGATGAGCGAGCTGCATCTATTCCCTGCCGACGTGGCAGCCGGTACCAAAGTGTTATTCTTTAATCTTGGCGATACAGAAGTACAGAAAGCTATGGAACTTGCGCAGCAGTTGCGTGCTCACGGTATTGCTTGTGAAGTATATCACGAAAACACCAAATTCGACAAGCAATTTAAATACGCGGAGAAAAAAACAATCCCCTATGTTGCCATTTTAGGCAGCAAGGAGCTAGAACAGGGGGTGGTTAATATCAAGAACCTTTCGAGTGGCGACCAAACTCAGGTGCCTTTTGGAGAGCTGGTACACTTCAGTTTTAATTAGGAATTGCTTCTGTTGGCATTGCTCATTTTGATAGAGTGTATAATTGTACCAGCCAGAGTTTGAAAAAGTCGGCTGCTAAGACGCTAAATGAATTTTATTGCTTTAAAGTATTTTTCTTTTATCCTCGTCTTACTAAATAAGATGGGCAATGCTGCAGTCATAATGGCGGATGATAAGAAGCAAAATATCGTAAATACTGTAAAAAATTACAGTAAACGGCTGTTTAGTTTTATTCGGGCAAAAGTAAATACTGACGCCGATGCTGAAGACATTTTACAGGATGTATGGTATCAATTTACACATGTTTCTGCTACACAAACTATCGAAGAGGTGAGCGGCTGGCTTTTTAAAGTAGCGCGCAACAAGATCACCGACCGTTATCGCAAGAAAAAACCTGATTTGCTGGAGGACTATCAATATGAGGATGAAGATGGAGGATTGAACTTCAGTGAAGTATTACTGGCCATTAAGGAAGATCCGGAGTTAAAAAATTTCAAAGATTTATTTTGGGAGGCTTTATTCGATGCTTTGGAAGAATTGCCCGAAGCACAAAGAGAAGTTTTTGTCTTGAATGAGCTGGAGGATATGACTTTACAGGAAATAGCGGATCAGAAACAAGAGAACATAAAAACGATCATTAGCCGTAAGCGCTATGCTGTATTGCATTTGCGCAAACGTTTTATCCCATCTGTATGAAGAATTGGTTCATCACTAAAAATATTTTGTATGAGAGGAAAAAGTNATAAAAAGCCCCCAGTATGGATATGCGTCCTTGTCGGATTGGTTGCCGTATTAGGGATTGGCGCCCTAGTGATGTGGTTATGGAATGCTATTCTACCATCCGTATTCAATGTGGGAAGGGTAAGCTACTGGCAGGCATTAGGGATACTTATTTTATCGAAAATCTTATTTGGTGGGTTTGGAGGACCCAAACGCCATGGGCCGCCGCCGCATGTTTGGCGTGAAAAGTTCAAGCAAATGACCGAAGAAGAGCGCGAAGCGTTTAAAAATGCTTGGCGTCGTCGTTGTGGAAGGATGTAAGATAATACTGGAAAAGTATATTCATGTAAAGAAGGAGCTCAATGCTCCTTCCTTTTTTTATATAAGAATATCAATTAAGGCTTTACTTTTTATAGCTTACTTTCCAGATAATGCCTGCAGTATCGTCATTTACTAATAAAGAGCCATCGGGAGTAACGGTAACTCCCACTGGTCTGCCGTGTACTTCGCTTTTTTCTTCATCGACAATAAACCCTGTGAGAAAATCTTCAGGGGGTTGTGGTTTCCCGTTTTTGAAAGGAATGAAAACTATTTTATAACCTGATAATTGAGAACGATTCCAAGAGCCATGCTGCCCCACAAATGCTCCATTCTTGTATTTCGAAAGGAATTGGTCTTGGGTGTAAAATGCTAGTCCTAACGAAGCAGTATGAGGTCCCAAAGGCACATCAGGAATGATAGCTTTATTCACCAGGTCTTCATGAGGATCATGCGCCCAGCGTGGATCTTTAATTTTTCCAAAATAACTGTAGGGCCAGCCATACCATCCACCACGTTTTACACTGGTAGCATAATCCGGAACAATATTGTCTCCAAGACCGTCGCGTTCGTTTACAGCGGTCCATAGTTCGCCTGTAANGGGATTCCAATCCATTCCTACCGGATTTCGCAAGCCGCTAGCATAAATTTGNAGATCGCTGCCATCGGGATTGGCTTCAAAAATCAGCGCTCGCTTTCCATCCTCAATGTTCATACCCCNTTCGCCCACGTTGCTGGCCGAGCCTATAGAGATATAAATTTTTGTTCCCTTTTTATTGGCAATAATATTTCGGGTCCAGTGGTTGTTATAACCGCCTTCCCACAAGCTAATAATCTTTTCGCCGTTGGCTTTAATTTCGGTATCGCCCACTTTATAAGGAAAGCGATATACCCCGTCGGTATTGCTTACATAAAAATAATCGCCCAGAATCAGCATGCCCAGAGGACGATTGAGGTTACTGAGGAATACATGGCGTTCATCTATTATCCCATCTTTATCCTTGTCTCTTAACAAGGTGATGCGATTGGCACTATTACGGGTTCCTGCTTCGGCCACAAAATAATCACCGTTTGGGCCTACATAGGTCCATCGGGGACTTTGCAGGTTGTCTGCAAAACGAGTAACAACAAAGCCTTCAAGGGCTTTGGGAGTAGTGCCTTCGGGCCACCCGATGGTTTTACTGTTTTTAACAGCCGATTCTGATTTGAAAGGTGGCTCTAACACCAACGGGCCTACTGCAGTTTGCACCGTCACAGGGGGCTGTGATGCCAGTTGTTTCCGAGTCTCGCTGTCTACATTGATGATCTGCGCTTTAATCTGTGTTCCTGCTAGTAACAGCAAACTCCATAGCATCTTTTTATTCATAACCGGTACAATTTTTATAACGACAATAGCGCAATATGTGGGTGAAATAAAAATCTAAGGGCTATAGAAATTCGTATCCAATATCTTTTCTATAATACATATCGTCAAACTTAATGCCAGATAGGGTAAGCTTAGATTTATCCACTGCTTCCTGAATCGTATTACCAAAAGAGGTTGCACAAAGAACACGTCCCCCATTGGTCACGATTTGTCCGTCATTTGCTTTAGTGCCTGCATGGAAGATGATACTATCTTTAACAGCATCTAGTCCTTCAATTTTATAACCTTTTTCGAAGCTGCCCGGATAACCACCACTTACTGCCACCACTGTAACGGCGCATCTTTCGTCGGTTTCCACTTTAACCTCTTTAAGGCGTTGTTCTACGGCGGCTGCGCACAAATCAGCAATATTATTTTTCAGTCGGGGCATTACTACTTCGGTTTCCGGATCACCCATGCGGCAATTGTATTCAATTACATAAGGTTCCTCATCAACTTTTATCAATCCGATGAAAATAAAGCCTGTGTAATTGATATCCTCTTTTTGAAGACCCTTAACGGTGGGTTCGATGATTTTAGTTTTTACTTTCTGCATGAAAGCTTCGTTCGCAAACGGTACGGGGCTAACAGCACCCATGCCCCCTGTATTAAGTCCGGTATCTTTTTCGCCCACGCGTTTGTAGTCTTTGGCTTCGGGGAGCAATATATATTCTTTACCATTGGTAAGGATAAATACACTCATTTCGATGCCGCTTAAGAATTGCTCTACCACCACTTTTTTGCTTGCTTCACCAAATTTGGCTTTCATGAGCATGTTTTCAAATTCCGCAATGGCATCATCATGTGATTCGCAAATTACCACCCCTTTGCCTGCAGCTAATCCATCGGCTTTTAAAACGATGGGAAGGGGGTGTTGTTTCAGATATGCGATACCTTCTTCAAATTGATCCTCCGTAAACTCACGATACGAAGCAGTAGGGATATCATGACGCTGCATGAAGGCTTTAGCAAAAGATTTGCTTCCTTCCAGCTGTGCTCCAAACTGTGAAGGACCTATAAAGTAGATGTGTTTCAGTTCATCTTTCTGAAAGTGATCCCAAGCGCCTTTTACTAGGGGTTCTTCGGGGCCTGCAATAACCATTTCGATATTATTATCTAAGCAAAACTTACCCAAGGCCTCAAAATCGGTGATGCTAATGGGAACATTGGTGCCACATTGAGCAGTTCCGGGATTGCCCGGTGCGATGAATAATTCGTGTTTCCCTTTTTCGCGTTCCGTAATATTCCATGCCAGCGCATGTTCTCTACCACCGCTACCAAGTAATAATATTTTCATCTGTTATTGAATTTTTCGGGGGTGAAGGTAATAAAAAAGAAAAGGGGGTGCGCCTTTGATACATANAAAAAAATGCCTATTTTTTTGTTATTAATTAAATGTTACTTACAACTTATTATTTTTACCACATCGTTTATAAAAACTTTATATATGTCTGCTAACGAAAACGACTTTTTTAAGAATCCTGTACTCGGTCATCCTGCAGGTTTATTTGTATTGTTTTTTACAGAAATGTGGGAGCGCTTCTCCTTTTACGGAATGCGTTCTTTATTGGTAATGTTTCTGACTGCTTCTTTGTTAGACGGAGGATGGGCGTGGACAAGAGAGCAGGCCATGGCGCTGTTCGGCTCTTATGTAGGGCTGGTGTATCTTTCTACAATGTTGGGGGGATACTTTGCGGATAAAATCATTGGGTATCGATGGGCTGTAGTGGTGGGAGCTTTGTTGATGACGATGGGGCATGCTTCTATGGCTATTGAAACACATTTTTCCATTTATTTAGGATTAGTGTTACTGGTTTTTGGAAATGGCTTCTTTAAACCCAATATGACCTCTATTATTTCCGAAATGTACAAAAATCACCAGGAAAGGAAAGACGGTGCCTATACCATCTTTTATATGGGTGTAAATGCCGGAGCCTTTTTGGGTATTTTATTATGCGGTTATTTAGGTGAAAAAGTGGGCTGGAGCTGGGGATTTGGCTTAGCCGGGATATTTATGTTTTTCGGATTAGTACAATTCTGGTTGGGGCAGGATATTTTTGGTACCATTGGCTTAAAACCAAAGAAAAAAAATGCAGATGCTGAAATGCCGACATCAGAGGTGAAAGATGAAGACAAGCTAAACCCTTTCCCCGTGTGGCAGCTTGCTTTAATAGGTATTATGGTATTGTTAGGGCTGATATGGGTTGTATTTGAACCTGCCAAGATTATTTCAGATGGGAAGGTGGATATTTTCAATTTTACAGTAGCGGGTATGACGGGGAATAACTTTACCATTGTGCTGGCCGTTGTATTGTTTATAGTATTATTGATATACAGGCTGGTTCATTATTCCCCCATAACTAGGGACAAAATGATTGCCGTATCATTCTTTGCCTTTCTTACGGTATTCTTTTGGGCAATATTTGAGCAGGCTCCAGGAACACTTACCATTTTTGCTCGTGATTACACCAATCGTGTGTTGGAGGGTAATGCAGGAATTATTTTTAAAGTAGTGAATTGTTTGATTACCATAGTGCCGCTCTCTATTATTTCCTGGGTGCTTTTGAAGCTATTCAAACAGACCTTTAAAAGATATGCCGCAGCCAATCTGATCTTGAGTGCCAGCTTTATAATCGTGTGGGGTATTGCTATATGGATGTTGTACAATCAGATTTCGGAAACCACGCTGGAAGTACCTGCATCCTGGTTTGCTACATTAAACTCTTTATTTATTATCAGTTTAGCACCATTGTTTTCCAAATGGTGGAGCAGCAAATACAATCCTTCTGCCAATATGAAATATGCGATTGGGATGAGTTTTCTGGCATTAGGTATGGTTTGGNTAGCGATAGGAGCAGGTTCCATCGTTCCTGGGGCNAAAACAGCTTCGGTAAGTATGATATGGTTGATACTGGTATACCTGTTTCATACTATGGGTGAGCTATGTATCTCTCCGGTGGGATTGTCTTATGTAAGTAAATTGGTCCCTGCGCGAATGATTGCCGTGATGTTTGGTATTTGGTATCTGGCAGTTGCTATAGGAATGAAATTAGCGGCAAAATTTGGTGAGAATATTGATAGAATAGCCGATGAAAAAGGTATGGCTTATTTCTTCTGGATGTTGGCAATTATATCTTTTGTTGTGGCAGCCTTAGCCATCATCTTTACTCCTGTGACCAGGAAATTGATGCATGGGGTTCGATAAACTTTCTTTGGGTGATAATAGAAGCCGCCCTTGATCAATGGGCGGTTTTTTATTATGCTCAAACTTCATTTTAGTCAAAAAAATGGCTTAAAAATAAAGAAATGGGCGAAAGTTGCCTTTAAGGCGCTTAGTTTTTATTATCTTTCCCACACATTTGTATACTATGCAAACATTAGAAGCAATCCAAGACTTCAAGGGAAAGTACCCTAAACAAATCTGGTCTTTGTTTTTTTCGGAAATCGTGGGAGCGTTTTTGCTTCTACGGAATGAGAGGGATGCTCACCTTCTTTATGGTGGACCAGTTATTTATGAAAGAAGATGTGGCGAATTTGCAATACGGAGCCACGCAGGCCTTTGTGTACGCTTTTACATTTATCGGAGGCTTATTTGCGGACAAAATTCTCGGTTTTAGAAAATCGCTATTCTGGGGTGGAATGCTGATGATTGCCGGAAGTTTGATTTTGGCAACAGATCCGCATAAATTTTTCTTTCTGGGCATCAGTTTTACGGTAATTGGTACGGGCTTCTTTAAGCCTAATATATCCACGATGGTGGGACAGTTGTATAAACAAGGCGATTCCCGGCGCGATGCAGGCTTTTCCTTATTCTATGCAGGTATTAATATAGGCGCTTTGCTAGGAGGTTATACTTGTGTAGCTATAGGTAAGCGCCAGATGTTTGCTAGCGTTATACCGGAACATTTAAGCTGGAATGTAGCCTTTGGTTTGGCCGCCATTGTGATGACCATCAGCTTGCTCACTTTTGTTTTTTCACAAAGAAATTTGGGACCTATTGGGCTCTCGCCTTTGTTGATCAAAAATGTCGACGGTACCGTTACAAAATCGAAAAAGTGGTATGAATATCTAGTATATATCGGCTCTCTGGCAGTAATTCCCATTATTATGACTATGGTGTCTAAAACACAGTACACAGACTGGTTCATGTACATCATTGGTCCTGCTACTTTATTGTACTTGTTTTTTGAAATGACGCGTCATACGAAGCAAGAAGTAAAGAAGCTGATAGCAGCGTTGGTATTTATCATTTTTTCCATTTTGTTTTGGGCTTTCTTTGAACAAAGTGGGGGGTCGCTTAGTCTGTTTGCTGCCAATAATCTGGATAATAAATTATTGGGCATGATAACACTGGATCCTAACGGTGTAAATAATTCGGTAAACTCTCTGTTTGTCATCATATTTGCTCCTTTAGTGGGTTTGCTTTGGTTAGCATTGGCAAAAAGAAAACTGGAGCCTAATACTGTTGTAAAATTCGGGTTAGCCTTTTTATTTTTGGGTTTAGGATTCTATACTTTTTTCGGCACACGTTTCTTTCAGCTGGCTACCGGTATTGTAAGTCTGGATGTGTTTACATTGGCTTATCTTTTTGTAACCTTTGGCGAACTATGTTTATCGCCGATAGGATTGTCAATAATGACTAAGCTTTCTCCAGCAAGACTGCAAGGGGTGATGATGGGAATGTGGTTTCTGGCTAGTGCGTACGGTCAATATGTGGCAGGCTTATTAGGCGCAGGGATGGCAAGGGCTAATGAGAATGCAGGTTTGGTGGAAAAACTGATGACTTATACCGAAGGTTATAAACAATTGGGACTTTATGCGGTTATTGCCGGTGTAATATTGATTGTGATATCACCTGTGGTCAGAAAACTGATGCAGGATGTAAAATAAATAAAATGGGGCTTTGTGTTAAGCCCCATTTTTATGTGTTTTCAATTAGAAACTATCTACTTCTCGATAAGCTTGAACCAGGCGTTCTTCACCTTCCTTGCCGGATTGAGACATTCCATGCTCCATACCTACAATTCCTTTATATCCTTTTTGGTGAAGGAATTTGAATACATTTTTATAATTGATTTCGCCTGTGGTTGGTTCTTTTCGGCCGGGATTATCACCTACTTGTATATACGCAATCTCATCCCAACAGAGTTCTATATTCTTAATAAGATTGCCTTCGTTTTTCTGCATATGGTAAGCATCATACAAAATCTTGCAGCTGGGACTATTTACAGCCTTGCATATTTCATAGGTCTGAGTTGAATAACGCAAAAAGAGATCCGGAGTATCACTCAGCGGTTCCAATACCATTACAATACCATGTGGTTCGAATATTTCGGCTCCGCGGCGCAATGCTTCAATAACATTGGCGGTTTGGATGGCTAAAGGCAGTGATCTATCAAAATCTCCCGGTACAACGGTAACCCATTTAGCATTACAGCGTTTTGCAATTTCTACCGACTTGCGACATCCGTCGAGGAAAAATATCGAGGTGTTCTTTTTTTCTTGCCGCAAGCGTGTTGGCGCCGTTACCACCTTTAGGTACTACAAAAACGCCCATACGCATTCCTAGCTTTGCCAGCGTTTCTCCGATTTTGCTTTGCATTTCTGGAGGACGATTGGGCATGCCATTATCTTCGATAGATCTGAATCCCAAATCGTACATGTATTTTATCTGATCTATAAAATCTCTACCGGCACTAGCGGCAAACATGCCGTCATGCGGTGCATAATCCAGTTTAAAAGGTTGTCCTTTTGATGAAACATTCTTGCTGAATCCCTTATTGGCAAGCGCTAGTGAACCGGCTGTCAATAAGCCGTTCTTTATGAAAGATCTTCTTTGCATGCTAATATGTTTGGGGGAAAAATAATAAATCTTATGATTTCATCCTAAACAAACTTCTGATAATGTTTTTATTGTCAGTAGATCTCTGTTATAACGTGTGTATTTTGTTTGGCATTTTATAGTGGTAGCTCTGTATATTTGGGGGCTAGTTTAGATTTATAATTATGAGAACAGTTGTTTTGTCATTTGTAGTAGCGATTGCATTCCATTCGGTATGTGCTCAGAGTAANTCCTTTCAAAAATACGAACAGACTATTCCGGGATCAGATGTAAAATTTGAAATGGTGCCCATTNAGGAAGGTACTTTTGTTATGGGTGATGATAAATCGGGTAAGGCAGATGAAAAGCCGGCGCGCAAGATAAAAGTGAGTGCATTTTGGATGGGTGCCCGAGAAGTTACATATGATGAATTTGTACTTTTTTTGAATGATGAAAATTATAGTCAGAATAACGACGTGGATGCCATTACCCGCCCTTCTGTTCCATATATCGATATGACAAGAGGTATGGGAAAAGAAGGAGGATACCCGGCGAATAGCATGAAGCAATACAGCGCTTTGATGTATTGCAAATGGCTGTATGATAAAACCGGAATTTTTTATCGTCTGCCTACCGAGGCGGAATGGGAATATGCCTGCCGTGCGGGAACGACTACGAAGTATTTTTTCGGAGATGATAGTGCTCAGCTAAAAGATTATGCCTGGTATGCCGCTAACAGTGGTATGAAGTATCACAAAACAGGCCTAAAAAAGCCTAATCCTTGGGGATTATATGATATGCTGGGAAATGTACAGGAATGGGTATTGGATCAATATGTGGCAGATGCATACAGTAAACTGGAGGATGGAACTGCAGATCCTGTCAATATACCTATAACGAGACATCCCTTGGTATTAAGAGGAGGCGATTATGATGATAATGCCGATGCGCTTCGTTCTGCCAGTAGAGGTGTTTCTGACTTAGTATGGAATCGTCGCGATCCGCAGATTCCCAAAAGTAAATGGTGGAATGCAGATGCTCCATTTGTAGGTTTCAGACTAGTAAGACCATTAAAACAACCTTCTGCAGAGGAAGTAGAAAAGTTTTTCAAAACTTTTCTGGAAATGCAATAAACTTTCAGGATTTTTTTATCAAAATGACCAAGCCTTGCTGGTTTTTTCAAAAATTAACGTCTTAATGTCATATTAAACACAGCGAACGATGAATAATAAAACAACCCGTAGAAAGTTTGTTCAACAAACTTCTTTGCTTGCCGGAGGCTTGTTAGCCGCCCCTCTTTTCAGTAAAGGCAATTTCTTTTCAGGATCAGACGATACCATAAAAGTGGCTCTGATAGGATGCGGAGGCCGTGGTACCGGAGCCGCAGTACAGGCGCTTAGTACAAAGCAAAATGTACAATTAGTTGCAATGGCCGATGCATTCAGAGATCGTATTGACAGTTGTTACAGGGCTATTGCCAATAGTCTTTCCGAAGCTGGCGTCACAGATGCCAAACGTAAGTTTGATGTTCCGGAAGAAAGAAAATTTGTAGGCTTTGATGCTTATGCGAAAGCTATCCCTCTGGCAGATGTAGTAATACTTACCACTCCTCCCGGCTTCCGCCCCATTCATTTCGAAGAAGCGGTAAAACAAGGGAAACATGTATTCATGGAAAAACCTGTAGCTGTAGATCCTGCTGGTATTAAAAAAGTGTTGGATGTAGCTGAGATAGCCAAACAGAAAAAACTGAATGTAGTGGTAGGGCTGCAAAGACGTTATCAGAACTCATATAAAGCGTTATACGAACGCAAAGATCTGATTGGCGATTTTATGTATGCGCAGGCTTGGTGGAACAGCTCGGGTGTGTGGGTATACGATCGTAAACCGGGGCAAACAGAGATGGAATATCAGATGCGCAACTGGTACTACTTTAATTGGCTTTGCGGTGATCATATTGTAGAACAACATGTACACAATATTGATGTGGTAAACTGGTTCAAGGGCGCTTATCCTGTAAAGGCGCAGGGTATGGGTGGCCGTCAGGTGCGTACCGATAAAAAGTATGGCGAAATTTTCGATCACCACTATGTGGAGTTTCACTATGCTGATGGCTCTATCATGAACAGCCAATGCCGCCATATACCTGGTACAATGGGCAAAGTGGACGAGCTAATTGTTGGTACCAAAGGAAGGATTTATGCTGATGCTGCAAGGATTGTAGATAATAAAGGCAATGTGCTTTTTGCTTTCGATAAGAATGGAGAAAACAATCCTTATCAGGCCGAGCATGACGAATTATTTGCTGCTATAGCTAAGGGAGAGTACAAGTTTGCCGATGCCGAACATGGCGCAAAAAGTACACTTACAGGCATTATCGGCCGCATGGCTACATATAGTGGACAAGTAATCGATTTTGAGAAAGCTTTAAACAGCGGTATCGATATTATGCCTAAGGAGTTCAGCTTCTCTGCTACTCCTCCGGTAGTTCCTAATCCTGATGGAACCTATCCAATTCCTGTTCCGGGAAAAACAAAATATAATCTGGGATAAATAAGTTTTTATTCTGTAGTAAGGCACTAGGCGAGTGTGGTATGACGCACTAAGCTTGGTGCTTTTTTATTAAAGGTTTATTGCGCTCCTACGCAAAAACGGTGCATATCTACTAAGAATGCATGTAAATCCTTCATGGAAGTAATGGGCTGGGCAATTAATAAGAATAATTTTCCACTTTGTTTTAATCGTGCTTTGTTGGTCTGAGTCTGTACATAATCCAGTATTTTTTGAAACACGGCAGATTCAAAATAAGGAGAGTCGTGTTTGTTGATAAAATGGAAACGTACGGTTTCGTTTTTCAGACTGATTTTCTCAAAACCTAAATCGATAGCCAACTTGCGACATCTCACTGTGTCAAATAAATCAACTACCTGTTGAGGAATAGGACCAAAGCGGTCAACCAGTTCATTGTGGATGGTGCTCAGTTCCTCTTCTTTTTCGCAATTATTTAATCTTTGGTAGATCGATAAACGCTCCGTGATGTTTTCAACATATTCATCCGGAATCAATATTTCCAAATCGGTATCAATGGTACAATCATTTACATAATCGTCTTGCTTGCTGATTTCTTCTTTAAACAGCTCTTTAAATTCGGTGCGTTTCAGTTCGCGGATAGCTTCATCCAGAATTTTCTGGTACATTTCAAAGCCTATTTCTGCCATAAAGCCGCTCTGTTCGGCTCCTAGTAAGTTTCCTGCGCCGCGTATATCAAGATCGCGCATGGCAATTTGAAAACCACTACCTAGTTCGCTGTGTTGTTCCAGTGTTTGTAAGCGCTTGCGTGAGTCACTAGGCAACGTGCTTAATGGAGGTGCCAGCAGATAGCAGAAGGCTTTTTTATTGCTCCGACCTACACGGCCGCGCAACTGATGTAGATCGCTAAGGCCAAAGTGGTGTGCATTATTGACGATAATGGTATTTACATTCGGTATATCTACTCCACTTTCTACAATATTGGTACAAACCAGCACATCATATTTACGATCTATAAAATCTAAAATTTTTTCTTCCAGTGTATGCCCATCCATTTGGCCATGTGCATAGCTTACGGATAAGTCCGGACAGAGTCCCTGAATGGTCGCCGCCATCTCTGCCAGTCCTGCTACACGGTTATGAATGAAGAATACTTGACCGCCGCGTTCTGTTTCGAAATAGATGGCATCGCGGATAAAGTCTTCATTGTATACGTGCACTTCGGTTTGAATAGGCTGGCGATTGGGTGGGGGAGTGTTAATAATACTTAAATCTCTTGCACCCATCAAAGAAAACTGCAATGTGCGTGGTATGGGGGTTGCCGTTAGCGTTAAGCAATCAACAGTGGTGCGTAAGGTTTTAATTTTTTCCTTATGTGCAACGCCAAATTTTTGCTCTTCGTCGATAATCAGTAATCCCAAGTCTTTGAACTTAACATCCTTCCCGATAATACCATGGGTGCCGATGATGATATCTATTTTACCTTCTTTTAATTTTTGTAAGGTTTCTTTTTTCTCCTTCGCTGTTTTGAAGCGATTCAGATAATCAACCGTTACCGGAAAATCTTTCAACCGTTCACTGAATGTTTTGTAGTGTTGAAAAGCCAGAATAGTAGTTGGTACTAGTACGGCAGCCTGTTTGCCATCTACACAGGTTTTAAACGCAGCACGGATGGCAATTTCGGTTTTTCCAAAACCCACATCCCCACACACGAGGCGGTCCATCGGAGAGGGAGACTCCATATCTTTCTTAACATCGGCTGTTGCTTTACTTTGATCAGGTGTATCTTCATATATGAATGATGCCTCTAGCTCGGTTTGTAAGTAGGTATCCGGACTATGTGCAAATCCCTTCTGAGCCTTTCTTTTTGCGTAAAGCGTGATTAAGTCAAAAGCAATTTCTTTAACCTTGGTTTTGGTTTTTTCTTTCAGACGATTCCATGCATCACTACCTAGTTTGTTGACTTTGGGTACACTACCGTCCTTCCCGGTGTATTTGGCAATTTTATGTAGTGAGTTGATGTTTACATACAATACATCTTTATCCTTATAGATAATGCGCACTACTTCCTGCTGCTTGCCATTTACCTCAATCTTCTGCAAACCGCTGTATACACCCACACCATGGTCAATATGTGTAACATAATCACCCGGTTGCAGCTCACGCAACGTACGTAGGGTAATGGCCTTATTTTTATTGTATGCCTGCTTTACTTTGTATTTATGATAGCGTTGAAATATTTCATGATCGGTATAGCAGACAATCTTAAGATCCTCATCTACAAAACCCAGATGTATAGAACAGGCTACAGGATTGAATACTAATCCAGCGTTCAGATCGTCAAAAATCGTCTGCAACCGTTGCAATTGCTTAGGATTCTCAGAGAAGATATAAATGCTGTATTGTTTATTTTCTTTATCTTTTAAATCCTCGATCAGCAAATTGAACTGACGGTTAAACGCCGGTTGTGATTTGGTATGGAAGGCATATTCATCCTTTGCGTCAAAGCACTGATCCCCGAAATACGCTACTGACCTGTGTTGAAGCGATCCTACAAATGTATCAGCAGTAATGAAATCACTGGTTGTAATATCTTTTTTGAAAAATTTATCAGCATCTTCCTCTTCTATAGATGCTGTAGATGTTGCGTTGTGTGCCAAAAAATATTGTAGCTCTTCCTCACAATCCTTCAAACGTTCTGTGACGAGATCTTTATCTTGGATCCAAAACACCGTATTTCCCGGAAGAAAATCGAATAATGATACACGCTCTTCATTGGTAAACNGGGTATCTACATTAGGGATAATAGTTACAGAAAGCAATTTTCTTTCGCTTAACTGTGTTTCCGGGTCTATAATGCGAATAGAATCTATTTGATCACCAAATAGTTCAAAACGGTAAGGTTTATCATTCCCAAAAGAATAAATATCAAAAATACCGCCACGGATGGCATACTGACCGGGTTCGTAAACAAAGTCGGTTTTTTCAAAGCCAAAACTATCGAGTTTTAATAGTAGCTGGCCCAAATCAATCGAGTCGGCGGTCTTAAGATGGATGATGTTTTCCGAGAGCGTTTTAGATATAACTACTTTTTCGAATAATGCTTCGGGATAGGTCACCAACACTTTTTTTCTTACCTCGCGTCCTTCTCCAGAAGCTAGTTTAGTGAGCGCTTCTGTTCGTAACATCACATGCGAAGCGTTCAATAGTCGATAATTCTTCCTCGTTTTAAAGGAAGAGGGGAAGTAGAAGATATCCAGCTGGCCCGTAATATTTTCGAAAGTATTATGGAAATAAGCGGCTTCTTCTGCCTCATTCAGGATGATAACATGATTATAGTCTTCCAGCTGTCTTGCGCAGGCCGCCAGTACAAAAGCTGCCGAACTGCCAAAAAGCCCTGTAAGCGCTATGCGCGAAGGTTGTTGCAATGAAATCCCGGTCGCTATCTGTAAACAGCGGGGGTCATCTTTATAAAAATTCTGCAACACCTCCTGGCTCATCGAGCGACAAAGGTAGGCAGAAGTTGAAAATATTACAAGTGACAGTACAGGACTGCCAAATGTCGACAATGTTAAAATAGGGTTACATTATAAAATATGGTCAATTTTTATCCGTCTTGGATTATACACCAAGGGTAATACGGACAGAATAAAAAACAGCTTTTTCATTTTAGTGCTCTTTTTATTCTTAGGGACGATAAGAATCCTTAAAAAGCAGCATACACACTATTTTTTTGATTTTTTTTTTTACAGTTTTTGATAACAAAGATTATGTGTAGTAGATAGAAAAAATCATGTATGTTTGGTTACTGATATTAATATACAAGATGCATAAAATCCTTACTACCCTGTTTGCTGCCCTATTGTCGAGTCAGCTTTTAAGTCAGCCCTATCAGCCTACTTGGGAATCGCTCGAGTCCCGTCCCATACCTCAGTGGTATACCGATGCTAAATTTGGCATATTCATTCACTGGGGATTATATAGTGTGCCGGCCTGGGCCACCAACTCCAATGCTGATGGTTTTGGCAGTAACTATGCCGAATGGTATTGGGAACGACTGAATAATAAGAAGCTAAAAATTCATAAGGAGTTTGTGGAATTTCATAACAAAAACTATGGTCCAAACTTTAAATATCAGGATTTTGTAACACAGTTTAAGGCAGAGTTGTTTGATCCCGAGTTTTGGGCACAACTTATCAAAAATGCTGGCGCTAAATATGTTGTACTTACCAGCAAGCATCATGACGGGTTTGCTTTATGGCCCAGTCGCGAAGCTTGGAACTGGAATGCCTATGATGTGGGGCCTCGACGCGACTTAGCCGGTGAGCTGACTACTGCTGTAAAGAAAGCGGGATTGCATATGGGGTTTTATTATTCGTTGTACGAGTGGTATAATCCTTTGTANAGGCAAGACGTACATAAATATGTACGTGANCATATGTTACCGCAACTGAAGGATCTGGTAACACGTTACGAGCCAGATGTGGTATGGGCTGATGGAGAATGGGAGCATAGTGATACAGTATGGCAAAGCCGTGAATTTTTGAGCTGGCTGTATAACGAATCTCCCGTAAAAAATACTGTAGTAACAAACGATCGATGGAGCTCCGAACGCAAGCATGGAGGTTTTAATACCACAGAGTATGGAAAGGGTAATGCCAGTCTCACCCGTGCTTGGGAAGAGTGTCGTGGCATAGGAGAGTCGTTTGGTTATAATCGTAATGAAAATCTGGAGCAGTATCAAAGCAGTAAAAGCCTTATTCATATGCTGATAGGCATTGTGGCGCGTGGAGGAAACCTGTTGTTGAATATCGGTCCAGCTGCAGACGGTACTATTCCCGTAATTATGCAGCAAAGACTGAAAGATATGGGCGACTGGCTTAGTATTAATGGAGAGGCGATTTATGGCACAACAGCCTGGCCATCGGCTCCCACACTGGAAGATATCTACTTTACCAAAAAAGGTCGGGATTTGTATGTTTTAGTAACGAAATGGAAAAAACAAATTATCTTANCTCAGGTAAAAGCCGACAAGGTCGAGCTTTTAGGGTATGAGGGCAATGTGCGTTTTTCAAGAAAAGGTAATAGTCTGATAATTACCGCTCCACAACTAGACCCGAACAATAACCCAAGCCCATATGCTTGGGCATATAAGCTCTCTAATGTCTTTTAATGGGCAGTTGTAAATATTAGTGAGTATTTTTACATTTTAAACGTAAGGTTATGCAGGAAAGTAAACGTCAAAAGCAGGTTGCGGGTTTGTTGAATGAAGAGATGAATAGGATCTTTCAACGGTTAGGTCTAAATATGATCGAAGGGGGAATGGTTTCGATAGCCGGCGTAAAAGTTACTCCCGATCTGCTGGAGGCTCGTTTTTATCTGAGCTTTTTTCAGGTAAAGGATAAAACCGCTGCATTGCAACAAATCGAGGAACGGCACCATGAGATAAAAAAAGAACTAGCCGCAGCTATAAGACATCAGCTGCGCAATGTTCCTGTACTGAAGTTTTTTGAGGATGAAACTCTCGACCATGTTTTTCGAATGGAAGAGTTGTTTAAAAAACTTGATGAGGAGAGAAAGAATAAAAAAGAATAAGCATCGGTATTCATTGGTAATTATTAATAATTATTGATCATTGTACACACTTTTTGCCTGGCGTTATTTCAAAGCGAAAAAGTCCACCAATGTCATTAATATCATTTCTTGGATATGCATTGTGGCTATTGTGGTGGGCACAGCCTCTCTCATCTTGGTATTGAGTGTCTTCAATGGGTTTGAAGGGTTGGTAAAGTCGCTATACGCTTCTTTTTATCCTGATATCAGAGTGGGGGCACCATCAGGCAAAATCATTACTATATCCGAGGAACAATTAAATCAATTGCGCAATGTAAAAGGCGTTGCAGATTTTTCTTTGGTAATTGAAGAAAAAGCCATTATTCAAAATAAAGCGAATCAGGCTATCGTACATCTCAAAGGAGTGGATGATCGCTATAAAACTACTACCTCGGTAAGTGAGTTTGTTTATTCCGGAAAATACGATATAGGTACGGCCTCGCGTCCCAAATTATTTTTGGGGGTGGGAATAGAAAGTGCGTTGGGCATCAGAGCTGGTAATAATGCTAACCCTCTCATGATCTATGTTCCGAGAAAATCACGTACGGAGCATTTTGACGAGTTCGAAAGTATTTCCAGCGATACTATTCATACTTCGGGTTCTTTTATGATTCAGCAGGATTTTGATAATAAGTATGCAATGGTGAACGGGGCCTATTTGAAAAAAGCTATGCAGTTGGATGAAAATGAGTATAGTGCAGTGGAGATTGCCGTGAATGATCCTGCAAAAGTGGATGCCATTGCAAGAGAAATTGCCACAGTTTTCGAAGGGTATAAAGTGCAGACCCGTTATCAACAGAATGAGAGCTTATATGCGATTATGAATTTGGAACGATGGTTGTTTTATGCAGTCCTCAGTATTATTCTTATTGTGGCAGCTTTCAATATGGTGGGTGCTTTAACTATGCTGGTATTAGAAAAACAAAAAGACATCAGCATACTCAATGCATTAGGTGCAGATAAAAATTTTATTTTAAAGATATTCCTAGGTGAAGGTTTTTTACTGGCATTCATCGGTGGTATCATCGGTATGCTGATTGCCCTTGTACTCATTATCCTTCAAATTAATTATCACCTAGTACCTTTGGAAGGCGGTTCTTTTTTAATTGATTATTTTCCCGTAGAACCCCGNATTGGCGATTTCTTTCTGGTAGCACTTACTGTAATAGTAGTTTCGTTCTTGGCTTCATGGTTCCCGGCTGTGAAAGCATCGCGACAGGTCATATCTTTAAGAAGCGAATAAAGCAAGTTGTTATATTCTACTCACTTCTCCTACTAGAAATACACTGCCGCATACTACAATCAAATCATTTGTATGTGCATGTGCTTTAGCTTCGGCAATGGCTTCGTCGACCGATGAATAACATTTCCCTTGTAAATTATAATGGGCAGCTTTAGCTTTCAGTGCTTCTGCAGATAATGCACGAGGTATATGTGCGTTAGTAAAATAATAAGTAGCATATGGAGGGAGCATTTTTAATACCTGGTCCACATCTTTATCCTTTACCATTCCTATAACCATGTGTAAATGATGATAAGAGGTTATTTCTAGCTGATTGAGTAATTCCTGTATGCCATTTACATTATGGGCTACATCCAACACGATTTGCGGGTGTTGGTGCACTACTTCCCAGCGCCCTTGAAGACCTGTATGTTTTTTTACATGTTTAAGACCTTCCGCAATGTGCCGCTCGCTAATATTCCAGCCGCGTTGTTGCATTTGTCTGCACGATTCTAATACGGTGAGAAGATTTTTAAGCTGGTATTGTCCGGTTAAGTCCAACAAATAAGCCTGATGATCGGTTTTATCTTTTATGGCCACCTCCACTTTTAAAAAATGGTTGTCGGATTGCCAGTTCGCAATTTGAAAGTGCTCTGTAGCAAAAGTTATAGGAGCTTGCTGTTCTGCCGCTTTTTGGACAAATACGCCTGATGTTTCCTCTTGTTTTTCGCCTATTACTACGGGGATATGGGGTTTGATGATTCCGGCTTTTTCTGTGGCGATCTTTTCCAAAGTATCACCCAGCATCTGCATATGGTCGTACCCGATGTTGGTAATAATGGAAAGTTCAGGAGTGATGATATTAGTGCTATCCAGTCTGCCGCCCAGTCCAGTCTCAATAACAGCAATATCTGTCTTGCATTTATCAAAGTAATATAAGGCCATCGCTACAGTAATTTCAAAAAAACTGGGATGCAGCGATTCTATTAATGACTGTGCTTTTGCTACGAAAGCTACCACTTCGTCTTCCTCCATCATGACGCCGTTTACCCGTATGCGCTCCTTAAAATCTTTTAAGTGTGGAGATGTGTATAACCCTGTTTTGTATCCGCCGGTTTGTAATATAGACGCCAGCATATGACTTACCGAACCTTTACCATTTGTGCCGGCTATATGGATGTATTTATTTTTCTGATAGGGAATGTTCAATTGTTCGCAAAGGGCTATAATATTGGCGAATCCGGGTTTGATAGCTTCTTTGCCAATGCGGCTGAACATGGGCAATTGCTGATATAAGTAATCGATGGTTTCTTGATAATTCATAAGCAAAAATAACGGAGTTATGTTGTGAGTGATGAAAAACTTCGTATCGATTGCGAGCTTGCCGATGGGCTGCTGTACGCGATATTTAATACTATATATATCATCAGATAATGAAAAATAAAATACTTTTGGCGCATGAAGAAAGTTGCGATTATTGTTGCCGGTGGATCGGGTAGAAGAATGGGAACGGATTTACCCAAGCAGTTTTTATTGGTACATAATAAACCTGTCTTGTATTACACCCTGCAGACTTTTTTATCGGCATATGATGATATGCAGGTAGTACTAGTGCTTGGTGAGGAATATGTGGATATGGGGCGAGAGATCATTGATGCTTGGTTTGATAATGAACGCATCAAAATAACTATAGGCGGGCCCACCCGCTTCGACTCCGTGAAAAACGGACTAGCTTTAGTAGAAGAAGAGTCTATCATATTTGTGCATGATGCGGTACGCTGCACCGTCTCCAAGGAGCTTATCCAACGTTGTTACGAAACAGCATTAGAAACAGGAAGTGCAGTGCCGGCTATTAAGTGTAGCGATAGTCTGCGTTTGTTAGGTGAAGACGGAAACAGTGAAGCATTAAACAGAGAGAAGGTAGTGCTAATTCAGACACCTCAGGTGTTTCATAGCAAAATATTATTACCCGCTTTTAATATCGATTATAAAGATTGGTTTACCGATGAGGCTACGGTAGTAGAAGCTTTCGGAATGAAAGTATCTTTAGTAGAAGGTGAAAAAAATAATATCAAAATCACCCACCCACTGGATTTAGAAATTGCAGCTCGAATTATACAACCTTAACGGGAAATACGGTTGTTGCCAATTTTCTCCAGAATCTGGTGTGCTACATCCATCGCTTTCAGGCCGTCTATCTCGTTTACGATAGGCTGNGTATTGTTGAGGATAGCATCTCTAAATTCTTCCAGTTCTTTTTTGATAGCATTCACTTGGGGAACTGGAGGGTTGGCGATGGCGATGGTTTTATTACCGGAAGGAGTAGCAATGTCGAAAGAGAATACATCTTTATCCTGCGGTTCCTTAAGTTTGATGATTTCTGTTTTCTTGTCTAGAAAATCAATGCCAATGTAAGCATCTTTTTGGAAGATGCGCATCTTTCTCATTTTCTTCATGGAGATGCGGCTAGAGGTAAGGTTGGCTACACATCCATTATCAAATTCAATCCGCACATTAGCAATATCGGGTGTTTCGGTCATTACTGCCACGCCGCTAGCTGATATCTTTTTTACATCGCTTTTCACGATGCTGAGAATGATGTCAATGTCATGAATCATCAGATCCAGTATTACGCTTACTTCTGTACCACGAGGATTGAACTGTGCTAATCTGTGTACTTCTATAAACATCGGGTTGAGTGACACCTCTTTCAGCGCCAAAAAAGCTGGATTAAATCTTTCCACATGACCTACCTGTAGCTTAATGTTGGATTCTTTGGCCAGTTTTACCAGTTGACGGGCTTCGTCCATCGTGTGGGCAAAAGGTTTTTCAACAAAAACATGCTTGCCCAGTTTGATAGCTCGTTCGCACCATTCGTAGTGGAAGTTGGTAGGAGTAACAATGTCGATGGCATCACAAAGCTGGAGGAATTCATCCACGTCGAAGAATCGTTTCAACTTGTATTTTTCAGCTACTTCGGTAGCTACTTCGTCGTTGGGGTCTACAAAGCCCACAACTTCTACATTGTTTATTTCGAGCCAGTTATTCAGGTGAAATTTTCCCAAATGGCCAACTCCTACTACTCCAACTTTAAGCATAGCCAAAAGTATTCATTTTTAATCAAAAATAGGTTAGGCGCCCTAAAAGCAAAAAAGCAGATTTCTACGAAAGAAACCTGCTTTTTTGTTGACCCATAAGGATTCGAACCTTAACAGACAGAACCAAAATCTGTAGTGCTACCGTTACACCATGGGTCATTACCATCTCCGATCTTCAATCGGGTTGCAAAAATAAGTATTTCGAATATTTCAAGCAAAAGGTTTTTTAAAAAAAATTTCAAAGCTTAATTTCAGGAATAAGATTGGGTTCTTTATGGCCTTATGAGTTAGATTTGTAATAATTATTAACGCATTAAATCCGAAAAGCACATGAAAGTAACCGTAATAGGAGCCGGGGCAGTGGGGGCCACCTGTGCCGATAATATAGCCCGCAAAGAGCTCGCCTCCGAAGTTGTTTTATTAGACATTAAGGAAGGTGTGGCCGAAGGGAAGGCAATTGATATGATGCAGACTGCCGCACTGTTAGGCTTTGATACCAAGATCAAAGGGGTTACCAACGATTATGCGGCTACTGCCAATTCAGACGTGGTAGTAATCACTTCCGGTATGCCACGCAAACCGGGCATGACGCGCGAGGAACTCATTGGCGTCAATGCCGGTATTGTTAAAAGTGTTACTGAAAATATTCTCAAATATTCCGCAGAGCCCATCATTATAGTTGTATCCAATCCTATGGATACCATGAATTATCTTACTTATAAAACCTCGGGACTTCCNAAGAACAAGGTAATTGGTATGGGAGGAGCGCTGGATTCAGCACGTTTTCGTTATTATCTAAGCCAAGAGCTAAAGTGCTCTCCGGCTGATTTAAATGCGGTAGTTATTGGTGGGCATGGCGATACAACCATGATTCCTTTGATTAAGCATGCTACATGGGGAAGCAAGCCTGTTGTGGATTTTCTATCTGAAGAACAGCAGAAAAAAATTGTAGCCGATACTATGGTAGGTGGTGCTACGCTCACAAAGCTTATCGGAACATCGGCATGGTACGCACCGGGTGCAGGAACTGCAGCAATGGTAGAAAGTATTTTACGTGATGAGAAAAAATTGATCTCCTGTGGAGTGTATCTCGAAGGGGAGTATGGGCAGCAAGATATATCCTTAGTTGTACCCGTAGTACTGGGAAGAAACGGTTGGGAGCAGATTGTTGAGCTCGATCTTAGTGAAGAAGAAAAGGCTGCATTCCAAAAGAGTGCTGATGCCGTAAGAACAATGAATGATGTGCTGAAAACATTATAAAGGATTTTTTAGGCTAATGCTCCGGTAACAGCCGGAGCTTTTTTGTATATTTATGCTAATAAGAAGAACAGATGCAACAACAATACACCGCCTCTATTTTTTTTGTATCTATCCTCACTATAACTTTTACCCTGTGCGTTTATGCTCAACCCCAACTAAAACCGGGTTTTGATGCGGAAGAATATTTGGCGTTACTGTCGCTAAATTTTTATGGCAACAGTATTGCCGACTCTANTGTAAGAAAAAACGCAAAAAGATGTTTACACTAAATTGTATACCTCGCCNGAAGTAGGACTTAAAAATCAATGGAGCCTTTATCTGCGTGAGGACAATGTGGCGGCGATAACAGTGCGCGGTACGGTAGCAAGTCCGGTAAGCTGGTCGGCTAATTTTTACGCAGCTATGATAGCAGCTCAAGGAACCTTACAGCTGAACGATACTACTCGTTTTTCATATAAGCTGGCTGCAGATAAGCAGGCTTATGTGCATGTAGGGTGGACGGTAGCCCTAGCTTCCATGGCTCCAGATATAGTTGCCAAGATAAAAGATTTATACGGCAAAGGAGTGCGCCATTTTTATCTATCTGGTCATAGTCAGGGTGGAGCCATTACTTACTTGTTACGATCTTATCTGTATTATCTACAACAAGATGGAACACTACCTAACGATATTGTTTTTAAAACCTATTGCAGTGCGGCTCCCAAACCCGGTAACATGTTTTATGCTTATGATTATGAGTTTATCAACCGGGGTGGCTGGGCCTTTACTGTAGTAAATCGGTCCGATTGGGTTCCGGAGTCTCCCTATACCATACAACGGCTTCAAGATATGAACGATCTAAATCCTTTAATACACACTAAGAGTTTGCTGAAGAAGCAGTCGTTACTGGTAAGAATTGTAGGAGGTGCTTTGTATAACAAATTGTATCGAAAGCCGCGCAAGGCGCAGGAAGTGTATACCCACTATTTAGGTAAGGTTTTGTATAAAAAGTCTATCAATAAGGAATTAAAGGACTTT
>Ga0065720_1019019_pt1 | contig 44702 bp, 40 predicted proteins | sample Thericmetagenome_FD_59107 | JGI IMG/M metagenome (GOLD analysis project Ga0065720, IMG submission 59107) | Thermophilic microbial communities from the Joint Bioenergy Institute, California, USA of rice/straw/compost enrichment - eDNA_2 v2... | ecosystem: Engineered > Solid waste > Grass >... | reverse complement strand
AAGCGATAAATATATATCAAGAAAAAAAAGGCACAAGAAATTTATTACTCTTTAGTTATCCCTCGAGTGTGGAGTTTCTAGGGTATATGGAGTCTTCTGCAGAGCATTTACCCACACGTTGTTTATGTTAGCTAGGCTGTTCTGTCGACTTTGGACTCTCTTTTTCAACTTTAGCTGAATCTGGTGCTTCTTCTTGACCATTTGTTCCTGGATAGAAGCGCCGTCCTTCTTTAGCTCCTTTATAAGCTTCTCAACATTAATCGTTCTGTAACTGGCTTCAGAGCTTGTCTGTGCACTTTGTCTGCGACTAATTAGATCAGGAACGGCCCTTACTGAAGAGGTCATATCAGTTGCATCAGTAGAAGTGTTAGTGATATGCTTGTACATGCGCAAGATGGTTTTGCCTTCACTGACCGGAGATCCAAATTTAGAAGTCAACGGGGTAGCTTCTTGAGGAGTTTTGAAGCCCACAGACTCAGGCTTAGGGGTGGGTGTGAAGGATTTCACTAAGCTTGCCAGATTCTTTGAGAGTTCATCGGTTTCTATGCTGATCTTTTTCCTCGAAGTCAAGGCCTTGCTCTTGAGATTTGTGAATTGGTCTGTTTGCTTACCGTCATAGCCCTTCTTTCCAAAAGAAATGAGACCCATTTTAAATTTGATTGCCCTGTATCTAAGGTCCACTAGGGGTTCTGTCCTTCCCAAGTCAAGCTTGTACTTATTGATATTACTCTTATCAACAGGCTTGGAGGCCTCTTCTTGGAGTTCTCTGAAAGTGTCGATTTTCATTATATTTTCATAAAACTCATTCCAAGTCTTAACTTGAGGTAATGAGTCACTTCTAATTGCCTTTTCCCGAACACTGAATGATTTCTGCCTTGATAGGGCCTTGGGACTCGTGGAGAAGTTTAGCTTGTCCCTCTCTTCTAATCCAACACTTGTCAAGAAGGTGTTAGTATCTTTCTCATCAAGCCAGGCCAATTCTTTTATTGGCTTTAGAGGTTCACCCATGCTTCCTTGTCGGGCTCTAAGATTCGAGGCTACAGGGCTTGTAGGTATATTCTTGGCTGATAAATCTCTTGGCGTATTGAGAAGTGTTGAACTGGACTTCAATTTTGGAATCTTAGGGCGTGGTGATATGGCCTTTTCAACTACAGTTTGAGGACGGGTTAGTGAAGCCTTTGGAGTTAAGACTTGTTCTGAAATTGTTCTCGAGTGTCTGCTGGGGAGGACTTCTGTTCTAGTTAATGGTCTGAATATTTCTTTAAGTTCTTCGACTCGCTTTATGGTAGATTCTGAGCTTCTCTTGGCTAAGATGCGAGGTGTGGGGCTGGTTCTTGCTTTGAAATCTTGCTCTTCTTCATCATTAAGATGATACTTATCGAGCATTTCTTTACTAAGCTGGAAAGTTGTTGCTTTTTTCTGCTTGAAGTTGTCTTTATAGGGCTTGGGGATAGCTCCTGTTGACTTAAATTCAACAGGTCCTTCCAAGATCTCTATTTCAGCATCTTCATCTGGCTTGAAGATATCTGAGGTATCAATTTCGATGTCTTTATATTTTACAGTAAGGAGTTGCTTGATTCTCTCAGCATGGGTCTTGCTCTTTTCATTGAAGACCTCTCTGAGCCCATAGTAGCAGGCTCTGGGAAACCTGAAGGAGAATTTGGCTTTGTTTAGAGAGAATACAGTAGCCTTGAGGGAACTCACGCGCACAGTAAATTGATATCTAGGTGGCTTACGGTAGAGGATTTCTTCTCCAAAGAACATTCCAGGCTGGATTGTTGACAAAATTAAGTTTTCTTTCCTGTGATGGCCAACACGCACGAGATCTGAAATCTCGGAGATGGGATACTTGAAGGACTTTTCTAGGTCCACATTGACAGATTTGATTATTTCACATTCTCCATCAAATAAGATGTAAAATTTCTCACTGGCATCTCCTTCCTTAATGATGTTGTTGCCGTGATAGAAGGTTTCTTCCTCAAGCAAGTAAAAGAGATTTTCGAGGACTTTTCTGGAATTGATAGTTTCGATCTTTGGGATGGTTTTTTCCATGAATTGAAGGACCCTATTCTTTTTCTTGTCGAAATTTGCTTTGACGAAGTCAAAGACTTCCCTTGTAACGACAAGAAGCTCAACATCAGTGTTGGCAATAACAGTGGCTCCTCTTTTCTGGTTATCGTAGATTGCTTTTTCTCCGAAGAAGCCACCTTTCTCCACTGTGTCAACCACAGAGCCATATTTATTGCTAGCATATTGGCTCATAATCTCTGAAGGTGTTTCACAAACAGAATTTTTTCTGGCACGAGTTTTTCCAATTATCTTCGACATAAACTGCATAGCAATGATAGACGAGTCCTTGCTATCCTTTCTTGCTCTCTCTGACTTGTTGGCGAGCAAAGGAGTATTCACTTGGCTAGACCCATCAATCGATACTGGGGTAATAATGCCAGTTGATTTGAAGTCAAGAGGATTTTGGTCATCATGGCGGGGAGAAGGGTCCTCACTGAACCTTGACTTCTGTTTAGTCAGCTTGTGGGCTGAGCTGACTGAAGACGGAGTAGCTTCGTCTTTGATAGAAGAAATCTCTGATCGGCTATGAGCAGAAACTGGATCACTGTGTTTGAATTTGGCCAGAAATTTATCTGCTACTTTTCTAACCGTTTCGTTCCCGAGCGGAGTGTTTTCTCCCGAAGGAGCAAATCTTGATTTTGTCCTTTTGGGTGTGTCTTCAATACTCAAAATGGAAGAGGACTTCCTTAACCTAGGAGTTTCTGATTCTTTGGTAGGTGATCCAGAAGGGACAGCAAGGAAAGAATTCTTCTTGATAGCTGGACTATTTAAAGCAAACGAATCTCGTCTCTGGAGTTTCATGGTTGGGGTTCCAGGTATTGACTGATCCTTGAATTTAGATGTTCCTAGGAGGGATTTCCTGGGAGTTTTTGGTGACTTAGATGGTGACTCTGCCAACTTGTAAGCTAAGTTTTGTTGGCTGATAACATCATTCTGTTTGAGAACAATGCTGAGTTGCCCAGAATAACAAATATACATTTTACCGTTGGAGGGATCGTCTTGTTCGAAGATTACAGTGCCAGCAGGGTGGAATTCGTACTTGAGGTTCTTACAGAGATAAACCATGCCTTCAGCTTCCAAGTCATCGTTATCCTCACCAAATCGCTTGAAGAACGCATAATCTTTTAGTGCAGAATGTAGAATGCGTGCCTCCTCATCGTTCCTATCACTTTTTACAAGGACTTCCTTTAGTCGGTCCTTAAAAGCGACAACGGAATCGAAAAAGGTAAGAGCATTCTTTTTTTGGGTGACTGGACTGTTGATCATCAGCATGGAGGGTCGAGACTTGGCTAGTGTAGTGGAACGTGGGGCAGGGCTTGTCGGTTTGTTCATCCCGTCTTGGGAAGGTACAAACAAGGGTGATGGTCTTGGTTTGTTGTTAATTAAGATTGAGGGATGCGCCTCTGTCATTTTTATAAATTACTCAATTAAAGTCATTTGTTTTTGACAAAAATTATAACTCCCATATAGTTGATTCAAAAAAAGTCCTACACTTCTAAATTTCTATTTTAGTAAGTAACTCTAATAAACGATAAGGACGAAAGATACTCAAACAAGGGGTCTACAGGGTGGTTATTCAACAGCAAATCCCAAGTTAGAGAGAGACTCTTTTGGCAACTTAGTGTTCATATACTTTACTAGGTTGCGCAAGATATGTATCCAATACATTTACTACATATGGATACATAAACCAATATTCAAAACATACTATTCATTAAGACTCGAACTATATTCACGCTTTGCTAGGTCCCTTAGCAGGGGCATTGCTCTTTGGGCTTTTGAGTAGTCTGACTGTTCAAGGTGACTGTGACTGGGAAATAACTAGGAACATTATACTCAATAATTCGTTTAATTTTACATATCATCTTCCTTTTCTCTGGCAGCGGCCTTCTTGGCAATAACTTGGAAAGCATCTTCTACGGCAATATTTTCTTTAGCAGAGACTTCGAAAAGTTCGATATTTCCATGATTCTTGCACCAGGTTAAGGCTTCATTGGTGGGGACCTTACGGTCAGCTTCTCTATCGACTTTGTTTCCTAAAAGATTTATCTCTGCTAAACAAAAACTATACCCAGAACGACGAATGGGAAGTTTTCGGCTTCCTTAGGAGCTCCTTGAGCCAAGAAGTCGGTTCTCCAAGAGTCGAGGGATTTCAAGGTTTTGGGATCGGTGATATCATAGACCAAGACACAGAGATCAGCTCCTCTATAGAAGGCACCACCTATTACTATTATGCTTTTTCTTATTTAGTGATACCAAGACTTTGGAATCTTTCTTGGCCAGCTGTATCCCAGATCTAAAATGTTGGATCATTCTTTACAGAATTCTTACTTGAAGAGTAACGGTTTTATCGTCGACCAAGACGTCCTTTGCCATGAAGTCAGCTCCGACAGTGGCTCTGTATTGTTGGGTGTACTTCTGATTGACATATCTTTGTAAAGTTACATTATGATAGAAAGGATCTCACTGATTCAAAAGAGAAGTTTTTCCGACACTAGCAATATGTTAGGTTTATTATTCAAAGTTCTCTTACCCTGAATCTCCAATGATAATAACCTTGTAGAGTTGCTTTTTCTTGGTGGACATTTCCTGTGTGAAAGCGCAATTAAATAAATTGGAAAACTATAAGTACGATATTTGCGTATGAAAAAACACACTAATTCCTAACAAAATTCAGCATCCCCAGAAAACTTCTCTTTATTCTTCCTTCATGTAAATTTCCTTATTTAATTAGCTACTACACTATCATCAAGCCCTATTTCACGAGAAAAACTCATTGTTTAGTCTAACAATCATATTTTCAAATTTAAATAAAATAAAAGATGAGGCAGAAAATTGACCCAGAAAGAAAGATCCTCATCGAGGGGTACAAGGGAGTGGCCTACGATAAGACCCTTATCTTCAACAGCATCAAGGAGAAAAAGCAAGACCCAAAGATTAAGAAGAGAAATGTCCAGACTGATAATATAATTAATGCTGCTGTTGAAACAGAACTCATCCAAAATGCCTTCTTAATCGAAGAAAAGTTGGTAGAACTTACAAAGATTAGTAAGCATCAGAGGGAATTATTTTGAGTTAAAAAGGGGATAAGATAAGAAAATGCAAGGAGTTATACGAAAGATGCACATTCGATAATGAGCAAATTCAGAGCAAAGTCGACGAACTAAACCACGAAGCCTCTAAAGTAATATCCCTTAGAGCCCTGGTTAAGACATTAGCTTATATCAGACATAGAAGATGACATTATTAGAATCAAAAGAGACATAAATCCTAATGATAGTTTTGTTGTCCAAGAAAGTAAACAGAAATTTTTCCGAATATAATCAATTCAGCTAAAAAGAACGCAAGAATTAACCTATCTCTAAGACTTCATGATATCGCCGAGAGCATAAAAAATTTAAATATGGGTTTCCTCATTAGAAAGGAAAAAATGTCCAAGCACGAAGAAAACGATTGGTTCAAAAAGGCTTCCTTAGACAAAGATATGGCTGAGATTTTGGTAACTGAATAGGTTCTATATATCGATAATTATAATAGGTAGAGCAACTTATTACAGAAGAAACAGATGTGGAGTCAATAGCCAAGAGAAGGGAAGGAGACATTGCGAATATAGTGAACTCAGTGGAAAAGATTGCCCAGCAATTTAAGCAGTTGCAAGTCCTTGTGATTGAACAGGGAACTCTTTTGGACAGAATTGATTATAATTTGAGCAAGTCAGAAGAAAATGCCAAAAAGGCTAAGCAACAACTCAAGGCTGTAAGAGAATGATTATTGAGATAATTTGTAGGGAAATGAGAGAAAAAAGAAAATGTCTCCACTTGTTCGAAAAATTATGATCTATGAAATTATTGCTATAGTATTCCTCTGCTTCATGTTGTACCTAAAATACAGCAAGAAGACTGTTTATGTTCCCCAGCAGCAAACTTATGACCCCATTAGCAGTTAAAATGGCTAAGGAGTCTCGAAAATTTGGGAACTGGAAAATAATTTAGGCTTCCTGGTTACTTTTTGATAAGCTTGATCAATATGTACATAGTTATTTATTGATGTATTTGTTACACAGTAGTCAATATCAATTAAGAGATGTCACAGCACAAGAATTTATTGAAACATATACAAAAAAAGTATTTATAATATATGGGGAGCTCTAAAGTACTTTTCCAAGAGCATATAATAAATATGCTTTCTTGAAATTTCCTCTCTAGAAAGCCTGGTATAACTCTTTGCAAGCTTCCTGTATACCTCAATCCCACTTTCCCAAAGAGCAGAAGAAGACTCCTCTGTCTGCTTGGGCTCCTTCTCAATTATCTTATATCGGAATCCCAGATTGGCCAGTCCAGCTTTAATCAGATCTTCGATAACTCTGACAATCAAACTATTGAACGGGCCTTCTGAGCTACTAAAAGAGCAAGGATTATACAAAGAAATTTTATACGATATAGTCTTGTTAACACCAGATCTCAATACAATTTTGATGAGCTCCCACGCTTTGGCCTTAGGATAAACAAGATATAGTTTATATACTTGTTTATCATCATTCCAAGATTTTATAGCTTCTCTGCATAAGTCCTTTATTTGGTTTAATGATGCTTCATAGGATGGGTGAAGCTGATCAATTAGCGGAATCTGGCTCTCAAAGATTAAGTATTCTTTCTTAGGATAGACCTTCCCTTGTTCAAAATAAAGAAGTTCATTAAGAGGAAGGAAATCTTTTTCTTTGGTTTTGAGGTCCTCAATTAATAAACTCATAATCTTATAGCTCATATCAGTGAGGTGCCACTTAAATTCTTCAATTTCCTTTTTCGTGATAATGAAGTTTCTTTCTACTACGGTACTGTTGTTATTCGTGTGAGCCGTTGATACAGATTTTGAAGAAATTTCTGCTGTTTGGCTTTGAGGATTCTGGAATGGATTCGTATAGCTGTCCAGATACTTCGCCCCAAAAGAAATTTCTTTCTTCAGATCAACACTGGCCACTGGGGTTCCACTATTCGAGATCATTTTCTCATTATACTCGAATACTTCCTTAATAGGGGATGGTTCATTGCTCTTTTGTTTAATTGGAGTGTGTTCAAGATACAGACTTTCTGTAGAGAGAATCAGGGAATTTGCATTACTTTCATGGCTTTTAGCTCGTTGAGGAGATGTTTGTTCATCTTCTCTCAAAATCCTGAGGGCCTCGTCCTCTGTTTCTGAGTCAACTACAATAGAGTCAACCATGGGAAGTTCCTTGAATTTTTCGTCGACAAAGGCCTTGTCGATCTTCTTTTTTCGAAGTGGAACTGTATCCATTTTAAATATTCATATCAGTTTTTTTAAACAATACAAGATTGAAAATATAGAATCTCTCCTAAGTTATTCAAAACGAATAGGTGTTTATTCGAGACTTAACTTTACAGCCAAAGAAATTAGGTCATTTTTCACAGAGTCTTAAAGATCTGCATTTGGACAGATAGATAAATAATACAGGACATTAAGACAACAAAGAAATTAAAAGAGAGTAAATGAGATATTACATTTCAGAATTCTTCAACACTTCAGCTGGAATATTGAACAATTTAGTGGGCATTAGATCAAACCTGGCAGCGAATTCTGTAAACCTCGCACAGAGGAACATCTCATTCTCAAACTCGAGAAAGATTTCCTTATGATTGTAGTAACAATGCGAGAAAAGTCTATACAATCTTCTCACAATGGTTCCAATATTTTTAATTGCACTATCTGGTATAGAAACTCTGCTGCTAAAATTCTTTACGTTTTGCAGGATAGAAGTAGCAAGGTCCAGGTTATGTGTCATATAGTCTATAGCGCAGCACTCCTGCTCTTTCTTATGCGCAGCACAAAGATATAGCCAATCATTGGCTTTCATCTTGGGGCAAGATTGTGGAGTACAGACTCCATTGAGCTGAGTAACGAGTAGGTTGAGTTCCAGGATAAATTGTCTCATGTGTTCGTATTGCCAGACGTTGATATCGACTTCCTCAGGAGGCTCGATAATTTTTTTAACGTTGGAGGGGTCATTTCTAATCAATTCTTGGATGTATTCTTGGACGGCTAAGGGTCCCTGCATCGAAGAGAAATCTTCGACGTTCCAAGCCCAGAGATCGACAGATCTGGTTCCCTTTTTATTTCTGCGAAGCATGGAATTTAATTTCAATTTCAATATTGTTATTAGATTAATACTTAATACATGCTAACTCAAATTTAAACGGTCTTTTATTTACAATACTCCGATCACAGTCGCATCAGATCGGATAATTACGGTTCTTGATGCGTCACATGACAACCTTTCAAGTAATTTTTCAAGGTCATCAGTCGAGAATATAGCCTCATGCTCCTCGATGTCTTCAATTTTTGATGACTCTTCTTTGTTAAGTAGTTTTATATACACCTTCTTGGCTTGAATGGGTTCCTTTTTGAGGACTTCATTGATCTTCTCCTTATCAATAGTAGACTCATCTTGCTTGAAACTCAAAATGATATAGAAGAGTTCTGGATTGGAGTGCTTATATTCGACAAATTTCTTAAATAGGTGTTCAGGAAGTTCTCTCAGAGACAAAGTATTTCCCTTGCAGTCTCTAATATAGATGTGAGGACACAGCATTCCTCGAGTTTTGTCTGCTGGGGTATCAGGATAAGCATATTGCCATTGAGTTTCTTCCTTAGGGAAAACCAATGGAATTTTGTAGTCAGGATGAACACCGATTGTTTGCTGGTACTGTTGGGCATTTCTAAAAAGGATTATCAACTACTTCATGAAATTTACGCTCTCTCTAAGTGGTAAGAACCAGCAGATTTACCCATTTCGAAGATCTTTGACCTAATATCTTTGGGCAGCAGGGACCCAAAAGCATTCAAGGCTCCTTCAAACATATGCAAATTTTCCTTTTTCAGACCTATGGATTAGTAAGTCCAAAGGATTAGTACCTAGGTGAGAGGCAATATTCAAGCTGTTTTGATAATATCTCATGGCAGTAGATAAATTGAACCTAGCATGGGAGGACCTCTCATGAGAATATTGAGTCAGGACCTTCTCTTCTTCTTGTTGAGTTACGTTGTTTTTCAATAGATATGATAATCTATAGGCTAGGTTAAAGGCATCTTGTACTCCAGTGTTCATTCCAAAGCCACCAGCTGGAGGGAAACTGTGGGCAGAATCTCCACATAAGATAACGTTATCTTTGAAATACTTCTCAGCTACGACACCTGAAAGGTTCCAGAAGCCGATATTTTTTATGGTCTTGAAAATTATAAGTAAAAAATAACTGCTTACTATGTCATCAGGCTTCAACCTATAGTCTGGACTGATGCATTGATTGATAATGTTGAAGCATCTGTTCTCATCGAAGGTGTGGGTTTGTTGGGAACCTGGGAAGATAGGTACCTGGGTGTATGAAATACATCTTTTTGTTATATACCTGCAATACAAATTCTCCGATGGCATAAGAGTGATTAACCAAGACTGCAATGACCTATAGGAATCAGTATTTGTTAATAGAGATATATACTTCTGAGTTATAAATAAAATGAAGCATGGCATTCTGGCCTTTTTCGAGTAGAGCTGAGCCAAGTTTTGGACTCTGGAAGTATATGTTAAGGAAGCTCTGTAATTCTAAGGTGTCAATAATGTCTCATTTTATTATTACTGGTGTCCCCAATAAGTTTGATACCTAAGGTATTCCTCAGTTTGCTTCTAAATCCATCACAAGCTACGATATAGTCAGCTGAGTGAGTCTCCAACGTTGAGGTGGTCTTGTTTCTAGTCAAGAAAACATCCTAGAGTATTAATAGGTCTTAAAAGGGGGATACCGAAACACTCGATGGGTTTTGGAATCCTTCGAATTCATTATTCAAAAAGATGTGATCGTTTGAATCCATCAGACCCTCTAGTTCCTCTTTAAGGACCTTGACCAGTGTATGCTGTGGTATGTGGGCTGGGAAGCTATATGAATACTTATCAATCTCTATTCTTTTTTCTGCAAGACCTAAAATTTCGCTCTAGACACCTTAGGGACTTACTGGGGCCAAATTGGTCTGTTTTTCCAAAGAGGCCATCATTCTCAAGTAATCTTCTCTGATATCTGTAGTATCTGAAATGTTCAATAGGCTCGGAGGCTTGCATTATTTTCTTATCAAGATTGAAGAGTCCAGAGTAGATTTCCATAGTCCTCAGATTGATATAATGTGCACTTGGGTGGGCTGTAAATCAATGATAACTATATGATCATTACATCCTAATGAAGGATTCTTTTCTATTAGAGTAATAGGAATGCGGAATTTCTTAAGAAGCAGAGCCAGAGTTAATCCTACTGGTCCTGCACCTGTTCATATGAGCCTAACTTGAAAATCCTATTAGTTACCAACAATAGCTACTCTTTTTGCAGAGTTCATCTTCAATATAATTTAATCTAATTCTGAACGAAATATCCATTTTGGCCTCTAAAAATAATTCTCAAAGAACCGTTAGTTCCAGTACTAGCTAAAAATATGGCTCTATAGGTATATTTTACTCGCTATCTCATAGAATTTCTTACAGGAAGTGTCAATAGTATCCACTCTTTATAGTCGTTGCAGGCTTATCTAACAACTCAATATTATACCTTTATACTCTCTCTACAATAATAGATCATCTGTTTTAGCCTCTTATAAGTCTAATTTTGGCTGGATAGCTGCAGTATCTCTTCTTCTTTACTCAATTTCTTGAATATGCATACTAACACCTTACATTCCAGCATTCTTGTGAGTCTAAATTTATCATTTCATTCCTAATGAATAAGATGATTTTCTGATATGTCCTCCACATGACCTGGGGGCAGACATAGCAATCAAATAGTAAATAAATTTGTTAACTACTACGCAAACTCAATAAATTATATTTATGGCAGGTCTATCACACTTTGCACGCAGAATGGTGCATGAGGCCAGCAAAGAAGAGATTAACTTGTCAGTTTCCAGCAATCATGAAATAACCCATGATAGCTTTGACTCTCCCATGAAAAACCGGGCCAATCATGACTCTATATTGAAGTCATCTGGTGTAAATCATTCCAGAAGGGTCTCAGACTTCAAGAATGATATGGATAAGACCTCAAGATTGTTAATGAAAGACAAAAGGACAGACTACGAGGCCAGACTTCTGTATGATCATATAAAGGATTTTACATTCTTTCAGACATTTAACGAGCGTAACAACAACAACCATTTTGAGAACGATGCCTTCATAGAGCTTTGCAAAAATATGAAGTATGAGAAACACCCCGAGGGTAAAGTGATTTTCAAAGAAGGAGATACTTCTAATGGTAAAGTGTATATAGTCTATTCCGGGTCTGTAGATGTCATTACCAAGAGACAAGGTGTGATTCTTCAAATGAATGAGCAAATAGACAAGCCTAAGGGTCCAACATCTAAGGAACATTTCGCTTCAGCACTTGCAAAATTAAGAGCAGCTAAAAACGTTATAGTGACCACTGAAAAGCTAAAGCAAGCATTCAGCCCAACTAAGGTAGTACCATCTAGGGAGGACTCTCCAATTGTTGGAACTCCAAGAAGCGGCTTTGGAGAGTCCGTTCTTGAGGGTTTTCCAAGTATAGAAGAAGGGCCAGAGCTCAAACCTAATAGACTCCCTCTTTTGAAGGAAATGTCATTCAGACAAAAAAGGTCCTCCCGAGCTATCCTAAAAGATTTGAGTGATAAAAGCAGCACTAACTCCCCAGTAAACTCCAGAAAAAATACTCTTATATCCGAAGATATGAGTATGCAGAAATCAGCTTCTGAGAGCTCTCTCAAGAAAAAATTTGTCACTATGACTCGAGCGACCATTTCAGCCATTAGACTTAGAAAAGAAACCCAAAAGTCAAAGGAGCCTGATAAACCAAGAAAGCCCATGACTCCAATCAAGATTAAAAAGCATAATGAATCCTTTGAAGTTGAACCAGAACTCTGGGATATGATGACACTTGAAGAGAAAATTTCATTATACGGTGTTGTAAAGGACACCATTCTCCCTGGAGGTTTCTTTGGAGAAAAGGCTCTCTTTTCTTCTCAGCAAAGAACGGCCACCATCATTACAACTAAGCCAACAGAACTTCTAGTTATAGATAGAAGGGACTTTCTCTTTGTAAGTGAGAATTATGACAAGAAGAAAAAGAAGCTAATTGAGTTTATGTTCAAGGTCTTCCCTGATCTAAATCATGTTAGTAGCTATAGTCTTGAAGGGTTAGTATATCATATGGAAGAAAAACGTTATGAGGGTGGCAGTACTATCTGCAGAGAAGGAGCTCTTGGTGAGAAGTTCTATGTTGTGTATGATGGAATCTGTGAATTCTTTAAAACTATTACAGTTGATGAGAGTCTCAATCTAAAAGATGAAATGGTCTCATTGAAGGATTTCATGAGAGTACCAGCTAAGCATAATGAAAAAATATCTATCTGTAAAATAGAATCAGGAGTATATATTGGAGAGGAAATCTTATTTAATGACCAACCTAAATACCATTATACAGTCAAAGTCACCTCTGCTCATGCCACTATATTTGTCCTTGATAAGCAGAAATTTCTTAAAAGATTTCCTAGGACAGTCTTGAATGACATCCAAAACTACTACACCACAAAACTGAAAGACCATTCTAATATACTCCGTCATATTATCGAAGCCAAATACCCTCATGCTCAGATCGTCACAGAATCTAAGAAAAAAGACGAGCTCCCTTCTGAAACTATTAATCTGGTTCTCAAACCTTCCACCGCTCTGAGTATGAAAATTCGAAATGGCCTCATAAAAGAACCGGACTATACTAAAATTCTTTCTACAGGGACAAAAACGACATCACTAACACCTTCAGCAAAAATTATAAGTGTCAAGCCTTCAACCCCTATATCTCACAATACAAATGTTAAAACAGTTTCTGCTAGAGATTATATGCTGAGTCTACAAAAGAAAGAGAAGCGAATCAAGGCCTCTTTGGAGAGAACATCAGAGAAAGAACCCCCTGTAGAGAAGAATAAGACACCAAAGCTGGCTATAAAAGTTGCCGAAAGTCAGCCAACCTTAAAATTACCTATTGATAAAGTTGTCTCAGGATCTGTGAGCCCTAGCAAAATTGACTCTGGAAGAGGTCATCACAAGAAGGCTGCAAGTAATGTAATAAGAAGCAAAGAGATTGATCTAGATTTAAGAACTTGGGAGGATTATATGATCAATCTTGAACAAAGTGAACAAAATAAGGTCTCAGATTCTTCGAGGGCTGGAACGGCCATTAATATGGATTTTCTGCTCTTTGATGACAACCTGGCAAAGATGTTAAAGATCAGAAAAATAAAGGCAGGTTTAGAGACTCCTAAGGGACATGAATTTAAGCTTCCTCAAGGGAAAGCCATGTCGCCTAGACTTGGAAAATTAATAAGGAAGATCAAATTGGTGAGTACAACAACTGATCAAGAAAGTATTATGAGTAAGACGACCCGTGCCTTTGATACATATCCCTTAACTAATGTCGAAGATTCACTTTTACAACAACAAGATATCGAAAAACCCCTAACCAAGGGAAGGACCCCTACAGCGCTTCCAGGGACAAGGCGAAATTGGACCCACAGTTCTAATGATACTAAAACTTTGTCAAGCTTTAAGGATTTTCCCACAGAATCTAGTATTGAAGGCGATATAACTCCGTTCTTAATGGCAACCAATAGAGAGGGATTAAAGGTGATGACTACATTTAGAGGTGAGAGGTTTCAAAGTCTTCAGAGGGCAGAGCCACAAAAGCCTCAGACCCAAAATGGGCTCACCACAAGGAAGGTCAAATCTATAAATTTGCATGGCAATTATATTCTAAAAAACATCAGTACTGAACCTGACACAAGTTCTACCCCTGAACTCCTCACAAGCCTTGAATTTAAGCCTTCCATAGTGAAGGAATCTATGGTTCTGAAAAAGTATAAGCTGAACAAACAGCTGAAGTCTGGGAGCATGAAGGCGGCTAATTTATTAATGCAGATTGCAAATGATCTCCATAAATATTCTCCTGTTAACTGTGCGGGACGCTTGCGCTTGGACACTCCTTCAAATTATCACCCAACCCCTGTGAGAAAAAACACAAGGATAAGAATTACTGTACATAAATAAAATTTTGGCCCAATCTTGTGGGCAAAATTTTCGCAATTTGCATCTATTTTGTACTATTGAGCTTATTTTTTGTATCATAGCCCATTTTGTATGACTCAGAGTTCCAATGCCAAGTTGGAATTCATTTCTGATCTAGACTGTTATAGGTTCGTTTTATTATTTAATTATCAGATTGTCTTACAACAATTATCTCAAATAAAAGCATAGCACACTTTTTTCGATTTTTTTCATTGCAATACTTATAGCACCACTCTCACATGGAAACAAATGACCAAAATAATAATGGCGAAGATTCCTCTCTAAACATATCCCTAAAAGTTCCCTTACGAAAGAAGCCCACTTCTAAGACATTGAACCTGGTGAGACTCGACGGCGGTAATCCAGGCTCTCCCAGAAATAGTGAGAAGAGAGATTCCCTTCGGCCAGAGGTAGGGGAAGTTGACAGGATTTCTGCCACAGGGGGTCCTATTTCAGAAGAAGAGGCAGCTAGAAGAAAAAAGAAAATACATACTACGGCAAATATTCTTCAAAACACCAAGGGAGATGCCGTCAGAAAGTTCAATGATGAAGTTAGTGTCCCCTACGATCCTGCCAAGATAATGAAATTACTTCAGGCCAAGTACAGAACTCCACACCAAGCAAAACAGCTGTTAATGCATCTTATTCAAACAAATTCATACTTCAGGAGCATATCGGAAGGGGAAGACGCCATGGAACAAGAGGCCTTGATTCAGCTATGCAAGAACATTCAGTATATTAAGGTCCCTGCAGCCAAAAAGATTTTTGAGGAAGGTGACGAATCTAATAATAAAGTCTTTGTTGTGTATTCAGGAGAGCTCTTTGTTATCGTGAAAAAGAGGGATGTTATTACAGAGATGAATATCCAGAAGAGGGCGACTGGTGTTCCAGAAACCGATTCCTCAAGTTCTGATGATAACGAAACTTCCGATAATACCCCTAACCTCAAGAATACATGCAAACTAGCGAAAAGTCTCAATAAGAAGCCAGAAGACGCTAGCAAGAACCTAAAAAAGTCTCAGTTTGGAAACTTAGAGGACTCAGGCAGGAATTCAACCTTAAATCCAGTAACAAAGAGTACGGGAATCTTCATGACTCTGCAGAAGTCTATACATGCTTACAACGCACCAGCTAAACAAAATCCCCCTGCTAGTACGCCCTTGCAAAGGAAGCCCACCGATATAAGTACAAAATCAGCAGAAACTTCAGATTCTTCCTCAAAGCAGCTTCAAAAGGGGCTGTCAGGAATCTTAATAGGCTCTGCTATGTCAGCTACATCAGACACAAGCTCTGCTCAGAGGAAAGCTTCATTACTTGAAAGGCGACACATTAACGAAAACTTGAAGATAAAGACTCATCCAATTGACGAATCATTCGAGAATTCAGAAGATGATTCTGCAAAAAAGAAGAGGAAAGACTCTTCTGCAGCCTCCTCGAGGAAGGATTCTATAGATCTGTCTGCTTTGCTATTAAAGAAAAGGGAGTCTGAGGGTCTCTCAGCCACAAGAAAATCCAGAGCCAGAAAGAGTTCTATGTGGAGAGCTCCAGATAGTGGAAGTCAATCCCCTGCTAAGTCATCGAATTTTCAAGAGCAGGATCAACAAACGATTAAACTTCAATCCGTTGAAGACGCAACAAGTTCTGCTGTTGTTGAAGAAGATCCTGAAGTCTTAATGGCCAAGGTCATGAGAAGAGCAGCCAGATATGGCGTCATCAAGGACACTATCTTTAAGGGTGGGGTCTTTGGTGAGATGTCGATTGGCTCAGGAAGGAAAAGAGGAGCAACAATTCTGACCAAAGCTCCCTGTGAGCTTCTCGTTATTGATGGAACAGACTATATGTTAATCAAGCAGAAATATGATGTGAAGAAAAAGAAAATCTTAGATTTTATGCTCCATCATATCCCAGAAATTGAGCACTTCCACTCAAAACAAGTAATCGAAGCTTTACTATATCTTCTCGAAGAGAGAAGATATGAACATGGGAATAGAATTATCCTTGAAGGAACCACTGGAGAAGACTTTTATCTCCTTTATGATGGGACCCTCGAGCTGACCAAGTCCGTCCACTTAGAGGAGAATATGGATAACTCTCTTTCCTCTCATATTAGAATGAGACCTACATACAAAGAAGAGATCGTAGTAAGTGTCGTCAATCCGGGTGGACTTGTCGGCGAAGAAGTCTTGATCCACAAGGATGGAAAATATTACTACAATGTCAAAGTAGTTTCAGCCAATGCTACGGTTTTCAAGATCGATAGGAACAGGTTTTGCCTGAGATTCCCTCATACTACTCGTACTAAAATTCGAGAGATTTTCTTCAGAAAGCAGGCTGAAAGAACCGAAAAAGTAAGACAGAAAATCAGCATCAAATACAAAAACATGGAGATTATTAACGAGCATCGCCCCCATCGTCATCATTTCTATCGTGAAGATGGACTTGGGATTCCAGAAATAGTTGAAGAGGATGTCCTTCTCAGATTTCCCATATACTTGAAATCTAAAGGAGGAGATAATTCTCTCCACATGAAACTTAAAATGAAGTCCCTTACACATGCTAAACTGAATGTTCAAACTACTGGATCATCTCCTACAGAGAGCGGTGCTCAAGAGCGTTTAACTATTCAAAAGTCATTATCAAAACCTAGAACATTAACTAACCTCAAATCTGAAGAAACAAATTCTCCTAAAAGCCTTCAAAGCCCACTGGACATCTCAGGAAATAAGACTGCGAGATTACCGCCACTTGTTTTCAACGAAACTATAAGAATTGAGGACCAAGCACCAGGATTATCATCACCCATATCACTTGAAAACAAGTCGATTTATGGGCTGGATATGATCAAGGTTGACTCGGCACCTAAATCAGAACCTCTTAAGCAAGTAATTGGCCCTCGTTCTCGTGGAAAGTCTCTGGGGTCCAACGAAGAAAAATTCAAGATGGTAGCAGCTCATAACTTTGTGCCTATTACAAGAGATCAGAAGGCAAAGCTCCCTCTCAGAACAGGGAACGCCACAAACAACTATCTCGAGAATTTGAATTCAGCTATAGACAAGATTGAGAAGGAAAAGTCTCATGAAGAGAACAAAGTAAAGAAAATAGAAGACATAAAATTCAATATGACACTTCCTGACAAGGTAGCTACCAGAAGGTATGAAGTCCAAAGGAAATATATAAGCAAGAGATATGGAACCTATGTCGAGACTGCTCCTGACTATTTGAAAAGCCATAATAAAAATCTTGATATCTTATGGAAAAAGAATGAGAGTAGGATAAGGTTTCCAAGCATCGAAGATACCTTCACTGATTTGGTTACTACAAGAAGTACCAATGGCTTAAAACCCACAAGTCTGCAAAGCCTCAATGACTTTAATTTTGAGAAATTGGTACTTGAGCACCATGACATAAAAGACTACCTTAACAAGCAAAAACAAAAGGTTAGAGTAGTCAAACTTTCTGAAAATAGCCCACAGGAAAAAAATGACAAGAATGGTGTGACCACAGAAAATAGAACGTCACTTGAGCTGCCAAGAGATTTCCTAAAGAGTCCTAAATTTAAGGATCACAATGAAATTATGAAGTGGAAAAAGCAGAGATCTTTCCAACTGAGGGCGGTAAAATCAAAAGCCTTGCTCACAAGTGAGAAAGAAGTGGGGTCTACAGTTCCAACTTCAATCAACACTATAATTACCACGAGTTCTGCTAAATTACTTGTTTCAAGATTTGGATCTGAACATACTAGTTTAAAGATCCTACCGACAAGTGATCCTAATCTCTAGTAATCGATATAAAAAAGGAGAGATTTCTTTACTAATTGTACATAATAGTCAGTAAAATCTTCCTCCTCATCATATAACACATAAAATGTAATTCAATGGATATTTCCTAACTCTATTACAAATCCTTAGTGACTTGTAATTTTTATTTTATATAGGTATTCATGGAAACCTTCTATTTTTTTTTTTTTTGAGTAAAGCTGAATTACTTTTCTAGCAAATGGTTCTCAAAAAATTTGTTAATGATTTATCAAGATACAAGAATTTCGAATGAATTTGTTTGTCCTTCTAAACTGTCACAAAATTTAGAAGGAAGACCAATATAATGTGCAATGACGGAATAACAAAACTAGAATACTTCTCTGTTATGCTATTAGGATTGATTGGAGAGTTTGCTTGAGCAAAATAAGTTTCAAGGATCACTATATTAGGACATATAGACTTGATCAAAGAAATCTCATTTAAAATTTATTCAGAGATGGTTCGAGGCAATAAATGCTTATCCATTTTCCTATTCACATCAATGCTAGTCATGCTGTTCGTGGCAATCGTCATTCCCGTCATTGTCAGAAAGAATGTCTCTTCAGGAGTTCTAGATAAGGTTACCTTGATTCGGTACAATCCTAATCCTTACAACCATAACGTTAAGTGAAAATGCCGACACATGGGCCACTGTCCCTGGAAGTAGAAAGATTGACAACACCAAGTCCTTCATTCTCTATAACCTAACCTCCGATGCCTCCACAGTATAGAAAAGATTCATAATTTCACAAAAATAGATTTTTAATGGTACAATGAACTTTGAAGAAATAGTCCTTGACCCCTATCGGATTAATTATAGTTTCGAGGATCTTAACTACGAACCTAATGTAAAGTGAGAATATTTTCGCTGACTTTTAGACAAATGAGTCTATCTCATATTATAAAAAGTTCCAGCACACTTACCTTGGAGACGAGGCCAAGTTGCATGATAACCTCTTAAGAAGCTTCGATCTTGGTGGGTTTAAGACTGCAAACCTCATGGCAAGCTTGAAGCCTTCTCAAATCTTTGTCATGACCATGTCTAGATTGGTCAACGCCTTTAACAATGACATTCTCTACACACTTTGGGCTCAAGCTGCTTATGAAGTGCTTTTCAAGCATAAAGACGTAGTGAATAGCACTGTATTCATGTATCAGAATACCCTCACACCCGAACAAGCTCAGGCCCTCTGGAATGATCCTGACTATGGTTGGGGACAGTAATAATTTCTTTGCTTGGAATAAATATTTAGAGTATCCACTTTTAAAGTCTGGTTTTCTTTGGGAACTGATCTCTATATGTCAGGTGGCCAGTCACCAAACTATGCAGTCCCAAACAATGACACCCTTGTCAACACCCTCATGTACAGATTTGGATTAACATACGACCAAATGAATGCTCTTTTGGGTGGCCAATCTATGATTGCCAAAGTCGTGCATGCTGTTCAGTGGACCTATAGAGGTCTTATGACTTGTGAAAATCAATTCCCATGCACTAACAATCAATTATTCTATTATCAGTATTTCCAGAATTCATTAACCCAAAATCCCTTCCCAGTAAATCAAGAGAATATTGTTCTTAAATTTTAGGGCCTCCAAGCATATGATTCTCTTCAAGGATTGAATTCAACCTTTGCTTTCCCACCTGAAGCTTCAAACGTTGATCCTACTGTTGCTTCATCCTTTGACATTTCTACTGTTACCAGCTTGTTCACCCCTGGAACCCCAAACACTCTCCTTTCCTTCAGAAATGTGGACTTTTTGTTATCTAACTCAAGCACCTTAGATGATATTGCAGCCAGGTTATATATCATCAATTCAGATGATAATTGTATAGATTCTCTCTTAGCTCCAACGACCAGGCTCAGTTCTTGATTGACTATGTCAATTATATCATCAAGAACACCTATCTTGGAGATTTCAATGAAGCTAACCAAAATCTCAAGGCCGCTACTGACTTGGTCGGAAAGACTTTCAATGACGTTTTCAATACTATCAGACCTCTTATGTCCTTCAACCTTACCGCAATCGGTACCTACAATCTTACTATCAGTAAGAACTTCAATTGCTCATATTTTGTCTCAAGTGCCTTGAATGGTATAAGACTCTTTTACTCATCTAAATCTCCTAGACAACACTCTTGTTGAACCAATTTGTGATAACCCCCAATTAACCTTGGACTCAGCAATTGGACAAAGTCTATGGATCGAGGCTTTGCTAGAGGGACCAGCTGGAAATGCTTGGAGCTTCATTAAGCAAACTCTTAACACAACTGATGTATCTGAAATTCTAATAGTAATAATTTTGGTAGGATAACATCCAGGCCTTGGTTAGCTCAGTCTCAGAATTTGGAAAAATTGTTCAGGAGGTAACTTCAGCAATTTCCCAGGCTGTTGGATGCTCCTCGAGCATTTGCCGTGCAAATGAACTCCTCTTCCCTCAGTGGAGTGCCAATGCTATCGTGCCTAAGCTCCCTACTGACTACTTCTTCGATCCAGCTCTTCAAAGCTTAGCTGATATCTTCCCTAATACCTTTTCAATCATTCCAGAATTTTCAGTCTATGCTAGCCAAGTTGCCAACAAGACTGTTATCTATCCTCAAGACAAAGCCGAAACTATCCTCAGTTATGGACAAGGATCTATTTTGAATAAGTTCGAGATGTACTATCTTGGATTCTATGGAAGACAGGGAGCCTTTGACCAGCTTGCTGATCGTTTCGGAATTTCTAATGAAACTGTCATCCTTTTGTACAACTACACAAACCATGTCTATGTCCAAGGAGTCTTGAGTCCAAAGGACGGTGACTATACCAGAGTTTCCAGCATTTATGAATTCCTCTGGGGATGGCAAGCCGAATCCATTATAAATTTGAGCCAAGACGATCCCTTCGAAGGTGGTCAGCCATATGATGCATTTGTTTCTCTTGCTGGACCAAAAGACAATGCTGATACTTATCATGACGGCAAACCCAATTTAATCAACAGTGGTTCTTCTGATATCTCATTGGTAAGAAAAACCACTGCTTATAAAGGAAATACAACTTTGGCCATTTCTAAGCAGCTCTATGATGGACAATTGAACTATTCCGAATGGTATCTACCATGGGGACAACAGATTACAGTATATTCATTATGCTTTCTAATAATCTACTAGATTGATGGTACTGATGGTGTAGGTTTCAAGCCTTACCTCACAAGTGGTGAGGTCTTGACTATCTTTGAACCAGATTTTATGAGAAATCTCGCTTACAGTATGAGAGGAAACAAGCAAATTGGTTCTGAGTCCTTTGATCTCTACAACTATACTCTTGATGATGATGAGCTTGGCTTAAGCTCGAAATATCACATATACACACCAGGATTCATCAATCTCACCCAAGTTAGAAACATCCCTATGGTTGCCTCTTATCCTTACTTCCTTGGATGCCCTGAAGAAACTTATGATAAAGTCCTTATAAATGGCACAAAGGTCTCTGAGTTCCAAGACGGAGTTATTCCTGGCAATTTCTTGGTTGAGAAGCTCACTGGCTTTACCCTTAACTACACTAAGAATTATCAAGTAATACTTAAAAAATATTTATTAATTTTTGTAGTACAGTTTGGAATATCAAAATCCTTTCTACCCAGAACTCGGAAAATATACTGTTCCCCTGATTACCATTCAAGAATCCTTTACCACACCCAGCGCACAAGTACATCTTCTAGAAGGAAAAAACTAATTTGTTAGATGGATAGTGACCTTAAGGACTTTTATCACTCTTTGGAAACCGCTTATTTCGTTCAAATTATCGGATTCATCTTTGCAGGTCTTCTTTTCTGGGCTTGGCTCTTCTATTTCATAATCGTCCGTAAGAAGGGTGCCAACCTGGACAAATCTGATCTTGAAAGATCTGGATATAAGAGTAAACTCTCTGAATATCAATCCAAGCTTATTCACTCTGCTATGATTGAAGAAGCCAACGAGGTAACACTTGAAGTATTATTTTATTTAAGCGTTTAGAATGAGGAAAACGACGATATGCCTCAGAGCAGACTCAGCACTAAGGGTTTGAAATAGACACATTATCTCGTATGTTGAATAGTAAGTATTCATTGCTTACATCTTTATGGTGTATCCGAAAATGGAGATAATTTAAAGTAATAAGGTCACTTGAGAAAAAGACATATAAGAATATAAAAATTCCATGAAAGTATATTCATATAAGTACTATGGAGAACAAAATTTTAGTTAGAAGGTGATTTTCTCATTTTCAATGGTAGTTTCAAAGCCAAAGACGATATTAGAGAGGGCTTGGAAGGCTACATTCAAGTCTTCCTGAGTCGGACTATCGAGGAAGAGACCATCAGTTGTGCTTCTACACAAATAAGACAGTTTCTTCTTGAGGGCAGCCTGTAGTCCAAGTCCAATGATAATTAAGTTGACATCAGGTGTTCTTTGAAGCTTCTTATACACTTGCTCAAATGTTATTCTACTTTCATTATCGTCCCCATCAGTAAGGGCAATAATCCATTTATTTGAGTTTCTTGGTTCTGCTCTTTGGAAAATTTTGAGAGCTTCGTATATTGCGTTATAGAACGCAGTCCCTCCTGATGGCTTGGTGGATTCTTCGATGTTCCTTCGAAGGACTGTAGTACTTTTACTCTTTTCTACCAGTGTAAAAACTATGTCACAATTCATATTAAATCTGATAAATGAGACCCTATCATCTCCTTTTATAAATTTGTCGAATAGCCTCAGGATATTCGCCACTGCAATGACAATCTTCTTTTCTTCGATCATGCTCTGAGAATAGTCCAAAAGAATCACGATATCCTTCCTTTTGTTGTTAAGTAATGCCAATATCTTATCTACATTGGGAGCCTTTGCTATCAGGCCTTGCTGCCTAAATATATCTCTGATGGCTGTCAAACAAGCTCTCCTTATTGTGGGATCATACGTTTCGCCATGCTCAATTGCCCTAGTAAATAGCACACAAGCATCTCTCTTTCTGTCTTGGGCTAAGCTTAGCTTTCCCATTATATATAAGCATTTCTGTCTCAAATTTGCAGGAGGAATCTTATAGTCAACTGATGATTCATCATCAAAATCAACATACTCTTCTTCATAGACTCGTAATTTCTCATTAGCTTCTTTGATGGTTTTCTTAGCCTCTTCATAATGCTCAATGTCAATATATGTATCTGCGATGTCTAAGAGACATAGAATAACTCTATATGGATTCTTCTTTCTATTGAGATCCATGGTCAAAGTCTCAAAGAGCAAACTTCTTATGTGTTGATTATTTGCGAAGTCAATTCTTTTGTATTTATCCTTCCTGTCAGCCATGAGCATGCATTGAGCCATTTGATAAGTTCTTGTACAGTGAGATTCTTCAACTTCTGCTTTGACTTTTAAGTGGATTTCCAAGGACATTCCCTTGTCATTTTTACCTCGGTTAAGCACTTTGCTCACAGACTTTGCCTCATCGATATTTCTCTTCACTTTGCTCTCAATATCTTTCAGGTTCTCTAGTTCTTTTTGGCTACAATTTATTGACTCTTTATAGTAACTTAAAGCCTCATCATATCTCTCATGTTTAAAGTGGATATTCCCAAGATTGAAGCTAATACTCCCTATTCCTCTAAGGTTTTTCAGGTCTCTGTAGATTGACAAAGCCTGGGCGTAATTCATTAAGGCCTCAGCATCCGTTGAGGCACTTTCTGCTATCCTGGCGAAGGAAATAGCTTTCTGGAGGACTGTGAACCTTTTATTGAGATTTTCAAGTTCTCTTGAAAGAGAATCTATATCAGGGATAAGCCGAGATAGAATATCTCTCTTTCTGGCTTTCTTCTCATTAAATTCCTCTTCCTCCATATAGTCACCACTTATCTGAAGAAGAATCTTCTTTAGGTTCTCAATGGGTGTTGTTATTGCACTTGCGACCCATGAGACCAGAATAGGTGCAACAATAAGTAAAAGAAAAGTCAAGGCTAAAAGTAGTCCATTTAAGAAGAAAACAATCCTCAAAACCCTGTCCTTCATTGACTCAAAGTCATCAATAATAATAGCCTGAGGCATGTTCACTCCTATTATGAATTGTTTTTTTGGGACTGAGGAATTCCATGAAACCATCACCTCGAATTTGCTAATTGTTAGGATGTAATCAGCTTCATTCTTAGTATAGCTCATCATAAAATTGGTTTTAGGGTCAAAGTCCTCTACAAAGCTCCTAAACTTATTATCAAATTCTATGGCTTCTTCAGTGGACAGAGACTTCAATCCAAACTCAACTTGAGTAATATTGGTAATATCGTCATCCAGGTTGTTCTTGTTTGAGTATATTAACACTTTATAATTCGACAGATCAAGAACAAAGAAGCTGATCTGCCTGCCCGCTCCCACTGTTTCAATGTAATCTTTTAGAAATGTTGGCTCATAGTCCAAACAGACCATTCCTTTATCAGTTCCACTACTAGTGGTGAGGACACAAGCTGAGTACCCATATGACTGAGTTGAAGTGAACTTATAAGGATAGATGAATTCAGTTGCATGTAGAACTCCACGAATGTCTGTCTGCTTGTACCATGGCCTTGTAGAAAACTTAAAGTATGGCTCGTCTCCTCTAGGGGAAATATATTCAACATATACATCCCACTGAGCGAAGAGCGGGTACTCGACAAAGAATCCTTCAGCATTTCCGATTGGCTTATGATATGGTGCATAAAGGGTAGTTACAAATTGTCTATCAAGAACAGAAGTGGTATAGGGCAAGGCAATTAACCAGGTGTTGTAGAACTTCTTGTAGTCTTCAGGAACGTCCTGCCAACTACCTAAATTAATGTGATCAACACCATCCTTAGGACCGATTACCATCCACATAGACCTGGCTGTAGATTGGTTGGTTTCAGGATCGAACCCAGGAACAATAGCAGAATTGTTTGTCTTGTTCTCTGAAAGGAGTTTAGCATTCACATAATAGCTCGGATCGCTTGAAGGAACTGTTCCAAGCTGAATTTGCCCTGAATCTGCCTCCTGCATCAGTTGATCTATAACCAGAAGCTCGTCTGCGATTTTTTGGAACATAGTTCTTACAAGATTTCCTGCGGACTCTGCCAAGGAACATAAGGTACTGCCTTGGTCAGCCATTGACTGATCTTGGACTCCCATGACCCATTTTGGACCTTTTAGATAAATAATTAGACCAGCAACAAGACCGGTAACGAAAACTCCGAGAACAATGGGACTGAGAAGCTTCTTGCGAAGCACGTACTTAAGACTGGATTTACTTGAGCTTCCCATTTGTAGAAGTTAGTTTGAATTGTAATAATCTAAATAAAATTAGTTAATAGTTGTTAAGTAAAACAGGCTATATTTCGAGATACCCCTCTGATTTATTGGATTACGTTCTAACAAGGTCATAAACAACTTTACAGGGTGATGAACTGAAAGGAGGACTTGTTCCTCAGAAAAATGGAGGGCCTATAGATGAACAACAAGCTTGTAGATAGAGAATTCAGAGATTAAAAGGAATGTTTGGTGGCTCTGGAGTTGAGAATGAAGGTTCTCTAGAGGGTTGAGAAGGAGATATTTAGCTGAGATGAAGAAATTCGATAGGAAAGGTAAATTACTTCTGCAACAAAGGTGATATTATAGAATACTAAAGGACAAATAATATCTTAATGTGATGAATTCTCATACAAGAAAAGTATCTTAAATGTCATAGTCGTTGTCAGAGTTCTGAATACTCAACTCTCCGGAATTAGCTCTGGGGCTTTCTCTTTCGATTGTGTCACGGTTCTCATAATCAACTTCCTGATACTCCTGCTGATACTCTCCCTCTCCTTGATCCTCTTCGAAATTTTCCTCATAGGGCTCGTCTTCTTCTTGATAGTCAACTTCTTCACCATAAAGGTCTCTCTGCCCTCCTTGTAAATTAGTAAACATATCTCCACGAGTATTCTTTCCATTTTCGGGTTGCTTCTGAACCTCCTCTTGCTTCTTTGGTTCAATCTTAGTAAACATATCTCCTCCATCATCCTCACCATCCTCTTCATAAGGTTCGTTATACTCTTCGGTCTCAGTCTTCTTAGCAGATTCCTGCCTTAATTTGGTCTCGCTTGGCTTTTCATTATGCCAAGCAAATTCTGTATTAGCGGGCTTCGTCTCTTCTACCTTCTGAGTAGCCTTGGTGTCCTTCTCTTGAACAAAGGTCTCCAAAACTTTCTTATAATGCTCACTTTCGAAGTTTTTCCTTCTTTCAGGAGTTGACATATAAGGCTGCTGTGTGTTTTGGCCAATGTTTCCTGAAGCATGTAGTGGGTTGGGAATCTGGTCTCTTCCCAAGGTGGGTAGTGGGTCTTGGCTAATCACTTTCTCTATATATGATACAGTTTTGGATTCTTCTTTTGCTGGGCTACTATTTCGTGGTTTTTCAGGGGTAGCGAGATTACCAAAGCCAAGAACTTTAGAGAATCCTATAGCTTTGTTATCTTTAGTCATTGATTCCAATTCCTTTTTAGCATCTTCTGGCTTTGGAAGCTCACGCTCGACCTGTGGGATGATTTGACCAGCTAAGAAGTTTCCTAGTATCTCAACTCCAATACGTTCCTCTCTGGGCTTTGCCTTTGGTGGGGATTGCTCAACTCTTTCCTTATTCTCTTTTTTTGGGGTACTGTAGCTCTGAGGCTGAGGTTTCTCTGGTTCGATTCTCATAGGCTTAGAGGGATCAGGGATGTTGTGGTAGCCGCCCGCCTCATAATTGCTGTCAATGAACCCAAACTTGGAGATACTTTGGAGACTTTGTAGACTTTTGCTTTGTTCTAGTGTATCCTTCTGTTCTTGCTGAACATTGCTTGACTTCTCACCTTCTGTCTTTTCAGGATTGAATAATGAGGAATCTTTCTGGGTGTGTTGTTCAGTCTTAGGAGATTCTTGTTTTAACAGCTTTGTATTTTGCTTGGCTTGCTTATTCCTGAAGGCTTTTTGAATCTTAATAGCTGCATCTTGAGCATCCTTGTCTTCTAGATCAGGAAGATCCTTGTCCTTGGGCCTTTTATTAGGCTTCGTGGGCTTTTCGATTCTTTCCTCTCTGTGGAGTTCGAGTTCATATTCACGGACCGTCTCGTGCTCTTTAAGTTGCTGCTCCTCAGTAGCTTTTCGTCTGGCTTCTTCTTGCTCTTTTTGGGCCTTTTCTTTTTCAAGTCTTTCTTGTTCTTCTCTTCTTCTTTGCCTCTCTTTCTTATTCTTGTATGCATTTTGAATCTTTAGGGTAGCATCCTGGATGTCCTTGTCTTCAAGGTCAGGGAGTTCATCGTCGTCCTTCTTGGACTGCTTGGTCTTTTCCTGCTCCTCTTTGATTCTTCTTTCTTCTTCCTCTCTTTCTCTTTGCTTTCTCTTTTCTTCTTCCTCTTTTTCTTTCTGTTTTCTTCTCTCTTCTTCCCTTTGCCTCCTCAGCTCTTCCTTCTTTTGTTTGGCCTTAGCAATTTCTTTCTTGCTACGGAATGCGTTTTGAATCTTCAATGCTGCTTCATTGGCATCAGGATCATTGAGATCTGAAAGCCTTTCTTTTTTATCGTCCTTCTTTTGTGGCTTGGGCTCAAAGGTCTCAAATTCCTTAGAACCATGGCCAATAACTTCAGAGTAGGCTTCTTCCTCTTCAGCCTGACTAGTATATCTCCTATTTTCTACTTCCTTTATTTGCTCCTTTTCAACAGGTTCACGGTTCTCTTTCTTACCAACATCAGAGTCTTTTCTTAAATTTTGAAGACTAAATGGTTGAGGTGTGGTTCTGCCAGACTCTCCCTTAGGATCAAGGACAGAAGTATCAAAGATCAATCTTCCCTGTCTGTAGTCAAGTCTTGCTAAGAGCAAGAAATCCATATTCTGAAGGAAATGTTCAGAGTCAAATTTCTTTAAGCCCATGTGCTCAATAGGAATTCTGAGAGTATTATTCTTGGCGTCTCGATCATTCTCAGGGATCACAATAACTTGGTTTTGTGCAGGGTGGTATAGGATCTGAGATCTTATTGTGATGTCGTCGAAGGTGATAGGGACTGTAGTGAGGTACTCAGCACCTTCAATCCTGCTTACAGAATTGTCTTTTCTAGAACTTTCCTCAGATTGAAAGGCCTCTGGCTCTAAAGATCTTTCGATTTTTTGTTCTTGTTCAATTTGTTTCTTGATCTCCTTTAGGTCCTTTGCAAACTTGACAGTGTGTTTGGCAACATTGACTTGAATAATGGATTGTAGGAGCTCAAATTTGATAAGGTCTTTTGGAATGATGTCCTTGGGAAGGAACAATTTATTGAAGGATTTCTTATCAGTGTAATCATAATAAAAGATATTGTAACCTGGTTCTTCACCCTTGACCATGTGTTGAGGTCTTTTTTCCAGAACCTGGACACCAATCATGTGATATCCATCTGCCATGAATCTTCTGGAGACAACAGGTGGATGAATATAGACACTATTCTTCTTAATATCGAATTTCTTTCTAGCTAGTCTTCCCCTAAAGTTCTTCTGGATCTTTAAAGCAGCTGCCTCCTGCTTCTTTCTGTTAATGATAAGTCTTTCAGGGGTCCTTTTTGGTTCCGGTTCAGCTTCCTCTTCCTCCTCTGCTTCAATTTGCTTTTTTGTGGGCTTTTTAGAGCTACTGGAACTGCTCTTCCTTGAGCTCTTAGACTTAGGAGACTCAACTTCAAAGCTATCCTCCTTCTTAGGCTCTTCTACCTTAGGCTGGAATTTTGGCTCTTCCTTAGGTTCTTGCTTAGGTTCCTGTTTAGGCTGAGGTTTGGGCTCCTCTTTAATGATAGGCTTGACAGGCTCATCAGAGTCTTCTATAGGGTCAAGGTCAACTTCTTCGAAGTGATGTTCTTCTTCCTCATAGTCGTCAAGAGGAGGAGGGTGCTTTTTGCTTGGCTTATTTTCCTCCTTCTTTTGAGCTGGAGATTGAGGCTTATTGTATCTATCACTTTCTTGCTTTTTTGCTGGCTTGTTTGCTAGCTCTTCTTCCTCAGCGATTTCCTCGTCGACCTCAACTTCTTGGAATTGTTCTTCAGAGACGTCTCTTTTGGGTTTTGGAAGGGATTTCTTGGAACCTAGTGCATTAGAGAGAAGTTAACCATTGAATACTTCTTTCAGTTCTCTCTGTGACTTCTTGGATGGAATTGACAGGCTCGAAGTTCTTTCTGTGGCTATTTTCTGGGGAGATTTCCTCTAGGGGAATAAGAATAGTGAATTATAATGGATTTACCGATGTCTGCAACCTCGTTAAAGACAATATTATTTCCTTGGATGTAGATATTCGGGAGAAGTCTTTCACAAGCAACACGAAGTTCTTTCACCATGATAGATTTATTCCTAGTGGTTGAAGGCTGGAATTCTAGCCAGCCTTTGAAGAATTTCTTGTTATTGAGATTCTTTATATGAATGTGGAGGACCTGAGTTGTCTCCTCAAACATCATAAGCACATAATATCTAGGGTTCTTGACATATGGATCATTTTCCAAATTTTCTCTGACAGTCTCAGTCAAGCATGTGATAAATCTAGCTGGCTTTCTTCTTCTTTGATAAGCTTTTCTAGCCTGATATCCTCTCCAAAGCTTTTGGATAAAAATAGCTGCCAGCTGCATTGCTCTCTCTTTGCTGGGGTCGATCTTTGATGAACCAGCCTTCTTGGATTCAACTTTGGGTGATTTTCCTTTTCCGCTGTCTATACACGTTTTTAATTGATTAAATATATTACGCTCGCTTTGATGTGATTTCTGGTTGAAGGCGCTTGGGTCACTAACGAGAAGATCTCTAGTACCACCAACTTTGCTATGAGTGTATTGGAAATCTTCATTAGAGTCTAAAAATAAGAGAAATGTTAATATGAATACTTGATAATTGATCACTTTGGTTGTGAATATCAGGCCTGCGCTTTGAGTTGGCGTAAAATTTACTGTCATATTGATTCAGGCTTTCTAAGAAAGCGACTCTGTTGGACTTCATATCGACCTTGCTAAGTCTACAAATCAGTTCAAATGATATGAATTATTACTCTTCCTCATCATCTAGTCCTAATCTTTCCAATTCTGAAATAGCCTCACTTTGAGCTATCTGTTGATGGCTAGACTCTTTTCTGCTTCTGTCCTTGCTGTTTAATCCCTCGGGTTGATAGTTGAAATTTCTCATAGATGGATTTGCAGTATTTGGTCTATTTCTTTGTGGGATTGCCTGCTTAGGGGTTCTGACAGCGCTGCCAGTGCCACTTAAGCCTGCAGTACCTGGAACGAACATCTTGTTAGCGGCAATGGAGTTGGGCATGAAGTTATTTTGAAGTGCAGGTTGACTAAAGTTGTGAAAAAGATTTGAATTGTATACTTTCTCTTTGGGATAATGACCTTGTTTTGATGCATATAAACCTTGGCAGCATGAGACCTAGCTGAAGGAGGTCTTCTGACAATAACTTTAGGGGAACTGTCAGTCAGTCTTGAAAATCTTTTGGGTGAGCTACTGCCGATTTTCTGGAGCTGAGAGTCCCTTAGATTTTTTCTCATTATTCTCTATGCTAATTAACAAAGGGTCTTCCTATTTTACATCTTTAACTTGGTCATACGATGCTCTGAACTTATCGATGAGTTGAGGAAGGTGAGAGAGATGCTCTTCAGCAACTCTAAATGCCTTGAAGTAAGATTGGGCTGCTGCTTCCAAATTCCTACAGGCTTCTTCCTCAGTTCCTAGGTTGTGGTATGCGATGGCGAGCATTTGAGCCTATTGGTCATCTTTTTACTATTACTCTGTTACCTTTTTGATAATTGTTTCTTCATCTATTTCAGGAATTTTAGTCACTTGCACAAAGTCATAGGCACACTCTGAGACAGCTGAACTAGCATGCTCAAGGGCTCTTTGATGTCTAAAAATATTACTAACATGCAAAAAAATTCAACTCTCCAAGCTGAGAAAGAACAGCACATAAGTTAATGTGGGTAATGCCTGAGGTTTCTACTTTCTCCATTCCTGAGATAAATTGAAGGGCTTTTTCTAAGTAGAAAAGAGCCTTGTCTAGCTTTCCAAGTCTTCTGTAGCAACATCCGATATGATTGAATGTTAAACTACGAAGAGCTGGATAGACTCCATATTTTTCTGGGTGAGTCCAAGCCTGGCACTTTTCGAGAAGCGCCATGGAAGGCTGGACTTTGTCCTCTTGGAGCAATTTCAAGGCAATATCATTCAAAAATCGAATCGTTCTTTCAATGAATTCCTGAAAGGCAAAGGATTGAGGACCGTCTGGAGAGGAATTTAAAAGAACTTCTATGCACTTTTCAAAAGTTTCCATACCAGTGCGGTACTTGCCTTCTTCAATTAAATTTCTGGCATTTTGCTCCATTTCAAAGAAAGCACTTTCATTTTCATCATTTTTCATCCTTCTGTTAGCATGGGCAGAGGGAAAGTCATCTTCATTGGGGTCTTCTTCTATATACTCGTCATCAAAATCATTCTCGTATTCAGCGTAGTAGTTCATCGAGTTAATCCTTATATGTTTTTTTGACTAATTAAATTTACAGTTTCTTCTTGCAGATATATTTATGCCAATTTGGTGTAAAACCTACTTAAACTGTCAAATTTCACCCACAGAGAGTGAATTCTTAACTTCAACATGTATGGTAACATAGTTTTGTTCCTTTTCTAAAGAGATTCGATCTGACCCGAACCTTCCAGGACATAATTTTATTAGTGTTATACCGAGGAGGAAATTTGTGCAGTTTTCTTTAGTTCAAAGAGTTTGCTAATTCAAGGTTATACAAAGAGTAACACAAATTCAAAACAATTTTAATACAACTTTTGTGAGAGATTAACGAAAAAGTGAAGCTACAAGTAATGATACAACCTGAAAGAACGCTAGAATAATTTGGTTTTGTATGCAGTTGGATGCTATGATTTTATTGTTGAAGTAGAGTGTTCAAGATGGGCAGTCATTTTATCAAGTCCTTCCATCACTCCTTCACCTGTAAGAGCAGAGGACTTTTGAAAGATGAAATCCACAGGGTGGTCAATATCTGATACCCCTAATTCCTTGACAATATCTTTCAGATCTAATTTGTCTTTAAGATCTTGTTTATTCAGATATAGAAGAAAAACGCATTTGTAGTTTTTAACAGCATCAGCAACTCTTATAATTTCTTCTCTGACTATTCCCAATCGTTCTTTATCTTGGCAATCGACAACAAAAATTATCGCATCAACATTTTCGAAATAGTAGGACCACATGGATCTGGCTTTTCCACCCACATCGAACATCAGTAGTTCCATGTCTTTGTGTATGATAGTTTCCATATTTAGGCCTATTGTAGTAGTGGTATCGACAAACTGGCCTGTTTTGATTCTATGTAAAATTGCAGTCTTTCCAGTTCCATCTAATCCTACAATAACAACTTTCTTTTTGATTCTTTCATCTTGAAATTTTTTAAACTTGGCAGCTTTAAGACATGGGCATCCCATTAGTGTGAATTGAAGTAGAAGAAAGTGTTTTTATCGAAGATATGCTAACTAAAAATCTTAATTTTGAACTATTTTCTGAGTCAGTTTGTATCAAATAACAAAAACTTCGAATTATTAATATTTTATAAAAAGAACTAAAATCTCTTTCTCATGTCCGGCGAAGATTATCTTATGACTCTGCTTTCAAAAAAGCCTACTACCAGCTACTCAGACACTACATTCATCAACCAAAAGCCCTGTCCTTTCGTGAAGTATTACAAGGACCGGCTTACTGTCAAATATGTGGGAAAAGGTCTCCAATACAGTGATATTACAGTAAGTCTCCCTTTTCCCCACAATAATAGCCTAGTCCATTCAAAGCAACAAGCCTGCTGACAGAGACACCCTTATTTACTACTACGAAGTCAAGATTAATGAAATAGGAAGCAGAGGGTAAAATAAATCCAGATCAATTTCTGATTAGAATCAGGGACATATGTGTTGGACTTGCTGATGCAGATTTTCCACTTAATAAACACCCCGGTTGGACTAGAAAGTACGAAATAGTAACAACGCATAAAGACAACTAATTTTTATAGGTCCTTTGGGTATAAGTCAGACGGGAAGGTATATTCAGCTAAACAACAAGTAATTTGTTCCAAAATCATCCTGATATCATAGGGAGATATAATAATGCCCAAGTTCACAGCGGGTTCAATCATTGGTTGCGGAATAAATTACATCAGGCGCGAGGTCTTTTTCACTTTCAACGGGGAATACTTCGGTTAGGCAAATTTAAATTGTATTAATGATCTCAGGCCCTGCATTCAAGGATATTGAGCTCAAGGAATACTACGCAACAATCAGTCTTCACAGTTTATCAGAGTGCGTCACTTTTAACTTTGGGGCAAAGCCATTCAAATATGACATTGAAAAAATGATTCTTGAAGAAAAGAGAGAAGGAATAAAAAGCATCCTTGCCCAACCCGTGAACCAATATGCTCTTCATCAGATTGTTCATTCCTATTTGAACTTCCATGGATATGTGAATACTCTAGAAGCTTTTGAAAAGGCCGCACAGATTGAAAGAAAAGATGTAGGCTTACCAAGGAAAGAAGTCTTCAAAGAAAAAGAGGAAAGTAAGGAAGGTGACGGCCTTTTCAAGGGAGATGATGATATAGAGGATGGGGAAGCGAAAAGTCCGAATTTGAAACCGATGAAAGCAGGTAGAATGTGAATGGACTTTCCTTAGACCAATAGAATCAAAAGAGATTATGGATATCGAGACTAAGAAATTAGACGATAAAGAAGAGAAGCAGCATAACAGCAGGGTTTTAGATGAGAGATTCAGAAGTGATTCTTTCAGGGTTGAGTTTGAATCTCCGGGTGTTATACCTTTGGGCAGAGAGCATAGCTTGGATATGGAGCCATTTGTTTTGAACGGAGATAGTAATAGCAATTTTAATCTGCTCAGAAGTAAACAAAAAATCAATCAGAATTTTAATATGTTTTAGAAGCTTCTATTATGATAGATACAAATTCAAATTCCAATACTATGATCAATGAAAATCAGCCCAGAAATGGCAATATGGCTATCGAAACGAAGAATAGCAAGCTAAATGACTATGTGATAAATGAAAGAGCAGGTACAATGACAGAAAAATAAACTAAAATTATAGCTATTAAATCACTGGTGCTAGAAGGAAAGATTAAAGAGACAATTGATGCTCTTGAGAAATTATTCCCAGGTTTTGTCCAAGAAAACACCCGCTTAATGAAAACCCTTCATGTGCAACAGTTTATTGAGCTAATCCGTGCAAATGATATAATTGGGGCAATCGAATATTCTCAAAGGTACCTCACAGCATACCAAATGGAGAATGTCTATGCCCTGGATGCAGAAGGAAAGATTCAGGAAGTGCCCATTGATGTAAGAGATTTTTCTATGAATTTAATAGCTTAGACTTTAATGGCGCTGTTGTGTTATCCTGATCCTCAAAACAGCGAGTTAAAGCACTTTTTGGATCTTGAACATAGGGATATGACTGCTGATATAGTTAATAGGGAAATATTAGGTAATGAAGTAATATAAAGGAATAAATCTGAATAGGTAAAATGGGATTTCTTGATAAATCTATACTGGATATTTTGATAGCTCATTTGACTCAAGTAGAGGAAAGATTTAGAGAGCAGAACTCTCACTATGGAGAAGTATTTGAATTTAGAGTGTAAGTTGTTCATACTATTTTACTTTAATTGGCCTAAAGTAATACAAAACCTATTAATATAGCATATTGAATATATGAAATATCATGTATGTCAATTTCTGTAAAGAAAGCAGATCAAATCCTTCCCCATCTTAGGATAACTTTTCAAAGATTTTTTTCTAAAAACAAAAAAAGAGAATTTATTTAAGAAAATTATTTCAAAAAAATTCAATAAAATAATATTATGGATTTGAATATTCCACTTAACCAGCCTTTAAGAGCACTAATATTTGGGGCTTCAGGTGCAGTGGGAAGAGAACTTGTTACTGAGCTTTTAAGCAATTCAAGATGGACCGAAGTAAGCATAGTAACCAGAAGAATTCTCGATGAATGGAAAAATTTACCTGAAGAAAAGGCCAGAAAACTAAAAATAATAGAAAAAGCAAATCTAAATGACCTTGAAGATCCCTCGAAATGGGATTTACCAAAGGAATATTACACTAATGTATTTTGCTGTTTAGGGACTACTATGGCTAAGTCAGGAAAAAAGGGGATGACTAGAATAGACTGCGATTATCCTATTTGGGCAGGAATTTTATCCAAGCATCTTAATATCCCTCATTATTCTCTAGTTTCAAGTACGGGGGCGAAGAAAACATCCTGGAACTTTTACTTAAAGACAAAAGGAACTGTAGAGGAGGGCTTGAAAGGCCTTCATTTAACTAGACTTTCAATATTTAGACCAGGAGCTCTACTGAATCGAAGAAATGATAAGAGATGCATGGAAAGTTGTATCTGTTGTCTTCCCTGTTTTCCTAGAATAGAAACAAGGGACTGTGCTAGAGCTCTAATGATTGAGGCAGAATTGCAAGCAGACCAGCCCCATGAAAAGAATATTATGACATATGAAAATAAAGAGATGCTAAAGTTGATCAAAATGAAACAGTATCCTGACAAAATAGTGCCAAAAATCACTTTTGTCTAGATCAACCTTTATAATTCAATATAAACTTCCATCTTAACTCAGTTTTTTCCAGCCTCGAGGTTCGTATATGAATATGAACTCGGGATAATTCAAAGAAAAAAATAATTAAGTGATTATTTTCATTTTGTTTAAAATTCCTTTCATTTTGAAACGCTGTACAAGTGCCGAATTCATATAGTTCAGGCCGTAGAGCTTCCTGAGCAGTTTTGATAGAAGGCAAATTTTCTAATTAAATCATACAAATCAACAAAAACGAAACAATCTAAGCAGTTTTATCAAGTTAATTTAGTAACAATACAAATTAAATTCATTTAAACTAAAATGAATACACAGTCGGATGAACATGACCTCGACCCCATAATGAGCGACAGTCCCAGGAGAATCCCGACTTATATTGGGCGCGTACCTAATTAGCTATATAATTTAAATTGCTAGCCTCGACGGAAAGATCGCAGTCTAATCAAAGATATCAAAGAAAGTGTTAAAGAGGCCATCAGTATGAATCTTTCTCGCAAGGGAACACACATTCACACGCCTTCTAAAGGAACAATCCACACAAGTGTCGATTTAGATGACTATCAGATCATCCCCACTGAGCGGGATGACGAAATTACTGACAATAGATTAGAAATGCAAACTCAAAGGACTGAAACAGACGAATTGAGAAATAATCTGAATCCAACAACGGCTGAGACACAAGCCGCAAGCCCAGAGAAACTAACACAAAAAAATTTCACGAGAACTCGGACAAAAGACAGATTTGTAGCAAAATCTACCATCTTGGTGAGGTCAGGACCTCAGACATTGGCAGATATACCAGAACTTACATTAAACAAAACAATTTCAGGTAATTCAGGTCCGGGGAGTAGAAGTAGTCTCTCACATTGGAAGAAAGCAAGGATGACTCTTAATGCTGTGAAATTTAGTGCTGGGTATTAGTAGAATTACTTTTATAATTGAATAGAACACAAGAACTGCTCAATAAGAAAGCCGAAGAAGTTATGAAGGGACAGACAGAACTAGGTATAGATTTGTTGGGACAAGAAATTAATTGATAGAAATGAAAAAGAAAGAATGGAGAATGTATATGGATCCTGATTCCAAGTTCAAAGCCTTCTGGGATACTATCATCACATTAACCCTTTTATACTATGCTATTGTTACGCCATACAGATGGGGACTGAGAATAGAAATGATACATTGGAAACCATTAGAATTATCTCTTGATGGGATCATTCTTTTGGATATTATTCTAATGTTTATCACAGGAATCACCAAAAGAAACAAAATTGTTACAGATCGCAAAACAATTGCCACAAAATATTTGAAGTACGATTTCAACCCCCCTTGTCTCAAATTTTAGACGAAAATTTGTTTTTGATCTTCTTGCTTGTTTACCATTCTATCTATGGAATAATGACCTTTTATTTCTTAAACTGCTGAGATGGATCCATTTTGGAAGAGCTACAACTCTGGTTCGAAATTTTTTGGCAAAGAAAACAAGAGGTGGACTCGTTATATTCGCTAAGGTTAGCTTTATCTTGATGACACTATTCGTACTGCATTTGTTGATCTGTGCTTGGATTTTCCTGGGCAAGGCAGACTTTGCTGAGAAGCCTACCTGGTTTATCCAACTACAATATCAAAGATCTCACGTGTCAGTATATCTTAGCAGTGCCTTCTTCATTGTCACAGCAGCGTCTACAGTCGGTTATGGTGATATAGTTCCTGAAAACAAAATGGAAATGATAATTTCTATGGTGTTTGAAGTAACTTTTTGTCCAGCAAATCTAATCTTTAGTTCTGTGGAACCGTGGTTGTGGCTGTTTGCCAAAGTAAAATCCTGCAAATCTTGCAGCAAGAAAGCTACCTCTCTAACACCTCATCGAAGGCAGAAAGAGAGTTAGATAAATGGCTCTATGAAAAGGAAAGAGCTAAAATGAATTTTGTGAATAATGATGAAGGCTATGTCTTGGGCGGAAGAGAACTCATCAGAACAATGGAGGAAATCCATGGATATTTTAGAATTCATAGAGCTAATGACTTTAGAGGAGATATTAAGAGGTTTGGCTTCTTTAGAAATCTAAATCCTAAGCTCCAAGATGAGGTAAGTCATGGGGTTGCTATCTCTTATATGTTAGGTTGTATACAGAACTTTCAAGAACTGGATAAGAAAATTTCACATTTTCTTTGATTTTGTTGAAGATTTTGCATTTACAAGAGAACTAATCACAGAACTGAACCCCAGGGCCTTTTATCCATTCCAGAAAATTATTAAGAGAGGAACATCTCCCAAAGGAATATACTTCATTCTCAAAGGAGAAGTTCTTATAACCTATGAAAATGTTGCCTTGCTTACTCTTCCAGAGAATAGCTATTTTGGAGATATCATTCTGTTAGACAGAAACTCAAGCCTCAACTTCATGTAAAAAAGTTATATCTAAATTCTTACTCCAATAGAGCTGGCAGCCTAGGAGCGAGATGTCTTTTTATAAAGAAATCTGAATTCTTGAAACTCTGTGCACGATACCCCAATGTTATGGACACCTTGCAATCAGTAGCCTACAGAAGAGCCGAAGCCTTTAGAAGCGTATATAATAATAACAAGTCCGATAATTTCATAGAAAAAAGTTGAATTCCAGGAAAGGTTTAAAAAAACTATATTAGATATTGTTATGAATTCTCCAATGACTGACAATGAGCTCGAAAAAGATGAGTTCTTACCTCTGGAAGAAATCAATCCAAATGTTGCGCATCAAACAAGGCGAGCTTCTCAGTTCAAAAGGAAATGGGCTGAGGATGGATTAAATTTGAGAATTCTTAAACTTGCCGACGATGAAGATAAAGAAAACCAGAACGATTCTAATGTGGTTTACGTAAATGATATCTCCATTCCAGAAGATTATTATGACGATGCTAAAAAAGAAAGCTGTAATTTCCATACAGTTCTAGAGGCAAACCCAGAAGAAGTTCCTTCTTTCCCCAAAGAGAATAATCTTGAGAATAAACCTAAGATATTTCGAGAAAGCTGCAACAATTTTGCCACTGCAACAATCCATGCAAATATGATCCCAAAATTTGCCATTGACAAAGCCAGTGTTGTATTCGGGCATAAGGCTAAGAAATACTCCATTAATTTGGCTCTGGAAGATACTGTGGACTTAAGGCCTTCTCCCTCTCAGGTCGAGGACTTTTTCCAGGCCTTGGCTAGAAGACATAATAAAAGTTATTTACAAATTCCTAGTGAACCAGGAACTACAAACACCCTCAAGAAATTACTAGATCTTAGCAAGGCGATAGAAGAAGATGTGGATTCCGATCCTAACACTTCAAATGATAGTGGGGACTATGAATCAGATTCCAGCGAGGCTGGGTCAGACTACAGCTTAAGTGATAGTGAGAGTGATGATCTGAATAATAGTCTTGAGGTCCCAATTGAGATCATTCCTCCTGATTTTGAAGATATTGAACAATTAGAATATATTGTGGACTACTTGGGAGTAATTCTATCAAAATCTTTGGTAATTTTTTAGGGAAGAATTGAAACTCTAAATTACAGAATTGAGAACTTGAGTAAACAAATGAGGCTTGAATCGATTGAAGAATGGAAAAAATTAAAAAAGATCAAGCATTCTAATAAACATGAAGATGGAAGATTTGAGCATACGGACCGTGGATATCACACTGAAAGAGAAACAGAAATAATAGATCATGATGGGGAAACAAGCTAGTATCCCCTCTAGAGAAATCACACTAACTTTTTGTCTCAAAAACAATTTCTTCTTTAAAAGACTTCTCTTGTTTATATTGAAATTAGCTATTTATCTTAATTTATCTGTAAAAATCCATACGTAGACCTACCTACTTTTCTGGGTGTATTGTATGAATATATAATAGGTAGAGTCTTCGTTCAAATTTCTCTGAATTTCATGGGGAAGAATTTCTTCTGGATATGTTCTAAATCTAAAAGGACGAATAGATTTTATCAAGAAGTTTCAAGAATTCTCTTAGAAAAGAGGTGAAAAAATAGGAAGAAGCATGGATATGATATGGTATGAAGATACTATGGTTTTAGGAAAATTGAGTCCTTAATTGTTATGCAAAAATTGTTTTGGTTCTTGTGAACATATTAAAACATGACAAATTAGCATACTCACAGATTTTATGGAACCTATTGCTCTTCGCAAACATATCACATGCTTGAGTCAAAGCTCATTGATATATATTACTTTTCAGCAGCCTTTTCGAAGTTTTGGTTGACTAAGCTTGGAACATCTTCGTCTTCTTCTCCAACAGCTTCCTTGATTTCTTCAGGCTTTCTGCCCTTGGTTAATTCTCTCAAAGCTCCCAATTGTTTAGGTCCTAAGTGGGTCAAGACTTCAGGAAGGACATCCTTAATGGCTAAGAGACTTATACAAAGAAAAATTGTCAATATTACGTCTGGTGTCGTTCTTTCCAATAATGACAAAAGTGTTAGAGGGAAGAGAAGCGAGGACTATAAACGGATTAATATTTGAAATATTGGGGTGATACCTTCGGGATTTTTGAATTGGATAACGGTGTTGTCGTCCTTAAACATATTGACTTCTCCGATTTCGGGTAAAGGATGGAGATTGTACTTCTTAAGAACAGTCTTGAGCTTCTTATCGTCATTGAGTTGAGTCTTGTGGACAGTCTTCTTCTTTCTTCTTTCAGTTCCCTTTCCTCCGACTCTGGAAGCTTCTCCGAACTTCTCAGCAAGCTTCAATCTAGCTTGAGCGACCTTTTCTTCAACTGAGAGGGTTTTGTTTTCCATTTAATTTCAGGGGCTTCTGGCTTTAAATTGTATATTCAATTTTTTAATTCAAAGTTCAAGTGCCAAATTTCATTTAATTTTTTGAGATTTATCAAAGAGATGCTTTTCTTGATCAGAGGAGAAAAGAGCATTACAATTCCACCCGCATTGTTGGGACCAAAGCTTCTTGCTCACATAAAAGAACAGTTTGCTAAAAGATGATTGTATAGTAAGAAAAAAAAAGGTTAGTGAGAGATCTTGAAGGACAAATTTCAAGCGAATACGGATATTGTCTCTGGTGCGGTCTCGAAGAGCTGCCAGGAGTGTCCCCCTTGAGTGATGGAATAGTCGACGATGAAGGAAATGCCATCTTCACCATCCATTACAGTGCATTGTACTATAATCTTTTCAAGGATGAAGTTGTTGATGGCATAGTCCAAGAAATTAAACCTAAGGTACAATATTTCCATTATAGTTAGGAAGACAATTATTTTTTCGATTTTTATTAGAACCCATCTAACGTTATTAGTTGGGGATGTGGCTTAGCATTGGTCCCATCAAGGCTTTCATCGATAAAGTAAATAATAAATCAAATTTGGATGAGATATAAGGACAATATACCCAAAAACTATACACTCAATGAGGAACAAAATGCCTACGTTGATGAGGACAGCAAAGAACTGTAGAGAATTTTCTTTTTATCATAAATAAATACTCTAGCATTGAAATCGAGAGTGTAGTTAGATTTAGAGTTGTCAGTAGTAATGTACACGAAGGCGTCATGGTATGATATTTTCCAATCAAGAAAACAATAATTTTAGATTGTCATTGGAACTTTGGCTGATGATTATTTGGGATTAAGACATGGACAGCTTATTAGTGGCGAGTAATAGCTAATTAATTTTATAAATACAACAATTCATCTGTACTTTTTCATGAGATATACACACAAAAGTATTTGGAAAATTTTCATTGTTGTCAAATAAAACTATTGATAATTTTGCCAAAAGTATTTTATTAGGTTCTAAAGAATTAGACTAATTCTATGAACATGCTAGAGCTAAGTGGAATAGGTGTTGAGAGGACAACAAAATACAATATCTGTAAACCATCTCTATGAGCTCTTTTCTAACTTTTCAGTTCAATCTCCTCAAAGCAATAAAAAGAAATTCTATTCTGAACCAAACACAAACCTTCTTGGAGTAATACTGCTACTCATTATAATTTATGTTCAAGAACACTAGCTATGGTTTTAGCTCTCCGTGGAAGAAAGAAATCCTAACCAAAAAGCCTTTTAAACCTGAAAATGACATCTGTGAATACAACTTCCAGAATATTCGCACAAGAACCCCAAATGTTCAGTTCCGTAAAATCACTGGTACTAAAGCAATCAATTAATCATGACCTATTTAGTCAAACATGGCTCTGTAGGACCGTATTCTCCTGAGAGAACTCCTATACTGATGCACCGTAAGGCAGAATCTCGTGAAGAACATGCTTCGCCAACTCTCGGTTACCCAAGAGGAAGCGTGGTTGAGAATCAATCAAGAATAATATTGAAAACTTTAGTGAAGAATCCTAAGGAGAAGAGCTTAACCAGCCCTAGTATAGATTAGCAATTGTTGGTCAATTGGTTTAGGTCAAGAGGATCTAGGAAATAACTTGGTAAACTTTGTCCATGAAAGCCCAGACCTCAAAGTTTACAGGATTGTCCAGGAGAAGGAACCAGCATATTTTAAAGTAGAGAATCATTTTTTTTTTCCTTAGTTGTAGTATGTACTGGGGAAGGGGAATAACGAGGAAGTAGTTAGAAGGGTCATGAAGAAGAGATACTGGTTTAAAGAAATTTCTGAAGGGAATAACTTGTATAATTTTTGCTGGCAGCAAACTAATAAGGGAATTTATTTCGAAAGATTAACAGCCAATCGAGCTACTCGACAAGCTGTCAATCATTTCGAATTCCACAGAGAAATCTCTACTAAAATAAACCTTATTAGGAATCTTCAAATGTACTGTGAGGTATTTCTCAAAACAATTTCCTTTGAAATTCTAGCAAAATGAACTTGATCTATTTGACATTACTCCTACTACTTTCATACTTGACTTTGACGACAAGAATATTGATCAAGACATGAATGAGTTCGTCAAATTCTTCAGAAAATACAGCACTCATGCAGAGGACCAAACTGAGACTATTCCAAAATTCCTCCCATCAATAAGAAATAAACAAAATAATTTTAGAACTACATTTACTGGCGGATTCAAGCCGGTCTATGCCTACTCACAACCAAAGATGCAAAGCACTTTCCTGCAAAATTGCAACCTTTGGTTGCTTAAACCACACGAACTAAATAGAGGAAGAGGTATTCACCTCTTTAATAAACTATCTACTTTGAAAAATTTGCTTTCAAACTTCCAAATTGGGGAGAATATCTTCAGGATAAAGACTGAGCAATCAGACTCGAACAAATCACCAAGTATTAAGCTTAATGTGGGGAAAAGCAATAAATTTGTTATTCAAAAATATGTCGAAAAGCCTTATTTGATAAATGGGAGAAAATTTGATATTAGAATTTGGGCGCTGGTTGACCATGAAATGAACCTTTATGTGTTCAAGGAATGGTATGTTAGACTTTCTTCAGAAACTTTCAATTTAAATGAGAATCAAATTGATAATCAATACGTCCATTTGACAAATAATGCCATTCAAAAGCATAGCACCAAATATGGAAAGCAGGAAAAGGGAAATATTATTTCTTGCCATGAATTCAAGGTATATTTAGAAATTTATTTTTTTCAATTTTAGAAACATTTGCCTAATGGTGGCAAGGGAGTTTATGATAAGATCGTGAAGAAGATGAAGGATCTGATCAAGCTTTCTATGAATTCGGTGAGATACAAGATCAACAGCAATGACAGAAAATTCTGCTTTGAAGTTTTTGGATACGACTTTCTTATCGATGCTGAGCTTAATGTATGGTTGATCGAGGTCAATACTAATCCCTGTATTGAGGAACCCAATGACTATATGAAGATGATTGTTCCAAGAATGCTTGGTAATATTTTGATACTCAAAGTAATATAAATTAGATGATACTTTCAGGCTGACAATTGATAAAATCTTTCAGCCAACTTCAAAAAATTTCAAACCAGAAGATTCTACAAATGCTGAAATTGAGGACTTCCCAGTTGATGGGTATAGCAGTGATGAGAATTTATGGTAAGAAAAAATGACTATTTTAGTGAAATATTAGGGAGTTTTTGCAGCATTTGGGCGCATATAAAATTCTTCCAATAAAGAAGAAGTAAAATTATGTAAATATGTAGAATCTAAGGTTGGAGTTTTTTTTTATTTCTCTATTGTGTCCGTTTGTTTTGTGTTTTGAGAGCTAAAGAAAATCATTCTTTCAATAAATTTGTTTTACCTTTGACATGTTCCTAAATACTATTAAGACATGCTCAAAGTCTGTCCCTATTAAAGGGAAGCTGCTCATCCCTGAATGTGCCTTCAGTACAAAGGCCCAGGTTACAGCTAAAGATTCCTCAAAGCTTGCAATGCATTATGATAGAGAAGAAAGACTCAAATATATAAATAAAGTAAATTTGGGGGATCATTTTATGACTCTTTCTTAGGTTAAGAAGGAACTTAACATGGACCAATATCTTGGAGTCCAAGACAGGACAACTTATCACGGAGCTGAGAGAAAGCTTGCTCCCAGGTTATATGATGTCTATGCATTGAGCAAGCACAATCCTCACTGGAGATTTATTCCCGATGGAAACTTCTTCTCTGATGAATTCAATAGAAAACTTATGGAAGAAGTTCCTGGAATCCTTAAATACATTGATTCTGGTATATAGTTTTGAATTCTTCTAATTTTCGTAGAAGCTGACAAAGATATCAACTTGTTATTGAGATATGTTGCCAAGAAGTATGGACCAATTGATGAGTCTAAGCTCACTACCAAACAGAAGGAAGAGATCACCAGCTTATTGGATAAACTTATGAGAATGGAAGATGATAAATTCGACAAAGAAGCTCCAAAGGTCTTGAGACAGTTGAAAGAAATAGAAAAGTCAGTTCAGAGCAAATGATTTGTGTAATATTGTATACTTTTTGTTAGAACCCTTTTGGTTGTTTAATTATAATTGGACCCATAACAATCTAATGAAATCAATTTACATTATATCTTCGGATTGAGAACTATCCTCTTGGGACCCTCACGGGTCATCCGTTAAAATTGGAACGATACAGAGAAGATTAGCATGGCCCCTGCGCAAGGATGACAC
>Ga0065720_1019018_pt1 | contig 44709 bp, 34 predicted proteins | sample Thericmetagenome_FD_59107 | JGI IMG/M metagenome (GOLD analysis project Ga0065720, IMG submission 59107) | Thermophilic microbial communities from the Joint Bioenergy Institute, California, USA of rice/straw/compost enrichment - eDNA_2 v2... | ecosystem: Engineered > Solid waste > Grass >... | reverse complement strand
GGGGGGGGGGAGGAGAATCATCATCAAGCCTAACTAGGGGTCATGCAGGGGGTACCGCGCAGCGCTCCAGGAACCAGCAAGCAGAACAAACCAATAGGGTAGAAAATTGACAAGAAAACGAGAAATAAATCGGCCGCCCGAATTGACTCAGATGATGAGTGATGCTCTCCTCCACATCCTTTCATTTTCCTTGAACACCATCATCACCTAAAGCGACCTTGATTCCCACCATTATTCCCCCAATACCCCTGGTTCCCACCACCACCTTCAAATCCGGGCCCAGTGGTATAACTCCTAGGCGGCTGTCCCACTCCAGGACTAGCAGACCGGTCCATGCCAGTGAAACTGCGTTGGGATGGCGCAGGGGAAGCCACACGGCCAGGAGCCGGGCTAGTGAAGCTGCGATTCGGGGGGCCGTTGGTGGTCGGACTCATTGGCCCATGAGGAGAGCGAGGGGATGTCGGGCTGTGGGGAGAAGGAGGAACGGCAGCGGCAGCAGCACCGACAGCAGCGCCAGCGCCAGTAGTAACGGTCATGCCGACGGCAGAGCCACGGTTCAAGTTGTTGGCACCATTGTCGAGCGGCGAGGCAGGGTTGACGGGAGTCGAGATGCTGTAGCTATCATCGTCCATGAGCCCTTCACGGCGCATCTCTTTGGCGTTGTACTCGCTGGCGTTGGAGGCGAAGCTGTCAGGATCAATACCGGCCTTCTTGAAGCGCTCAAGCTCCAGTCGCTCCTGCTCGGCACGTTGTTCGGCGAGCTTGGCCTCTCGGGCACCGCGACGGCGCTGGCGGATGCAGTACAGCAGGGCAGAGCCGATCATGATAGCACCGAGGGCAGCAGCACCGCTGTAGACGGCGAGCTTGGCAGCTTGTGGCAAGTCGGCCCAGCGTTCGGCGATGGTCTTTTCAGGCTCTTTGTGAAGGGCTTCGTAAACGGTTGAGTTGCCCCTGAATATTGTAAGCAAATGTTCCTCCTGGTCAAAAATCCAGATGCAACTTACTCGACGATCTTAATACTCTCCCAAGAACCGCTCTTGTCGGTGAAAACATACTCCTTGGCGCCCTTGCTAAAATCCTCAATGTAGACACTCTTGACGTACATGTCGAAAGGGCCCTGAGAATAATCCGTGGTACCACCAGCCCACTCACGAGTGCCTTCCGGAAGACTCGGGTCGCCACCAGCCCAGATACCAAGCGACAAGCGCATGGGGGTCTGTGGATACGTATAACCGTCTTTTGCGTCCTCAGGGAGCAGCCTACGGACGCGGTTACCGTCAACATAGAAATCCAGGTAATCCTTAGTCCAGACGGTGGTATAGTTGTGGTAGTCTGACTGCACATTGCCGTCGATGACGTGATAGCCGGCGTTGTGGTGGTCCTGGAGACCCTTGCCGAAATAGTTGCTCTGGGCAACGGTCGTGTTGCCGCCAAAAAACTCCCAATCTATTTCATCGAGGTTGTCGCTCAGGAACATGACAGAGCTGATGATGCCGGTGCCAGGGGAGGCCTTGAGCATGATCTCCGTACGGCCCCAGAAGATGTAGAAGCGAGAGCGGATTGTGGGAGAGTCTCCCTGCTTGTTGATGGTGAACTTGGCGCCATACTCGGGGTCATATGTCACAGGACCGACTTTTGTCTCCCAGGCCTGGAAGAGCGGTGTCCGGTTGAAATTGAAGAAGTATTCTGTGCCAAGTGCCGGGTCGGGCGGACAAGTTTTGTTCATGGGATTGCAGTCAGTTGTGACTTGGGCGGCTGCGGGCTGGTAGAGGGCTGACCAGCCCAGGAGGGCTATGGCCGGCGAAAGTATCGAGCGCGACAGCCACATGGATGCGTGTGATGTCTAGCAGGTATCGGCAAAGAGCAGTCAACTGGTGACGGTAGTATTGCGATAAGGGTTGGTTATTTGGGAAAAACTCAAGATGCAGAGATTGGGTATCGATCGTCAAATTGTAAAGTCAAAGTTGCATGTCGGTATCGGTACTTGTACCGCGGTTTCCGGAGGTCGCCAGGACTTTGGGTGGTCACGATATCGAGAGAGAGAGAGAGCGGGCAAAGTCAATTGGCACACTGACACGGCAAAAAGGAAGGACACTCAAGCTGCAATTGAAGCGAGAAAAAAGCAACGCAAAAAGGAGTGCAACGGGAGCAGCTTGTGCTAGAGTCGGTAGCGGTGCGAGCAGCACGCAGAGGGCGTCGTTGTCGGACGAAGAGAGCGACGGACGGATACAAAGGAACGGAATCGAGGCCGAGCACGGCAACGAAGCTCGATCTCGAGATCTCGAGCGGAGGAGGAGGCAGCGAGGCAACGGAGGACAACACAGCAGAGCAGAGAAAAGGAGCGGCACGACAAAACGGCGGGCGGGTGCTGGAGCGTACTTGATGAAGGGGGAATGGTCGAAAGGGGTAGCCAAGAACCAACCAACCTGGAAAGGCATCAAGAGCACCCACTTTACTACGCCAGTGGGAACCACCAGTGACCAGTGCGAAGAAGGACCGCTGCCGGCCCCTCTTGCTGTTAAGGAACCCGCTTGAGACCCTTTTCGCTAGGCCAAGAGCGGCATGGCACAACGGGAGCACGGGCCAGCTGCAGGGACAGACGGGGAAGAGGATGCACAAGAACCACAATAGCGGGCAATCTTGGCTCTGTTCCTGGGCCGCGGAACTTCCCTGAGGCACTCGCCAAATTTGGTTTAATGCGGAATGGAAAGCATTTTAGACACGGAGCCGTTGCTGCAATCCTCGTTCTACGGGCCTTGGCTACATATTGCCCACGGTTCGTCATACACATCACATCACATCGGCACAGCTCGCAGGAAGATCTAGAGTCGAAAACCCGAATATCTACCTCGATTTCGATGAACAATTCCCGGATTCCTAACACAATATCCCCAACAGAGATCCATGGTGAAGCAGATATGCGGGCTGCCGACCCCCTGCCCCACAGAAGTTAACGTTATGCAGGCTTTGCATCCACCGTTCACTGGCACGGGACAAGCGGTGCCTGCCCACTCACGTCGTTGCGAAGCCACTGAAACCCTTCAAACGCCGACTCGAAACTTGCATATCCTTGGCAAGCCTTGGCTTCTTGGCCGTTGGGCCGGGAAAGCCCTCGGATGCGTCAACTTTATTTTGGAACTGATGCGAAATACAAGCTTGTGATGTCACCGAACTCATTGCAACGCAGCTGCCCGTCCATGTCGCTCAATCTCGATCTCTTACTGATTCTGCCGCCATGAAACAGAAACCCACATGTCATTGTGGAAGTGAAAGCCATAGCTTTCCGAGTGCCACGGCCGCAACGGGTTGGCGAGCTGGAAGTCGAAGTGGCGAAAGAGCTGTCAAGCAGCGTCAGCCCTTGTCCAGTTAAAGGTCCAGGGTAAGAGAAACGTGCCTCAACGAAGAACTTGTTCAACTCCATGTATGCAATCAACTTGCCGGAACACAACCACCGACCAGCGCCAAACAACAGCTCTGCCGCACGCCGCATCTCGGCCCTCTGAGCAGCATCTGCTTCGAGCCAGCGTTCGGGCCGGAAGATGTCTTCGTCGCCGCCAAATACGCGCTTCGTGCGCCCGACCAGCCACATATTGGCCGAGACCAGAGTCCCTCCTGGCACACGTTTGCCGTTGATCACGTCTCCCTCCGGCGGGGCCTTCTTTAAGGGGATGCCCACGAAGGGAGAGTGGAGACGAAGAGCTTCGAGGATGACGGCCTGTTCATGTCAACTCAGCGGGGACGATGAGAAGTCGTGGCCAGTCCACGAACATACCTGGAGGTATGGAAGCTGCTGCTCCTCGGAGTAGGTGACGGGATTGGAGATCTTGCCTGTTCGGATGCCCTCGTCTATCTCAGCCTGCAGTGCCTGGTAGGCGTGTGGTGTGGCCAAGAGATAGAGCATGATGCTCCGGATAGCTGTCGACGTGTTATCCGTGCCACCAGTGATCTGGATCATGGCTTCAATCTCGCACTGACGCTGGCTCAAACCGTGACGAATAAACGAACTCTGCGAGAAACGACGTTAGTTGCCTTCCCAACAGTGTTGCAGGCACATGCACGCACTAGCATGTCTTTGTGGTCTTCCATCTCTACCTTCTCTGCGAACCTCTTCCTGACAGCCTCGTGCGCTCATCTACTTTTCGTTAGTGGACTCAAAAATGCGACACAAGAGACAGCAAAACGTACCGTCTAATAGCACCAATCCCTTTCTTGTCCCAGGGCTTAGGCGACAACCACCAAACCACAAGCTTCGATGAAAAGATCCAACGCAGATATGGCACGACCATGATGACCGCGAGTACAGGGGACAGCTTCTCCATACCCTCGATGTACCCATACACGTCCTTTTCCTCCTTGATGTGTCCAAGGTCCTTGCCAAACGAGATCTTGGCAGTGGAGTCGAGAGTGAAGTAAGTCGCCAAGGATGCAAACTCAAGAAGCGGCTTCTTCCCTCTGTCTTCGCGACCAATAACAGCGTACTTGGTCCTAAGTTTGTCAATAACCATGGCGAGCACCGAGTCGATGTCATTCTCCAGTCCCGGGACCTCTCTGCCCGCATATCCCGGGGTTTGTGCCTTGAGCTTGTCGTGGACTGCAGTGTCGAGGACATTAACCATGGCAACTTGTGCTGGATCCGGGCTTGCGAGCCTGTACCATGAGGACCGTGTTCATTTCGAGCGCGCCCCGGAGATCTGGTCAACAACCTTTGGATCGGAGGTGATGAGTTCATTGGGCCCGACGCGCACCGTTTCTCCGTACTTATTGTGGGCGGCTGAGAGCCGATAGTGAACTTCCCCGCTCCAAAAGGCTCTCATCAGCCAAAGGTATGTGAACGAGGCAAGACCAGGACCGTTAAAGTGGCGCAGTCGCCGCCAAGCAACGACGGCAGAAAGGGCATAGAGGGTGATAGCACCCGCAACGATGACCAGTAGCCACGACTCGGTGCCCAACTCCAGACTCTGTGGAATAACAGACATTGTACCGGTCTCTCCTTGTACTGCTAGGATTGAGGTACGGGCTGTTGATCTGCCATGAAGATCTAACCTGAGTTAAGATCGGTCGGCATATTAATGTAATGTCTTCATCGTGGCCCTGTTCACAAACTGGGGATCCTTCAACACAGAACTTTGAACAAGTTACTCAGTTGCATGCCCAAGTTGCAGTCTGACATTTCTCCGCGCTGATACTACGTCCCGCTGCCATGTAAGCCTTCATTCACAGGTTGACACGGCTGTGAGCGGCCCAGATTGGCTCCCAATGAGCGTCAGCATTTTACTATGCACTGCGCTGATTCATGGCACACACTTCCCTTGCGTACTACGACTGCGTGCGACCAAGGTCGGTGCTTTTTGTCTTGTGAAAGAATTGCCAACTGGCTGATGATGGAACGGTACACGGCTGAATTTGAGTCTGTAAGTAGGATGCGAAGCGACATCTAGGCGTAAGAAATCATCAGCCTTGACAGCCCGAATGACATCTGGCGCAAGGTCAACCCATTCTCAGGCTTTGCTGTAGCACAACTACTCGTACAATGTTGCAAGTCGTGTCCAAGCATATTAATGTTACAGCTGACACAGGTTGTCCGACTACCATCTCAACGTCGACTTGATAGGACTCGACATCTTAGTCGAGTCCGTGTTCGACCTGGGCAGCATACTTCTTCGGGTCCTCTGTTCCCTAGTCATCCCGGTTGCTTCCCGGAAAGTAAACACTCCTGACCTTGCTTTCCCTCCCTGCCCAGCAACCGGCATGACACGTATCCTCCTCCTCTTCAGCTCCCTCGCCACATTAAACGACGTCGGCGCAGCCAACTTCACAGCCTTCGCACTCTTTAATTCTCTCAACCCATCTAACCCATCCTCAAACCCCCCAAGCTGACCGTCATCCCCCCTGCCCTGAAACCTCGCAGCCAAATCCACCTCCACAAACCCCGTCGAAGCTGGAATCCCATCCTCCCTTAATGCCATTCCCACAATCATCGCCCCAATGACAACCAAAACGCCCGCCACACTCGCAATATATACCCACACGACCCATCTAACACCCAAGAACCTCGTCGTCGACACGCCTCGCGAAGCAAATGTCTGCATAACACTTGGCAGGGAGAACCTTCCCTCCTTGCCTAGCACCCTTGCAAGTTCGGGAGTGACGCTGTAGTTGGCGTATTGCAAGCATGTGACCATAAATTGGTGGGGGATGGCAAGGAAGTTGCGGAGGTGAGAGAGGGGCGTTTGCATGTCGTCTGGAAACATGTCGTCATACAGGCGGATTAGCCAGGTTATCCCGTAGGTGAGAGCGTTGACGATGTGTGCTTCGATCGGAGTAGCGGTGTTCGAAGTTGAGATATCGGCAGTGAAGGGCGGGGGAGGGATGAAGAGCTTTTGGAAGGCGGCCAGGTAGGTTGTGACATTGAGTGGTTCGGGATGGAGAGGGGATGTGGGCTCCACGTTGACGATTGTGAAGTCGTTGCCGTTGTAGGAGACTGTAGCGTAACGCTTGTAGCGCGTCATGAGGACTTGTTTGGTGAGGGGATTATAGAGCCAGGTTGTGTTGGTTGTGCAAGCTTTGGCTGTGTAGATGGACGTTGGGCAGGCGGCCCAACCTGGGATTGTCAGTCAATGATGGCTTGAAGGACCGAGTTTAAAACATACCAACTGCTAGGGAACCGTTGATAGCTTTTATGCAAATTTGAAGTATGTCGTCAAGCTGCTGTCCATACAAGGCACACTCTGTGACAAAGTCAAACTTGAACTCCGGACCCAACGTCTGGTAGGTCAGAAGAACTCCAGGGGCGTTATGGATCTGGATGGTTTCTGCATTTCTCAACGCGCCGCCCTCCAGCAAGGTCCGGTTCAGATAAGGGCCCGCTATCCTTGCCGTCTCGATACCACCAGGCAGGAAAACCGATGTACAGTTCTCCTTGCAACTGTCAATTGGCATGGGCACTGCATATTTAGGCACATCCAGCAGTGTCGGGATCCAGGACATGAAGAAGAGACCGATATAGGAACCAGGGACGATGGCTAGCAAGGTTTCGTCTACGGGAATTCCTGAGCCTGCGAAGACTGGCGTTCGAGAGGCTGTTTCAGAGAAGAAGTAGACAAATTCTGCTTTGTCTGGGCTAGATCAGTATCAGTCTTTGCAGATGATCAATACCCTGGGGTTTAACGTACACTTCAGCAGAGACCCAAAGTACAGCCCCAAAAGGGGCATCAAGAGCCTGAACAGTCAACTTGGGCCTCTGATACGTGTGTATCAGTCCTCCCCTTACCTGACAGACCCCACGAACGAACTCGACATCTTTGTCACAGTCAAAAACAACACCGAAATCCATTGCGTCGAGCTACTCAGCTGGAGAAAGGTCGTCGCAGACACCCCAATTTTTCTCGCAGCCAGCTGCCACCGTAGCATATCAAATGACCCCGTCACCAGCATGTCAATCATGTTCGCCAGCACCTGGGACAACACCGATACCACCAAGTTAGTTGTTGACGCCAAAGGGAGCTGGTCTCCGATCTTGGGGTCATGGCTCAACATGGATTTATAAACAAAGAAGGAGTAGAGCAGGGAGAAGACGACTGCAAAGGCCCAGAGGGCGAGAAGAGGAAAGACTTCTCTTGTGTTGGTCCTCTGTTCTTCATGGTCGGCATCGGTTTCTGGGAGCTGCGGCTGTTGTGGCTGTCCCTCCTGGATGACAGTCACCCCTGGGTTAGAAGCTTCATCTGGTGAGTGAGGGTAGCCCCAGCATTGTTTTGAGAACTCTGTTGTGCTGTAGGCCGGCTTGATGCGCATTGCCTCCTTAAACTCTGCTCGCTTCTCGTCCATTTTGCTGGCTGGTGTTCACATCGGAGCGGCTGGACGGTGTGGGAGTTAGGAACAAAGCAGAGACGGCCGTTCTCCCTGATGACAAGACCTGTCACTCCCATCCCCTCAATTCTAGTCAAGTCTTGGCCTATATTTCTTCCATTCTCTCCAATTTCACATCGCCCTAGTAAACAGGGCTGTTCCTTAACCTTGCACAGTTGCAGCAAGGATCCACGACGAACCCCTTGACCGAAACATCGAAGCTCAAATTAGGACTGTTAACCCGTCCCGGGTAATAAATGGTGCTACATTGCGGGTCATATCCCACATAATCGCAGGACGAATCCCAACGCTGATCCAAACTTCCGCAATTCTCTGCCGATGGGATGAGATTTGTTTTTCTTTTGACCGCTTATGGCAGAGAAGAGGGCTGCAGGCCAGTGTGCCATTTATTGCCTACCGTGTCGAGGTGCGTCGATATTTCAATCCTCCGATTACAGTCGCGCTTTTCATCTATACTGACCTGGCAAATTACATCAAGATTTGGCAAGTTAACATATACAGAACTTGGATGCTCTCTGTAGGCATCATCGGTGAATCACGGGGCGACGGGGCAACGCAAACTTCTCCAGATTACCCCACAGTTCTGTATGTGTTCTCCAGGCGGAGGTACGAGCAATAAGAGTAGGCACGAGCATAACAGAGCAGTTGGGAGGAACTAAACATAGCTTGGGTTCTTCGAAAGAGAACTGCCTCCATTCCAACAACATATAGATGGTATTCGGTCGAAAGGGAATTAACTTGAGAACAATTGTGCTGTGTCAGTTGATGTTTGCAACCTGGCAACCATGTATTGCTCTCAATTAAAGCTTTAGACCCATTCATGGAGAAGGTCTTGCACACAACACACTGCCAGTCTAAGCCAAAAAAAGTGAGAGTTTAACGTCATCTCTTGAAAGAGAAGCAACAAGTAAGCAAGTAAGAACCTTATATTTGTATGCTCATGCTTTCCTGCAAAGAGGTCTGACAAACTCCTATTTCAAGACTTGTGATGACTAGGGAATACAAGCTACTAAACACACAAGAGCATCTGTTAAAAGGAACATGCCTAAGGTTTGCTTTCAGTTGGACAAATTTCTGCTCAACTGTTTCAAATGCCAACATAATGCCAAAAGTGTCTCAGTATTTAGTGCTCTGCGGACAAAAATGGTTCAGAATACTTGGCAGGCTATGGGAGCATATATCGAGTCAGACAATCGTGTTTTTGATTTTGAGCTTCCATAACAGTCCTTAGTTGATATTCAAAGCGCTTTTGAGAACGGATAGAGAAAAAATTGCCCTATATATTCCTTTTTTAGATGGGCTCATATTTGGAGTTCACCTGTTCAAACTGTAACTGAAAGGTTTCACTAGATTTAACAAGGTTTTCAGTATCATTAGGGGGTCTAGAAATAAAGAAGATAAAAGATGCAGTTAAGATGGAGCGATAATCTGATGACTTTAAACTTCAGATTTCTCCCCATATGTATAAAGGACTGCCATCTATGTGTTTTACGGCATGTTTCCATGCAACCTCCTTATGTGGGGTTGGGTCTTTCCCAAAGAGCACAGTGATGCACCACCGTATACCCAACGTATCAAAAAGGTCTCAGTCTAGCATCACATAAAAGAAAATATCTGTCGTTTCGTACCCAGTCGTGTCATCTGTTTGGAATTTCCGTTGTCTGTAAATGTTATTATCGAGCACTTGTCTGCGCTGAGCTGACTTGCCCCCTTTCGCTTAACGTATTCGATGGCTCACCACGGTGATGCTCTGGCTGGCACTGATATTGTGTGAGCAGAACTAGACTTAGATCACGACACCATGCCTTTGACGCTTTTGGAACTAGTTTCACAGAGTGTTTGAAATCTGTAGTGACTTACAGAAACCTTCTTGCGGCGACACTCGGCACAAGCCCCAATTTTTCTCATGTATGCTGTTCGTTTCCTTTGTTCCTCAGTCAGAGGCCCTCTCCTCCGCGGTCCTGAACCAGCAGCACTGATGGAAAAGGAAAGTGTTGTCCCAACGTTGGCTTCCGAGCCCCTTGGAACACGACTCTGAGACGCCACCTGAGATGCCCCCAGCCCTGATGGCGTCCATGAAGTGGATGTCAAGCCCGGAGAAGGCGATGACCAGCTGCTCTGCTGTATCGTAGTCGCTCGGAATGTAGAAGTTGTGTAATACGGTGACCCCCGTTTGGATGTCTGCGAGATTGGCTGTGGATCCTGTTCCACTTGATATGGATCAGCATATCTGTCGATATTGCTGGGACGATCTGAATCTGGAGCTGGATTGAGGAGCTGCGAGATGGCTAATCTTCCAGACATGTTGACCGGCGCGATATCACTGTCAGCAACAGGTGGCGAGCTTTGATGAACGGAGGGAGTCTCTCTTGGTCTAAGACCAAGTATGGCTGATGATTCACTTTTGGGAAGTATGTAGCTGCTTAGGCTTCTGTAAGCCTTGTCATGCAATCATGACATTGCTGGATGGCTCTTGAAAATCGAGGCTCTGCAGATGCAGAAGCATTCAGCAATGGAGCATCGGATTGTACCCTCCTCAAGGAGCTGAGGTGCGCGTCAGAAGATTCCATGTCCGCAGCCATGGCTGCATACGGGTTTTCACCGAGAGAAGCAGGGTATCTGTAGTGGCCTGTCACCTTGTGGGAATACCAGCCAATCCCACTACAGTTCGGTGGCATGCCTTGCTAGCAGGCTTGCCCCCCTGGACGGCGCTATTGGAGGGCTCATCATCCCGCCTTTAAGGCGCAGCCAAGGGCAATAAAAATGCTCGAAGCGGGAAAGCCCGGGGCGTCCGGATAGCGAGAAGCCCCCTTACGAGCAAAACCCATGCGGGGTAGGCAGCGCAGTTGAAGGCAGTGCAGCATCCTTTTCACTCCCAGGGGTCACCAGACTGTCGGTGCAACACTGTTTTACTCACCAATGACGTGATGTTTCTTTGCCGCAGTGGCTTACGGGAGGCAGGGCAAATGCTGAGCTTCAGCCTTTCATGGTAACTCCCGGAGCAAGGCTTCGAGAAGCCACGTTTTAAAGTTTACCATCCCTTTCGTACAACGAAGAACCAAGAACTCAATACAGCTACAATCTGTCCCAGGATGTATCCACGGGCCATCCCTTTTCGCGACTTATCTTTCCTCTCGTCTGAGCTGTTTCCTAGGTCTTGCCTGTTAATTGCGCAGTGTGTTCATTCTATTAACTGCCGGGAATGTAACCTTGCTCGACTGCCAGTGTGAATTTGTGGTTCGCGAGGGGACTCAACTCACCCCTGGTATCTTAAGACGCAAGCATGCCAGTGTGGGCACATTCCATGAACTGAAAGCTTGCCATTGTGCCAAGTTTACCTAACACGGGCGCTTCGGATTACCATGTTAGGAATACTGGCATCGGGGGCGGAGTCATCTTGGCGAACACGGAGTAAAAGCCGCGTCTAATCAGAAGCCAAGCACCTGGCGGAAAATTCACTGATTCACAAGGCAAACTTCTAGAAATGCATCATGGAATAGTATTCCCGGCAGATTTAGGGCATATATTAGGCGCTGCTATATCACCACCACGGCTTTTTTTTTTCCCTTTGAGTACACCTCCAAGATATGGAGCGAAGTCCGGGTCATGTCCGTGACTGGATGCCAGATGACGGCCAAGCTGGTACGCCACCCCTGCAAAAATGGAATGCGAAATGCTTATCGTCCGTTGCGGTTGCACGGCCCGTTGCGTGGGGGTCACCGTTGGTGGCTCAAGGTTCTCAAAGGAGTCACTCCGCAGGCAGCATTGCCGCTACAAGACAGTGAAGAAATAAGAATTCGGCGGTCAGCATCTCGTTCGATTCCAGTCCGTTAAATGGGTAAATGGATAAATCGACCTCAGATATATGTGGACTGTTATGACGCTCTGACGATTTACCTCATGGACGCATCGCGTAATGTTGACCATTGGGTAATGACATTGATGTGCACTTCCTTGAACCTTGTAAATGTATATCCACTACTGGGCTTGAGAGTTAATAGTTAAGAGTCTGGTTATGTAAGTTGGTCGCTGTTCCCAAGATACAACTGATGACTATCGAGTGGTTTGAGTTCATCAAACTTGCCATCGGCAGTCCCAGAAATCCTCACATCAAACTCCTCAAAAAGTAAGATAGCCCCTATTCCTATACTCATCTGAGTCAGATGTGATAATATTGGTTATGATCCTGACATTGAACAGCTGCATCTCGGGATTGAGGGGTTGAAGATCAAGGTGCCCAACTCTATGACCTTCCAACGCTCTGTCTCGAGAACTGCCCGATATTGGCCGATAGCCCACATCTAAAGAGAAAGACACGATTTGCAGCTGGATCTCCGCATTGCAAAATGAAATGGTCTACAGTCTCCAACGAAGCTGTGTCGAGTTTGTTTGATGCTTTGCTTGCAGACAGAAGCCTCAGGCGGGGAGTCAAACCTCCCTCAACCCTAACCCTGAACGTCTGACTTTAGGCTAAGATAGGAGTCAGGTGCTAAACGCAAGATGGAAGTGGACAAGGTGGACACTCTCCGACTGAACGGAGCCTGAAGCATGAGTCAGAAGTCAGGATGGGGCACCCTGACAGCGGGCAAGCTCCCTTTACACTTTGACACATCACTGATCAACTCTTTAACATTGAGGGAGACCTATCTCAACGATTCCCGCAGACAACATCACCATCTTACACGCACAGTCGTATCTGTTAGCCCGGCACACCAGCATTTCAACAATGGCTAACGACCGGGACCACATCCTGACGCTGTCGTGCCCCGACAAGCCGGGCATTGTGCACGCGGTCACGGGAGTGTTTGCCCGCGAGGGGCACAACATCCTGGACCTGCAGCAGTTCTCGGACCCGACAAGCCAACGCTTCTTTATGCGGGTGCACTTTGGGCCGACACCAGCGCCGTCGACGGAACATCTCAAGCCGGCCTTCGACGCGCTGGCGGCCGAGTACGCCATGACGTGGGACATCCGACCTGTGGCGCGCAAGACTCGGGTGCTCATCATGGTGTCCAAGATCGGCCATTGTCTCAACGACCTGTTGTTTCGCGCGAAGACGGGCCAGCTGCCCATAGAGATTGCGCTGATCGTGTCCAACCATCCCGACTTCGCGCCGCTGGCTGCTAGCTACGGCATCGAGTTCCATCACCTGCCTGTTACCAAGGAGACCAAGGCACAGCAGGAGTCGCAGGTGTTGGAGTTGATCAAGAAAAACGACGTTGAGCTCGTTGTGCTGGCACGCTACATGCAGGTGCTCAGCCCGATGCTCTGTGAGGCTATGTCTGGCCGCATCATCAATATTCACCACAGCTTCTTGCCCTCGTTCAAGGGCGCGAAGCCCTACCACCAGGCCTACGAGCGCGGCGTCAAGATCATTGGCGCCACGGCGCATTTTGTCACAGCCGATCTGGATGAGGGCCCGATAATCGAGCAGCGTGTTGCCCGCGTCGACCACAGCATGAGCCCCAAGGAGCTCGTCGACGAGGGTTCCAATATTGAGAGCCAAGTGCTTGCTGCTGCCGTTAAGTGGTATGCTGAAAGGCGTGTGTTCCTCAACGGCAACAAGACTGTCGTCTTTTCCTGAACACGCGATGGCGATTTTGGGGTTTTTCGAGGGAGTGGGCTTGTGTCGAGTGACATCTCGGCCGAAACTCGGAATGTCAGGGCTGAATCCGATTTTGACGGACACAACTTTGCAGGATTTAAAAGCGCAAGACTTTGAAGTTTGGAAGTGTACATAATCTAGGCAATTTTGGTAATTTGATATTTTTGATCTGGTTCAGACAGCATCAACGACTTTTGTCCTTCCCTCCCCTGTTTTCTAGAGGAACACTCTCTCACAAAATGGATGCGCGCACCTGTCAAGCTGCAGTGTCTATACGCCAACGGGCCAATGGAGAATGTGGACGCTCAACAAACCCTCTAACACTCGAGCGATCACATAATCGACAAGACTCTAGAAACAATGAGTCATCTCGATCAAAACAGTTGCGTGGTCGTCTTATCAGATAAGGAGTTGTCGAGGATTGACGTTGAGAATTCGGTGTTCGGCGATCGGCTGGCTGCCAAGTGGCGACCCACTCACTGCCCCGCTGACCCTCAAAAGCTGCGCTGCGGGTGACATCATCACACCCCTCCATGCCCTTTTGCCCCAGCCCACCGGGCCACTGGAGGGTTCGGCCCACTTTCTGAAAGGGACTTCCACCAGCGATCCGCGTCCACCTGCTCGAGTCAGAGTTCTGAGACTCTGAGGGTACACAAAGCGGCAGACAAGTGTAAGACAAAACCTCCACTCGGTGACAGCACAACTCTGTCTGCGTTACTTTCCCAGCCCGAAGCCCGAACTGGGTGTTGACGATGCGCCCTATTTGCCTGCATCTCACAAGTCCAGGTCCCGGGAGATTGGCGATCCCGGTTGCCATCGTTGACAATCGCCTTAAATAAACTGCAGCTTTTTTTTTTCTTTGTACAACTCAGTCAATCACAGTTCCCCACGACAGCTAGGGCGCGTTTCAGGACACTACATACCTCCCTCAGACTCTCTAGGCTTCCAGCTGCGCCTTTCGAACGCGACAATGGTGCATGCAGCTCAGATTGCGGCGAGCGCAACCCCCACCACTCCCTCCCGTCTATCATCACGCCGACCACAAAACTCGGGATCCTTTCACTCCGGCCGACGCAGCTCGACGGGTTCATTCCACGCCGGAGAACCATTTCCGCAGCTACCATCATACAACGATAACCTTTCCGGCCCGAGCCAGCGACGCAAAACACCGAGTGCTATCGTTGGCCCAGATCTTCCTAGGCTTCGCACCGGACGATCAGGTCGCATTCGATACCATACTTTTCCGACACCGCCCCCTCTTGGTCTAGGCAGTCTGTCAGGAAAAGAACAACCATGGTACAAGCGTCTGTTATGGTGGTCAAAGGGGAAGGTTGGCCTCGAAGATGGCTTCACCTCTCCCGGTGAACACGATGATGGCACACGACGACCCCCTTCCGGACACCACATCGATATCTCTGAAAATCCTCTGCCCTGGACCCAGCTATGTCTGCTCGCCCTCCTCTCCCTCGCCGAACAGACCGCGCTCAACTCAATCGGTCCCTACCTCCCGACAATGGTCGCTTCGTTCCCCGAGATCCCTGACGGCCAGGAAGGCGTCTACGTGGGGCTTCTGGCATCAGTCTTTGCGATGGCCCAGCTCACGACAAACCTTTTATGGGGTTACCTCTCGGACCAGGTTGGGCGGAAGCCTACCATGCTCTTGGGGTCCTCCTTGCTGATGGTATGCTTCGTGTTCTTTGGCCTTTGTCGCACGTACACGCAGCTTCTGATTGTGCATGCCGGAATGGGGCTATTGAACGGGAATGCGGCTATTGTGCCGACTTGTTTAGGAGAAATAACCGACCGGACGAACCAGAGCAAGGCGTTTATTTGGTTGCCAGTTATCTACAGTTTAGGGAGCATCACTGGACCAGCTCTAGGTGGACTGCTCGTTGGAGTTGTGGCTGGCGAAGACTACCCCTTTTTGGCACCCAACATCTTTTCGGCCGCACTTCTGCTGGCTAGTGTGGTTGTGTTAGCTATTTGGTTTGAAGAGACTCTTAGCACCATCGAGCCCGTTGCATTCGACAATAAGTGGATCAACAAGGCCCGTGACTGGTCCCTGGCAGGCTGGCATCGGCTCAAACAACCATTTTCTCGCACGCCTTCAGATTCGTGGGAGAGTTACCCCATCAACGCTGCACCCAACAACAGTGACAGCGATTTCAGCTCTCAATCTGACAATGCGCCTGACGAAGACGATGAGCACCAGAGAGTGTTAGATCACAATGCCCCTGATGGCTCGGGCGAGGACGAAGAGGCAGAAGAGCCCAAGTCTGCCTTTAGAGAGCTCGCCAACCGTAACACCCTCTTTATTTTAGGAACTTACCTCGCCTTCCAGGTCTCCAACATCTCCTTCAACTCTCTTTACCCCATATTTGCCGCGGCTGCACCTCCCACTGGGCGCAATCTTGGGCCTGAGACAATCGGGCTGAGCTTGTCGTTTGCGGGGCTGGTGACGGTCTTGTTTCAGATGCTTGTCTTCCATAGACTGAAGGACCGGCTTGGGAACCTTGGGACATACCGGTACTCGTTATTGGGTATGGCGCTGGCTATGACACTGATGCCTTGGGTTGGACACCCAGATAGCAGTCCTCCTTTGGGCATTGGAAGTGGGAAGCTGTGGTTGTATGTCGAGCTGGGTGTGGCGTTGGTGTTGAAAAACATCTCTGCTGTGGGTGGGCTGAGTAGTGTGATGCTTCTGGTAAATACCCTGCCCTTTCAGTCTCCTGAGAGTTAGTGCTAACAACATCAGATCACCAACTCCGCATCCTCCCATGAAACCCTCGGCACTCTCAACGGCATCGCGCAGTCTCTATCCGCAGCAGGCCGCAGTGTCGGGCCTTTCCTCTCCGGGGGCCTTTTTACCCTCTCCACACGCGTCAGACCCAAGGGCGAGGCACTTGCTTGGGGTCTGTTCGCCGGCTTCACGCTTTTTGGTTGGTTCGCCTCGCTGGCAATACGGGGCAATGGTCTGGAGAGTGCTGGGTGGGTAGATGAGAGTGAGGATACGGAGGAGGTTGTTGATGAGGAGGCCAATGGGGAGGGACAAGAGCAGGCGCTCAGTAGTTTGTGACGGATGCGGCTGTTGCCTATATGATAGACAGAGGCGATGCTTTCGACTTTTGGTTTTTGGCGTTTCTTCCCGAGGAGTGTCTTTTCCTGGCTAGCCTGTGTTTGTATGAGAATTCATGAGTGATGGCCAAAACAAATATGTTGTTTCGATCAACGAGCCTTATGGAGTTAGGTTGCTTACATGCACATCATGCGATTTATTTGGCTGAGGTAGCTTGAGCTCGGCGGCCTCGACACCTGAGAAGTTGTGTGTGATCTTACGTGAACACATCAGCTGCCACCTAGAACAGCAACGGTAAGCTGTAAGCTGGCCAATGGTTCACCACAAACATGAAAGCCTCCTCACGGATAGGTCCATGCATTTTGCTCTGAGCAGTTAGTCTTGGGTTAATTCCTTGATCGACAGGGCCTCCAAAAAGCCTCGTTTCTAGTTGGTTGAGCATTGTCTAGAAGTATGCAACGTCCTTTACCCACACACTATGCATTTTCATCCGAAAAGGGTTCGCCGACGGGTCCGAACAAGAGCTGAAAATGGTGTAGTGCCGTTTCATACGTGAGAAAGGCGCAATATCCGGAAGGCTATGGGGTCCCAAGCCACGGTTGAAGGCACCACAATACAGCCCAATGGAATATCTCAACTAGAGGTGACATGATAGCCTTCATACAATGAAGGGGAACTTGGGGAAACTGTTGACTCGTGGGCCGAAGGTCATAACAAGCATCTCATTGCCGAATTCGTCCCATCCTGTTGGCTCCCTCGGAGGATTAGGAGATTAGGTGCATGCTGTGCCTCAGACACGACCGTATTGCTACATCCCCGTTTAGCATCGAGAATGCGGAAGCTTGGAGTTGTATTAGTAGAGTCTCAGGCTGCATTTCATGTCATCTCACTCGGAAAAGCATCGCCTACACGCCCGTTAGATGTAATTCTCCAATGATTGGAAGAGAACAGTCCTTCCAGAAGTTCGATTCCTTACCTTTTATATTCCGTATGAGTCAAACGAGATCTGAACGCTCGTCGAGTGATAGTACCGTGCCTCTAAGCTGCGAAGGAGGGAAGATTAGCACAGCAAGAACCGGGAATTTACGGAGATTGTTGGTTGGTGGCGTTGAGATCTGCCTGGATCTGGTGTTCCCAGCAATGTGGAAGCGATGCTAAGCAGGGGGACGTCCCAAGAGTACGGATAATATGTACGAGGAAGGTAGAATGAATACCAGAATATCGTCGAGTTCAGGTGATGGCTTACGTCGCGCATATAATCGTAAGTATCTTCATCGCCGTGTCCCATTCTCTAGTATCTAACCACGAACGAGATCCCAAGGCCTCGAGCTAGCATTCCGAACAACGACATTACATTCTCTCATAAAACTGGATGTCCTCTACTCTAGTATACATCGCATCCGAATTCTCGAAGAATGAGTTCGTCACGGTCTAGTGCTTCCTCCCGCAGTGGGAAAAGCAGCCGATCTAGCAAACCTAATCAGGTAGGCTCGCAATAAACTACCGTCTGGAGAACCAGACACCTCCTTGATGTTGAGTAGACGCTAACATATGGGGTAACCTAGTCTGCTCGACAGCTCATTGAAGCATTACAAACACATCGTGTGAATACTCTCACGGAACTTTGCCGGATCGAGAGAGTAGCAGCAACAAGTGACTGCGTGGAGGAGTTCCGAGCCCCAATGACTGCTGCCACGACATACGTATGTGAAACTGGACTGGCACTGCATCGAATTCTTCCCAATAGCAGATCGTAATCTCTGATAACTGGATTCATAGTATTTCACCAGCAATCAGATGCTCACCGAGCTTAGGGGCCTTACCCCAAGCTACCCCTTTTGCGGTGATATCTTGATACATGCTCAAAATCTCGTCCAGAATGATCCGGACTCCAACCGAAGCTGGAACTACGCCTGGCTATGTTTGAACAAGATAATTGATGAGTAGGATTTCAACCTTCCATCATCATTTATTTAACCACATCTGACATATTACCACAGAAACCTTATCCTGATCTACGCAAACGCTGAAGCTTCCAGGCCGGAGATGTGGGGGGGAACTGAGCCAAGTGAAGACCAGGTTGAGCAACTTGCGGCTTGCTTCAGGTACGAATGGGAGATGGCAGTGCAGACGATGCTTCAACACTGGCAGACACCACCTACGTGGTATTAAGTCAGGCATCAGATCATCAAATGCCCATTGAGGAGACAGTCTCTTCGTACATCTGACGACACTCAGTGCTGAGAGCGCGGTAGCAGATGGACTTGCTGGAATCTCCAGTCTTTCACATCATACTTCAGTTTTTCCAAGAACTCTAAGATAGTAGTATCAGGTACACGGAATGCAGGCATTCAAACTTTCTTTTCCCCTTATATTACACATAGATGATCGCAGGGTTAGGGGTACGCTTTATGATGTGCTCGCGTGACGAGATCGCTCGGTAATCGTTGCCAAGACCGGCAAGCCAATCGAATATAATCCCCACTTTTATTTCATCCCATCAGCTGCGAGCGCCAAAGGACGGCTGCCCCACCCCACCTTCCAGGAGAAGGAATGTGGATCCGTGGCCTCGAGTCGTCGTCGACTGTGCTGTCCGCTGATTCTCATTTGACCGCCCAAAGCCTCTACAAGCCCGATCTGACCGACTGAGCCTGGCAAGGGCAAGCCCAACCTCCCCCCAACATATTTTCTTCGATTCCTGAAACCCGTCGTTTCATTAGGCCGCAAGGTCTTCCCGCCGATTCCATCAGAACCCTCATCCGAAGTCGCCTTCTGTCCTCGTCCCCGTTGACTGCCCGCTGCCCCTGAACAGCTGCGTCGACGCCCAACAGCTGCATCTGTCGCGGCACACAACCCAACCCTAACCTCGAAAAAACATACGCACATACATAACACAAACATCATGTCGGGCGCCGACGCTCCAGAGATTCTGGCCGCGTACGATGCGGTGCGTTCGGACAAGGACCCAACCAACTGGCTGCTCATCTCGTACGCGGGGCCGACGGGCAACCAACTGGTGCTGAGCAAGACAGGCACGGGCGGGTTGGCTGAGCTCAAGGAGGAGTTTGTCGATAACGACGTGCAGTACGGCTACTGCCGGGTCGAGTACGCCAACGACGCCGAGAGCAAGCGCATAAAGTTCGTCCTCATTGTGTGGATCGGCGAGAAGACCAAGGTCATGCGTAAGGCGCGCGTCAGCATCGAGGCCGGCAACGTCAAGAAGGTGCTGTCGCACTATAGCGTGCAGGTTGACGCTAGCGAGAAGAGGGACTTGGACGAGAACGACATTGTAGCCAGGTTACGCAAGGCGGGCGGTGCCGACTACAATGGCGGCCGTGGGTGAGGGGATCAGTATCCAGCCGCCTTCTGGGTTATGCTTGTCTCTTGTGATGGTCGTGGAGGGGTGATTGGATACGCAATATAATCGAGCATGTATGTGTATGGGTTGTTGATGGTCTCAGCGATGGTTTTGGTCTGGTACACAACATCTGGATCTACGTTGTTTCATGCCCCTTCGCCAATCTTAGGCTGCCTGGCCCGCACGGACGGATTCCACGTGGGAGACCGGCATTGCGGTTTCGATGCGCAATACAACACTGCTTTCACCGGTCAACGACAAGTCCTGGTTTTTGATGACCACTCCCATGAATGGATTCGTATCTGCAACACTGTTGGAAAGAGGAAAGTAGGTGCTGACCGTTGGAAGAATGTTGCACGTCCATCACATCAAGACACGTTGGCCGCTCCTAAGACTCGAGGTCGCGATCTGGCGACCCAGAACCAGGTGGGTCCAGCCACAGCTGCCTGGCCGCTGGCCGTCTCGTCAACAGGGTTGTTGGATTGACGGGAACGGAAAAAGTGGAACCGATATCCGAATCCTCGAGCTAGGACCCCTGTCCCTGCCACATGAATTGCTGCGTTCAGCCTGTTGCGATCTTGCGGACTGCCTGATCCCGTTGGATCTTGTTGCGCTCGGTCATCGGAGTCAAGTTTCTGCACATCTGCTTTCCCAAAAAAGTCTCCCGTCTATCCTCCTAGAAACTAGCGGCCCGATCGAGCCAACCACAAATCCAAGGTCCGCTTCTTTACAGGCTATCTATGGTTCGGGGTCGCTGACGGCCCAGCGCCTCGTCGCCGCCGGTCACCAAGTCGTGCTTCACGCTATACCCGTTGGCGATCTCATCAGCGTCGACGAGACAATGAACCTTACGGCAGAGGCAGACAAAGCTGGGCCCGTACGACGCGGTCATCCACAACGCCGGCATTTTCCGCGTCACCACCGGCGGCGTGGACACATCGGCGCTGTGTAAGTCGGGGCCCCCCACCACCATTACCGTCAACATGCTCGCGCCGTACCTGCTGATTTGTCTCATGGTCCGACAGAAGCGACTGATCTGCATCTCCGACTTGCACAAGGGTGGCCGTCTCAACGTATGCGGGGAAAGAAGCGGGGGATGCTCAGTCTGCCGACTGAGTCTCCAGCAGTTTACCTCAGCGACAACAAACTTCACAATGTCATGTTTGCTCACCGGTTTGCTGCTGACGTCGGCTGCTACTCTGCTGATCCTAGCTGCGTCCCCACCAAGATGAGCGGATCGCTGGCCTCCGGTCGTTTGGAGGATGCTGTGTCGAGGCATTCACCATGCTTGCCCTCGGCTGGAGAGAATCGAACTGAACACCGGGAGGGTTCTTTATCAAGTCCAAGCAGGCGGCGTACAAACAGTGGCTGACGAAGTGAAGCTGCAAGACGCTCTGCTAGCTGAGCTGGCTGCCATGTCCGGTGTTGATGTCCCTGAGCAACGTTGAGTTATTCCGGGGGCAACGGATGCGGCATGCGACGTCGGAGTGTGTGTGCGCACTCGGTACTTCTCCCATTGGTACCTCCTTCAACGCCATAACTCAACTAGAAAGCCAGTCAGGTTCCACTGTATTACTCTTCGACATCGACCGTCGTTGCAGACCCCAGATGTTATGCGGCGTGGCTAATGGTACACTTATGCCGGCATGGTAATGGTTCATTGCATCATGCGCCCACCCGGTTGCGGCTAGAATTTGATCATCCTCATGCCCCCCATCTTTCCCAACCCACTCACACTGGCAGACTCCGCACCCGGGATTTCCTCTTCAGCACTCACCTCATGTTTGACTTGATATTTCCAACACTCTCTTCCTTTGCCGCTCTTCGCTGCAGAGTTGCTGCCCAAAATCTCGCCCTCATGACCCAACAAGCTGAGGAGCGGATCCGGTATCTTTTCGTTCGGCTTACCTCAGCCCACACGTATTTTTCGTTGCTTCCGGCGTCTATTCCCACAGACCATGGGTTGACATGATACTAGAAAATCGCGTCCCGAAAAAAAAAAATACTGCAGACCCTTGTGTCTTTCTTTTCCGCAGTTGTCCCGATTTTCCATGCGGCTCGGTCCGACGACCTGGCGACCTGGCGAGAACCAGGACGGTGGCTCAGCCTAGTCCCAGCATGGGATAGCCCTACGCGCTGCGTCCGGGTTGAACAAGGTTCAATGCATGCAGCCCTCAGGAGATACTCCTGCACCATAACACCCCTTTGATGACATGCCCATTATCCAACCTTGCTTGCCAATGCGAATGCAGCATCTAGGGAGAAGAGATGCGGCTTATGGTTTTATGAGCTGCCGCTAGTAGGACTTATCGGAGCTCACCGCTAACTTGAGCTCTCCCGGTCATCGGGTTATGAGACTTTAGTCGGAATGATACAAGTATAAGACTTTAGAAGGCCTTTCAAGAGTCTTGAAAAGAGGTTCTGTCTTCAGCCGCATTCCATCGTCAACTCTTCGACCAACAAGACGGGTCTCTTTGACTGCCAACCCGTCAATATGTCAACCTTCGCCTCAGAGGCTGGCCCCAGAGACCAAAGGATTGCGACAACGCGCCTCCCCATGCTTTCACTTCCCTCTACCGTGCGTAACAATGTTGTTGCCGGCCTAGGCGAGTTTGTCGGAACCTTTCTGTTCCTCTTTTTTTCATTTTCCGGCACCCAGATTGCCAACAGCGCCCCTGCGACGACTGATGAAATCAACGGAGTGGTACCCCCGAACGTCTCTGTCGTTTTTTTCATCGCTCTTGTTTTCGGCTTGAGTCTCATGGCCAACGTCTGGGCCTTCTATCGCGTCACCGGCGGTCTCTTCAACCCTGTGGTAGGTCTACTCCAATAAGTAATGGCATAGCGTGGTCAACACAACAGTGACTCACATTCATACCACAGGTCACCATGGCCTTGTTCCTCGTGGGTGGCCTTGGCGCCGTCCGTAGTATTGTCGTCATTATTGCTCAATTCCTAGGTGGCATCGCTGCTGCCGGCGTCGTGTCTGCCCTCTTCCCCGGCCCTATGAAGGTCAACACTACCCTTGGTGGCGGCGCCAACACTGCCCAGGGTCTTTTCATTGAGATGTTTTTGACTGCCGAGCTTGTGTTCGTGGTCATCATGCTTGCTTCCGAGAAGCACAAGTCGACCTTCCTGGCTCCTGTCGGCATCGGCATCACTTTCTTCCTGTGCGAGCTGATTGGTATGTTAAGCATACCTCCCCTTTGCTGATTCCATGCTCTTGTGCTAACCCACAGCAAGGTGTCTACTTCACCGGGGGCTCCCTCAACCCTGCTCGCTCCCTTGGTCCGGCTATTGTCAATACCAGCTTCCCTAAGTACTTCTGGATCTACTGGATCGGTCCTATCCTCGGCTCTCTCCTAGCTTGCGGCTTCTACGCCTTGCTCAAGTCCCTTCGCTGGAGGGAGTGCAACCCTGGCCAGGACTGGTAAGCAGCTTTGAGGTATTTGCGGCGTCATGAGCATAGGCTGATCGTCATCAGGAATGAAGTCGAGAAGCTCGAGGCCAAGAAGCAGCTTCATGACAAGACCTATTCCCAGTCCTCTGGCGACCATGCTGTTGCTTGAGCGATGATATTTTCATATTTGAGTTTTCACCAATCCTGAATCTTGTATTTTTACTATCCCCTTGCATAGCATGCTTGCATCTGGGCTCATGGTTTCACCGTCATGTGGGCTGTTGGTTTGGGTTTGGGATGCATGGGCTGTGGAGAGACGGACTGGTTCTAAAGCAAACTATGATCATGCTATGGGAGACGAGCAGGTTTTTGGTATCGGGGTTAATGCCTTCCGATGAGTATCAGATACCCGGAGTTTATGCTTAATGAACCTATTTGGGCATGTCATGGCTGTTATTCCAGCCTTGTGGTAATTGTAAACATGCTTTGTCAACCCAAGGGCGTGGTCTGGGTGTCATTTGGGTCCCTTAGTGGAATTGTCATCGCCCTGGGATTCTTACCTTCCATTTTCAGTCAAGGACCGACCCACTAAATGCTCCAACTACTACAACTATTACGTACCCCTCCAATCTTTGGATATGCTTATCCAGACTTATAAGTTGATTGTGACTCAAGGTGGCTCTCTTCATGTCATCACAACATCTTATCCCTCAAGACGTATGATGTCTTTCTCCATTCCCCAAATAATGCCCCTCATCCTTCGTCCAGCGACAGAGAAAGACGCCTTCCGTCTAGGCTGCATCGGCCGCGATGCCTTCCGCCACCATGTTTCGCGCGACCTCTTCCCTCCACACCTGCGCAGCAAATCCGAGTCCGGCGATCCAGATTTTGACGAAGCCGAATGGCGTGGTATGCGAACAGTTCGTCGCATGAAGGAGGGCAAGCCTGCTTATGTCGTTGTTGACGTGTCTGAGGGGGGAATCCCCGACGAAGAGGGGCTGGTAGTTGGGTTTTGTCAGTGGGAGTTGCCTTCAGAGGGGCAAGAGAAGAAGCAGAACTTTAAGGATGATGCGAATGCGGATCGGCTGCCGCCGATTTTGGACTCGCAGGCGTACCATGCCATGGGGGAGGTAATCGATAGGGAGTCACACAAGATCTTGGGGCCTGAGGGGTACAGCAAAATGTGGTGTAAGTATTCCCGAGTGAGGTTGAACGAGACACTAACCGTTTAGTCTTGTTGTTTCTCGCAGTTGACCCACAACATCAACGTCGGGGTGTTGGCCGCATGCTTATCCAGCATGGCCTTGAGCTGGCAGCGAAGGATGGAAGAGATGCCTTCCTCATTGGCACTCCTGAAGGGCGTTGCTTGTACCAGAAGTTGGGCTTTGAGGTCATCGGAGAGCCGTTTTACTTGGGGAGCACACTTCACTATCCAATGCTATGGAAGGCGCCCAAGGTGTAAGGCATGAGGATCTTATGAATTTCGGAAAACCATAACGACAACAGGACAGAGAGCACATGTAACCAGCATGTCATTAAAGCTCCAATAAACCCTCCCTTTTGGGTATCATTAATTACTTTCAAGCAGGTCCAACGGGCTTGCCAGCACCTCCCATGACATCCCCTTTCATTTCCCGGCTAACCATTCAAGGTCGCGAACCCTGTATACCTCCTTTTCGTAAGAAGGCTCGAACTTACATTGAGGTCACAGCCTCCTTAGCAGGAGACTTCTCGGTCGGCGTGACATCGCCCGAAATCTTCTGGCCTTCGACAGGCTGCGCCTGGATGGTCTGGGTCTTTTCCCTGCCAACCAGATCGCAGAAAAGAGCCTTGGTGGTCCTGGCCAACGTGTCACGGCTCTCCCAAATGGGGAAGAGACCGACACCGATGAAGGAGCAGAAGATCCAGATGATACCGACAGTAACCCAGCCGGTGAAGAACTTTTTGCTGAAGATGTAGCCGGTGCCGTATAAAGGCATGGGCCACAGGACGAGGAAGCAAATGGTCTATTCACACAGTTAGGGCATGTCTCAATTGAAACTCATAGAAGAGAACTCACCATAAGAACAGTGACAGTCTTGCTGATTTTGGAAGCACGCTTGAGCTTCTTCTGCTCCTCCTCAAAGTTCATCAAAGCACGGCCGCCAGGAATCTCTTCCAGGTTGAGGCCAGCCTCCTCAGCAAGGTCATGGTCATCACCAGGCTTGATGTCAAGCATAGACTTCCAGTCGTACTTGGCAATACCGAAAATAGCAGTGAAGACGGCCACGAAGACAATGGGGGAAAGTAGGGCCACAACGTTGCCAGCAAGCATGGGGTTGTTCCGACCAGTGCAGTCGACGGTAATTTCGTTGCACTCCTTCTTGGCAGTGACGAGCCAAGCAATGACGGCACAGATGAAGCCAAGTACGGGGGAGAGAGTGGCCGCCCACTTGTTCTGGCCAGACCTGGCAGGCTGTCAGTAACTTGCTCAAAGCGAGCATCAGGGGAGAAAAACCACATACCAAAGCAGCGTGAGAGTAGCGGGCAGCACAGCGGCAGAGATGATCACACCCATGAGCAGGTACAGATAGCCCATGGAAATCCCAGCATACCAAAGACCAACTGCTACAGTAGCGATGAAGAAGCCATAGCCAACGACGAGGGTGTGACTCATGTAGATGAGACGCTTGCCGCTGGCCTGAGGGTTGATGTACGTGCGGTACAGGTCATAGGTGATGATGGTGCTAACAGCAATGAGCTGACTTGACGTGGCACTGGTCACAGCCATGAAGACAATGAGGAGAGTTGCAACGGCACCGCCTTTGCCGAGCATGGCCACAGCAGCGTACGGGAGAACCAGACCAGCGGAAACATCTTTGTCGAGCATGCGGTCGGGATACGTTGGGAAGTGAGGAGTGTTCTCCAGAGCGAGAGCCGCAAGGCCCATGGTTGTCGCCGTCAGCCAGGGAATGGCGAACCACGACAGACCGCCAATGATGTAGCCCGGGAGAGCATGAACGGGCGAGGCGGCTATAGCCTTGTTGTAGTAGCCATTGTCGAGGAAGACAGTACCGAAGTTGCCTGAAAACAAGGAATCGTCAACAATCTCAGGTCGACGGCACCCATTGTGATGAGCTGCGTGCCAAGTCTGGTGGTATGGTGATGCACATGGACGAAACGTTTTGGCTGGGCCTCAAGCTGGTGTGGGGCCAATGGCACGGTTCCCGCCCCCACTTGGTGGGCGGGGTAGGCCCCCACATCTCCCGCTCTTGCGGCTCTGTCTAGACGATCCTTGCCCAGATCCGTGTCGTTCGATCACGCCCTTGGACACCAAAACTTCTACATTCTGCTGAATAAGAAACTTACCGACAATGTTAATCACGAAGAAGATGGCGCCCTCGCGGGACCGCATGGTGAGATAGCTGCCGTCCTTGTTGCCGTCGACCGGGTGGCGCGCGGCAGCCTCGACTAGGAGATCCCAGACCTTGCCTGGGGACCCAAGAAGGTCGTTCGTGGCATAGGTCGTCAGAGAGAAGACGATGATGATCAGTAAGAGGATAAAAGTGTGGGCCCAGTCCGTCAGAATGGTAGCCTTAAGACCACCGACAAGAGTGTAGGCAATGACACCAACGGGCAGCAGGTAGACTAAAAGCGGAAGATCGATGTTAGTGACTGAAAAAGCAAGGTTGGGTTAATATTTGAGGAAACTCACTAGCAGCAATGGTGTGCATTCCTGTCAGGGCATTGACGGTGGCAGAACCACCGACAATGAGCATCAGGGACACCAGGATGTTGGTTGCCAGGCCGAAGATCATGAAGACAATGTGTGTCGCGGTGCCATAGCGGGCCTTGACGACCTCAAGGTACGTGTGGGCCGCAGGAGCCTTTTTCTTGAGCTGGATGGCGAGAGTAGCGAAGAGGAGAATCTGAACTGTAGCACCGGAAGCATACCAGAAGGGGCCGGAGACGCCATAACGATAGCAAACACCCGTTGATTGCAGGAGAGTGGCAGCCCAAGTCCAGGATGAGACGACAGCTGATGCGACTAAACCGGACTTCACAGTACGACCGGCTGTGTTGAACATTTCAGATGTCTGAAGCTCGCGGTTATAGCGCTTTAAGATGTAAGTGACCGCAATCATGCCTGACTTCGTATTAGCAGGACGGCTGCATAAACAAGCCAAAGTCGCTGTCGGGTTACTTACCGAGGGCAAAGAAGCCACCAAGACCGAGGACGATGGCATAGCCAACGCCCTGGCCCAGGGCAGCAGCTTTGATGTGCTCCTTGTTTTCCGGGGCGTGATCCATCCTCGCTAATAGATGGAAGCCGATCCAGAAGGCAATGTGAGGTGAGTTGCGCGAGCGGGCTGGGGGAAGGATCAATAGGACCTGAGGGGTGAGGGAGATGTCAGCGTGTTATGTATCCTGTGTCTCGGAACCCATCGATGGAGGCCGGTCTTCCAATCTTCGTTCTCTAATGGAGTGAGAAGCAGAAGCCGGCATCGATACCACCCTGCATCGACACCGGTCTCTATGCTTATCTGCCCAACATCCGTATCAGATGTGAGTACAGCCCACACTCTCGGGACGAGATCTCCTTTTCTGGCTATCCAGCAGAGAGCATCGCGCATGCTGCTTATCGATCTCAAGCCACTGAAAGCGCGAGACCCGAGATGAGACCCAGGGAGCTTCAACGCCAAGAGAGATGTCTGGCTAAGACTCAGAGTCCCCCCACCTGTGCCGTTCCCAAAAGGTCTAGATGCGGGAGTGGGCAGTGGGTGAGGACCGCAGTCGGCGTCACTTATCTGCGAATTGGCAGTGGCAATTGACCAGGACCCAATCCATCAGCGAGCCATGTTACCGGTGGCTTGTGCCACCTGGAGACGTGTTATCGTCCTCATTCGTCCTAGCATCCCAAGGGATGTGGGACGGCTGGTGGACGGTTCAACCCGAGAGGGCGGGCTCCGCGGGAGCTGGTGCTGCAACTGCACGCCGAGACCGAGAGGGAGATCGGCCCCCTGCAGCATCTTGTTAGCATCTGCCTAGCGACGTCGCACTGGAAGCGCTGGACCTTGGGGACTGCCACGGTCAGCAAAAGATAACATGAATCGATCAGTCACGCTTTGGTCGCTCTGTGTTGCACCCGTTGTCGGGGAGGATGTGGGGTAGGTGCGCTAAAGGCTGAGGACAGGGGTTAGAGGCCGCAAGCGTAGGTGTTAGTAGGCCGGCGCAGAGCCTCATCGATGAAGTCCAGGACGTCTCCAAAACTTTTTGCTCTGCGCTATGTTAGTGCACTCTCTCAGCGTCCTGACTTCTCAGTTTGTAGTCGCGATAGCGAGGGACGAAGTTCTTAGGCTGCTGTTATGTTGTTGGACTGTGAACACGGTGGAGTTGATAGGCAATCCTATCTGCCGTGCTGCGGTGCAGGCCACCGAGGCATAGGAAACATCGTTCAAAAACCTTTCAGCAATATAGTCTTGTCATTTCAGGCATTGCGTCAGAGAATGGATGAAACCGTATGTGGTCGTCAAGCAGCGACAGGTCACGATGCTTAGTTGATGATATTGAGGAATGGTTTCTGACCGTTACGAATTTCGAAACCGATAAGGGCCAACCGACCAGGCACAGGGAGTGGGAGGCTGACTGAGTTTGACAGGGATTTCCTTATCTCTGTGCACCTAGAGTTTCGATTGGAAGCACATGGAACCGGAGATAACAGAAGCTCACGCTGATTGGTCACCCCGCAGGAAAGTGGGGCTAACGTGGGGACAGGATCGGAGGTTGACTGATGAAGCATGCCAAGAAGACAGATGGAACTTTTCCGTGTGCCGTCCTCGCCAAGGCCAAGGCCGTGGTTCAAGCTTCTGCTCGTCGCACCAAAAATGAGCAAAACATCCCGAATCAATCCCGTACCCATCGAGCTCTGCGGTTTTCTCATTACGGTCAACTAATATTAAGAATTATTTGAATCGCATGTTCGTTGATTACTACTGCGGAATATCAGCCATCATTAGCACCTTTTCAGCGGCTCGTTCAAGGAGCAAGGAAAGCAAATAAATGTTCACCCGTTGGTTTGGGGGGCGGCGAAAACAGAACCTGGGAACACGGCTGATTTTGGGAGAAACCTTAAGCAGGGATCCTACCACTTTGCCTTCCTAGGAGCCCTTGAATAACCTTATGTCCTTCAATAAAGCTCTGGCCTACATACAGTCCCAAAGGTTTGTTCACACTACAAATACAAGAATCGCTTTACAATCGAGATCAAGAATGCAGTCAAGCTGTGGTGAGTGTTGGGGCCGTTGGCCGGATTTTGCTTCCGACACTGGTAATATCATTCACCATGAGATACCGCCCTCAAGTCATCAACTTATCCATTGGTGGCTCCATCCTACAGCCCACGGAGCCTGTGCGCTCGGGTGCCTGAATAATCATTGTCCTTCACGAAAGTTCCCAGCAAAGGCTACTAAAATTGTCGACACATAGCGCGCTTCTTGACTTTCCGGATTTCCTCTCAGGTTGACCGAGCAAGGCACAGCAAACACAAAGGATCACTAACTATTCGCGATGCAAGGCTTTTCCCTTCTAAAACCATGATGTGAAGTTCTCGCCTCCCAAGGAGAGCGAACAGTTGAGATCCAAGTTGAAAAGAGCTATTAGGAGATCTGCAGAGTATGGCCTCGCTACATACACACCATCTTCAAGTTGACTCCCCGCCCACTATATTCAAAATATTCTCAGTAGTCGCGTATCGTCTCGTCGGGGATTTCCTTCAAGGGGCCGGGTCGCAGTGACCGAACTCCGGCTGGCATCCAGCAATCCAGCCACAGTACTGGTCACCATCACCGCACCAGCCAAACTGACTGCAGCACCGCCCCCAAGTCGATCCCAAGCAGGTAACGCCATTACCGCAACGGCCATCTGTCGTGCTGACCATGCCAGGAGGAATCGTGACAATTGACGTGGGCGATGCGGTAGAGGATGTCGTCGTGCTGCTGGTGGTGATGGTAGTGGTGCTAATGGTTGAAGGACTTGCCGGTGGCGCTTGAGAAGTGCTCCTGGTGGTCGGCGAAGTCCCGTTCGAAGCTGGAGGGGCCGGAATCCCGGGTACGCCAAAGCAGGCACCGAACTGGCTCTGGCAGCCCGCGCCACAGTACTCAATCGAGCTTCCACACCAGAAGAACTGCGAGCAACAGGGCCCAAAGTTCGGGTTGCCAATGCAAATGGTGTTGTTGCCGCACTGGCCGTTCGTCGTGACCAGGAGAGGACCGGTTGGCGTAGGGATCACAGACGTGCTGACCGTGCCGCTTGAAGGGGAGATGACCTGGCTGGTAGTCGTCGTGGCCGTGCTGCTGCTCGTAGTGGCAGCCGTACTAGATGTGGTTGTCGTGCTGATTGTAGTAGTTGGAGGCGTCGGCGTCGGCTTCGGCCAACCACAGACTCCTGGAGATTCCCGAGTTAATCCCTGATTTTTCCCGTTCTCGGGATTATTTCCCGGTTTATCCGTTGTTCTCTTACCATATTGTGTTTGACAGTTAAAGAGCGGATGGCAGTGATCAATCGAGTCACCACACCAACCATACTCGGAGCAGCACAAGTCATTTGGGCACCGACCGAAGCTCCCACCGCATTGGGTACCTGCTTGCCGCAGGCCAAGCTGAGCGTAGTTTGTAGTGGCATTGCGATGACGTGCCTGCAGTCTAGACAACAGCCGGCGGCCGATCAACTCGGTATCGCTTCTCTGCTCAACCGGAATACCTGCTAGCGCTCGCATCCAGCAAAGTGCCGTTGTCATTTCAACGTACGTCAGGAGCTTCATCGTCGTGTCGGAATTACGAAGTCAGCCGCAGGGGAAAAAGATTGTTCCTGGACGATCACCTCGATGGCCTAGGTAGACATCGAATGAAGATCTAGTCCATGTCACAAGATGTGCATTGAAGGGGGCAGCTCCAGCATTTGAAGAAAGCACGATAGCACCTTCATCTTACTCGGTATTATTCCGACCTTGCCCCCTTCAAAGACCCGGCATCCGGCTGTAGATCAAGACCCGCAAAAAGTGTTGGGCTGCCCAAACATACTGGGATGTGAAGCGTTTGCCAATGCTGCTCTGGAATTAATCAAATAACCCTAAAGGTAACAACCAATACTATCCGGAGCATTTGAAAAGATACAAGACAGAGACTCCAGAATGAGGCTAAATACCTAGTCCGCCGATTTTACCGAGGTGCGTATACATATGGAAGAACATCGGCTGGAGTTATCCCGTCACCGAACCCAGAATCTGCCTTGGCGGTAACCTGCATCCTTAAGCGGGATATGCTAGACTAATCCTGCCTTCTCGGCATTAAACTTGGTATTTGGAATTCATTACTATACTGTGTGCAACTCTTAGACCTGTATGCGAAGGGGGTGGACCATTCTCCCGGATAGGATGGCGCAGTTGGAGTGCGTTGTGCCTGGAAAAGACCTGCTGTGACCCTGCAGGTCGTCGCGAATAGGCTCCCTCCACCTCGCACTCCCTTGGTCTCTGACCAGCTCAACCCCTCTCAGATCAGCTGGATCAGTGGGCTGGAGCTACGTGCTGGTTTCCCCCAAGGCTTTTCCCAGCGCAATGTACTTAGCAGCCTATTGCCCGCCGTGGGCACGACCCGGCTACCTAGATACGGTAGATGGCCGTAAAACATACATACATGCATACATCCTCCGGATGAAATGGATGTGCCACAGCAACGTACATATATATGAAAGTCACACAGATACCGAGCGGCAAAATACTTCTAGAAGCAATGGATACCTGTGTTGCTTCTCGATACGGCATTCTAGTAGATAGAACTTCCCGAAACAGCAACAACTCATTCATATGACCGTACCTTCAGCACCAACGTGTTCCGGGCTTCAGCCCCAAAATGATGACATACAGTCACGGATCCAAGCAGCAATGTCCCCGGTAGGAGCACAATGCTGAATTGAATGCATTCATTGCCACACACTCAAGCATCCACTCGGTTGTAGTCACGCATATCGGCAATAGTGCATCGTCTATTATCAGACGACATGTGGTTGACATCAGGAAAACCATTGTTCTTTATTCGCAGTCCTTTGATCCGGACGGAGTTAGTTGGTACATCTTCTACATGACTCAGACATCCTCAACTAGGGTCAGTGTTTGTCTTTGCCGTCCTTCTTCTGTTGGTCCTCCGCCAGCAGTTGTTCTGCAGCCAGAAACTCGTCATGTTTGAACAGCAGCTCCATGAAGGGTCTACTGTACGGCTTCTCCATTCGATCAGGCAATGGACCGGAGTAAAACTTGCGTACCTCCTCCTCTACCCCTGGAACTCGAAGCCCGGCCGGGCCCGCATTGGACAGCAACATAGTGAGGTTACACCGGGGAACTCGCAGTTTGTCGAACAACCGTAAACGACTCCCAACTGTAGCTTCGTCACCAGCGTAGACTCCTCGAAACAAGATTTCGAGGGCCGCTGCAGACTCGATGGCAGTGCCAGCCCCAGCTGCATGGGTGGGCATCATGAGGTGTGCTGCATCTCCAATGATGGCAGTCTTTCCACGGACAAAGCTTGTAAGTACATCCCGCTTGTATAATCGATGAACCTTAATACCATCCTCGTTCGCCATCTTAACCATCTGCTGCAAAGACGGATGGAAGTTGGCAAGAGTCGAGAGCACTTGGTCTTGAGACACCGGGCAGTGCCAGTGATCCTCGTCTCCTTCTCCTGGTTGAGTTGGATGGACGACGGCGACATTCAGCACCTCGCCTCTACGGCACTGGTAGGTTACCCAAAAGATATCATTGTGCGTATTAAGCCAAGATATGAACCCGGGTCGGTTGCTCGTGTACAACGAGTTGAGGATCGGGTCTGCCATTATATCCTTCATGGAGATGAGCCAGCGATAAACGGATCGGCCGGTACACTTCAAAGTGGATGGCTGTCCCGTAAAGTCTGCGATCAGGCGGCTCTGGCAGTCTTTAGCACGAGAATTCAGTGGTATTGCTTCGCGAGAGGCAATCAAACTTACATGGGCTCCATCGGCAACAATAACGAGATCCGCCTGGACGGTACGGCCATCAATAAGCTTGACAGCACCTCTCTCACAGTCCAATCCTACTGCCTGTGTGCCAAGCTGGATATCTACTGGCGGTCCCCTCATAATCTGTGTTTGCTCCTTGCTCCCTTTCCCGAAATCCGAGGCTGCACAAGTAGCAAGCTCTCTCAACCCACGATGGAGATCTACACGGTGCAAGGACCAGACGCCATGGCCAAACGTTCTGGGTAGATCTTCGTATTCCTCATGCTGCAAGACAGTTGTTGAGCCAGCCATGAACATTAGTTTCTGCTGATTGGGCACTGCTTTGGCCTTTTCCATGTCAAACCCCCAACGGTCAAGTACCAGCGTGGCGTTTGGGGTGATAGTGATCGCAGCTCCAATCTCGTTCTTGAACTGGGACTTTTCGAGAACCTGAACGTGCCAGCCCGCCCGACGGAGCGCAATAGCTGCCGAAAGCCCTGAAATTCCCGCCCCTACAACGACTGCCCGTGCAGGTCGGCAGATGTCCAGTTTTATCTTGCTAGGCGTCATGACGAGGAAGATGCTGAGTGGTAAACAGCTGCAGTTAGAGTGAAGGCCGCCCTATCTAGACCGAATGTGTGCCTTTAACTTTGCCGCGGTTGCCTTGAACATTAGATACTCCCGATCAGCTGGTAGTTCCATGACTTGAACAGTCCTGGAAAGAAGGAGCTGCTTCGGAAACCGCCATCTGTTATCCGATAGGTGTTACCTGCTGCTTCTTGGCAGTTGAAGCTGGCCAACACTCATTTAGTCCTATACACTCTGCGTAACACGTCTGGGAAGGTCAAGATGTTTTGCATTACAACTGCAGGAACTTAAAAGATAACGGAGCCTGAAACCAATATAGTGAACATCCCATGCTCACCCAAACACCAACCCGAGAACCAAACCCAGTTCATATAAAAAAATCTAAGGTCACCACGTGCCCCACACAAGAAGATTTCTGGAGCTGAAGCCGACCCGAAACGTATACTCCCCTTCAGTCAGCATGACCCAGTTCTGCCGCATCACATCCCAATAGCTGAGATCTCGACGGGTCAAGCTAAACGTTACTGTTTGTGTCTGTCTTGGCTCGAGATACACCTTGTCAAAGCCTCTGAGAACCCGGACGGGGAAGTCAATCCCGTCTTTGGGAGGATACTCGAGGTAGAGCTGGGGCACCACGGCACCGGCAAGTGACCCGGTATTCGTTACGTCAACAACAACGTCTACATATACATTCCACAAATCTGGATTGCCCCCTTCATCTCCGCCAGCATCACTCAGCCGCTGGACTTGGTCGTAACCGTCAGGGTAGGGGTAAGGCCCAAGTTTGATGTCATCCACATATTCCAGATAGGGGTAGATGTACTTCTCTAGCCGTCGCAAGCCGGGAGGGAACAGCGCCTCGCTCTTTGATGGAATCTCGGTAGGATATGACGGGGGCTGGGCTGCAGGAGCCGGCCGTGGAGCCGGGAGGGCAGACTTCGTCCTCCGAGGCTTAACTTGCAGGTTGTTTAACGCGAACGTCGTGTAGCTGAGACCGAAGCCAAATTCGAAGCGTGGCTCGATCTTGTGCTTGTCAAAATAGCGATAATCGATGTACAAGCCCTCAGAAAAATCTTGCTGAGGCACAATACCGTTGGGCAGATACATGATTTTGCCACCTGGGCCATAATCGTCGAGTGATTTACCGATGGTGAAAGGAAGATGACCTGATGGGTTAGTGTCACCAAAGAGAACATCAGCCAGTGCGTTACCAGACTCTTGGCCAGGCAGGTTAGCAAAGAGCACAGCCTTGACGTTGGGTAGCTCAATCCACTTCTCCATTACGACAGGCCCGACCGAATGAATGACGACGATGACATTGCCTACTCCAGAACCGCAGTGTGATGCGACATTGATAATGAGATTATCCCCGCCTTTCTGCAGGTTCAAGTTAGGTCGATCTCCGCGCACATCGCCATCGGACACGAAGCCCTCGCCCGAGTCAGCGTTGGCGAAAACAATGCAAAGCTCCAGTTCGTCTAAGACAGCCTTCTCACTCCCAAAGGCAGGCTTGTTTGTCAAGTACTCGTAGAGTTCGACCTTTGAGGCGTTGAACTCGCGGCGAAGAGCCTCTATGGGAGTGATGAGATAAGGAAACTCCACAGCCCCAGAGCCCCATCCGGACCCAAGAGTTCCTTGGTTGCTACAATGAAAGACTCCGTTAGTTCGGATGCAGGAACGGGGACGAAACGTTAACGAAGCTCACCATGCGCGGTCTTTGCAGTAGTTTGGCCCTTTTCCAGGCCCAGCATCTTCGCCAAAGATGCCGATCTTGAACTTTCCAGTATGTCTCTTGCCTGTAGCTCTTTCGACAACTTTGCGTCTTATCTTCAGCTTGGAGTCGTCCAAACCAGAACGGCTCAGGGGCAATAGGCCTTCATTTTTGAGCAAGACAATTCCTTCGGCGGCGATCTCCCGGGCAATGATAGAATGGTTGGCTTGTACGTTTATAAAATGGTTCACAACCACCATTTCCTGGGGACTTGGGCTGCCGGGTGCTATGATGCCCATGCGATCATTTGTCCAAGAGGAAAAGTTGGGAGGGCGACGTGGGAATTTGGTTTCGTCATCTTGACCAAGTTGATACCAAGCGGCTACAATACGCGTAACCATGTCGTTGAGCCGCTCGACAGGAACACTGCCATTCAGCACAGCCTTTGTTAACTGTGGTCCCCAGAGGGATTCGCCGTCAGCCCAAGACAAGCCATCCCCAGGCATCGTCATGTCCAATCCTGCCAGTGCAGTGGCGACACCGGCGTGCTGAGCAAGCCAGTCGCTCATAACAAACCCCTGGAAACCAAGTTCGTCCTTCAGAATACCGTTGAGAAGCTTGCTGTTCGCACAGGCATACGAGTTGTTGACCATGTTGTACGAGCACATGACAGCAGCCACACCTGCCTTAACAGCATCTCCAAACGGCCAAGCATACAGCTCATGCAATGTGCGATCGTCAATATTGGCGCTGATGGCATGGGGTGTCCCCCATTCCCATGGTTGACGGAAGTGCTCTTGTTCATTGCCAACAAAATGCTTGATTGTGGCCATGACGCCTTCGCTCTGGATGCCGCGGATGGTCTCGGCGCCGGCGACGCCTTGCAGATACGGATCAGCTCCGAAACCCTCCCAATTCCTGCCGCCGGCAGGCATGCGGCCCAATGGCCCGACGCATGGCCCCAAGATCACGTTGATCCCCTTCCGCCTGGCCTCAATAGCATGTGCCTTGCCTCGTGCGTACATGAGCTGACGATTCCATGTAGCACCCACGGTGATGCCGGCAGGGAAAGCCGTGATGTTGTCAGCGAACCGGACACCCAAGGGTCCGTCCTGGAGCTGCAGTTGTGGAAAGCCGACGTAGACAGCGGGACCAGTTGTGCCCACGGCCAGGCCCATCTGCCACCCCGTCCCGGTCGTGACGTTGACCTTTTCGGCAAGAGTCATCCTGCTCACTAATTTGGCTGCTTTGGCGTAGCTGGCAGCCCACGACTTGGCAATGCCGCCTTTCGGTGTCGGGTACCAGGGAGGACTCTGACCGTATGGTGGTTCAGCTCCGTATTTCTTATAGACAAAGAAGCCACCAGCGCTCAGGACGATCCAAAGCACAAAGATTGCAGCAAGAGTTCCGATGCAACACCGACTTCTCCTTCCAAATGTACGGAAAACGCACGCACACCATCGCGACTTAGGTTTGTTAACGGAAGGTTCGGTTTGCGATTGTTGCGATGTTTCGTAGGGATCGTGGCGAAGGTACTCGGTAGCTTCGAGATCAGAATCGGAGTCAGGGCCGTTGCTCTCAAGCGATCGCCTCTTGCCATCGCGGAGGAGGACGTCTCTCGTTTCGTCGCGTACCATTTCGTGGTGGGACAGGGAGAGGGTGACCGCGTCAGACCTGTCGTCTGAAAATCAATGAGTGCGGATAATGACGAAGCATCTGTGATGGAACACAAATACGCGGGGTAACTCAATGCTGAAATGCAAGGTGCAGGTGTATTTCGCTAGACAAGGCGCGCGGTACTGCTGTCATCAGCCGCCAAGGAGTGTTGGGTTGCTGAGCTGAAATTTGGAGAACAAAGGTCGTTAGGCCGGTTGTGGACCCACATATGGGTCCTGCTTAGGAATGAACTCTGATTGAACCCATGGTGGGCATGAGTGGTCTTGGCTTTCGTCATACTTCATCTACCACAGCCCCGCCTGTACTATTCCTCACTTCGACCTAGTAACATATTTTGGAATGGGCGATTTGACCTTACAAGAAGTTAAGTTCATTCGGATGGCTATCTTGTCTGCCCCTATGCTCCCTCGGCTTCGACAATGTTTTGTTTGACAGGGAGAAAGCTGTCAGGGCTCACCGAAATTGAGTCGATACCAGCAGATACAAGGAACTTGGCAAACTCGGGATGATCACTCGGCGCTTGCCCACAAATACCAATTTTCCTCCCTTCCTTGCGTGCAACAGAAATTACCCGAGCAATCATCCACTTGACAGCTTCGTCCTGCTCACTGAACAAATCGGCCAACTCGCGAGAGTCGCGGTCCACGCCGAGGGTCAACTGCGTCAGATCGTTCGAGCCGATGGAGAAGCCGTCAAAGTATTTGCAGAACTCGGCAGCCAAGATGACATTTGACGGGATTTCGCACATGACATAAACATGGAGACCATTCTCACCTCGTTTAAGTCCGTTTTCTCCCATTACATCCAAGACCTTCTTTGCCTCAGCCACTGTTCGACAGAAGGGGATCATGACAATAGCGTTGGTGAATCCGAGTACTTCTCGCAACTTTTTGATGGCGCGGCACTCGAGAGCAAACCCTTCTTTGTACTGAGGCGAGTAATAGCGTGACGCTCCCCGGAAGCCTAGCATTGGGTTTTCTTCCCTGGGCTCAAACTCGTCTCCACCAAGAAGCCCAGCATACTCGTTGGTCTTGAAGTCGCTCATACGGATGATAGCAGGCCGGGGATACACCGTCGCACAAAGAGATGCCAAACCACGGGCGAGAGTGTCGACGAAGTAATCCGGTTTGGTTGTGTATCCAATGGTAAGTTTGGCGATCTCCTTCTTTGCATCCTCATCTTTGAGCTGATCATATCGCACAAGTGCCATAGGATGAACACAGATGGCGTTGTTGATGACAAACTCCATACGGGCAAGGCCAATGCCGTCGGATGGAAGTCTCCACCAACGATACGCAGCAGCGGGATTGGCGAGGTTGAGCATCACATTTGTCTGGACAGTTGGCATCTTGGCCAAGTCCACAGTGTGAGTAGTGATCTCTGAGACTCCTTCGTAGACATACCCGATATCACCCTCGGCGCATGAGACAGTGACATCTTGACCAGTATGGAGCACGTATGTGGCGTTCCCTGTGCCAACCACTGCGGGTAGACCGAGTTCGCGACTGACTATGGCAGCATGGGATGTTCGACCTCCATGGTCTGTGACGATCCCCGCGGCTTTCTTCATAATGGGTACCCAGTCTGGGTCTGTGGAACCTGTAACTAGCACAGAGCCCTCGACGAATTTGTCGATGTCCTTGGCCGATTCGATCATGCATACCCGACCAGTCACTGCTGCGTCTCCAATTGAATGTCCCGTTGCTAAGATGCGCCCTTTCTTGCCAACATCGTAGGTTTTAATGACCGCAGAAGTATTCCTGGAGTGAACCGTTTCCGGTCGAGCTTGCACAATGAACAACTCGCCAGTGGTTCCATCTTTTGCCCATTCCATATCCATTGGACACCCATAGTGTTTTTCAATGGTACAAGCCCAGCGGGCCAACTGCAAAATATCTTCATCGCTTAGCACAAAGGCGGCACGCTCGGCTCTCGAGGTCGGCACGTTCCTGGTCCGTATCGTTTCGCCATCACCATAGATCATTTTAATCTCTTTTTCTCCGCGCTTCTTCTGGACGATGGGCACAAGGTCGGGCCTGTTATTGAGAAGAGGTTTAAAGACTTGGTACTCATCCGGGTCGACAGCCCCTTGCACAATATTCTCTCCAAGACCCCATGCCGCGTTGATCAGGACAATCTGGTCGAAGCCGGATTCTGTATCCAGAGAAAACATCACGCCGCTTGCTCCGTGGCGGTCTCCTGCACGAACCATTCTCTGCACTCCAACTGACAATGCGATGCTCAAGTGATCAAAACCCCTGGTTTGTCGATAGCTGATGGCCCTGTCTGTGAATAGAGAGGCATAACAGCGACGACATGCATCCAAGAGCTGGTCCTCGCCGGAGACGTTCAGATATGACTCGAGCTGGCCGGCAAAGCTCGCGGAGGGCAGGTCCTCTGCTGTGGCACTGGAGCGAACAGCCACGCTGAGGTTTTTGATTCCGGCCTTCTCTGAAAGCTGTCGATATGCCGTCTTGATTGCCGCAGCTGCGTCTTCCGGCCACTTCCCGCCAACGATGAGTCTCCTCACAGCCTGCCCTGTCTCGGCCAATGTTGCCTGTCCAGAAGACCATTGCTCGATGAGTTGGGCAATCTTATCTCGGAGACAATTGGCATCGATGAATTGCCAAAAGGCGTCGGAAGTGGTTGCAAAGCCGGGAGGGATGGCAACTCCTTTCGATGCCAGACCTCCAATCATCTCGCCAAGTGAAGAGTTCTTCCCTCCAACAGACGCTACATCCTGGCGAGTTAGGTGTTCAAAGTTTCGAACCAGCGGTTTGTTTGTGCTGTGATCGGGTGCCATTGTGAGATTGTTCTTAAAACAGATGTAATCTGATTGCCGGATGTTGGCCTGTTGGAAGGAAGTTGATGTCCAATTTATAATGGGCATTGGTTGATGTTCATAAGTCTAGGACTTTCTGGCAGGTCGTTTACCGGACCAGACTTTAGTAAGTAATGGGACCGTCACAGTGACGCCGATGGAATGTTCGTTGAAAGTGGTTCCACTCATCAGTTGACTTTGATGACATATCCGGGGATTTAAGACCCGCCTGATTCAGGTACCGTTTGAGAGTGTTGAGCATCACAATGACAAGGGAACTGCAACTTGGTTTGGAATTCACAAAATACGGTGGTGATTTACAGTAAATCATGGGATTTTCTCACTCTCTGAACAACATCGAATACATTGGAACTCCCGAAAGTTCAAAGGAGATCAGTATAACGGAGACCGTCGTCTTGTAAGCTGTAGTTGTTAGCGAGGTGTGCGACTGAAGCTTTGACGCTTGAGCACAGCATGTCCTGGAGAGTAAGTGTAAGTGGACCTCGGAGCACACTCTTGTTCAACGGTATCCCTGTCATTGGTGGCAACTGTTCTTATAGCTCTCTGATGCCTTGTCATAGTGAAATCAGGGCACTAAAACATTTTGAATCAAAATCGCTCGACACTTCATGAGACAGAACATCTAATCACCTGTTATTTGCGTTCGAGTGCAAGCTAGGAATACAGGATGTCACCAGTCGTCAAAGATTCCCGGATTGCCATTGTGGGCGTCGGGCAGGTTGGTGGAGCAGCTGCCTATGCCCTTATCTTGGGTTCTGTTGCAAGCGAGCTTCTGCTCGTTGATATTGATGTCAACCTTCGAGATGGGCAAGTCCGTGATTTATCTGACGTGGCCTACAGCATTAACAGCGCCACCAGAGTGCGCGCTGTGGACTACCACGAAGCCGGACAGGCCGATATTATTGTGATCACTGCTGGGTCGAGGTGGTCTTTGGGTATTCTTCCAGTTAGATGCTAGCAACGAGGATCGGTGGCTGATTTAGTGATGCAGGGGAGACCGGCATGCAGCACACATATCGAAATGTCTCGGTGATTCGCAGCGTCGTTCGAGCCATGGCACCATTTAGGTCGGATGCGATTGTTCTGGTGGTGTCAAATCCAGTGGATCTTCTTACATCGATCGCCCAGGAGTGCTGCCGACTTCCCAAATTTCAAGTGTTTGGATCCGGGACTTTATTAGACTCGGTACGACTGCGTGGCCTGGTGGCTGACAAAGTAAATGTAAGCATTACCACGTTTGCTCACCCATTCCCAGAGAAGTCCATTGAGCTCACACCTATACACACAGCTTGCTTCCAGTTCGGTGCAGCTCTCCGTCGTAGGAGTCCATGGAGAGTCGCAGGTTGTTGCTTGGTCGAACGCGACTATCGATGGCATGCCCGTTGATAAGTTTCTGCCACCAGAGCCTTCTGTGCATTCCGAGCTTGCAAACGAGTGCAAAACAAGACTCGAAAAAATTATCCAAGCTAAAGGAGCAACACCGTTTGGCATAGGGTCTGTCGTAGCAAGCATTTGCTCTGCGATCCTCTACGATAGAGCAGAAGTTGTACCCCTCAGCCACTTTCAGCCAGACTTCGGTTGTTGTTTCAGTTTGCCGGTGATAGTTGGCAGGAAGGGCATTGTCAAAACAATCAAGATGCCGCTGAGTAGTGAGGAATTGTCCGAGTTGTCCAAGTCTGCAGAGAAGCTAGTCGAGATGGTTGAAAGGATCAAAAAGAATCAGTAATGGCTGAAGACTTGCACGCAGATGGCAGACGCAGCTCAAAGTCAAATCGTCTATACTAAGGTATCTAAGCACATGGTTCATGAATCCAGACTCTGAAGGACTCCGTTATACCATCAGAGATCGCATGCTGCCTGTGGCACCCTCCGACAAAAGCAAGACGCATTAACGGGGACATCAGCGGCTGCGATAGCCAGCTGCAGTTGTGGCCGGATCAGCCTCGCTTCCTCTTCACGGTTGAGTCGAAGCAAGCACTCGTGAAAGCCATGAAGAGCCCAGACATTATTGCGGTGCTGCAGCGCTCGCGGAAGAGACTCATCAAAGCCCAGGTCAGCAGCATAAACAGCTAGTGCTTCCTTAAGGCGGCCCTGTTCGAGAAGCAAAGCACCGTAAGCATGTCTCGTAGGTTGCATCCAGCCCCATGGTTCATCGTAAGGAAGATTATCATCGAGCGTGATGGCGTGGCGGAGATGAGCCAATCCTTCCTCAATGTTGCCCTTGCGATACTCGAGCTCTCCATCCAGCATGGTGGATGCGATGGCAAGAATAGACAAGCACGTATTGTTGAAGATTGTGCGTGACTCAGGGACCTTTTTGACAGCCTCGTGGAAGAGTCGTCGACTCTCTTCTGCCTCTTTGATCATGCCCACATTGGCAAAGGCGACTCCCTTTCCGTAATGGATCATGGCTGTCGTGTTGCAGTAGAGATCCTGGTCGTCGGGAAGCTTGAGCCCGATGAGGTCGTGCCAAAGACCGAACCGGATTAGGACGTGAACCCTCAGGGAGAGGAAGCCTTCGAGCCAGTCAGCCATGGGTGGGGACTCAGTGCGCAGCAAGTCCTCTGAGAGGGTCCGTTCGAGTAGATCGACGGTCTGTAAGGCTACGCGGCTTTGACCAGCGAACATGGCAGCATAAACGCGAAAGTGATAGTTATGGCATCGGTACAAGCTGTAAAAGTTAAGTGCGCCATCTCGGGCTACGAACTTTTCGTCTGCCACGATGGCATCAGTGTTGGAAGAAATTGCCAGGCGATAGTCCCCACAAAGAACGTCGATATGCGTGGGCATATGGTTCAGGTGGCCGGCGTCCGGCACCAGCGCGCGAAGAGTGTCGGCGGCGTGAAGAGCTTCCTCAGGATGAGTCGACATCTCCATCAAATGGATGTAGAGATGGAGCATCCCCGGATGCCGGGGATGCTTCTTTAGGCTATCGTCTAGGGCTTTCTTGGCTTCCAGGGCGTGCCCTTCAGGGAGAGGTTCGCCGGTGCGAATGTCCCAGAGCCGCCAAGGGGAAAGGTTCATCAGAGCATCGACGTAGATGGCTGTCACGTCAGGATGCTCTGGGTGACTCTGGTAGACCATGCGCATCGCCTCAGCATATTCTTTGTTGAGGAGATAACCATCCTCGACGCTGATAGTCTCTCGGGGATGGCGCCGTTCGAGGGCCACGATGAGGGCCCTCTCTACATCAGAGACACCGCTGCCCGGGCCGGACTTCTCAAGAGCCTTCACAATGGACTGACGCGCCTCACGGGTGCTGGTTTCGAGCTCCAAAGGATCAAATACCCCCCAGGTCTTGTTGTAGTTTGGACCTAGGGCATAGGCCACGCCCCAAAGGGCCATGGCACAGTCTGCATCATGGTCGAGGGCGCGCCGGAAGCACTTGACGGCCTCTTCATGGTTGAACCCATAAACCCACACCAGCCCACGGTTGAACCACTTCTGTGCCTCAGTGGACTTCGTTGAGATTGGCATATAATGGTCCCCGAGGTTGTAGTAGCCGTCGGCGTCGGCGTCGGCGTCTTGCCTGGTGTTGACCCAGTGCATGCTGCGTGTTGCTGTTACCTTGATGTCCATTTTGCGACAGGGGGGTTTTTTTAGCACGCTGCGAGTGGAGTTCGGTTCTGGGGAAAAAAATCTGGGGCAGACGGTTCGGAACAGTGGATCACGCCCGGCGTCAGGCTTATATATTCGCTTCCAAATTGCTACAAATCGCCATCTGTTCATCCGGCTTGGCTGGTAAGACAGGATGCTATGCATATTTGGTAATCACTGCGCATTATGCTGACGGGCGCTGTTGACAACGCAAAATTTCGGAGTCGTGATGATTCATTTGTGCCGACGAGTGCGGGGTTCTTTCTGCCCTGTGAACTCCTACAAGCCAAGCGTTGAAACGATTTTCTCCACACGTGGCCCTTCCTGGACACCCGTAGCTGGCATAGTGCCAGCCGGGTCAAAGATGCCAGCTAGGACTTGGGATGATCCACTACGGGATCAAATGTGCGTACCACGGCCACCGTCCCCAGATTTGATACCGTCAACATGCCTTTTTCCAGCACCGATGTGATTGCGGCGTGACATTGACGACGCTGCCCAACTGCTCCCCCGCTCTGTCGTGCGTACCATCGTGCATCTTCGTCCCCCACTGCATCGGCCTCAATATCTGAATCTGGCAGGTTAAAGGGCTCATGGAGTCATCACCTCCTCCGTTCTCCCAGAGATACGCCGTTGTACCATGAACAACGTGCTTTTAGCGTGGTTCTTAGTGTAATCAGGATGATATACTACTGACTGGCGGCAGTAGAGGAAGTTCGACAACGACGACGACCTGGAAGATGCGAGAGCATATATAGCCCAGGAGGTGATTCCTCCTGTCCTCGACTGTCTCTCTGGTTCTGTGAGCCTCTTGACCGGATCTCAGGAGCCGCTGGCTGGACAGTCTATCGTCGTTTTCGATCTTATCGCTCTAATCAACATGAAGTTCTCTCTGACTGCCGCTCTTCTTGCTCTGGTCCCGGCGGCTTTCGCCTTCCCGGCTACCCTTGAGACGGCTGCTGCCACTCTCAAGCGCCTAAGTTT